>Ga0075017_100001281_pt1 | contig 15229 bp, 4 predicted proteins | sample AleBraG_ABR_2012_FD_71475 | JGI IMG/M metagenome (GOLD analysis project Ga0075017, IMG submission 71475) | Freshwater sediment microbial communities in response to fracking from Pennsylvania, USA - Alex Branch Run_MetaG_ABR_2012 | ecosystem: Environmental > Aquatic > Freshwater > Creek >... | reverse complement strand
CGCCGCCGCTGGCGGCTGAGGAATAGGAGATCGCATGGCCATCAGAAGAATGGGCTTTTTGGTCCAGGTTGTTTTAGTTTGTCTTGCGGCGCTACCTGCAACCGCACAGTCGTTTAGAGTTCAATGTCCCACCAGCACCATCACCCACCCGTCAAGTCTGACCAATGTGAACGCGGAACCTCCTTATGCTGGTCCGACGACATTTACGACAGTGCCGGTTGCGGGCATGACCGGCGGATATGTGACGCCGTCAGCCAACGTGAACGGCGCGATCAAGTGCCAGCAGGTTTCGGGCGGTGACGGCTACTCGACGATGGCCAACGGCACGCAGACGTTCATGTTCTCCTTCGGGCCCCTGTCAGGGCTGGCGGACATTGCGAACGGTCTGCCTGGTACGCAGTTCCCGAGCGTCTTCAATACGCAGGCTCCACAGACTCTCGTGCCTGGCGACCCTGCCACCACCGATGGGATCGCGGCCAACACTTGGCCGGGGTTCCCCCTCTCGACCGCGGGGTTTACGTGGAACGGCGCCGTGGGCGTGGCTCCCGACATAGCCAACCTCGTCACCATTTACGATATCTCCCAAGGCACGACTGGGAATACGGTTTATGTTCAACTAAACGCTCCTCTAGGCTTGGTTACCGGAAATAGTGTGGTGATCGCAGGGACCGGTGGTGCCCCGCCGACGGGCTATGACGGCACCTGGACCATAACCGCCGCCCCTTTTGCGTTCACCATCGTGCCAGCCGGCGTGACCAACTATGGCTTCCCGGCTCCCTTCAATTTCACTTTCACGATTCCGACGGCTACGGGTCTGCCCGACGTGCTCCAATCTCAGACCGCCACGGCATCGACCGGCCAGGTAATGGATGGGCACGTCGATCCGCGGCAGATCATGGATATCGGCGTGATGAACGGCAACATCCCGGCGCCTTTGGTGGCTTTTGACGAAGACGACGAGATGTTCCTCACCCTCACCAACGTCGGCATGATCATGCGGCCGGACCTGTTCGAGCAGCACACCATCCACTTCCACGGTTACCCCAACGCCTCTTCCTTCTACGATGGCGTGCCGGACGCCTCGGTGGCCATCAACATCGGCGGCAGCTTCACCTATTACTATCTGGCGCCGGATGCCGGCACCTACTTCTGGCACTGCCACATCACGCCGCCCGAGCACTTGCAGATGGGCATGGTCGGGCAACTGTATGTTCGGCCGCGGCAGAACCGGGTCCCGAGCGGGCAAAGCCTCTATACGTACCTGGGCTACCAAAACGGGATCGGTACGGCAACCCCGGATCTCCGTACGGCCTGCAACCCCGCCGCCGATATCCTGTGCAGTGCCACCATGCCGGCCGTCAACACGGGCGCCGTCCAAGGTCTCGATAAGCTGGGCAACGGGCAAAAGTACGTCTACAACGATGGCGACGGCTCCACCGCTTACGACGTCGAATATCCCCTCCAGATCCACGGCTTCGACCCCAATTTCCACTTTGTGGGCATGACCTTCAACCCGGAAGCGTTCGCCGAAATGAAAGACAAGTTCTTCCTTCTGAATGGACGGAGCTACCCCGACACAGTCACACCCGGTCCCCTGGCTACGCAGTCGTCGGATGGCCGAGTTCACTACTCGCAGCCGCTGCCGGCGATCATCAACATTCCGGCGGGGGGCAGGGCCCTGCTACGCATCGCGGACCTGAGCGTGACGGAGTACGCGACTCTGGCCTCGTTGGGGATTCCCATGAAGGAAGTTGGCTTCATGGCCAAGCTGCTGCGGGACCAGGCGGGGAACAATCAGGCATTTTACACCAACTCCATCACGCTGGGTGGCGGCGAGTCGCTGGATGTAATCTTGGATGCCAGTGACGCCGGCTGCGGGTCCGCAGGCTGCGCGGCAAAGCTATACCCCGCTGGCACCACGTTCTACCTCTTCACCCCCCAACTCGACCATCTTTCCAACGATCAGGAGAATTTCGGCGGAATGATGACCGAGGTTCACATCTGCAACAGCGTTACGGGCGGCAGCACATTTGGTAACACCTGCAATTAGGAGCGCGGCAATGAGAGCAACGACAATGACCAACTCGATCTCGATCACACGACGGCTTCTGGCCCCGTTGTTCCTCGCGGCTGCGGCTCACGCTGCCGTTCCCGGAATTACTGGCCCGACTTTCAACTTGACGGCGCAAACCGCTTTCCTGAACCAGCCGGACGGGAATGCGGTTTACTCCTGGGGGTACGGGTGCGACCCGGCGAAAGCCGCGCCGGGCTTTGCCCCGGCGGCCATCAGCGGCGCCACCTGCCCTTCGATGCAGGTTCCCGGCCCCACGCTGATTGTCACGGAGGGACAGACGGTCACGGTAAATCTGTCGAACGGGCTCCCGGCGGCGGCCGGCAACACATCGATTCTCTTTCCTGGCTTTGTAGTGACGGCCAGTTGCCCTACATCTGCCACGGTTGGGGCGCCTCAGCAGGGCTTGTTGACCTGCGAGGCAGTTCATGGCGGCACGGTGACATACACGTTCGTTGCCAATTCGCCGGGCACGCACGCCTATTACAGCGGAACGCAAGGCGACCTGCAGGTGGAGATGGGCCTGTATGGCGCAGTCGTGGTGCTCCCAGCCAATGTTCCGGCCGTCTGCACCGCCGGGCTGCCAGCGACGAATCCAGGTAATAATGCGGCCGCTCAAGCGCACTGGGGAGAATCCGATTTCCGGCTCGCGGCTGCGGCCTTCGATAACCCTAGGACCTGCTATGACCGGGAATACCTTTTTCAGTGGGCCGAGATGGACGCCAATATTCACAGACAGGCGCTGGCGCAGGTCAGCACCCCGGGTGTTACGACTCTCAATGTCCCCACCGAGCCTTACCATCCCGCTTACTTCCTGATTAACGGACGCTCCATGCCCGACCTCATGGACGGCAACTTTGCGGCCGAGTATCCCCACCAGCCGTACAACGCTAACCCTCACATCCATCCAGGCGAAATGATGCTGGTCCGCGCCATCGGCCAGGGCCGGTGGCAGCATCCGTTCCACGAGCACGCCAACCATGTGCGCATTCTGGCCCGCGACGGGAACATGCAATTGGCCCAGAATCCTCTGTCGCCCGGAACGCCGGACCCCAACGGCGGCCTCGCCGGACTCTTGATGTTCAACACCGACACGACCCCGGGCGAGGCGTTCGACGGGATTTTCTACTTTACCGGCAGAGGGTTGAACTGGGATCCGTACGGCCACCATCCCAACGATACCAGCGACTCTCTTGCCTCGCTTGGCTGTACTCCGGATACCAACGGCTACAACACGGGAGCCCCCACGGCGGTCAACTATTTCGAATGGTGCCAAGACCACAACAAGCCGGTGGAAGTAACTCCCATCGGCGATGTCCCTGGCGGCGGCCCAGCGACATTGCCAGATCCCAACATTTTCACCAACGGCGCCTGGTACGGCGGCACACCGTACTTTGGTCCGGATGCAACCATCCGCGGCGGTGGGACGCAGGCGTGCGCCAGCGGCGCGGCCACCGCGGCCTCCGTTTGCAGTACTTTGCAGCCCGCCAATACGCAGGCCAACCCCAACAACGAACGCGGCTGGGCGTTTATGTGGCACTCGCACAACGAGCGCGAAATTACCACCAACAATGTTTTCCCCGGCGGAGTGCTGATGATGATGCTGGTCGATTCCCGGGAATTTGTGATTGACGAATCCATGTGATGAGAAGGAAGACTAGAACCATGCGAACGAACCATTTCAAAACTACCACCTTGAATCCCGCGGTCCGAGTACTCAGTAGTCTTCTCTTCGCGGCGGTTGCGGCCTTCGGCCAGCAGCAAATCAATCTGACCGCCGGGGCGGCCAACGCCAGCATGCCCGACGGCACCACGGTGCCGATGTGGGGCTACACTTGCGCCGGCACGACCGTGATTGCAAGCTCCACAGCGACCTGCGCCAAGTTGAATCCGGCGGCTACCGGCTGGTCCCCCGTGGTGATTACCGTTCCCACTGGGGCAACAGGCGGCTTGCAGATCAACCTCACGAATTCTCTGTCCTTTGCAAACGGGAACACTGTGCCCACCTCGATCATGATTGTGGGGCAGGTGGGCGGCGGTCTGGGAAGCGCGCGAACCACCACGGCGAGTCCGACGCACCCTGCCCAGCAGGTCACATGGGCGGTTGCGAGCAGCGGACCGACGAACGTGCCTCCGCCGCAAGGGCAGCGCGTGCAATCTCTCGCCACCGAAGTGGCTGCGGGAACAACGGCAACCGCGTTGACATGGAGTTTTCTCAAGCCAGGCACGTATCTGCTTGAATCCGGCACGCACCCGTCCATCCAGGGCCCCATGGGGCTATACGGGATTCTGGTGGTCACCGCTGCGCCCACGGCCAGTGGAACCGCTCCGGCTACTACGGAGACCGCGGCAGGCTGCGCTTATTACGCCCCCGGAAGCACCACTACGTGCGCCGTTCCGTACGATGCCGAAGTTCCCCTGCTCCTCAGTGAAATCGATCCCGTGCAGAACACGACCGTGAGCCAGGCGGTCAATACCGCCGGGTTCAGTGAGACCGCAGTCTGGTCCGGCCAGCCGGGAGGTTGTGGCAATCCGACTTCAGGCGCTGCCTATCTCACCTGTTACCCGCCCGCAGTGAACTACACGCCCTTGTATTACATGATCAACGGCGTGCCGTTTAATAAGAACAATACTTCGGGCTCGCTGTTCTCCGTTACGCCGGCGACGATTGCGCCGGTTGCAGCCACTACGAGCGCTACGGGCAACGTTTTGGTGCGCGTAGTCAACGCCGGCTTGCGCATGCACGTTCCTGCCATCGTGGGATCGCAGGTGGCGGGCGCAACGGGCGGGTCAAACCCGATAGTTACCGGCTTCAAGGTAATTGCCGAAGACGGCAATCCTCTGCCCGGCGTTCCCAAGATTAAGAGCGAAGTGTTCATGGCCGCTGGCAAGGTCTACGACCTTATGATCAACGGACAGTCCACGTCCGGCACGACCATCGCTCCGTATGCAAATGCACTGGCCGTGTACGACCGCGAGTTGAGCCTCTCGGCGAATGCGACAGCCCGCGACTCGGGCATGCTGGCCTACGTCGGCATCAATGGCAACCTACCGGCGGTAGCCTCCGGCACCACCGCGACCCCTGTGGCCGCGGCAGCCGTCAACGACACCTACTCTCTGGTTCCCGGTCAGATCCTCACCGTCGCCGATCAATCGAGAGGCGTGATCGCCAACGACAGAGGCGTATATACCGTACAGCTCCTAAAAGCGCCAACAAGCGGAACCGTAACGCTGAATACGAACGGGACATTCGTGTATTACCCCAACACCACCCTGGGGAGCACAATCACAACGGATTCTTTCACCTATTGCGCCAACGGCCAGGTGACGGGAACGACATGCTCGTCAGGCGTGACCGCTACGGTGACACTGGGTCCATCGACTGTCACAGACACTGCCGGCATCACTTGCACTGCTACCGCGTACACCTCGACTATGGCCACGTACCTGGCCGTCAAAACACCGGGCATCCTGGCGGGTTGCAAAGATGGTGCGAACCTGCCTCTTAGCGTGGCCACCTCGACGGTCACACCGTCCGCAGGCCTGACGGTCGTCGCGGACTCGGAGGGCGGGTTCACCGCTTCGGCCAGCGGGGCGGGCACCTACACGTTCACCTTCCAGGCCCAGACTTCCCAAGCAAAGAGCACGGCCACGACGGTGACGGTGGTCTTCCCTGCGGGAAGCGGCCTGACTGTCAAAGTTCTGGACGGCTACGACAAGACCACCCCGATCACTGATTATCGCTGGATTATTGAGGAAGATCGCACCTTCTATATCGACCCCAATTGCCAGACCAATCCGCCGGCGGCGGGCTGCCCGACCTTCGGTAGTGGGTACGTTCCTACTTTAGGGGTCAATTTCCACACCAGCTACATGCCGTTTGTGGCGCAGGGCTGCACCGGGGCGGTTTCCTGCGAATCTGGTCAGACTGTCTTGGGCCAGGCTGCAGCGTGCGATGTCGGCGATGGCGTTTGCAGGACCACTGCCTCGCAGAAGACGGTCGTCATGCCTGGCGCGGTCGCGCTGGATCCGACCAAGCGCTACTACATTTCCATCCTGCCGGGCGATGCGGCGACTCCGTTCATATCGGGTTACGCAGGTGCGCCGAATTGCAGCGCCAGCACGACGCTGACGGCCGGCCCTAACACGGGAAAATCGTACGCGAACTGCGGCCACGGCATGGGCGGCGCCCCGATCGCCCCGGCACAAGCCACGGTCACGGTGATGACGCAACCTTCGCCCTACCCGCCGGCCAAACTCTCGGTGTTTGTGTTCGAAGACGACTTCCCGCTGAATGGCGAGCAGGATGGCGGCGGCGGAATCGATGTGTTGTCGCCTCAGGAGCCAGGTCTGGGCGGCTTCCAAATCCACCTTTGGGACGCCATGGGCGGCAACGGCGATTTCACCGGACAAATGACCTACGACATGTTCAACCAGCCGCTGTCCAACGGCTTGGCGGGAACCAAAGACCCGAACAATGGGTTGGATGCGTGCCCGATCAGCGCGGCGGCGTTCGGTTCGCGGACTGCTAGTGACCCGACTCAAACCGGCATCACCGGCATGATCGTGACCTGCCCGAAGTACGAATCCGACGGAGTAACTCTGTCCCCGCTCGCGGGCCAGGCGGTCGTTTACAACCTGATGCCGGGAAGATGGGGCGTGGTTGCCACGCCGGGAGCCGACCGCATTGCCAGAGGCGAGGAATGGCTCCAGACCAACACCCTGGACGGCCAGAAGGCCCACGATTCCTTCACCCGCATCGGCGAGCCCAGCTACTTCCAAGAGTTCGGTCCGGCGTCGTACCACGTGAGCATCGGCTTTGCCAACCCGGGCATCATTAATGACCGGCATGCCTACGTTTGCAACGGCACCGACCCGAACATCTCGGGCCTCAATTGCAATAACACGCTCACCGGCAAAGTCACCGGCGAGCACCTGAGCCGCACGCCGGACGAGAGACTCTTCAGCACCGGTTCGCACGATACCTACTACTGGACCCAGTGCTATATCAGCTTTGGAGACCCGGACGGCGAAGACTTCGCCTTCACCAAGTGCAGGGACGATGGCACTTTCACGCTCACGGGCCTTCCCGATGGCAATTGGAGAGTCACGGTCTTCGACCAGTGGAACGATCTGCTGGTGGACGGCCTTTCGACGCCCATCGCGCTGTCCAAGGGAGGTACCGGCGGCACCACCGATATGGGCGAGATCGCCTCTACCCAGTGGGAAACCAACCTCTACACCCGCACTTTCATCGACGACAACAAGGATGGCATCGCCCAGGGCAATGAGAACGGGATTCCCTTCGCGAACGTCGCCGTCCGGCTGCGCGACGGCAGCCTGGAAAACCTGCTGGTGACGGACTTCCACGGCACCGCCAATTTCAACGAGACGTTCCCGCTGTTCAGTTGGTACGTGGTGGAAACCGACACGACCCGTTACAAGAACACGGGCACCCACGTAGTGTATGACGTGGGCGGACCCGTCGATGGCTCCAGTTCCTGCGGAACGACCGGCTACCCGCCGTGCGGAAACTCCACGATTGGGAAGAACTTAGCCAGCACCGCGGAAGTCGTCTCCGTGCCTGCCAACCTGCGCGTACCGGGCGCGGTCTATTGCGCCGGAGCGGACTGCACCGGCAAGTCGATTCAAAATGGTTCAATCAGCAGCGATCCGCCCAGCAGTTGCACCACCAGCACCGCTACTCCCCCGATTACTACCTGTTCGACCCAACTCTCCTCGGGCCGCATCGATCCACCGTGGTTTGGGGTCGAGGGCTGGCAGGGTTTCCCCGGCCAGAATAATTTCCTCGAATTCGGCAAGGAGCCCTACGCCGCCGGCGAAAACGGCGGGATCAAGGGCCATGTCGTTTATGCTTCGACTCGCCCGTTTGACGATCCGATGATGCTCGTGCAGACGCAATGGACGCCGCTGGTTCCGCACGTCACCATCAACCTCTACCAGGAAGGCTTTGCCTCGGACGGCGTGACTCCGACCCTGACCAAGGTGGACACCACCCAGACCAGCAGTTTCGACGAGTGGGCGCAGGGTTTCCGGTCCGATGGCGTTCCTTACATGAACTGCCCGGGCCAAGGCGGCAGCTCTGGCGTAATTCCAGACCTGTTCATGTATTCGCTGTATAATCAGCCGAACTACCTCGACTTTTACGCCTCCCAGCACGGCGGGCCCGCCTTGACCCCGCTGCCGCTCAATTCCCAATTCAAGTGCTATGACGGCATGCACAACTGGAACCAGATCCAGCCGGCGCCCTACGACGGCATGTACCAGTTCCCCAGCGTGAACAGCAGAAACACCACCACCGGCGCACCGGTTGCAACGTCAGTGGGCATTTCCGCGATTAGTGAAAAGGGCAACATTGTTACGGTTACCACGGCAACCACGCACGGTCTGATTTCAGGCTCGGTTGTCACGATCGCGGGGGCCAGCGTCGCCGCCTACAATGGCAGCTTCCCGATCTCGGTGACCGGTCCGACCACCTTTACGAACTCGAACCCGGCTACCCTCCTCGCCGCCGCAACAACCGGGACGGTAACCGCAGCCGCATCGAACTGCACGATTTGCTCGCCGAATCACGCCGTGCCTTCGTCAGATTTGTACTATGGCCTGCCCATGCTGCCTACCGGCAAGTATGTGGTGGAAGTGGTTCTGCCTGCGGGCTTTGAGCTGGTCAAAGAAGAGGACAAGAACATCCTCATCGGCGACAACTTCATTGCGCCGGTGACCCAGGAGTTCGGCGGTTTGAGCAACATTTTCATCATCCCCGACCAGGCCTCGGTTGCCGGGAGCGTTGGGATTGGCAGCGGCTACAACGCCAATAACGCGCAGAATCCCACCCAGAGTTTGGGTGCCACGCCGGAGGCTGGCATTGTTCCGGCTTTTATACCCGAGCCGATCTGGCCGTGCGTCGGCGAAGCGCGCATTGTGCCCGACTACATCAGCCTTTACCCGCAGTCCAAGCAGGTAGCGCCGTTCGCCGGAGCCACCCGCAAGATGTGCGACCGCAAGGAAGTGACGCTGGGCGACCAGATGGGCGCCATCGCCAAATTCTACATATACACCTCGACCCATATCGCCTCCAAATTCACCGGCGGCATCACGGACGACTTCACATCGGAATTCGATCCGTTCTCCCCGCAGTTCGGCGAGAAGTTTGCTCCGCCAAACCTGCCTGTTTCCGTCAAGGATTGGGCCGGCAATGAAATCTCGCGCGTGTATGCCGACCACTGGGGAACCTACAACGGGATGACGTACTCCACTTGGGAAGTCAACCCGCCCAACCCCACCGGCTATTCGCCCACGATGATGGTTTTTTGTATGAACGACCCGGGACCAATCCCCGGCCCCGGTGGAACCATGATTACGGACCCGGCGTATAGCACCGGCTACAGCCAGTTCTGCTATGAGCTGCCGTTCATGCCTGGGACCACGCAGTATCTCGATACGCCCGTGGTGCCCACCTCCGCCTTTGCCGGCGCGGGGTACAACAATGTCGACTGCGCCTATCCGAGCCTTACGCCGGCCATCAGCGAAGTGGATGGCGACCAGGTCGGACCGTGGGTCAGCGCCGCAGGTGCGGGTCACACTTTGACGATTACCTCTCTCGGCGACCAGTCCGTGCCGAACTATGCCTACTCCGGGCCTGCGGCGACAACGGCTCCTTTCAATCAGAGGTTCATCACGCGCCACTACGGATTCGGGAACGCCCTGGGGACCGTGGCAATTGTTGGCCCAGATGGAGTCCCCCATCCGCTGACTGGCGTCAGTTGGAGCGACACGAAGATTACAGGCACTGTGCCCACGGGCGTGCCGAACTGCGCCGTGCAGCAACAATCGCAGTACCGCGACCGCTCTCCCGGCGCCCCCGCCCCCGCCAATGCCACCGCAAAGTGCGGCCAGCTAGTCATCACGGCGGCGAGCGGCCAACAATCGATCGACACCGTGACCGTCACCATCGGTGGAAGAGCTCCGACCCACGTCGCCGCATCGGGTTCGATCCAGACTGCGATCGACCAGGCTGCGCCGGGCGACTTGATTATTGTTGACCCGACGTGCCCATCGACATGCGTGACCGACGTGGCCACTACTACCACCGTCAACGGTGTGACTACCACTACTACTTCCAACTCTAATGCGGCCCACAGCGAGCTCCTGCTGATGTGGAAGCCCGTCCGGCTGCAAGGCGTCGGCGCGGCCTCCAGCGCCATCAACGCCAATACTCATCCCGCCGGCAAGTTGGATGCCTGGCGCCAGCGCGTCAATTGTCTGTTTGGCTTGAATCTCAATGGGACGCCCATTACCACAGGCAATCCCTACGATCCGACCGGAGCGACGACCTGCCCGTGGACTTCAGCCACAGACGCGGTGAATTATTTCGTTGAGACTCCCAACAACGCCCAGGTAGATCCGCTACCGGCAGAAGCCGTTTTTGGATGGGACGCCACGCTCAATGGGAACTTGGCCCAGTTGTTGCAAGAGCCATCTCTGATGGGCGCGCTCGAAGGCGCGGGAATTACCGTACTGGCGAAGGGAGTCAACTTCTCCGCAAGTACAGTAGGCCAAGCTGAGGGGACGTTCCCGCCCGGTACGACCCTGCTCACCGGGCCTGTGACCGCCGGCGGCGCCTACCGCAACGGCACGGGCGATACCAATCCGCTCTGTCACACGAACAGCACCAGTGCGGGTACGGCCAATCCGTTTCCCAGCAACTTCATGTGCAACCCCTCGAGCATCGACGGGTTGAGCATCACGGACAGCTCCCAGGGCGGCGGAGGCATCTTCGTGCACGCCTGGGCGCATAACCTGCAAATCGCCAACAACCGGATCAATAGCAATGCGGGAACGCTCGCTGGCGGCATCAACCTGGGCCAGGGTGAATTTGCTCCTGAACAAATTCAGGGCGCTACCCTCTTAGATCCCGGCTCCTGCGTGACCGACAATAGTATACCCGCCAACGCGCAGTTGCCCTATTGCGCCAACCTGAACGTCAACATTCACAACAACAACGTCTCGCTGAACTCTTCCATTGGCGACGAACTGTTCTCCGCCACGCCGGCGGGGGCAGGCGGCGTCAGCCTCTGCAGCGGATCCGACTACTACAAGTTCAACTACAACTGGATCTGCGGCAATCTGAGCAGCGGTGACGGCGGCGGCGTCGGCCACCTGGGGTTCAGCTACAACGGCCAAATCCAACACAACTCCATCCTGTTCAACCAGAGTCTCAACCCGACCATCCCCGCCAACGGCGGCGGTCTCGTGGTCATGGGCACGCCCGACATCGCTCCGCCATGCAGTGACCCGACCGATAAGGATTGCGTGTCTGCTCCTGGCACGGTTCTCCCCAGCGATGGCGCCGGTCCCGGCCTGGTCGTCAATGCCAACCTGATCATGGGCAACGCCGCGGAAGCCGGCAGCGGCGGCGGCCTGCGCCTCCAGAACGTCAACGGTGCAGACGTGCTGGCTTTCCCGACAACGCCTTCGCAGTGGTATTCACCCACGATCACCAACAACATCATCGCGGACAACGTTGCCGGCTGGGATGGCGCGGGCATCTCCCTGGTCGACACGCTGAACGCAAACATCATCAACAACACGGTGGTTTCCAACTCGACCACGGCTTCGGCAGGCATCCTGTTCACTACGATTGGGGCTCCCCTGGCCAGCTCGGAGGGAAACAATTGCACGACGTCAAGTACGACTTCGTGTCCTCAGATCTCGGGACTGGTGAGCATCCAGAACAGCGCGGTTTTGGGGGCGAATCTGCCCACCAGCATCACCTGCCCGGCGAACCATTATCAGGGCACAACGGCAACCAACGGAACCTGCCGGACGGTTTCTTATCCGCTGCTGGAGAATAATATCTTCTGGCAGAACAGCGCCTACTACATCGGCGTGGGCGCTCTCAGCGCGCAATACCAGCAGAACGTAATCTCGCTGTATAATGCGTTCACCACGACGCTGGCCCCGACTCAGTCAACCACCGGCCAGTGCGTCGCCGCCAATTATTGGGACATCGGCGTGCGCGGGGACCTCGGGCCCGGCACCCACGACTCGGGTGTCACGCTCAATCCGATTTACTCGGTGATCAGCACCGGCGGCTATGGCGGCACGAACAGCACATCCAATCCGAGCTTCGTGAGCCAGTACTGCGACGGTGCCCGGACTCCTCCGGAATTCGGGGCTTCGGGCTGGTTTGTACCGGCTGGTATTTCAGACGCCACCGTGCCCAACCCGATCTTCAACCTGACTCCGGTCGCGACCGTAGACGAGGGCAATAACTGGATCAACTTGCGGTGGGGTCCGCTGTCGCTGATCGGGCCGGCCGGCACAGCACTCGGCAACTATGCGCTCGCCGCGGGGTCGCCGATCATTAATCTAATCCCCACGGCTACCGACCCGAATTACGCCACACTCGTGCCTAGGACGGACTTCTTCGGAAATCCGCGGCCCGATGCAGGCAATACGACCCACATTGACCCAGGCGCGGTCGAGTTCGTGGTGGCGGCGGGACCCGCGGTACTGACCGTGGCGCCGACGTCGCTGACATTCAGCTCTCAGCCTGTGGGCACGACCAGCGCCTCGCAGCCCCTGACGCTGACCAACTCCGGTGGCGCAGGCGCGACCGCGATCGTCGTAACGATAACCGCGCCGTTCTCGCGGGCAGGCGGCACTTGCGGCGGCACCTTGGCCGCTGGCGCCAGTTGCACAGTCAACGTGGTGTTCACGCCGACGGCCGCAATCGCCTATAACGGAACAGCTATCTTCACGGCTAGTGTTACCGTGGCCGGTTCGCCTGTCTCGCTTAGCGGAACTGGCGCCGCGGCTACCCGTACTTTCTCGGTCACGCCGAGCTCGCTGTCCTTCGGCAACTGGCCGACGTCGTTCCTTGGGCTTTTCCCCAGCACGGCACAGACCCTGACGGTCACCAATACCGGTAACCTTGCTCTGGCTGGTGGTACCTACACCTTCAGCACTACCGGCACCGGCACCGGCACGCCGTTCAGGCGGCCGCTTCTGAGCCCCGGCACCTGCGGCGCAACGTTGGCGGTAGGCGCTTCCTGCACGTACAACGTGGTGTTCGCACCAACAGTAACCGGGAACTTCACTCGAACCCTGGCGGTCGCCTTTACGGGCGCCGTTGGCACGGGTACACCAGTCGCCTTGAGTGGGACGGGCGTGAATATGGCCGTCAACCCGGCATCGCTGGCCTTCGGGGCCATAGGCGCGGGTAGCACCAGCGGGGCCCAAACCCTGACGGTAAGCAACCAGACTGGATCGACGCGAAGCCTCGCCATCGTCATCTCGGCGGGGGCGTTCACCAGGCCCGCCGGCACGGCAGGCGGAACCTGCGCCGCAACCTTGGCAAATGGCGCTACGTGTACCATTAACGTGGTGTTCACGCCGCCGACGGCGAGCGGAAGCCCGTATACCGGGACAGCGACCATCACCACGAATGGCGGCTTCACCGTCGCCAACTCGCCGGTGAGCCTCTCCGGAAACGGCGTGCCGGTTGTTGCGGCTGCTGCCCTGACTCCGGTCTCGTGGTCTCCGACTGCATCCGGGGGCTGCGGCCTAGCTTGTCCGGTCACGCAGTTCACGCTGACCAATACTGGGAACGTTACGCTTACCGGCATCACGCAGGCAACGATCGCGGCTGGGAGCGCGACGGAATTCAGCGTGGTTCCCTTGTTCTCCACCTGCGGTCCGGCGGTCGGCGGCCAACTGGTCGCCACGACCAGCCTGGCGCCGGGAGCGAGCTGCGTCATCGAAGGCCGATTCGCACCACCAGGTGGCGACACTTTGGGTTCGAAGTCCGGCACACTGACCATCACCGCCGGCACGGCCGGCGCGCAAACCTCGGCCTTGACTGGAACGGTACAATGATGCCGCGCTGGCCAAGGTAGCTAACCGGTTACCGTGTCTGGGGCCGCCGCAAGACGGCCCCAGGGACCGGAATCGGAATGATACGAATTACAAGAAAGACGACCTAATGTTAAGCCATCACGTAGTAACGGGTTCCAAGGGGATGCTGCTGGCGAGGATTCTCGCCAGCAGCATTCTGGTTTCAGCGGTAGCGGCCCAATCGGTTGCGCCGGCCGAATCGGTTGCTCCGGCCCCCAAACCGGAAGCGGCTTCGGCTCCGTACCGGAATCAACCGGCTCGGGTTTCCAAACGAGCCACGGCGATTTACGAATCCGTCTGGGGAATTGAAGCCCCCAGCGTCAAAGCGGTGGAGTCGGGGGTGATTCTTCGGTTTAGCTACCGCGTGTTAGACCCGGAAAAGGCCAAGCCTCTGCACGATAAGAGCGTCGAGCCCTTATTGATCTGCATGGAGAAGGGAGTCCGGCTGGTAGTCCCATCGTTGGAGAAGATCGGGATGTTGCGCCAAGCCCCGCGCGAACTGGAAGCGGGAAAGTCCTACTGGATGGCGTTTTCCAACAGCGGACGGCTGTTGAAGCGCGGCGACCGGGTGAATATCGTGGTTGGGAATTTTCGAGCGGAAGGGCTCACGGTGGAATAGCCGGCGCTTCGCAAACGCGAGGTCGAGACGAGTCTCGACCCGGCACGCACGAGTGCGTGCGCCACGGTTTCCAGGTTGGTAACAAGGACACATCAATGTTTCGAAAGTCATCGGTAGTTTTGGTTTTGGCGGCGTTAGCCATTTCGGTTGCTGTGGCAGCGGAGGCCGAGCCCTCTCAAGCCAAACTTTCCGCCGCCGAGATCGTGGACAAGAACGTCGCGGCCCGAGGCGGGCTGGAGGCTTGGCGGGCTGTCCAAACGATGACGTTTACTGGAAAACTGGGGGCCGGGGGGAATCAGCGGGCTACGCTGCCGGTGCCCAGCCCGGGCCCGACGACAGTTTCAGCCAAGAGGAATACCCAACCCATCGTTCCCGTTCGGCCAGTCGAGGAGGTTCAACTGCCGTTTCTGATGGAACTGGCGCGTCCCCGCAAAATGCGCTTTGAGTTAGAGTTCAAGGGCCAGACGGCGGTCCAGGTGTATGACGGAGCCAACGGCTGGAAACTGCGGCCGTACCTGAACCGGCGCGTGGTGGAGCCTTATACGGAGCAAGAAACGAAGGCGGCATCCCTGCAAGCCGAGCTCGATGGTCCGCTGGTGGATTACGCGGCCAAGGGCACC
>Ga0075017_100001280_pt1 | contig 15230 bp, 14 predicted proteins | sample AleBraG_ABR_2012_FD_71475 | JGI IMG/M metagenome (GOLD analysis project Ga0075017, IMG submission 71475) | Freshwater sediment microbial communities in response to fracking from Pennsylvania, USA - Alex Branch Run_MetaG_ABR_2012 | ecosystem: Environmental > Aquatic > Freshwater > Creek >... | reverse complement strand
GGTGAACGGTGGGTCCATCGCTCATTGGCCACTCTGATGGCGATCCTCCTGGTCACAGCGGCCATCCTCTATTTCGGTCCGCTGTCGGTGATCGTGGGGCGCCGCCACCTCGTCGAGCAGATCCACGTGTTCAGCGGCTTCCTGTTGCCGGCGCCGATCGTGCTCGGGTGGATCTGGTCGGCGGCGCTTCGGCTCGATATCGCCGAGATGAACCGTTTCACCGCACATGACTGGGAATGGCTGCGTTCCCGCGATCGGCGCAGCGGACGGATTCCGGTCGGCAAATTCAACGCAGGTCAGAAGCTCAACGGCGCGTTCGTCATAGGCGCGATCCTGGTGATGCTCGGCACGGGCATCGTCATGTACTACACGCACCTTTTGCCCCTGGCTTGGCGGACGGGTGCCACGTTTGTGCACGACTGGCTGGCGTTCGGAATCGGCATTGTCGTCGCCGGACATCTGTGGTTCGCGGCCAAGGACCCGTTGGCGCGCGCAGGGATGCGTACCGGCCTCGTACCGGCGGAGTGGGCAAAGCGAGAGCACAGCGCCTGGGCCAGCGCAGAAACGAAGCCCGCCAAGCTCGCGGGCGCCATATCTCGTTCCGAGCGGGCACCCGGCGACAATCCCTGACGGACGGCACGGCCTGGCGAGTCCGAGCGGCACACACCCGAGCCGGGTTCGGAGCGGTTCGGGGTCTAGGCGAAGCGGATGATGGACGCGATGCCGGCGATCAGGCAATAGATTGCGAATGGCGTCAGCGTCCGGGTCTTGAACCAACGGACCAGGAAGCGCGCCGAGATGTACGCGGCAACGAACGCGGCGATGCTGCCGGCGAGAACCTGGCCGCGGATTCCGTTGCCGAGCGGACCCGTCAGGTCGGGGATCTTGTAGACACCGGCAGCAAAGATGACCGGCGTCGCCAGCAGGAAGGCGAAGCGCACGGCTTCCTCGTGCGAAAGCCCACGGAGCAGACCGGACACCATCGTGACGCCGGAACGGCTGATCCCTGCGAGCAGCGCAAGGATCTGCGAGGAGCCGACGAACAGGGTGTCGCCGAGAGTCAGCTGTCCGGCGATCGTGACGTCCGTATCCGGGGCGCCGTCCGGTTCGACGCCGGGGTCGGCGGGCTTCTCGGGCGGCCGGCGGCTTGCCCGGCGCCGGAGCCGCTCGCCCAGCAGGAGGATCAGTCCGTTGATCGTCAGGAAGATGGCGGCCGCTTCGGGCTTTGCGAAGAGCGTGCGCAACTGGTGTTCGAGGACCAGGCCCGCGATTCCGACCGGAACAGTAGCGAGGACGATCATCCAGGCCATCCGCTCGTGCACCGTGTCAATACGGCGACGGGCGATCGACCTGAAGAACCCGCGCACGATCCCGACCCAGTCGCTCCAGTACAGCTGCAGCAGCGCGAGCGCGGTTGCCACGTGGACGCCGACGATGAACGCCAGATACGGCGACTCGTTCGAGGACTCCTGAGTGACCAGCTCTTGCCAGCTCCCGCCGAGCCAGGCGGGAAGCAGAACCGAGTGCCCGAGGCTCGAGACCGGGAACAGCTCGGTGACCCCCTGCATGAGGCCGATGATGATGGCCTGCAGGTAAGAGAGCTGCTGCACGCGCCTACCTTTCGGATCAGTCCGCTCAGGTCCCCTGGGCTTTGGAAGGCTACCCGTCTGGCGAGTTGCGGCCGGCCCCGGCGTGCCGAGAGCAACCGTTCGGACGACCCGTCGTAGCCTGCCCGGATGATCGAGTGCGGCAGCTGCGGGCAGCCCTTCGAACCAGTGCGTACGAGGTGGCTCTGCCCTCATTGCAAGTACAAGGAGTCGTGTTGCGAGGGCGAGCCCTTGCAGCCCGCCTCCAATCGCGGTGGACACGGCCGGGGGCCGATCACGCAGGCCAGCCGTGAGCCGTCAAGTTCTGGGGTCGGTTCCGCCGATAGGGACCGGGACGGTTGAACCCCTCCCAGCTCGACCGATGAGAACGCGGTGCGCGATGGCTACTGCCTTGTCCAGGTTGACCCCTCCATGGCGCCTCGCGCTGCCTGTGCTCGGAGCTGCGGCGCTGGCCGTTGGCCTGACGACCGGAGCCGGGACGGCGGGAGCGGCGAGCAGCAGCGTGCGGACCACTCGGGCCAGCGTCGCAGTCGTCGCTCCCACTGTGCCGGTCGTGAGCTGGACCGCGTTCGGGGCGACGTCGTACACGCAGCCGGTCCAGATGGTGACCGCACACGACGGCCTGAACAGGTACTTCGTCGTGCAGAAGACGGGGATGGTCCGTGTCGTCCAGAACCGCGTCCTGCTGCCGAAGGCCTACCTCGACGTCGCAGACCTTCCGGGGTTGAGCTTCAACGCGGACGGTGAGCGCGGGCTGCTCTCGATCGCGTTCGCACCGAATTTCGCCGCCTCTCCGTTCGTGTACTCCGCGCACACGGACGCGGCCGGGAATCTGATCGTGTCGAGGTGGTCAGCCGTCGTCCACTCCGCCAACGTGCTGTTCCCGAGCCACCGCGTCACCGTGCTGGTTGTAGCGCACGGGTCGCAGACGAACCACAACGGCGGCCAGCTGATGTTCGGCAAGGACGGCTACCTGTATATCTCGACCGGCGACGGCGGCGGAGCGGGCGATCCGTACAGGTCCGCGCAGAACCTTGCGGACCTGCGCGGAAAGATCCTCCGCATCAACGTGGCGGCCACGTGCGGCGGCCATCTCTACTGCATCCCGGCGACGAATCCGTTCGTACACCGGGCTGGGGCCCGAGCCGAGATCTGGGCCTACGGAATGCGAAACCCGTGGCGGTTCAGCGTCGACCGGCTGACCGGGGACCTGTGGGTCGGGAACGTCGGCCAGGACGCCTGGGAATCGGTCGACCACCTGCCGGCCGGAGCCGGCGGGATCAACGCCGGATGGTCCATCTGCGAGGGCACGCACTCGTACAACGGCACGTGCCCGTTCGCGGGCTACACCCCGCCGGTCATCGAGTACTGCCACCCGGACAACGCAGGTTGCTCGAGTTCGATCGGCGGCAGCGCCGTCACGGGCGGCGTTGTCGTCCGCGGGGTCTACCACGCCGGCCAGGGCAGGTATTTGTACGGCGACTACGGCGACGGGAACATCTGGCTGGGCGGAACGGCCTATTTGCAGGCTCAGCATCTTCCCGGAGTCGCAGCCTTCGGCCAAGATGACCTCGGTGACATTTTCGCGGTTGACGTCGACAGCGGTCGCCTCTATCTGGCCCACATCGCCTGACCCGCAAGGGTGCCGAACGGCGCCACCATCAGGCAGGACTCCCGGGCCGGGTTCGTGACAGTCGATGACGAGAGCCGCGAGCTGGTCGACGCTCTGACCCGAGCAGGCGTCCGCGACTCGCGCGCGGATCCACTCACGCGAGCTCTCTACACCTCCGACGCCTCGCTCTACCGGGTCGTTCCGAAAGCTGTGGTCAGGCCTCGCCACGGCGACGAGATCGAAGCCGCCCTGGCGGTCTGCCGGGATCTCCGCGTTCCGCTGACAGCGCGCGGCGCCGGAACGTCGCTTGCCGGCAATGCAGTGGGTCCGGGCGTGGTGATGGACTTGCGCAGCCTCGACCGCCTCCTCGAACTGGATCCCGGGGCGGCGACCGCCCGGGTCGAGCCAGGCGTGGTGCTGTCCGAGCTCCAGCGGCAGGCAGCTCCGCACGGTTTGCGGTTCGGCCCCGACCCGTCGACATCGGATCGCTGCACCATCGGCGGGATGCTCGGCAACGATTCGTGCGGCTCGCACTCGCTGCTGTACGGGCGAACGAGCACCAACCTGCTCGGGCTGGACGCCGTCACCGGCCAAGGTCGCTCGCTCGACGACCCGGCCCTGGCGACCGCGCTTCGCGAAATCGCCGGTGCCCACCTGGCAGCGATCCGCACCGAATTCGGCCGGTTCGGCAGGCAGGTCTCCGGCTACGCGCTCGAACACCTGCTGCCCGAGCGCGGGCTCGACGTCGCGCGAGCGGTCGTCGGCAGTGAGGGCACGCTCGTCGTTGCGCGCGAGGCCACCGTGCGGTTGGTGCCGGTGCCGAAGTTCCGCGCGCTCGCCGTGCTCGGCTATCCGGACATGGTCACGGCGGCCGGCGCGGTCCCCGGGATTCTCGCGAGTGCGTCCGGCGTCAGCGCGTGTGAAGGCCTGGACTCGAGGATGACCGATCTGGTGCGCTCTCGCCGCGGACTGTCATCGGTCCCCGAGCTTCCGGCCGGGTCAGGATGGCTGCTGGTCGAAACAACGGGCGACACCATCGGCGAAGCCGAGGCAGCCGCACGTGCCGTCCTCGGGGTCGCCGACGCGTCCGACGGCTCCGTCATCAGTGATGTGCATCTCCTGGCGGCGCTGTGGCGCATCCGGGAGGACGGAGCCGCGCTGGTGAGCCGCACCGCTGACGGTGCTGCGGCCTATCCGGGTTGGGAGGACGCAGCAGTTCCGGTCGAACATCTCGGCGGGTATGTCCGCGACTTCGACGCGCTGCTGACCGAGCACGGGCTCAGCGGCGTTCCCTACGGGCACTTCGGCGACGGATGCGTGCACATCCGGATCGATTTCCCGCTCGACCGGCCGGATGGCCGCTCGAGATTCAGGGCGCTCCTCGTCGACGCGGCGGCACTGGTCGCCCGCTACGGCGGATCGCTTTCCGGTGAGCACGGCGACGGGCGGGCCCGGAGCGAGTTGCTCCCGGTCATGTACTCGGCGGAGGCCGTCGGGCTGTTCAAAGCCGTCAAGCATCTGTTCGACCCGGACAACATTCTGAATCCGGGTGTTCTCGTCGACCCCGATCCCGCGGACGCCGCAATTCGGGCGGCCCGGCATCCGCTGCGGATCAGGTCTGGGTCCGTGCTGGCTTTCGAAGGCGACGGCCACGACCTGCTCAAGGCGGTTCACAGGTGTAGCGGCGTGGGCCGTTGTATCGCTCCGGCGGCGAGCAAACAGGGCTCCAGCCAAGTCATGTGCCCGTCCTTCGCGGCTACTGGCGCCGAGATCGACTCGACGCGCGGCCGGGCCCGGATGCTGCAGGAGATGCTCGACGGGGAAGTGATCGATGGCGGATGGCGGGCACCGGAGGTACACGCGGCGTTGGAGCTCTGCCTGTCCTGCAAGGCGTGCTCCTCGGACTGCCCGACCGGCGTCGATATGGCCGCGTACAAGTCGGAAGTCCTGCACCAGGCCTACCGCGGGCGCATCCGTCCGCGATCGCATTACGTGTTTGGGCGGCTGCCGCAATGGCTCCAGATGTCCGGCCGCAGTCCCCTACTGGCTTACCGAGCGATGAGCATCCCCGCCGCGAAGCGGGCGTTCCGCGCCGTCGCAGGCGTCGATGCGCGCCGTTCACTGCCTGTCCCGGCACCGACGACTTTCCGGCGGGTCCTGGCCGGCAGACAAGCGCGCCATAGTGAACCCAGCGTGCTGCCCGAAGTCGCGCTCTTCGTGGACACGTTCACCGACAATTTCGATCCAGGCATCGCCGTCGCCGCGGTGCGGGTCCTAGAGGGCGCCGGGTACCGGGTCCGCGCCAGCCCGGCAGCGGCCTGCTGCGCCCTCCCCCTGGTCGGATCCGGGCAGCTTGATGCCGCGCGAAGACGACTGCGACGGACCGTCGACGCGCTGTATCCGTTGGTGGCCGACGGCGTGAAGCTGGTCGGCCTGGAACCGTCGTGCACGTCGAGCTTGCGATCGGACCTTCCCGCTCTCGTCGACGACGAGCGCGCGCGCGCCGTCGCGGCGGCGACGGTGACCGTCGCGGAGTTGCTCACCGCGACGCCTGGTTGGGCACCGCCGGATCTGTCGGGCAGGCGAGTCGTCGCGCAGCCGCATTGCCACCAACACGCGGTGAGCGGGTGGTCGACGGACGCGGACCTCTTGCGCAGAGCGGGCGCGACCGTGCACGCGGTGAGCGGCTGCTGTGGGATGGCCGGCAGCTTCGGACTGGAGCGCGGCCACTACGAAGTGTCGGTGGCTGTCGCGGAGAACGGCCTTCTTCCCGCCCTGCGAGCTGCCTCGCGCGGTACCTGGGTACTCGCGGACGGGTTCTCCTGCCGGACCCAGATCCGCGATCTCACCGATTCGAAGGGGACCCATCTGGTCGAGTTGCTCGACCAGGGGTCACGATGGATGCATGGCGGATGACGAACTCGAGCGCTTGCTTCGCGAGGTCGATTCGGCTCTGGGCTCGCCCAAGCCGACGCCCCGACAGGCCGAAGGCTCTGCGCCGGCCTCGTCCGCGGGCGCCGCGGTAGAACGCGGTGGTCGGGGGCGGGTCCGCGACGCATTTCCGGTGGCGGTGGCCTCGGGCGTCGCGAGCGGTGTTGTGGTCTGGTTTCTGTTCGCCCTGCTGCCGTTCGTCTCGGCGACCAGCGGCGGACTCGGTGCGTTCCTTGCCGGATTCGTCGTGATGTTCGTCAATCGGCTGGTGCGGCGACGGCCTCCACGGGGATGACCGCCGTCTTCGCCAAGAGGTCGAAAGCGTTGCGGCGTCGGGACTGGCTGAGTGCGAACGCCACGGCAACGAGAACGATGACCGGCCCGAACGGAACGATGAGCAGGGCGAAGATCACGCCGTATTTGACGATCAGCTGAAGAACCGATGGTCGCTGGCCGTCCGCAGTCACCAGCCGCAGGCGTAGCAGCAGCTTTCCGAGCGAGCGGCCGGTGATCGCGTGGATCACTACGAATACCGATGCCGCGACGACGAGGGCGATCGCGGTCAGAAATTCTGCCGTGACGGTCTGCGAAGACGTCAGATGGGCGTGCGGCTTCGGGTGCAGGACGGCTTGAACGAGCACGACGCTGATCGTCGTGATGATCACGTAGGCGACGACGGCGTCAACGAGGCTCGACAGGAGCCTTGATCCGGGGCGAGGAACCGGCACCTCGGACATTGGCTGCGCGGAGCCCGGCGCGTTCTCAATCATCCATGCAACTTACAGGTCGAAACACCGCCCGGGTTACTTCACGGATCAGCCCGGGCGTCGCGTCACGGCCCAGAATGCGACCGCAGCCGCCGAACCCACGTTGAGCGAATCCACTCCGCGCGCCATCGGGATGCACACCTGCAGGTCGGCCGCCGCGCGGGCTCGGGGCGTAAGCCCGGGGCCTTCGGTTCCGAACAGCAGCGCACACCGGCCGGTCACCGCACGCTCGAGGTCGTCGATCGCCACCGCCGACGGGTCCGGGGTCAGCGCCAGGACGGAAAGCCCCGCCTCCCGTACAAGCTCCAACTCAGCGGGCCACGAGCTGAACCGGGCGTAGGGAACCGCGAGAGCTGCTCCCATCGAGACCTTGAGCGAGCGGCGGTACAGCGGATCGGCGCACCTCGGATCGAGCAATACCGCGTCCATCCCCAGACCTGCTGCGGCACGGAACACCGCTCCGACGTTGGTCGGATTCGTCATGCCTTCCAGGACTGCGACCCGGTTGGCATCGACCAAGATCTCGGCCGGCGTCGGAAGGGGTACCCGGTGCATCGCCGCGAGCGCGCCGCGGTGCACGTCGAATCCGGTCAGCGCTCGCAGGACCGGCTCGGTTGCCAGATACACCGGAACGTCGAGCCGTCCGACCACATCCTCGAGGCCGGACAGCCAACGCTCGGCCAGCAGCACAGACCTGGGGGCGTAGCCGGCCGCAACGGCCCGGCGGATGACTAGCTCACCCTCGGCGATGAACAACCCGCGGGCCGGCTCGACCATGCGACGCAGCGAGCTGTCGGTCAGCTTCCGGTAGTCGTCCAAGCGCGGATCGGCGGCGTCTTCGATGCGCTCGACGGCGCCGGTGTTGCCCACGGCGGCGATTCTGACCCCTCGCGCGAGCCCGCCACCGTCCGGGCGCGCAGAATGTCAACATGCCAGCAGCTGTGCGGTCCGTCCGGTTCCGGTGCTCCGGTCGGCCGCATTCGGGCGGGCACCGGTCAAGACCAACCGCGCGGATGTCGAAACCCCACCCGTGAGGTTGGCCGTCCGGACCCCCTCCCGGCTCTTGCTCCCAGCTCTGGTGCTGCTCGTCGCCGTGGTTGCTTCCACCCTGCCCGCTCGCGGCGCCTCGGCCGACACCGTCACCCAAGCCGAAGCCGCGGCCCAGAAGGTCGCTGCCCAGATCCACCGGCTCGAGCCGCGCCTGCAGGATGCTCTGCGCGCGTATGAAGCCGCCGTTTCTCAACTCGGTGCGAGCGTTACGGCGGGACTCACGCAGTCCCAGACGGCGGCCCAGCTGCAGGGTGCGGCCGACTTCGCCGAGAACGTGCGCACGCAGCACATCCAGCAGCTCTACATGTCCGGCGGCAGCCTCCAGGTGTGGGCGACAATCTTCAACAGCACCGGACCGGCCGACTTCATGGAGCGGCTCAACAGCGCTCAGCACCTGATGGCCGGCGATGCCTACAACGCCAATCGCATGCAAGCCATTGCCGCGATCGCGCAGGCCGAAGCCAACAAAGCGATGGCCAAGACGGCCGCGTTCGCGCAGACCGCCGGGTCCGTGCAAGCCGACCTCGATCGGCTGCAAGGCCTCATGGTCGCGGCGCAGGCCGAGCTGTCGACTCTCTCGGCGCGGGCCCGGTCGCTGCGCGCGGCACAGCAGGCAGCGCTCGCACTGGCGCAGGCCGAGGCAGCGGCCAGCGCCGCGGGCAACGCGGCCGCCGCCTCCGCGCACGGAAACGCGATCCCGCCGATCTACCTCGCGCTCTTCAAGGCGGCAGCGCTCACCTGTCCGGGCATGGACTGGCATCTGCTCGCCGCGATCGGCCAGGTCGAGTCGCACGACGGGCAGAACATGGGGCCGTCCTCAGCCGGCGCGGAAGGCCCGATGCAGTTCCTGCCCTCGACCTTCGCCCACTACGCAGTCGACGGGAACCACGACGGCGTCCTGGACATCTGGAACCCGGCGGACGCCATCTTCACCGCCGCCAACGACATGTGCCAGAACGGAGCCGGAACTCCGGGCGGGGTCCACGGCGCGATCTTCAATTACAACCATGCCGAGTGGTACGTGCAGATGGTCCTGAAGATCGTCGCCGACCTGAGGGTCAAGTACCCGTAGGTCGCTCCGGCCGGCCGGCGCCGCCGTCCCCCGCAGGAGCCGGGCCGTTCCGACTCTCGCCGGTGATCTCGGGCGTCGTCGGTGCGGCAGGGCCCTTGGTCGACGAACTGTCGTTGCCGCCGCTGAATGCGGAGCCGAGCATGGTCATCGCGGAAGTCAGCTCGGCCGGGATGACCCAGATCTTGTTCGCGTCTCCCGCGGCGATCGTCGGCAACGCCTGGATGTACTGGTAGGCGAGCAGCTTGGGGTCGGGATCGCCGGTATGGATCGCACCGAACACCCGCGAGATCGCCTGCGCCTCGCCGTCGGCGCGCACCACGGCCGCCTGCGCGTCGCCCTCCGCCTTGAGGATCGCCGACTGCTTTTCACCCTCCGCGGACAGGATCTGCGATTGCTTGAAACCTTCGGCCTGCAAGATGGCCGCCCGCTTGTCACGGTCGGCGCGCATCTGCTTCTCCATCGAATCCTTGATAGAGGCGGGCGGATCGATCGCCTTGATCTCGACTCGGTTGACCCTTACGCCCCACTTCCCGGTGGCTTCGTCCAGCACGCCGCGAAGCTGAGTGTTGATGGCCTCACGCGAGGTGAGGGTGTCTTCCAGATCCATGCCGCCGACGACGTTGCGCAATGTGGTGACGGTCAGCTGCTCGATGGCCTGGATGTAGTTCGCGATCTCGTAGACGGCCGAGCGAGGCTCGGTGACCTGGAAGTAGATGACCGAGTCGATATTGACGACGAGGTTGTCCTCGGTGATCACCGGCTGCGGCGGGAAGCTCACGACCTGCTCCCGCAGATCGAGCAGAGGCAGGAGCCGGTCCACGAAAGGCACCAGGATCGCCAGACCTGGGTTGAGCGTGCGCTGGTAACGACCCAGGCGCTCAACGACACCCGCACGTGCCTGCGGCACGATCCGTACCGTGCGAACGAGCGTCACCAAGATCAGCAGGAAGATGACGATCGCGATGACCAGCGAAGCGGTCACGGTGGATGACACTAGGACTCCCCTCAGGTGCCCGACTCGTACACGAGCGCGGTAGCGCCGTCGATTTGGGCAACGGCCACTGCGGTGCCGGGCTCGAGGATCGCACCCGGGTCGAACGCTCTTGCCGTCCAGATCTCGCCGCCGATCTTGACCCGGCCGTTGTGCGCGTCGACTCGTTCCAGCACCAGACCGTCCGCACCGATGAGGGCGGCCGTGCCGGTGCGGACCGACTGCGGTTGATGCAAGTGCCGCATCGCGATCGGTCGAACGATGAAGAGCATCAGCACAGCGACCACGGCAGCGACGAGTGCCTGGACCACGAGATCACCCGTGACAGTGGCCACGACTGCGCCGGCGGCGGCACCGGCGGCCAGCATGATGAACACCAAATTCACCGATGTGATCTCGACGACGGCCAGGATCAACGCCGCGACCAGCCACAGATACCAGGGCACAACTTGATCGTAGGTCGGCTTTGGCCGACCGGCGACGAAACCGGCCTCCGGTCTGGTCTCAGCTCGGTGACGGAACCGCGGCGACAGTGACGGACTATTGAGACAGTCGCGCCGAGTGCCGACCGTGGGTGGCGGCGATCGTCAAAGGCAGCCCGAAGGCCTCGCTGAGGTTGGCGTCGGTCAGCGTCGAGCCCACCGGCCCGGCTGCGACGATCCGGCCCGCCCGGAGCAGCAGCGCATGGGTGAAGCCGACCGGGATCTCCTCGACATGATGGGTCACCAGCACAGTGGTGGGTGCGCCCGGGTCGGTGGCGATCTTTGCCAACCTCTGCAGCAGGTCCTCTCGTGCCCCCAGATCCAAACCGGCGGCAGGCTCGTCCAGCAGTAGCAGTTCGGGGTTGGGCATCAGAGCCCGCGCGATCTGCACCCGCTTGCGCTCGCCCTCGGACAGCGTGCCGAACGTACGGGCGATGAAGTCCTGCATGCCGAGCGCGGCGATGAGCGTGCGCGCTCGGGCGTCGTCCGTCTCGTCGTATCGCTCCCGCCACCGCCCGGTCATCCCATACGCGGCGGTGCGGACGACATCGAGGACGCTTTCCTGGCGGGGCAGCTGATCCGCGAGCGGGGCGCTGGCCAGCCCGATTCTCGGCCGCAACTCGAACACGTCCACGCCGCGACTTCCGAGCCGCTCGCCGAGAATCCAAGCCTCGCCGCGGCTTGGATGCAGATGAGCCGAAGCGATCTGCAGCAGTGTCGTCTTCCCGGCACCGTTCGGTCCGAGCACGGCCCAGCGTTCACCGTCGGCAACAGCCCAGTCGATCGCGTCGAGCAACGTCGCCTGGCCCCGTACCAGACCGACTGAACGCAGATCCAGGACCGAGGCAACCTCCCGCGGACCGTCCGCGGCCGCAGAACTGGAGTCGGCCGGGCCGCGACGGTCCCACGCGCCGGATTCCACGCGGGAAACCTACAGTGGACGGCGTGCCCGCTCCCGTCCGCGCTGCCCGTCTCGTCGCTTGGGCGCACGCGACCTGCGCCGGATTGGTCAGCCCTGACCTGGCCGCGGACAAGGTCGCGGCCGACGACCCGCCGCATCGCGTCTGCGGCCTGCCCGGTGCGGACCCCCAGTCGCTCGCGGTGGTCCTCGCACGACTTGCCGGGCACAGCCGGCTGGCTGCAAACGTGCCGATCGCGCGCCTCGTCCTTCCGGTTCCCGGCGACCCGAGCGGGCTGCCCGGGCCTGGGCCGCTGACAGATCTGGCGCTCGAACACGGAGAGGTCGCACTCGTCCGGCTCGCCGCGCCGGTCGGCTCGGACCTGACCGGCGCGGCCGGATCGACGCAGCACCCCGCACAACCTGAGTGGTTCGGGCTCGTTCCCGTCGAGGTTCCGGGCCAGGTCCAGTGGCGCAGTTATCCGGTGTCGAGCCAGCTGTCCGGCGGTGCGGATGGCTACCGCGCCTGCGCGGTCGACGACGCACGGCCCGGGTCCGTCGCCGTACCGGCGGTGGCACTTCCGGACTTGGCCCAAGCCGATCAAATGCTCGCCGAAGCGCTTCGAGAGGCCACGCACGCGCTGACGACGCTCGACGTCGCCGCGCCGATTCGGCGCGCGCAGGCATCTCCGACCGTCGAGACGGGCGTGAGCCAGCTCACGGCACTGCGGCAGGGACGGCTCGACGGCCCAGCGCTCGCACCCGGCTACCCGAACCGGGCGCACGTTGTCCTTGCCAGGGCCCGTCGACTGCGAGCGATCGTCGAACTCGCAGCCGCGGACGACGGAGCCGCTCTGACCGTTCCCGAGGCCGACGCCCGTCGTAGCGCGTTGCGGATGCTCGACCGTGCGGCCCGGTACGCGGAGATGGCGGCGGTCAACGCTGCAGCCGAACCCGGCGCCGCAGCGGCGGGAAGTTGACCGGCGCCCGATAGCGTCCGGTTCCATGACCCAGCGACCGGCAACGCTTCTGGTCACTCTGACCGGTCCGGACCGGCCGGGAGTCACAGCGGCACTCTTCGAAGCCTTGGCCGCCACCGACGTCGCCGTCCTCGACATGGAGCAGGTGGTGATCCGGGGAACGCTGGTGCTCGGCGTGCTGCTCAGCGGCCCCGACGTGTCCGCGGCCGAGACCGCGGCCGTGCTGACCGCACACAAACTGGGCATGACCGTCGCGACCAGTCTCGGCGAGGACGAGGTCGATCCGCGCCGGCTCGATCGACTGAATGTCACGCTCCTCGGGCACCCGCTCGTGCCTGGAGCCGTTGCCGGGATGGCCGCCAGAATCGCCGCCACCGGGGCCAACATCGACCGGATCGTGCGGCTCGCGTCCTACCCGGTCACGAGCATCGAACTCGAGGTCAGCGGCGCGGATCCGCACCTGCTGCGGGTGGAGCTGGCGGCCGAGGCGGCGGCCCTGAACGCAGTCGGCACGGCCGTCGATGTGGCGGTGCAGCGCGGAGGTCTGGCCCGTCGTTCCAAGCGGCTGGTGATGATGGACGTCGACTCCACCCTGATCCAGGACGAGGTCATCGACCTGCTCGCCGCCCGCGCGGGCCGCGCCGGCGAGGTCGCGGCGTTGACCGCCCGGGCCATGGCCGGGGAGCTTGATTTCGAGCAATCGCTGCGCGACCGGGTAGCGCTGCTGTCCGGCCTCCCCGTATCGGCGGTCGATCAGGTCCGCGACCAGGTGCGGCTGGCACCGGGTGCCCGGACACTGGTCCGCATCCTCGCCCGGCTCGGCTACCGGATCGGAATCGTCTCCGGTGGCTTCCGCCAGGTGACCGACCATCTCGCCGACGAGCTTGGCCTGGACTTCAGCCTTGCCAACGAGTTGGAAGTCGAAGCCGGTCGGCTCACCGGGCGCGTCGTCGGGGCAGTCGTCGATCGCCACGCGAAGGCGTCGGCGCTTGCCGAGTTCGCCGCGCGTTTCGGCGTTCCGCTCGATCAGACCGTTGCGATCGGCGACGGCGCAAATGACTTGGAAATGCTGGCCGCCGCCGGGCTCGGCGTGGCATTCAACGCGAAACCCTCGGTGCGCGAAGCCGCCGATACCGCGGTCAACGTGCCCTATCTCGACACTATCTTGTACCTGCTCGGGATCAGCCGCGAGGAAATCGAAGCGGCCGACGCGCTGACCTGACCCCGCCCGGTGGCGCCCTGGTCAGCCCGTCAGCCTCGCGGCACCACGAAATCGGTGAGGGTAGCGCCGCCCGGTCCGAGCGCCTCCCAAGCTCCGGTCACGTCGAAGACAGCCAGCCCGGACGTCGGGAATTTGGTCTCCGCCAACGCCCGCGCGTCGTCCGAGCCGCGCGCTGCCAACAGCAACGTGAGGTCCTGCACCCCGGGGTTGTGTCCGACCAACAGCACCCGGCGGGCCTTGCTCGAGGTGCGTCGCACCACGTCGAGCAACGCCTCGACGGATGCGGCGTAAACGTCCTTCTCGAACCGGACGTCGCACCCGCTCCCGCCGTCGGGTAGTTCGGCGCGCAGATGCTCCCAGGTCTGCCTGGTGCGCAACGCGGTCGAGCACCAGACGACGTCCGGGACGTCGTCCGCGCCGGCAAGCCACCGCCCTGCAGCACCGGAGTCGCGGATCCCTCGGCGCCCCAACGGGCGGTCGCGGTCTGCGACGCCGGCCGGCCAGTCGGACTTGCCGTGCCGGAGCACGAGAAGGCGAGCGGGGCGTTTGTCGCCCGCCACAGTCAGGCGCCCATCGCGTGCACGCCACCGTCTACATGGACGATCTCGCCTGTCGTCTTCGGGAACCAGTCGGACATCAACGCGACGCACGCTCTCGCCGCCGGCTCCGCGTCGTTGAGATCCCACCCGATCGGAGCTCGGGTGGCCCAGACTCCTTCGAATTCTTCGAACCCGGGAATGGATTTGGCGGCCATGGTCCTGATCGGACCCGCAGCAACCAGATTGACCCGGATTCCCCGCGGACCCAGGTCTCTGGCCAGATACCTGGACGTCGATTCCAGAGCGGCCTTCGCCACCCCCATCCAGTCGTACTTGGGCCACGCGACGGTCGCGTCGAAGTCGAGGCCCACGACCGACGCACCGCCGTCGCCGATCAGTGGGAGCGCAGCCATCGTGAGCGCCTTCAGCGAGTAGGCCGACACTTCGATCGCGGTCGCCACGTCCGGCCACTCGGTCTGCAGGAAGTTGCCGCCCAACGCCGCCTCGGGGGCGAACGCGATCGAATGCATGATCCCGTCGATCCCGCCGACGTGCTCGCCGACCCTGCCCGCCAGCGCCCCGAGGTCCTCGGCCTTGGTCACGTCGAGTTCGACGACCGGCGCCGGCTCGGGCAGCCGAGCGCTGATCCGCCGGGTCAGGTTGAAGACGCGGCCGTACGAAGTCAGTACGACGGTGGCCCCTTCCTGCTGCGCCAGCCGAGCCACGTCGAAAGCGATCGACGCATCGGTCAAGACTCCGGTGACGAGCAACCGCTTGCCGTCCAGGATGCCCATGCGTGCCCTCATCGACCTTTCGTAGTCCGACGGGATGGTCTCGCGCTCGAACCGATACGGCCAGGCACGACTTCGCGGTGAGGTGCGATCAGGCCGGCCACAGCTAGTGGCCCATGCCGAGGCCGCCGTCGACCGGGATGACCGCACCGGTGATGTAGCCGCCTTCTTCGGAGGCGAGGAACCGCACGACGGCCGCTACCTCGTCGGCCGACGCGTACCGGCCGAGCGGGATCCTGCCGAGGATGTCCGCTCGGCCGGTACGCGTCGGCCGACGAGGTAGCGGCC
>Ga0075017_100001279_pt1 | contig 15246 bp, 16 predicted proteins | sample AleBraG_ABR_2012_FD_71475 | JGI IMG/M metagenome (GOLD analysis project Ga0075017, IMG submission 71475) | Freshwater sediment microbial communities in response to fracking from Pennsylvania, USA - Alex Branch Run_MetaG_ABR_2012 | ecosystem: Environmental > Aquatic > Freshwater > Creek >... | reverse complement strand
GTCCTCGATCGGTGTCGCACGGTCGGGCCGGTGCAGTTGGTAGAGATCGATCACGTCGACGTCGAGGCGGCGCAGGCTCGCCTCGCACGCGGCGATCACGTTGTCGTACGCGAGGCCGCCGGGACCGCGACCCACGGCGCCGAATCCGCACTTCGTGGCGATCACCACGTCGTCGCGGCGGCCCCTGATCGCGCGGCCGAGGATCTCCTCCGAGCGGCCCTCGTCGTACGCGTCGGCCGTGTCGATGAGGTTGACTCCGGCGTCGAGCACGCGGTGCACCATCCGGTGCGCCTCGGTCTCGTCGACGCGCGCGATCGCCTGGCGCTGGGGGCTGAACGTCATCGCACCGAACGCCAGCGCCGAGATCTCGATGCCGCTGTCGCCCAGCGGGCGGCGCCCGATCACGGGAACGACGTCGGCCCTCAGGACCCGGGCGCGCGGTTGATCTTGCGGATGGCGGAGGCCTCGTAGCGGCCGAGCGGCCCGGCGACGACGGTGAACTCGACGTCGGCGCCCTCCGCGACGAAGCGGGACCCGTCGTGGATCGCGGTGCAGTGGAACGGGTAGCGCAGGCCACCCGCAGCCTCCACCTCGCCGAGGCCGCGCCGCTCGTCGAACACCGCGATGCGCCCGAGATACGAGTCCTTCACCGTCGCTCCTTGCTCGCTCCGCTCGCGCTCAATTGACGATCTTCGAGATGGGCAGCTCGATGATGCCCGTCGCGCCCTGCTCGATCAGCGCGGGGATGAGCGTGTTGATCTCGCTCTTCGCCACCACCGTCTCGACCGCGAACGCGTCGTCGCCGAAGAGCTGCGACACCGTGGGCGACTTCAGCGCGGGGAGCAGGTTGATCACGTCGTCGAGGTTCGCCTTCTCCACGTTGAGCTTGAGCAGCACGCGGCCGCGCGCCTCGAGCGCGCCGTTGAGCAGGCTCTGGAGCTGCTCCATCGCCTTGCGCTTCTCGGGGTCGCCGTAGGCGTGCGGGCTGGCGATGAGCTCCGTGTACGACACGAGGATGGTGTCGAGGATGCGCAGGCCCGCAGCACGCAGCGCGCGCCCCGTCTCGGTGATCTCGACGACCGCGTCGGCGATGTCGGGGATCTTCGCCTCCGTGGCGCCGTAGGAGAGCTGCACGTCGGCGTCGACGCCGTGCTTCTGGAAGTAGCGGCGCGTGAGCTCGGGGTACTCGGTGTGCACGACCAGGCCCGGCGGGAGGTCGGCGATCGTCTGCGCCGGCGAGTCGCCCGCCACCGCGAGCACCACGCGGATCGGGCGCGCGGTGGCCTTGGAGTAGTGGAGTTCGCTCAGCGTGACGACGTCGACGTGGCGCTCCTCGATCCAGTCACGACCGGTGATGCCGACGTCGAAGCGGCCCTCCGCGACGTACTTCGGGATCTCCTGCGGGCGCAGGATCCGGACCTCGCTGACGCGCGGGTCGTCGATCGAGCCGCGGTAGTCGACGTCGGAGCCGCGCGACACCGCGAGATCGGCGTCGGTGAACAGCTGGAGGGTCGCCTTCTCGAGCGAGCCCTTCGGGAGCACCAGTCGGAGCATGGAGGATCAGTTGCCTTTCGCGATCGCGCGGAGGTGGTCGACCATCACGATGGCCGTGTGGGCGGACTCTTCGCCCTTGTTGCCGACCGACCCGCCCGCGCGCGCGAGCGCCTGGTCGAGCGTGTCGGTGGTGAGGACGCCGAACACGATCGGCACACCCGTCTCGAGCGTGACCTGCATGAGGCCTCGGGCGCACTCCCCCGCGACGTACTCGAAGTGCGGGGTGTCCCCCCGGATCACCGCGCCGAGGCACACGACCGCGTCGACGCGCCCCGACTCGGCCAGCTTCTTCGCGAGCAGCGGGACCTCGAAGGCGCCCGGCACCCAGTACACGGGCGCAGGCTCGGCACCCGCCTGCTCGAGGGTGTGGCGCGCGCCGTCGAGCAACGGCCGCGTGACGTGGTCGTTGAATCGACCCGCGACGATCGCGATGCGCATCCCCGTCGCGTCGAGCGCGTGGTGTTCTCCATAGGTACCCATTGGTGCTCCGCCTACTGCGCCCTACTCGCTCTGCTCGAGCGGGGTCTCGTCCTCGATCTCGATGTCGAGGAGGTGGCCCATCTTCTCCTGCTTCGTCCGCAGGTAGCGGATGTTCTCCTCGTTGGGGAGCACGTGCAGGGGCACCCGCTCCACGATCTCGAGACCGTAGCCCTCGAGGCCGCCGTACTTCGACGGATTGTTCGTCATGATCCGCATGGTCGACACGCCGAGGTCGACGAGCATCTGCGACCCGATGCCGTACTCGCGGGAGTCGGCCGGGAAGCCCAGCTCCACGTTCGCCTCGACGGTGTCGCGACCCTGGTCCTGCAGCGTGTACGCCCGGATCTTGTGGCCCAGACCGATGCCGCGGCCCTCGTGGCCCCGGAGGTACACGACGACGCCCGAGCCCTCCTTGGCGATGGTCTCCATGGCGAGGTCGAGTTGCAGGCCGCAGTCGCAGCGCATCGAGCCGAACACGTCACCGGTGAGGCACTCGGAGTGCACGCGCACGAGGATGTCCTCGTGCCCGGCGACGTCGCCGTACACGAACGCCATGTGCTCGGTGCCGTCGATGATCGACTCGAACACGTACGCGGTGAAGTCGCCGTGCCTCGTGGGGATGCGGGCCTCCGACACACGGCGCACCAGCTTCTCGCGGTGACGGCGATAGCGGATGAGGTCCGCGATGGAGATGATGATCAGCCCGTGCTCCTCCGCGAACTTCTCGAGCTCCGGCATGCGCGCCATCGTGCCGTCGTCGTTCACGACCTCGGCCAGCACACCCGCGGCGCGGAAGCCCGCCATGCGCGCCAGGTCGACGGCCGCCTCGGTGTGACCGGCCCGCTTGAGCACGCCGCCCTCGCGGTAGCGCAGTGGGAAGATGTGCCCGGGACGGGCGAGGTCCTCGGGGCGCGTCGACTCGTCGAGCATCGCGTGGACGGTGGTGCAGCGGTCGGCCGCGGAGATGCCCGTGGTGGTGCCGTTGCGGGCGTCGACCGACACGGTGAACGCAGTGCGCTGCGACTCCGTGTTGTCGGCCACCATCAGCGGCAGTCGCAGCTGGTCGAGGCGGTCGCCCTCCAGGGGCATGCAGATCACACCGCTCGTGTAGCGGATCATGAACGCCATGCTCTCGGGCGTGACGACCTCGGCCGCGGTGATGAGATCGCCCTCGTTCTCGCGGTCCTCGTCGTCGACGACGATCACGAGCTCGCCGCGGCGGATCGCCTCGACGGCCTGCTCGATCTTCGTGAAGGGCATCGGTGGTGCTCCTTAGTGCGCTTGCTCGGTGGTGGACCCGTCGGTGGGGCTGGTCGCCAGGAGCCGCTCGACGTACTTGGCCAGCACGTCCACCTCGAGGTTGACCGGGTCGCCGGGCTGCTTGGGCCCGAGCGTGGTGACGGACAGGGTGTGCGGGATGACGGCGACGTCGAAGGCGCCGGCCGCGTCGTCGAGCGACGCGACGGTGAGCGAGATGCCGTCGATGGTGATCGAACCCTTCTCGACGACGTAGCGCAGGAGCGCGCTCGGCGGCGTGAAGGTCATGCGGGTGGAACCGTCGGGCAACGTCGCGCGGGCGCTGAGCGCACCCACGCCGTCGACGTGGCCCTGCACGACGTGGCCGCCGAAGCGGCCGTCGGCGGCCATCGGCCGTTCGAGGTTGACGGGCGCACCGGCGGCGAGTGCGCCGAGCGACGTGCGGTCGAGGGTCTCGGTGACGGCGTCGGCGGCCCACCAGCCGTCGTGGAGCTCCACGACGGTGAGGCAGCAGCCGTTGACGGCGATCGACGCGCCGATCTCGGCGTCGGTGAGCACGGTGGTGGCGTCGATCTCGATGCGCGCGCCGCCCTCGTTGGGGACGATCGCGCGCACGGCGCCGAGCTCCTCGACGATCCCGGTGAACATCAGGAACGCTCCCCGACGTCCGTGGCGGGTGTGTAGTCGAGCCTCACGTCGGGGCCGAGACGACGGACGTCGGTGAGCAGCCAGCGTTGGGCGTCGGTGATCGTGGCGGGCCCGGCGACGGAGAACGCAGGGCGGCCGTCGCGCCCGAGGAGGGTGGGCGCCACGTACGCGACGACGCGGTCGGCGAGGCCCTGCGCCAGGATCGCTCCGTGGAGCTCGGCGCCGCCCTCGACGAGCACCTGGAGCACGCCGAGGCCGGCGAGGGTCTCCAGCGTCGCGACGAGGTCGACGCCGGTGCGGCGCTTCGACTGCGGCACCGTGAGCACCTTCGCACCGGCCGCGAGCCAGGCCTGGTGCGCGGCGTCGGACACGACGGGCGTGGTGACCACGAGGGTCGGCGCCAGGGAGGTGTCGAACAGCGGGCCCTCGGCCGGCACCCGGCCCCGGCTGTCGAGCACGACGCGCAGCGGCAGTTGCGCGGGCTGCGTGGCCGGGTCGGCGATGTCGCGCACGGTGAGGCTGGGGCGATCGGCGAGCGCGGTGCCCGCGCCGACCATCACGGCCTGCGAGTCGGCCCGCAGCTCGTGGGCGTCGGCGCGAGCCTCGGGCGAGGTGATCCACCGGGAGGAGTCGTCGCGCGCGGCGCTGCGGGCGTCGAGGCTCATCGCCGTCTTCACGACGGTGAAGGCGCGGCCCTGCGTGCGGTGGAGCAGATAGGGCGCGAGGTCCTCGCGGACCCCGGCGGCGTGGACGCCGACGGCGACGTCGACGCCTGCCGCCCGGAGGCGGTCGATGCCCTGGCCGGCGACGTCGGGATCGGGGTCCCCGATCGCCACGACGACGCGTGCGATGCCCGCCGCGATCAGTGCGTCGGCGCACGGAGGCGTTCGGCCGTGGTGCGAGCAGGGCTCGAGCGTCACGTAGGCGATCCCGCCCCGGGCGCGGTTCCCGGCGAGGTGCAGCGCGACGGCCTCGGCGTGGCGGCCGCCGGGGGGCTCGGTGGCACCCTCGGCGATCACGGAGCCGGTGGCGTCGGTCAGCACGCAGCCGACCCACGGGTTGGGGGCGGTGCGGCGGCGGGCGGTGAGCGCGACCGTGCGGGCGCGCTGCATCAGCAGGGAGTCACGCTCCGTGTGCCGGTTCGCACTCGTGCCGCCGGGCTCGGTCACCCTCGTCGCTTCCGCTCGTGCTCGGTGCTCCCGGGACGGGCTGCGGGCGACGGCGGGGACGGCACGCGGTCCCGGTCACGGGCCCAGGGGCGCGTGACGCGGCAGCCGTGCGGCTCCTCACCCTCTCCCATCCGGACTCTCACCGTCGGCCCCGGCTTCTGACCGGGTCGACCCGCAGCAGGCGGCTGCGGGCTCGCGGGCTCCCAGGTGCGCCTGTCCGGTCGTGCTCCGGGCGTCCTGGCCACCGCCGGTCGGGACTTGCACCCAACCCCGAGGGCTTCAATTGTGTGTTCCCACGAGTGTATGCCGTTACCGCGGAGAGGAAGCTGAGCGGGGCTCAGAGTGGTGTCATGCGGGGAATACCCGGGTGACCGCCGGCGCCGCCCATTTCTCGTCGGAGATCAGGGCGGGCCCGCCCAGGAGGGTGCGAAGGTCGACGCGCGAGCGGCTGAACGAGAGGTCGGCGAGGAGCACGGGCCGACCTTCGTCGAGACCAAGGACGGCGAGGCCGGTCGAGCGATTCGACCAGGCGCGGTTGCACATCGATACAGATGGCCAGGCAATGAGTCCGAACGACATCGAACGTGGGTTGCGGACCACGAACGAAGTATCGCGGGATTCCTCGAAACTTTCTCGGCCGAATTGGTCGGTGCCGGGCGATAACTGTCATACCCCCGTGTTTGGATGGGTTCGTGAGCAACTTCCGTGAGTTGTGCGACGAACTCAGGTGTTGGGCCACCGACCGGCTGGTCGAGTTCCGCGAGCGCGCGCTGCGCGAGGCGCGCCGTCACGAGGGTCAGGCGTTGGCGGCGCTGCGGTCCTCGACGAGCGTGACGCGCTGGCGAAGGACCATGCCTCGCGTGACGGCGTGACGGCGTGACGGCGTGACGGAGACGAATGCGAAGCGCCGGCGCGACATCGCCCGGAAGTTGGAGCAGCTCCCCCACTTGGGCAACGCCGCGCTGCGCGGTGACCTCAGCCCCGAGCGGTTGGCGCCCGCGGCGGAACTGGCGGATGAGGACTCGGATGCCGAGATCACGGCGACCGCGAAGCACACGTCGCCGTTGGACCTGCAGAAGATGGCGCGAGCGGAACGAGCGAAGCCGCGGCGTGAGGACAGTGCGGCGCGTCGGAACCGACGGTCGTTGCGGAAGTGGCGCAGCGATGACGGGGTCCTCTGCGGTCGGTTCGAGCTGCCGATGGAGCACGGCGGCGCGATCGTCGAAGGACTCTTCGATCTCGTCACGGAACGGATGAAGCCGGCGACGGGTGACATCACGCTCGACGGTGAGGCGACCGTGTGCGGCGTGCCGTTGCGCGACGAATGGGTGCATGCGGCACGCGCCGACGCCCGGGTGCACCTGCGAGTGGTCGACGACGACGGCACCGTGATCGCCGAGGACCGGGCCCGCACCTTCGTGTCGCAGAAGCGACGACGAGCAGCCGTCCGAAGAGATGGACGATGTCGATGGCCGGGTTGCAACCGGCGGCTCAGACTCCAGGGACGGCAACCCAACCAGCCCGACGGCCTCACCCTCCGTCTCGTCACGGCGGAGGAACGCAGGCAGCGACGTCTCGAACCCATGACGCTCGCAGTGTGAGACCGACGTGACGGTCTGTTCCTTGACAACTGCAGAGAGTCGACCCGCGACTACTCCGGTGCGATGTCGAGCACGGTGCGGATGCCCACGCCGTTGCCCATGTCGGTGAAGGCCTCGTTGATCTCGTCGAGGGGTCGGTGGGTGGTGATGAGGGCCTCGAGGTCGAGCTGGCCGGCGCGCCACATAGCGACGAGGCGCGGGATGTCGCGCAGCGAGTTGCAGGAGCCGAGGAAGCAGCCCATCAGCTTCTTCTCGGCCACACCGAAGAGCACGGCCGGATTGATGCTGATGGCCTGGTCGGCCGAGGGCGCACCGACGAGGACGGTGGTGCCGCCCTTGCGGCTGGCGGTGATGCCGAGTTCTCCGAGCGCGGCGACGCCCGCACACTCGAACGAGTAGTCGGCGCCCACCTCGGTGAGGTCCATGACCGCGGTCACGACATCGTCGACGGTCGGGTCGATGACGGCCGTGGCGCCCATCTTCAGCGCAGCCTCGCGGCGGGCACCGTTGGGATCGGAGCAGATGATCTGCGACGCGCCGGACGCGCGGGCACCCTGCAGCACCGACATGCCGATGCCGCCGAGACCGAGCACGAGCACGGTCGCTCCGGGTTCCACCCGCGCGGTGTTCAGCACCGCACCCACGCCGGTCTGCACCGCGCAGCCGATCACGCAGGCGATGTCGAGCGGCGTGTCGGCGGGGATCTTCACCGCGCCGGTCTCGCCGGTGAGCACGTACTCGGCGAAGCCGCCGACGCCGAGGCCGCGGTACACGAGCTGGTCACCGCGCGACAGCCCGGTGGTGCCGTCACCGAACGTGCCCGACATGACGCTCACGTTGTTCACGCAGCAGCCGGCCTCGCCGCGCACGCACCAGTAGCACCTGCCGCATGGCGCGATCGGGGTGAGCACCACCTTGTCGCCCGGGGCGAGCGACGTGACCTCGGCGCCCACCGCGTCGACGATCCCCGCGGCCTCGTGGCCGAGCACCATCGGCGTCATCGGCAGGCCCGAGTGCAGCACGGTGAAGTCGGAGTGGCACAGGCCGCAGTGGCACACGCGCACGCGCACCTGGGTCGGGCCGGGATCCGCGACGTCGATGTCGTCGACGACGAGCTTGGTGGTGCCGGCTTCCATCAGTGCGGCTCTCATGCCTTCGTTCCTGCTCTCGTTGCGTCGGGTCGGGAGACGGTAGTTCGTGTGCGTCGCAGCTCAGGGGAGCTCGAGGTGGTACAGGTCGGCGCAGTTGCGCCAGATGATGTCGTCGCGGACGTCGTCGGCCAGGTGTGCGGTCTGCGCGGCGAGCACCGCCTGCGAGTCGGGGAACGTGGCGTCGGAGTGCGGGTGGTCGCTCGCCCACATCAGGCGGTGGTGGTCGAGCAGGTGCGTCACCTGGAAGGCCACCCAGTCGTCCTGGAACGTCAGGTACACGTGGTCGCGGAAGTACTCGCTCGGCTTGCGCTGCAGCGGCGCGGCGGTGAGCCAGTTGCGGTGGCGGTCGAGCGCGTGGTCGGCGCGGTACATCCAGTGCGGCGCCCAGCCGGCGTCGGCTTCCACGCACACCACGCGCAGCTCGGGCACGCGGTCGAACACGCCGCCGAAGACGAGGGTGCCGATGATGTCCTGGCAGCCGCGGATGATGCCGAGGAAGCCGTTCATCTTCGGACCCCGGAACTGGTTGCCGCCGAGCGCGGGACCGCCGGTGAGGATGTGGAACGACGGCGGCAGCTCGAGCTCGGCGCACGCACGCCAGAAGGGGTCCCAGCACGGGTCGTCGTAGTCGCCGTCCGCCCAGCAAGCGGCGAACCCGGGGAGCATCACCCCGGCGAGGCCCAGCTCCTTGATGCGGACGAGGTCGTCGATCCCCTTCTCCACCGAGGGGAGCGCGGTCTGGCCGATGCCCACGAGGCGTTGCGGCGCCGCGCTCGTGTACTCGGTGAGCCACTGGTTGTACGCGTCGAAGCACGCGACCTTGTAGTCGGTGTCCTCGTGGTTGCAGAGGATCATCCCCACCGACGGGTAGAGCACCTCCACCGCCACGCCGTCTCGGTCCTGCTCGGCGAGGCGGGCCTGCGCGTCCCAGCCGCCGGGGTGCAGCTCCTCCCATCCCACGTGCAGGTGGGGCCCGATCTTCTCGGCCGGGCGACCGGCCGCGGCGACCATTCCGTAGGGGATGCGCGACTTTCCGTTGTCGATGTCCATCACCGCCCCGAGCTGCGGGTCCGTGGCGGCGACGGGTGCCCGGTCGCGGAACTTCGGGTCGATGCGGTCGACGTAGCAGTCACCGGGTTCGGTGACGTGCGAGTCGGCGGAGATGGCCAGCAGCGTCATGGCCGGAGTCTTGCCCAAGTGACGGGGTCGCCGCTCGTGGCGGACCGGCCTCAGTGCGGGCGGCCGCCGACGAGGAGGTCGAGGGCGTGGGGCACCGCCGGGAGGATCACGTCGAGGCACTCGATGGCGCCCGAGCTGGAGCCCGGCAGGTTGCAGATCAGCGCCTGGCCCACCGTGCCGCACACCCCGCGGCTCCACATGCCGAAGGGCTTGCCGGGGGTGTCGCTGGCGCGGCGCATGGCCTCGGCGAGGCCGGGGGCCTCGCGGTCGATCACCATGCGGGTGCCCTCGGGCGTGAGGTCACGGGGGCCGAAGCCCGTTCCGCCCGTGGTGACGACGAGGCCGGCGTACCCAGCCACCAGGTCGCGCAGCGCGAAGGCCACTTCGTCGATGCCGTCGGCGCACACGCGGTGGTCGATGACCGCGAAGCCGGCGTCGGCGAGGCGTTCCACCACCTTGGGACCGGCGCGGTCCTCACGGGTGCCGGCCACCACGCCGTCGGAGCACACCAGCACCTTGGCGACCAGGTCGACCTTGACGCCGCGCGGGCTCACGCGCCGGCTCCGGTGCCCGCCGCGGCACGCGCGGCATCCGCCGCGGCGCGGATGTCGTTCGCGGCGACGACGGGATCGTCGGCCTTGAAGATCGCGCTGCCCGCCACGAGGATGTCGCAACCAGCCGCGGCGGCGTCCACCGCAGTGGTGGCGTTGATGCCTCCGTCGATCTCGATCTCGCAGTCGTACCCGTGCGCGTCGATCTCGTCGCGGACGACGCGCACCTTGTCGAGCACCTCGGGGATGAACGACTGCCCACCCCAACCCGGGTTCACGCTCATCACGAGGAGCAGGTCGACCTCGGCGAGGAACGGCAGCACCGACTCGACCGGCGTGGGCGGGTTCAGCGTGAGGCCCACGCCCATGCCGCGGTCGCGCAAGCCGTCGAACAACGGGCGCGGGTCGCCGAGCTCGACGTGCACGATGCACCGGTCGGCGCCGGCGTCGGCGAAGTCGTCGAACAGCACGGCGGGGTTGTCGACCATGAGGTGGCAGTCGAGGAAGAGCGGCGTGTGCCTGCGCAGCGACTTCACGACCGGCCCGCCGATCGTGATCACCGGCACGAAGTGACCGTCCATCACGTCGACGTGCAGCAGGTCGGAGGCGGGCGCGACCCGGTCGACGTCGGCACCCAGGTGGGCGAAGTCGGCCGACAGGATCGACGGGGCGATCTTCACGGGCTCGGCGGGCTTGACGGGCTCGGCGTGCTTGACGGTCACGGGCAGAACCTACCCGGACCTACCCCGGCGCGCGGAGCACGAGCACGTACATGCCGTCGGTGCCGCGGGCGTGCGGCAGGAGGAGCACACCGCGGCCGAGCGGTCGCCAGGCGTCCTTCCCCTTGGTCGCAATCGCCCGCTCCGAGTTGAACCGGGGAAGATGCTGCGCCGCGAAGTCGTCGGCGCCCTGGGTCTCCTCGGGAGTGAGGGTGCACACCGAGTACACGAGCAGGCCGCCGGGCTTCACGAGCGGCGCGGCTGCGAGGAGCAGCTCGCGCTGGAGCGCGGCGCACTCCTCGATCACGTGGGGGGTGAGGCGCCAGCGGGCGTCGGGGCGGCGGCGCAACACGCCGATCCCGGAGCAGGGCGCGTCGAGCAGCACGCGGTCGAAGGTGCCGGGGCGCAGCGGGGGACGCCGGGCGTCGGCCACCCCGGCGTGGAGCCACGGCAGGGACAGGCGCGCCGCGGCCTCGGTCACGAGGCGGGTGCGGCCGGCGTCGAGGTCGAGCGCGATCACGCAGCCCGACGGGCCGACGCGCTCGGCGATGGCCGTGGCCTTGCCGCCGGGCGCGGCGGCGAGATCGACGATCCGCTCCCCCGGCGCCGGCGCGAGGATCTCGACGACTGCCTGGCTGCCCTCGTCCTGGGGGGTGGCGCGACCCTCGGCCACCGCGGGGAGCCGACGGGGGTCACCCACGCCGGTCACCCGCAGCGCGTCGGGCACGAGGGTTCCCGGCGTGAGCTCGATGCCGGAGTCGGGGCCGGCGTCGGCGCGCAGCTCCTCCATGAGCGACGCCTGGGTGGCGACGCGCACGTTGGGGCGCAGCGTCATCGATGCCGGTTCGTTCATCGCCGCGAGGGAACGCCGGGCCTCGCGCTCACCGAGCGCGGCGGTGAGCCGGCCGACGAGCCAATCGGGGTACGAGAGCGCGACCGCGGGGTCGTCGGGCTCCGGGAAGGGAGGACCGAGGCGCGAGATCGAGCGGAGGTTGGCGTTCACGAAGCCCTTGGCGCGCGGCGAGCGGGCACCGAGCGCCTCGACGGTCTCCCCGACCGCGGCATGGGGCTTCATGCCGGACAGGAGCTGGTAGGCACCCACGCGCAACGCCGCGCGCACCGGCGGGTCGAGCCGGTGCAGCGGGCGGGTGACGACGCGCGCGACGAGGTCGTCGATGCGGCGCTCGCTGCGCACCGCGCCGTACACGAGGTCGGTGGCGAAGGCGCGGTCGCGCGAGGACAACGAGGTGGCGCCGAGGAGCGCCGGGAGGACGAGCTGCGCGTAGCCGCCCTCCTCCACCCGCACCAGCGCGTCGATGGCGATGGTGCGCGCGGTGACGCGGGCGCCCTGGGCCTCGTGGGCGGCCAGCTCGGCCTGCTCGGCGCGGGCCGCGGCGCGGGCCCCGGCCGGCGCGCGACCGGAGATGCGGCCGGACTTCCCGCCGGACTTCGGGCCGGGATTGGAACCGGGACTGGAGCCGGGTCGGGGAGGCGTCACGGGCCGAGGGGTTCGGGCGCGTGTTGACGACCGGCCAGCCAGGCGTCGGCGGACATGCGGGACTTGCCCTCGGGCTGCACCTCGATGAGCTCGAGGACGCCCTTGCCGGTGGCGACCTGCGGGGAGGACTGCGGCGCGACCATGACCGTTCCGGGATCGGCGCCGGCAGGCATCACGTGGGCGCGGGCGGCCCAGATCTTGAGGCGGCGGCCGCGGTCACTGGTGAACGCGCCGGGGCGCGGGTTGCCGGCACGCACGACGAGCTCGAGCTCGGGGGCGGGGCGCGACCAGTCGAGGTGGAACTCCTCGACCGCGAGCTTGGTGGCATAGGTGGGTTCGCCGTCCTGGGGGAACGGCGTGACCTGGGGAACGAGCGGGAGCGTCTCCACCAGCAGCTCGGTGCCGAGGGCGACGAGGCGGTGGTGCAGCTCGCCGGCGGTCTCGCCGGGCGCGATCGGGGTCTCGGTGCGGGCGAACACCGGGCCGGTGTCGAGGCCCTCCTCCAGCTGCATGATGCACACGCCGGTCTCGGCGTCGCCGGCGAGCATCGCCCGCTCCACCGGGGCGGCGCCGCGCCAGCGAGGCAGCAACGAGAAGTGCACGTTCACGAAGCCGTGCGGCACCGCTTCGAGGAGCGCGGGCGGGAGGATCTGGCCGAAGGCCACCACCACGCCGAGCTCGCAGTTGGCGGCCACCACGTCGTCGACGATCTCGCGCGACCGCTCCGGCGTCACCACGTGCAGCCCGAGCTCGAGCGCGGCCTCCTTCACCGGGCTCGGCACGAGGTCGCTGCTACGCCCGCGACGGCGGTCGGGTTGGGTGACCACCAGTGCGATGTCGTGGCCCGCGGCGTGCAGGGCGTGCAGCGGCGGGACGGCGTCAGTCGGAGTACCGAGGTACAGGAGGCGCATGACGGGAGGGTGCGGGCCGGCGCGCGGCTCAGCGGCCGAAGCCGCCGCCCGAGCCGAGACCGGACGGCGCGGGCAGATCGAGCATGCGCAGCTCGCGAAGGGCGTCCTTGCGCGCGTCGTGGTCGAGCCGGTCGACGAGGAGGACGCCGTCGAGGTGGTCGATCTCGTGCTGCAGCATGCGGGCGAGGAGGTCGTCGCCCTCGAGCACGACCTCGTTGCCGTCGAGGTCGATGCCGCGCACCGTGATGCGCTCGTGGCGCACCACCTCGAAGCGCATGTCGGGGATGGAGAGACATCCCTCCTCCGAGATGATCTCGCCGTCGGTGACGACGATCTCGGGGTTGATCACCACGTGGGGACCGTCGCCCTCGTGGAGGTCGTAGGTGAAGATGCGCTTGCGCACTCCCACCTGCGGAGCGGCGAGGCCGATGCCCTCCTCGAGGTCCATCGTGTCGTACATGCCGTGCACGAGGGTCTGGAGGTCGCCGGTGAGCTCCTCCACCTCGCGGGCGCGCTGCTTGAGCACGGGGTCACCGAAGTAGCGCAGCGGGTACGACGACATGGTCTGCAGGGTACCAGGAGGCCCCCTCAGATCCGGCGGGGGTCGACGTCCACCCGGAGACGCCCGAGCGTGTGGGCGGCGTCAACCGAGGGCCGGGCCAATGCGTCGCAGAGTGCCGTGACCGTGGCCGCGCGCACCAGCGCCCGCCTGCCGGTGCTGCCGGCGTCGACCGGGCCGACCACGCTCACCCCGGTGGCGGCGACCGTGAGCTCGCGCAGCGCGTCGCAGGCGGCGTCCACGGCCACGGGCTCCCCGGCCAGCTCGGCGAGGCCCCCGAACGGCGGGTGGCCGAGCACACGGCGCCGGTCGGCCTCCTCCTCGGTGACGAGCATCGGGTCGGAGCCGGCGGCGGCGCGCACCACCTCGTGGTCGGGGAGACGAGTCTGGAGCAGCAGCTGGCCACCGTCGGGGCGACCACCCACGAGGCGCGCGGCGCGCACGAGCAGCCAGAAGGCCTGCTCCGCGGCGCGGGCCCGGGGCGCGAGCAGCTCCTGGTCGAGCTCGAGGAACGCGACCAACCCCACCCGGCGCGCACCGACGCCTACCGGGCCTCCGGACCCGCGACCCCCGGCCCGGTGCAACACCGCCTCGGTGCCGATGAGGATGTCGGCGTCGCGGCCCGCGTCGTCCGACGTCGCCGTGTCGACCGCGATCACCGACGCACGGGGAAGGAGCGCGGCGAGGTCGTCGCGCACCTTGGTGACGCCGGGCTTGACCGCTCGGAACTTCGCACCGTGGCAGTGGAGGCACACCTGTGGGCGCACCGCGTCGCAGCGCGGACAGCTGAGGTCGCCCTCGTGCTGCACCACCGTCGCGCCGCACCGTTCGCACCGGGCGAGGTCGCCGCACGTGACGCACGCGAGCAACTTGGCCCGGCCGCGCCGGTTGAGCACGCACACCGAGCGGTCGCCGCGATCGTGCACCGCCCGCAGCGCGTCGGCGAGCACGCTCGTGAGCATCCACTGTCCCGGCTCCTCGTCGCGCGGGTCCACGACGGTCACCCGCGGCCAGCGCGCGGTCGACGACCGCACCGGTTCGCCCAGCAGCTCCAATGCCTCGACACTCGGCGCGGGCGTGACGATCCGCACCGAAGCGCCCACGCCTCCTCTCGCTCGTCGCGCCCGTTCCACGGCGACGTCACGCGCGTTCCAGGTGGGCGCGCGTTCGTCTTCCAACACCTCGTCGACGTCGTCGAGCACGATCACGGCGGCGAGGTCGGGCACCGGCGCCCACACCGCGTTGCGGCCCCCGACGACCACACATGCGCCCGCACGGGCGCGCGCCCATGCCTGCGTGCGCTCGGCTGCGCTGCGCTCGGAGCCGACCTCCAACACCTCGCGACCCTGGTCACGCAGCGCGTCGGCCAGTGCCGCGGCGCGCTCGGCCCACGGGTCGACCACCAGTGTGGAGCCCTCGCTCACGAGCAGATCGGCGACGGGAGGGAGTTCGGCCGGCGAGGTCACGAAGAGGCCGTCGCCTTGCACCCGACCGGGTGGATACACCCCCACCTCCGGCTCGACCGGGAGCAGCGGATCGACGTTGTTGGTCGGTGTCGCCGAGCGCAGAAACGTGACGACGGGGCCGGCCCAGCGCCACGCGGCCCATTCGCACAACGCGACGACGTCGGGCGGCGGACCGGCCGACGAGACCGAGAGGATCCTGCGCAGGCGCGCGGGCGGCGCGTCGGGTGACGTGACGTCGGGGTCGACCACCCAGCCGCGCACGCGGCGGCCGTGGAGCGGGATGCGCACGACCGCACCCGCGTGCACGGCGCCTGCGAGGGGCGCCGGCACCAGGTAGTCGAACGCGCGGTGGATGGCGGGGACGTCGGGGCGGACGCGACAGACGCGCGATCCGATCGAGACCGCTCCCCCGTCCCCGCTCACACCGACTGGTCGGGCTGGTCGGGCCGGCCTAGGCCAGCGCCTCGGCGGCCTTCTTGAGCTCGGCGGCCGCCGCGGTGCTC
>Ga0075017_100001278_pt1 | contig 15250 bp, 8 predicted proteins | sample AleBraG_ABR_2012_FD_71475 | JGI IMG/M metagenome (GOLD analysis project Ga0075017, IMG submission 71475) | Freshwater sediment microbial communities in response to fracking from Pennsylvania, USA - Alex Branch Run_MetaG_ABR_2012 | ecosystem: Environmental > Aquatic > Freshwater > Creek >... | reverse complement strand
GGACTCAGTCTCTCCATCCCGCTCAGCCAGCCCCGGAATTCCTCGCTGTCCAAACATGCCTCCTCGAATCAGAGGCCATCACCCTAATCCGCACCAACAGCTAACGCTATAAGAGCCAAACAATTCTTCCTGAAAAACTGAATGCGTGCTAGATTTCTGCTTCGAGTTCCACGACGCGAATAGCAGCGGACGCGGTGGCGGCAATATTCATATGATAAAGTCGATTGGTAGAGCAGTTTCCGCTTTTCTTGATCCGCAACCCTTTGATATCGCACAAAACGGCCAACAGATAGTTTGGAAAAACTTGACAAAATCTTGCAGATATTTGGCAAAACCCTTGACAAAAAAGCCCAAATCCTTGGATTTCCTTGGAGGCTCATCCCCGCCCGCGATAGGGCGCGACACCCTGATCGGGAACCCAGACGCCCCTAGGCAATTTGCCGGTCTGCCAGAACACGTCGATCGGAATGCCGCCGCGCGGGAACCAGTAGCCGCCGATGCGCAGCCAGCGCGGTTTTAACAGAGACGCGATGTCCTTGCCGATGCGCACCGTGCAGTCCTCGTGGAAAGCGCCGTGGTTGCGGAAGCTGAAGAGGTAGAGCTTCAGCGATTTCGATTCGACCAGCCAGCGGTCGGGAACGATGTCGATGACGAGGTGGGCGAAGTCGGGCTGGCCCGTCACCGGGCACAGCGACGTGAACTCCGGCGCAGTGAAGCGGCCGACAAAGTTTGTGTCGGGATGCGGATTGGGCACGCGCTCGAGGATCGAGGCCGCCGGCTCGGCCGGAATGGTCGAGGCCTGACCCAGATGGGTCAGCGGCGCCGGGACTGCGGCCTTCCCTGACTTTGGGGGCATCCGTGATTGCCTCTCCTGCAGCGCAACATCGCGCGCCAAAGGCTCTATACATCCTGGCGAGCGATGGCGAGTTCTACCGCACCGCGCTCGGCGCCGTCGCGGGCCGCTCCAGCGCTGGGTCATGGCCCAGAACCAGCACGATTCCCGCGCCGATGACGGCGCAGGCGGCCAGGAACATCAGGCTCGCATAATCCGCGCCGGTGAAATCCTTGAGCCAGCCAAATACTTTGGGCCCGAAATAGCCGCCCAGATTGCCGATCGAATTGACCGCCGCGATTCCCGCCGCGGCGCCCGTCCCCGACAGGAACGTCGTCGGCAGCGTCCAGAACACCGGCAGCACCGCGAAGAAGCCAAACCCCGCGACGCAGAGAAACACCATTTTCAGCGTCGCGGTCGGCATCAACGCGGCCAGCACAAGGCCGACGACAATGACCGCCAGCGGGATCACCGCGTGCCACTTGCGCTCGCCCATCCGGTCGGAATGGCGGCTCCACAGGATCATGCCGATCGCGCCGACGGCATAGGGCATGGCGGTGATGAAGCCGATTTCGATGTTGCTGAGGCCGCCGAACGCCTTGACGATCTGCGGCAGGAAGAAGCTGAGGCCGTACTGCGGGATGTTGCAGCCCATATAGACAAAGCCGAGCGCGATGACGCGCGGATCCAGCATCGAGCGGAACCACGACAGGCTCTCGCGCTGCTCTCGCGTGGCGCGCTCCGCGTCGAGCCGATCCTGCAGCCATCCGCTCTCCGCCGGCGCGAGCCAGCGCGCGTCCCGGGGCCGGTCGGTCAGATAGAAATACACCACAACCGACATGAGAAGCGCCGGAAGCGCCTCGATGATGAACATCCATTGCCAACCGTGCAATCCCTGGAATCCCTCGAGATTCAGGATGAAACCAGAGATCGGCGCGCCGATGACGGTGGAGATCGGAATGGCGAACATGAAGAGGCCGACGATGCGGGCGCGGTAGCGCGCCGGGAACCACAGGGTCAGAAAGAATATGATGCCGGGGAAGAAACCAGCCTCCGCGACGCCGAGCAGCAGCCGCACGATGTTGAGGCTGAATTCGCCCAGCACGAACGCCTGCGCGCCAGTGATGAGCCCCCAGGTCAACATGATGCGCGCGATCCATACGCGCGCGCCGAATCGGTCGAGCGCCAGATTGCTTGGCACTTCAAAGAAGAAATAGGCGATGAAGAAGATGCCCGCCGCGCCCCCGAACGCCGCTGCGGTCAGTCCCAGATCCTTGCTCATCGCGGCGCCGGCAAAGCCGATGTTGACGCGATCGAGATAGGCGATGAAGTAGCAGAGCATCAGGAATGGCACGAGGCGCCACGTCACCTTGTCCATCGTCTGCTTTTCGAGTTCCGACATTGGCGCTTCTCCCTTGACGGCCGCGCCTTGCGAAAGCGGGGTGCGCCGCATCCGGCTTCAATGCAATTGACAGGAAATTCACCAACCGGGCAAGCATGTGGCGCGGGCGCCTCACTTGATCCCGTAAACGCATTGGCTCGAGCGCTTATCCCCAAAACTCGAAGGCGCGCCGGTCCGCAGGCTTGCGACTCAGGCCGCCATGTCCCAATCAGACCGCAAAGCCCCTTTATCGGGCGGGCAGGAAACAACGGTATGACCTCGACTCTGGAACGAAATTCCAGCTTTGCATTGTTGCTCGTGGTCGCCGGCGCGGCGCTGATCGCGCTCGCCATAGGCGCCTCGCTGAATGCGCAGTCCTGGCTCGTCGCCGCGATCGCCGGCGCCGGCGGTCTTGCGCTGTGGCGCAGCGCGGTCACGTCAAGACCCGTCTCGCCCGTCATCGTGGGACTCGATGCGCTGGCGTTCGCGACATTCGCCTATATGCGCAACGACGCGATGGGCTTTTGGCAATTGCCCGGGCCGTGGAGCGACGTGCCGCATTTCAACGTCGCGGGCGCGGCGATCGCCTACGCGGTCTATCTCACCGGCTCGCTTGTGGGGCTGCTGAGCGCGCGCCGGCAATTGACGCCGATCGAAGCGATCGGCCTGATCGCGATTCCCTTCCTGTTCAATCTCGCGATGGCGATGGGCGCCGACTGGCACATGCAGGAACTGGCGGCGCGGGTCGGCGCTGGCGCGTTGCCGTTTCAGGGCCAGGTGCTGGTCGGCCGCGCGCTGATCATGTTTGCCTGCGGCGAAGCGATGCTGATCGCCTTCTCGCTGATCGGCACGGGCCGCGTCATCGCGCAAATCCCGGCGCACCTGCTGATGCTCACGGGAGCCGTCCTCGCGGCGCTGACGCCGTTGCTCGCCAACGAGGCGCAAGTCGTCGCGCAGCCCGCGCTGGCGATCATTTTCAGCACCTTTCTCGCCGGGCTCGCCCAGGCGGGTCTGTGGGCGATCGTTTACGTCATGACCGGCCTGACGCTCGATCTGCTTGGCGGACGGCCGCCAAGGTTTGCGTCCGCCTATGGCCATTGGCGGACAGGCTTCGTCAAGGGCGCGATCTACGGCGCGATCTTCATGTTCATCGTGCTCACGCTGGCGTTGCCGTTGCGCGTCCCCTCGATCGTCGACTTCATCAAAGCCAACGCGCTGATCGTATCGCCTTTCGCCGGCGCCCTTGCTTATCCGCTGGCCCAGACGATCGTTGGCAGCGCCGATGGCACGCCGCCGTTCTTTGGCCGCTTGCGCCAGCACTATTCCGATCCGCGCTCGTATGCGCGCGGAATCGTCGTCGGCGTCGGGGCGACGCTGGCGTTGACCGAGGGGCTCAACAACGCGGCGTCCGGCGTGCGCTTCCTCGCGCTGTTTGCGGTCGGCGCGCTGGCCTATGGCGGCGTCGACTTCGCCTTCGACTTCGCCAAGGTCGTCGCGGGCGAGCGCCATACCGTACAGACGCCGCGCCTTTATCTGCTCGGCATCATTCTGGGCGGGCTCGTGGCCGGAGCGTTGGGCTGGTACTTCGACGCCGCGCAGATCAACGTCGTCGTCTCCAAGTTCTGGGCCTATGCTGACGTTTCGTATGACGTGAGCAAGCGCGCCGTCGGCGACTACATCATCTATCCCCTGTTCAACAAATACGGCGCCGTGAACCTCGGCGACGTGCGGGGCGGAACGCGGCTGTTCTTCGCCGAGTCCCTATCCGGCGTCATCAACTGGTCGATCGCCGCGCCGCTTTTCAGCATCAACTACGTGCTGCTGGCGGCGCTGCTGGAGCGCAACCTGCGGCCGATCAAGGGGCTGTTCAGCTCCACCGGTCTCGAAGGCCTGCTGGAGCAGGCGGTGCGCGTGATGCGCTGGGGTCTTTGGATGGCGCCGGTCATCAATTCGTTCCTGCGCCAGTCGGCCGATCCGAGCTGGTTCAATCAGGATGGCGCGGTGCGCTCGCTCGTCACCATCGGCGCCGACTTCAGCCTCAGCAGCGCGGACTTCCGCAATTTCAGCCTGACCATGTTCCTCGGCCTGCTTGCCTATGACTGGCTGCGCATCGTCATCTGGTTCGACCATATGGGTCTGCGCGTGGCGACGCTGGTCAACCTGTCCTTCCTCGGCGGCGACCGCGCCGACGAAGCGGCCGGGCGCTACCTCGGTCATGGCGCTCGCACGCGCGCGATTCCCGACGGCATCAGGCGGTTCGCCACCTGGGCGCCGTTGCTGATTCCCTTCTATATTCCGCGCGGCGCCGATTGGGACAAGGCGTGGACGGGCGCCGAGACGCTGCGAAGCGTCGGCGGGCCGATGCCCGGCGCCATTCAGGTCATGGCGATCGCCTATGCGGTCGCCGGTGCGGCATTGGCGTTGCTCGCGCTGGTCATCACCGCGATGGCGCGCGAGCGTCGCGGAGCCAGGGGGCCTGCGCTGGCTGGCGCGCCCGACGGGCTCGGCGATTTTCCGCAGACCTATTCGTTCAACAATGGCTCGGTCGGCGTCGACATCATGCGCGATGGGCGCGGTGCGGCCTTCGTGATGGGCGCCGAGCGTGCGGGCTTTGCCATCGATCTGACCCGCCGATCGCTCGATCCCCTTCAGTCGCGAGGTCAGTACTTCTACGTCTGCGAAGGCGACGAGGCTCCGTGGTCGATCGGTTTCGAGCCCGCCCGGCGCGCCGGCGAGTATCGCGTCGAGGAGATCGGCCACAACAGTTTGGCGATATCCAATACGGTTGGCGGCATCGTCGGGCGGATGCAGGTCGGGCCAGACCCACGCGGCGCCGTCGTCTCGTGGCGCATTCGCCTCGAGAACAAGTCAGGACGGGCGCGGCGGCTGCGACTTGTCAGTTTTGCCGAAATTGCTGGTCACGAGACTGGCGCCTATGCGCGCGATCTCGATTTTGCCGGAATGCACGTCGAGACGATTTTCGTCCGAGATCTCAGCGCGATTCTGGCTCGCAATCGGCTGCTGCGTTCAGCGCGCGCCGGACGCGGCGAGACCGCGTTCTTTGCAGCGCGCCCGCTCACCAAGGGCGCCGTGCTCAGCGGGTACGAGGATTCTCGCACCCGCTTCATCGGCGAGGGATCATTAGCCAATCCGGTTGGCGGGCGCGTCGGGCGCGCGCGAAAACTCGACGATGAAGGCAAGCTCTGGTCTTTCGATCCCGCCGCCAGCCTTTCGCTCGACATCGATCTCGACGCCGGCGGAACCGTGGAGGTCGAATTCATCGCCGGCCGCGCCGACAATGCGGTGTGGGCGGCTGATCTGATCGCCGAGCGGCTACAGTTTACGCCGATCTCCGAGGGCGCACTGCAAACGCGTCTCTACCATACGCGCGCGGTCGAGCCGACTCCCGCGCTCGCTTCTCGCTGGCCGTTCGCGTTTTCGAGCGACGGGCGCCAGCTGCGTCTCACGCACCGCACGCCGCGGCCTTGGGCGCATGTCATGGCCAATCAGCAGGGGGCCTCGACGATCGTCGCCAACGATGGCGATATCTATTCGGCGATGGGCAATGCGCGCCACAACGGCCTGACGCCGTTTCGCTTCGACAGCGTCGCCAATCCGCTGCCGGGCCAGATCGTTTACATCAGGAATCTCGACACCGGCGAGACCGACGCTCCAGGTTACGCGCCATTCCAGCATGACGACGCCGTCAATGAAATGACAATGGAGCCTGGCGTCGCGCGGCTCACCAAGACGCGCGGCGCTCTGGCGACCGACTATTGCATTTTCACGCCGCCCGACTTTCCCGGCGACATGCGACTGCTGACTCTGAGCAACATCGGGCCGCAGCCACTTCGCCTGCGCGTCGTCCCGTTCTTCGATATCGCCCTCGATGAAAGTCCGAACGAGAGCAAGGATATCCTTGAGTGCGAAAGCGCGGGGGGGGTCCTGCTGTTCAAGAATCCGCGCAACGATTTTGAGCGGGGCGTTGCCTTCGCAGCGACAAGCCTTGCGGGCGCATCATTCGAGACGCTGCGCGCGCGTTTCTTCGGCGCCGCAGGCCGCAACATCACGTCGCCGGTCATGGTCGAAACCGGCGCTGCCGATGCCTCGATGCACGACGACGGCCGCCGGGTCGCCGCCTTCGCCAGCGAAATCGCCATCGCGCCCGGTCAGAGCGTGAAGATCGCCATCGTGTTTGGCCAAGCGCCCAATCGCGCCCAAGCGCTTGCGGCGGCGCGTTCCGCCAGTGTCGGCGCGGTTGAAACGGCGCTGGCCTCGACGAGGGCGAACTGGGTGGCTCGCCTTGGCAAGGTCGAGGTGAAGACCAACCGGCCCGACTTCGATCGGCTGGTCAACACGTGGCTGCCTTACCAGGTGATGGCGTCGCGGCTGTTTGGCCGCGTCGGACCCAACCAGCGCGGCGGGGCGATCGGATTTCGCGATCAATTGCAGGACGTTTTGCCGCTGATCTTCATCGAGCCGCAATTGGCGCGCGCCCAGATCGTGCTGCATGCGCGCCAGCAGTTTCTCGAGGGAGACGTGCTGAAATGGTGGCATCGCGCGCCCAATGGCGCCACCGGCATCGGACAGCGCACCAAGGCGAGCGATCCGCATTTGTGGCTGCCCTATGTTCTCTCGCGCTACGTCGCGCAGACCGGCGACAAGAGCGTGCTTGACGTCGTCACCGCCTATCTCGAGGCGCCCGAGGTTCCCGAACATGAGGATACCTGGATCGTCGCGCCGCGCCTGTCGCGCGAAACCGGCGATGTCTATGAGCACAGCCGGCGCGCGATTCTCTACACGCTCAATCATCTGGGGGCGAACGGCCTGCCGCTGCTAGGGGCGGGCGACTGGAATGACGGCATCGACGCGCTCGGCGGCGAGGGGCGGGGAACCAGCGTCTGGATGGGTTTCTTCTTCTATGATGTCCTCAGCGGCTTCATCCCGCTGGCGCGAGCCAAGGGCGATCCAGACTTCGCCGATCGTTGCGAGGCCGAGCGGACAAGGCTGCGCGACGCGCTGGAAGTAGGCTGGACCGGAACGCATTACGCGCTTGATTTCGCCGACGACGGCAGTCCGCTCGATCAGCCCAACGCGATGACATCAGGCTGGCCCGCATGGTCGGGCGCGGTGAATTTCCAGCGCGGCGTCGAAGCGATCGAGGGCGGTCTCAAGGGCATCGAACGCGACAACCGCATCCTGCTGATGGAGAAGCCGTTCTTCGAGCACACGCGACCCTATCCTGGACGCATCGCCGACTATCCCCCTGGCGTGCGGGAGAACGGCGGACAATACAGCCACGGCGCTTCGTGGATCGTCGACGGCTTCGTCAGGCTGTCGGAACAGGCCCGTGCGGCGGGCGACCTCGACGCGGCGGTCCATTTGATTGCTCGCGCCTTCACGATATTCGAGAAAATCTCGCCTCTGAAGAAGACCGACCCCGAAATGATCGCGCACTACGGCCTCGCGCCGATCCAGCAGCCCGCCGACATCTATGACGGCTACGGCCACGGCGGGCGGGGGGGCTGGTCATGGTACACCGGCTCCGCCGCGCGCATGCTGTCGGCGGCCTATGCGATCATCGGCCTCTCGATGAAGGACGGCGTGGTCGTCGTTTCCGACGATCTGTTCAAGCCGAAGGGCGAACTGCGGGTCGAGCGGCTGCGGGCGGGCGGTCGCGAGTGGACCAAAGAGAGCGTTGCGAGAAGCCCCGGAGATCGGGCGTTGGCGGCGCCGGAGGTTTAAGCCGCCAGCAGTCCCCGCGCTTTCGCATAATACAGCAGCGCGATGGTCTTCGCGTCACAGATTTCGCCGCGAGCGATCATCGCCAGCGCCTCATCAAAGGTCGGCTCGATGATCTCGATATTCTCGTCCGCATCGACCCCGCCGCCCGCGCTGGTGCGGTCGGCGGCGCGATAGCGCGCAACGAAACAGGATATTTTTTCGGTCATGCCGCCGGGGCTCATGAACGCGTCGAAGGCGTGGATCGCCTGGCGGATCGCGACGCCGGTTTCCTCCATCGCCTCGCGCACGACGCAGGTCTCCGGCGCGTCCCCGTCGAGCATTCCGGCGCAGACTTCAGTCATCGGCTGCGCCGCGCCCCCGAGGTAGCCGGCCAGGCGAAACTGCCGCACCAGCAGGACACAGCCGCGGTCGGGATCATAGAGCAGCACGGCGGCGGCTGGTCCGTAATGATAGATCTCGTGGCGAAGCACATGAGACGCGCCGCTATCCGCGACGATTTCGACGCCGGTCAGAGTCAGGCGGAAACGGCCGTTGGCGAGCAGCTTTTCGTCGAGGAGTTGTACCTGCACGGTCCGATGCTCTTTGTCAGTAAACGAATTGTTCGCGCAGGATGCGTTCGTCGAGCGAATGGCCGGGATCGTGCAGGATCACCAGCGCTGTCTTGTGATCCATCGACACATCAACCCGCCGGACGCGACGGGTTTCCGCGTGGTCCGCGACAGCCGCCACGGGGCGCTTCTCGGCCTCGAGAATTTCGATGGCGACCTTGGCGTGATCGGGCAGCAGCGCTCCACGCCAGCGTCGCGGGCGGAACGCCGAGATCGGCGTTAGCGCCATCAAGGGCGCAGCCAGCGGCAGGATTGGCCCGTTGGCCGACAGGTTGTAGGCGGTCGAGCCGGCTGGCGTCGACACTAGCACGCCGTCCGCGATCAATTCCTCGAGCCGCACCGCGCCATCGACGCTGATGCGCAGCTTGGCGGTCTGATAGGTCTGGCGCAGCAGCGACACTTCATTGATCGCCCTGGCCTCCGTCACCGCCCCCTTGATGTCCTCCGCGCGCATGATGAGGGGATGGATGATCGAGGCGCGGGCGGCTTGCAAGCGTTCGCGAAGATTCTGCTCGCTGAATTCGTTCATGAGAAAGCCGACCGAGCCCCGGTTCATGCCGTAAATCGGTTTGGGAGCATCCATGAAGCGATGCAGCGTCTGCAGCATCAGGCCATCGCCGCCCAAGGCGACGATCACATCGGCCTTGTCCGGTGAGCAGTCGCCGTAGCGGGCAATAAGATTGTCACGCGCCGCATTCGCCTCCGGGGCGCCGGAGGAGAGAAAGCAGATCGCTTGCAGGCCGATCTTAGCTTCTGTGCGCGCGTCCATAATACTGCCTCCCGCGGCGCAGCAATAGTGGAAGGCGCGGAGCGCGTAAAGTTCGGTCGACATGGACGTACGCACGTCAAAATGCGAGAATACCTGATCGCCCCGATCGGGAGCTGGAGGGATGAGCGACAATATCACCGCGCCTCGCGTCAAGACGCGCACCAAGACCGAGCGGCCCAAGCTGCATAAGGTCATTCTCATCAATGACGATTACACGCCGCGCGAGTTCGTCGTCACCGTGCTCAAGGCCGAGTTCCGCATGGGCGAAGCGCGCGCGCTGGCTGTCATGATGACCGCCCATCAGAAGGGGGCCTGTGTCGTCGCCGTGTTCACCAGGGATGTCGCCGAGACCAAGGCGACGCGCGCCAGCGAGGCGGGGCGGGCGAAGGGCTATCCGCTGCTGTTCACGACGGAGCCGGAGGAGTAGGGGCAGGCGCCGGGCAAGGGCTTCTCTCGACTTTGATGGCGCTGGCCGGAATCCGGCGCAAATAGTCCTCGCCGCGTTCGTAAACCGACCAGTGGACCAGCGCGCCTTCCGGCATCTGCCTGCGGGCGCCGAAATTGGCGCGATAGCGAGTGACGCCATTGCTGTAAACCTGCTTCGGGATGATCTCCGCCGCCAACCAGTTCAGCGTCAGCGATTCATGTGTCGGAGCCATAGGGTTCGGCGCGACGTAGTCGCCGCCACCGCGTCCCAGCACGCGATCGGCCCGCGCCTTGTTCACCAGGAGGCCGCACGCCTGCGCCTCCTCCAGCATCCATTCGAGCGCCAGCTTTGCAAGCCCGCTTTGGCTCTCCGGATAGCCGCCGCCGACGTCGGCGTGGACGCCGGCGAACCACACCTGCTTGAGATCGCGCGGGCCGCTCGGGCGCGGCGGATCGTGCGGCACGAACAGGTTGGTACGGAAGAAGGCGCGCCGCTCGTCGATCGAGACGGCGTGGCGGCCATGCGCGATGTCTGGATTGTTGGCGGTATACGGAAGGTGTAGCGGGTTGGAGATCCAGCCGATCGAACTTACGGTGTCCCAGACTCCGACAAAGTGCGGCGCGCAGTGAGATGGCGAGAACGTCGCGCGGAATTCATCCGCCAGCCTGAAACTGCTATGCGCCTCGTCGGCGCCGTGCGGAATGCCCTTCAGGAGCCGGATCGCATATGGCGCGAGCGGCGCATTACCGCGCGGCAGCAGGCCGTACATTTTGAGCAGCGAGGCGACCGCGCGCGCAGTGTACGCGCCGCGGCTGAAGCCGAGCAGAAACAGCCGGTCTCCGGGCTCGAAGTTCTCCAGGACGAAGACATAGGCGTCACGAATGTCCGCCTCGAGTCCGTAGCCGATGGCCTTGCCGAGCAGGCGCGTCGCCCGCCGCCCGATGTCGGTCAGCGCGCCTGGCGGCTCCATCGTGCCGAGGCCCGGATGATAGAACGCGACCTGCGCATTCGACCCATTCTCCAGCGCATAATAGAGCTTGACGACGTTGGTCCGGTCGGTCGCGAACTCGTTGGCGGTTCCATCGCAGCAGACGACGACGTTCTTCATGTTCCGACCTCGCCATTCCCTCGGCTAGCGGTCCTCGGGCGGAATATGCCGGATGGCGGCCGAGTGCGCCGCGACCTCTTCGAGCCTGTAGGACAGATGGACCCGCCTGTCGGACGCCGGCCGCTTGGCGAGTGAAAGTCCGGGCCGCCATTCCCTCGCCGGCCGAATTGGCCGCTGCTCGAAGCCGCCGCCGCAGTTCGGGCAGACGTTGTGCAGAACGCGCGCAACGCAATCCTCGCTAAAGGTGCATTCGTACGTGCAGATGCGAGCCAGCGTCGAAGCCGGCGGCAGATCGCGATCACAACACTCGCAATTCGGTCGAAGCTCAAGCGCCATTGTTCCCCCCGTCTATTCCAGCCGCACAAAAATCGAATCCGTCGCCCCCTTTGCGTCAATCACCGACACGCGGGCAAAACCCGCGCCGTCCGGCTTCCATGCGGTCTGACGCCGCGCGTCAGGGGCCCCGAGCGGGGCGCCATTGATAAACCACATCAGCGGCGGCGCGCCGCCCAGGGCCTTCAGCGCCAGTCGCGTATCGACCGCGCCTTGCGAGAGGCCCAGATCGACCTTGGAGCCGTCAGGCGGGTAGGCGATCTTGAGCGAGGCGACATTGGTGGCCGCCATAGTCTTGGGCGCGTCCTTGCGCAAATGCCGTAGCGGCGGCGGCAGCGAGGCGGTGGTCGGCGCCTGCAACACGCCCTTGGGAGCGCGGATCAACTCGATATCGCGTCCCAGCCGCGCGAAAGCGTCGAACAGGATCGGCGCCGCGGCTTGGCGGCCAACCAGCCCCGGAACCGGCGCATTGTCGGGCCGGCCGACCCAGACCGCAATCGTCGTTCCCCTGTCGAAACCCACAGCCAGCGCGTCGCGGTAGCCGTAGGATGTGCCGGTCTTGAACGCGATGCGGCCGCTCAGCGAATTGGCCGGCGGCGCCACCCCGCGCAGGATGTCGGCGACGTACCAGGCGGCGACAGCGTCGGTGACGCGGCGCGGACCGATGATCGGCGGCGCATCGTCGAGCCGCTCGATGAGCGCCGGCGCTTCGCCGCCGCGCGCCAGACCCGCGTAAAGCCGTGCCAGATCGACCAGCGAAATGCCTAACCCACCGAGGCCGATGGCGAGACCCGGCGGCGCCTCCTTGCTGAGCGCGATAGTCGCGCCAGCGCCATGCAGCCGCGCCAGAAAGCTTGCCGGCCCAACATCGGCGAGAAGCTCGATGGCGGGAAGGTTGAGCGACATCTGCAGCGCCTGGCGCGCCGTGATGTTGCCCTGATAACCCAGATCAAAATTTTCCGGGGCATAGGCGCCGTAGCGCGCGGGGCGATCGAACAGCATCGTCTCGGGGTGGGCGAGGCCATCCTCGAACGCCATCGCGTAGATCAGCGGTTTCAGCGCCGAGCCAGGCGAGCGCTGCGCCCGCGACATATCGATAGAGCCGCCGCGCTCGGTGCTGAAATAGTCGGGGCCGCCGATGCGGGCGCGAATCTCGCCGCTCGCATTGTCGATGACGACCATCGCCAGCGACAGGCGTGGACCAAGATGGCGCGCGGAGTCGAGCGCCAGGTCCTCGAGTTTTGCTTGCAGGCGCGCGTCGATCGAAAGCCGCAGCACATGCGCTTTCGGGTCGGTCGCGACGGCTTCCTCGGCCGCATGCGCGGCAAGCATCGGGAACGGTTTTCGCAACGACGGCACGCTCTCGCGCCGCGCCTGCGCCGCTTCCTCCGGAGTTATAATCCCCTTGGCGGCGACGCGCGCCAGAACGCGGTCGCGCGCTGCACGCGCCGCCTCGTGCGAGCGGTCGGGACGGCGCGCCTCCGGCGATTGCGGCAATGCCACCAGCAGGGCCGCCTCGCCGATGGTCAGCTTGCGCGGCTCCTTGCCGAAATACGCCAGCGAGGCGGCGCGCACGCCCTCGATATTGCCACCGAAGGGCGCCATCGTGAGATAGCGATCGAGGATGCCGTCCTTGCCGATCTCGCTCTCGATCTGCCAGGCGCGCGCGATCTGGCGCAGTTTTGCCGCGACGGTGCGCTCGTCGCGCGGCTCGATGAGGCGCGCTGCCTGCATCGTCAGCGTCGAGCCGCCCGATACGACGCGCCGCTGCGCGATTAGCTGGGCGCCGGCGCGCAGCATGGCGCGCCAGTCGACGCCGTCGTGCTGGTAAAATCGCTCGTCCTCATAGCCGAGCAGCATCGCGAGATAACGCGGATCAACATCGCGCGTTGTCACCGGAAGCCGCCAGCGTCCGTCGGCCAGCGTGAATGGGCGCAGCAGGCGCCCGTCGCGGTCGACAACAATCGTCGAGCCCTCGCGCGCCGCGGCAAGATCGATCGGGCCCAGGCGTTGCTTAAACGAGATCCACGCCCCCGGCAGCACAAGGCCAAGCGCGAACGCGAGCGCGCCGGCAAGAGCGAACCAGCGGCGCGAAACGCTCATCGCAGCCTCACCTCCAACTCGCCGTAGGCGGTGCGGCCAAACCGCTCCGGACGATACATGTCCTCGACTGTCGCGGGCGGATAGACGTAGTGGCCGGGCGCGACGGCGCGCACGACATAGGCGACATTGAAGAACGCCGACTGGCTGGACTCGCGATTGAACGCGGCGACAAAGCGGTCGTCGCGATATTCGGTATGGTCGGGATCGACGTCCTTCTTCAACCATCCGAACGCTTCGACCGAGCCGCCGTCGACGAGGTTGGGATTGTCGATCTCAAGTCCAGCCGGGAGATGGTCGACCAGCAGCAAACGTGCGTATCGAGCCTCGGACTCGGTCACCTTCAGCACGACGACAAGCCGCTCGTTCTGCGCGACAGACTTGAGCTCCACCTTGGTTCCGTCCATTTTATAGAAGGTGCGCTCAAGCTCGTAGCCTTGCGACGCGGCGGGCTCCTGGACGATCGGGTTGCCCGAGGTCGTCGTGACGATCTCAGCCGTCGAACCGCCGGTGTTGGCAATGGTGATCAGCTTGCTCGCCAGCGCAAAGCCGCTCCATTTGCGGTTGATCGCCCCGTCGACAGCCTTGCCATCGACGGTGAACACGCTCTTGGTCGAGTGTTCCGCGAGCGCCTCGGCGGCGACAACCAGCCAGTTGTTTTCCTGCGTGCTGGTATACTTGCGGTCGCTGCGGGCGGCATCGACGAGGCGTGCGCCGCGCTCGAGCGGATCGCCTGCAATGGCGCCTTTTTCCAGATTGGCTTCGGCGAGCAGAGCGAGAACGGCCGCGCCATCGCGTAAACGCGAGCCGTAATCGGGGCGCGAATAGCCATTGTCGCGCTCGGCGTCGAGGGCGTCGAGCGCGGCCGAAAATACCTTGCCGGCGCGCGCCCTGTCGCCCAGCATCGCCAGGGCCGCGGCGATCTGCGCCTGCGCCATCGGCGTTTTGAAGATGGCGAGCTTGGTGTCGGCGAGATAGCGCAAATCGCCGATCACTGGACGGCCGTTGCGCGCCAGAACATAGAGCCCGTAGGCGAGCGCGGCGCCCGCGTCCTCGCTCGGGTCGGCGGCGTTGACAACTTCGTTGCGCAGCCGGTCGAGCGCCTGGTTGAAGCCAAGTTCGGGCACGGCAAACGATCGCTCGCGCGCTCGCGTCAGAAAGTCCGTGACGAAGGCGTCGAGCCACAGATCGTCGGTGGCGTTTTCGGCGCTCCACAATCCGAAAGCGCCGTTGGAATCCTGCCGGCTCATCACGCGGTCGATGGAATCGCGGATGCGCCCGTCGAGATCCGGATCGATCCCCAGATGCTCGATCGAGGCGAGCTTGTTGGCGTACAGCAGCGGCATCGCGCGGCTGACGATCTGCTCGGAGCAGCCATAGGGATAGCGGTCGAGCGATTGCAGCAGCGCCGGCGCGTCGATCACGCCGAACGGCGACGCGGCGACCGACACCGCCCCAGTTCCAGGAATGAAATCGGCGAGCAGGTCGCTCGATATGGTCTGGCTGGCGCCGGGCGGCAGCGGCGTAATCACGCGGCGGTAAAGATCGGGCGAACCCGGAGTGACGCCGATAACGAAATGCTGCGTCGCCTCGGTGTTTGGCCCGGTCAGCTTGAGATCGATGCTCGCGGCGCCGAGGCCGGCGGCGGTGACGGGGATCGTGACGGCGCTGCGCTGATGCGCGGCGAGTTTTACGGTCTTGCTCATTTCATCGGCTTCCGCCGTCAGCGGGCCGTGGATGTCGAGAGCGATCGTATAATCGCCAGCGTCGCCTTCGACGTTATCGATGTCGATGTGCATCTGCGAGCGGTCGCCGAGATTCAAAAAGCGCGGCAGCGTGCCGGAGACGACGACCGGATCGCGTACGATCACCTCGGCTTCAGCGCTGCCGACCTTGCCCTTCGACCACGCGACCGCCATCACGCGGACAGCGCCGTTGAACGAGGGC
>Ga0075017_100001277_pt1 | contig 15255 bp, 10 predicted proteins | sample AleBraG_ABR_2012_FD_71475 | JGI IMG/M metagenome (GOLD analysis project Ga0075017, IMG submission 71475) | Freshwater sediment microbial communities in response to fracking from Pennsylvania, USA - Alex Branch Run_MetaG_ABR_2012 | ecosystem: Environmental > Aquatic > Freshwater > Creek >... | reverse complement strand
TCGCAACGTAGCGAATGTCGCGCTGCATGAATTGAGCCAGCGCCATCATTTTGTCCAGTGGTGTGCCAGCCGAGGCGGTGAGGGCAGCGACCTGCTGCTTGATCTCGGGGGAGGCGTCGCGACGCCCGCTGGTTAAGTTGCTGTACCAGGTTCCCATTTCCTTCCAACTCGTGAAACCTTTCGTGGAAGGTGCACCCTGGGGGAAGAAGGAGACGACCATTTGGCCGGACACTCCCTCGACCGGGGGCATGTCCCGTTCCTTGCGAATACTCTTTACATCGCTAACCGTCCAGAGCAACGTGGTTCCGGTCTCGTCAGGCTTGGATTCAGGATAATTGATCCAAAACGCCTTGTACGCCCAACCAGGAGGAAGTTGTAACGAGTAGTGGGTCTCGCGCACTGGAATCTCGCGCTGAAACTTCCAAACGTCCTGCAGCACCATCGGCTGCTCGTCTTTTTCGTATTCGTACCCCACAATGCTGCCGGGATCGGGCGCGGGAATTTGCAGCAGTTTGTCTTTGACGTCAGAGACCAGTTCGCTGCCGTCGATCTTGGGAAGCGCAATCTCGATTGCTTCTTTGTCTTTCACTTCATAGTCTTTGCCTTGGGCGGGAATACACCAACCGCGAAGGCCGTTGATTTTGGAATGAGCATGAAAGGAGACGGCGGCGACCCCATAATCGCGGCCGCTGGGCCTGAGAATCTTGTAAGCGATTCGGACCCGGGTCCTGATCCTGTCCTCTGATTGAACGTTGACAACTTTTTCCTCGTACAACAGCACGGCGTCAGTTTTCTCGTCGTGAGCTGGCAAGGGCGCCGAGGTAAGGGCGTGCATCCACTGCGGCGCGTCGCCGGCCTGGGCGAGGCGTGGGGCGGCGAGCATGCACAAGGCTGCGCACAGGATTCGGAGGACCCGCCAGTCAGTTGCTGGCGCTGGCTCCGGTGGATTGCAACATGGCCTGTTGTTCATCGTCGGTCCTCACGATCTGGAAGATCTTGCGCAAATTCCCGTAGGTCTCAGCAGGCAGCAGTAGAACGTCCACAGTCAGGGCACGGCTCAAGTGCAACGTGCCCTTGTTGTTCTCCGCCTGCAGAGTGTAGACGATGGCCTTCGCGTCCAGCTTTGGCACCGTGGGCAGGGTGGAGATCTGCCAGCCCAAAGGCAACTCGATGTTTAGATCGTCGAGGCGCTGGAAGGGAAACTCAAAGTAGATAGGGTGCACGCGGTCCGCGTGATCGAATAAGTGTTTCTCCGGTGCACTGAAGAGCCCTACGGGCAGCAAGGCGCGGTGCCCGGCTCCTGCGACCCATCCCGGGACCTTGAGCGTAAATTCTGCGACCAGCGGGGGACTGGAGCCTTTCCAGTCCGGCATATTGGCCAGTTCGACCTCGCAAGCGGCGGGAATGTACCCCTTGACCTCATCTTCCAGAAATTTCTTCCGGCCTGCATCGTCGGCCAGGCGCTCCTCCACACGCCGACTAGAAGCTTCCAATCCCCTGAAGGTGACGGTCAGCTTTCCCTCAAGGTCTCCGGTGTCGCTGAGCTTCAGCTCTCCCTTGCGTTGCACGGCGGAATCGGTGGCGGCAGGGAGTGCGGTCTGAAGCCATGAGCCGCCTTCTTTGTCGAGGCGCAGTCCGTTGACTCCCGTCTCAAACCACGGCAGCATACCGAACGGCACAAAGGCCGCTCCGGGATCGAAGAAAATATCCTTGCCGTTGACCTTCACTACAACGACATTGGCGTCGAGCCGGCGTCCGTCCATGGTCTGAGGATCGAAGAAATAGTTTTGACGATCCGGAACCCACATGCCGGAGGCTTCGAATCCGGCAGCACGGGCAAGAGCCAGGAAAAGCCAGGTCAGCTCGCCGCCGTTGGCATACTGCTTCTTCCACACTACCTCGACGTTGTCAGGGTTCTTCTCTTTGCTGCGCTTTTGCTCCTGCTCGGTCTTCTCCACTTCGTAGGAAGTGTTGCGGAGTTGCTGCACCCGGGCGTAGATCTTTTGCAGCTTCACCTCCGGCGAATCGCCGGCAGCAACGATCTCGCCGACGGCCTGCTCCATGGCCTTGCGCTTGCCGATGAAGCTCTCCAGTTCGTCATTGAGCTTCTTGCCGCGTTTCTTCCAGTACTTGGCGGGATCGGTCTCGAACGGGTCCTGGCTGTAGATGAAGTCCACGCGCGACTTCAACTCGTTCTCCGGAGGCATGTAATCTTCGGTCTGGAAGGCAGGTACGTTACTCACCTCGAGGTTGACGACGTGATTGGGAGCCTCCGCCGGTAGCGCTGTGCCGGGCGGAAGGTTGTGCCAGGTCCAGCGAATGTTCCAACGGTCGTAATCGCTGGTGTAGGGCTTGAGCGAGAACTTTCCGTTCTTGGTGAAGAGCTCGTTGCTGAGAATCCAGTGCGAGCTGAAGATGAAGTACTCGGCCAAGTCAATCGTGTAATAGTACTCGAGGATGCAGCCGACCTGGACATCGGTCATGGTGAACGTCTTGGCCATGTACCTCACACCGCGGGCTTTGACGATTGATTTATCGAAGACCTTGCCGCCGAAGTCAACGATGGAGCCGTCAGGTCGAATGGTACGGGCGTGAATGTTGACCACTCTGCCTTCATTTTTGAAAAATGGAATCTCGATGTCGGCGTACTTGCGGCCCTCTTCCGTCAGGATTTTGATGCGGAAGTAGTCGTCCTCGTGGGCGGTCAGACCTCGATCGTCGCGGTCAACCTGGCGAACGAGAAGGATGGCGGGCGCTCCCGGAGCCTTGGGCTCGCTGGTCATCTTCAACTCCTCCGGGGAAACAGGCTGAAAGCCCATGGCCCAAGCGCAGGGCGGAAGGCCGGCGGCCGCAGCAAGACCGATCATGAATGCTACAAGGTACGTAAGAGGGTGATGAGGAATCGACATGGGCACAGTTCACCTCTGGGAGTTCACCGTGGAAATCGCGGGCCTGAAGGGGGAAAGCAGAGGCCACGCGCATCACCACGGCGCCGAGTTACACCGGTCTGTGGAGCACGCTTACTGGTTGGGGAGAATATAGTTGCCGCTTCCGCGTGTCAAGAAATCTCCCCGATCCAGATAGGACCACCTACCCGGGGTGGTGTCTGTGATGGCAATCACAACTCGTGGGACCTTCCGGCGCGCAGGAAACTCGCGCAGTAGCGCTCCGAACGGTTGGGCGTGCGATGTCGCTCAACACCGAGGCGCGGAAAATGGAAGTTCGACCGCTATGGAGTCCGATTGCGGGTCCTAGACAGCAGATCCTATTGATTCAGCGGCAGGAGCGCCTCGCAGGCCGCTTCGTTGCTGATTGCAGCGCCGGTGGGCTGCACTCGAATCACCGCATCAGCGAACGAGCAGAAGCTGCGGATACCGGTCTGCTGCACCACGATCGGGACGGCCGTTGCATAATACTCAACCAACGGGGGACCGCCTGAGCCCGTAGCGGTGAAGGTGTAGCCGCTCTTGGTGCCACTCGCCAGAACGCTGTCGATCACGCACGCCGCGGTCGAAGTCGCGACGCAGGGAGCTATGCCTCCGAGTGCGGCGAGAGTGGGCGCAAATCCGACGGTCGGGTAGGTTGTGCTGTAGGCGATCATCCCGGTATTGATCGTGCGGATGGAAGCCACCGCGGAGGATTCGTTGGCGGCCATGCGGGCGCGCAGCAGGTTGGGAATGGCGATCGCTGCAATAATGAGAATGATCGCGACCACGATCAGCAGTTCGATCAGCGAGAAACCTTTTTGCTTCCGCATGGCGATAGCCTCCGAGCCCGACTCTAAAACAGCACAAGCTTACCACCGGAAGGCGTTTTGCGCCATCGAAGAGTCCTTGTCGGAACTCGCAAAACCCGCGCCAGTCAAGCCGTTTGGAGCCGTGGCCTGCGCAGTCACAGCGGCTCTTCGCTGCGTGCGGGTACGGCACGCTTGAAGGCGATGCCCTGATACGATTCCTCGCCCCGAACTTCACCAAATACCAAACACTGACTCTGTGGGGCGGGGCGAGTGCTTCTTGGCGAGCATGCTAGACTAAAAACAAATCCCAACAACTTGAGGACACGATGAAATTCGGCGTCATCATTTTTCCTGGTTCGAACTGCGATCATGATGCCTACTGGACGATTCAGCAGGTCGCTAAGCAGCCCGTCACTTTCTTGTGGCACGAATCGCACGACCTGGAGAACTGTGACGCGATCATCGTTCCCGGAGGATTCGCGTATGGCGACTACCTCCGGACCGGCGCCATCGCCAGGTTTTCGCCGGTCATGGAGTCGGTTCGGAAGTTCGCCGCTGGTGGTGGACTCGTGCTCGGCATCTGCAACGGCTTTCAGATCCTTTGCGAATCGGGGCTGTTGCCCGGTGCTCTGATGCGCAACGTCGGCCTGAAGTACGTTTGCAAGCCGGTTCAGGTGCGGGTGGAAAACGCCGAGATTCCCTTCACTAACGCATGCACGAAGGGAGAGGTGTTGACCATCCCCATCGGCCACATGGAAGGCAACTACTACTGCGATCCGGCAACACAGGAAGAGTTGCGGCGGGAGAATCGTGTAGTGTTCCGCTATTGCTCGCCAGCCGGGGAAATCACGGCTGCGGCCAACCCGAACGGTTCCCTGGACAACATTGCTGGAATTTGCAACGCTGGCGGCAACGTGGTCGGCATGATGCCTCATCCCGAACGCTCGGCGGAACCGGAATTGGGCTGCACCGACGGACTGAAAGTATTCCAATCGGTGGTCGGCGCCATGGCTGCCGGGTAGGCAATTCTCTCTCTTTTCAGCCTCCGCAGAATTTTCTTGGTTATCAACAGGCTCTCGGTATATCTTCGTTTCTCTTCCCCTGTTGCACGGGCCCAAGAAAGTTAAATTTTGAGCTGTGATGCACGCAGGGAGGCGTGTCTCTCCATGACACCGAAGCAAGTTCTCGATTCCTTCTCAGAAACCTTAATGCAGGATGAACGGATTCTCAGCGCCCAGGAGCGGGCGCTGCTCAGCAGCCTGCTGCACCATGCCAAGACCGCGGCGGGTGAGAATGCAGAAACGCAGGCCACAGTCCGAGCGGTAATTGCCGCGGCGGTGGGCGAAACCGTCGCACAACGCGCCTTCGCCGTCCTCGGGGCGCGCGTCGTCGAACGCATCCTGGAGGTCAGCCCCCTCGCGGGGACAGACGCTGCGGCCACGCGTATTCCGGAAATTTACCTCCAGCCGAATCCACCGGCACCGGGGCAGCCGGAGCCGCCAGCACCGCACGCACCGGTCCGCCAGCCTTTAACCCAGCCAGACCCACCGGCGAAACCGTTAACAGACCCGCAGGCTCCCGGGAAAAAGCCGAGCGAGCCGCAGCACCCGGGCAAATCGCCGGGTCAGCCACAGGGTCCAGGGAAATCGACTCATGCGACGGCGGTTTCAGAGGCGAGCGTCGCCGTGGTTGAGCGTCCGGCGGTGCTGCCCGCCAGGTGCGTTGTTCTGGACGAGTTCCTCGCTCCGCAGGAACTCGAGCAACTGACGCGCTATACGCTGGAACATGAAGCCGACTTCCGCTCCAGCGAAGTGGTTTCTCCAGCCGCGGAGGGTGGCGTGATCAACTACGAGCACCGCCGCTCCCGCGTCTTGATGGACCTGGCTGAACACGAGGGCCTGATTCTGGAGCGGATCAAGGCGGTGTTGCCGCAGGTCCTGGAGAAGCTCGGGATGGAGGAATCCTCCACTGCCGGCTCGGAGGTTCAGATCACCGCTAGCAATAACGGGGATTTCTTCCTCTTCCACAGCGACAACGGTAGCGAGAGAGTTGCCTATCGTCACTTGACGTTTGTGTATTTCTTCCATCGCGAGCCCCGTCAGTTCGAGGGCGGAGAGCTGCGGATTCACGACGCACGGCTGGAAGGCGACCGTTACGTCTCGGAAGGCAGCTACCACACCATTGTTCCGCAGCAGAACCAGATCGTTCTCTTCCCGTGCGAATTGCTGCATGAAATCACTCCGGTGAAGTGCCCCTCGCAGCTCTTCGCCGACAGCCGCTTTACGGTGAACGGATGGCTACGCCGCTAAACAACTCGGCAAACAATCCAGCATGGCTGGAATGGATGACGAACCTGATGGGAGGAGCGTTGCGGCACGGCTTAGCTCGGCAAAGCTGTGCTGCGACGCTTCCTCCCGATCGCTTTTATTGCCTGCTCGATGAGTTGCCGCTGCACCTGATTCCAGGGCGTGGTCGCAGGTGGGGCAATCTTCGAAATGATCAACGACCCCTGTTTTTGAATCCCGACTGCATCGTGTGCTCGCCGGGGCAATTGCCCGATGAGATCGCGGCGCAAAAGGAACTCGTGTCGGGATTTGCTTTGCAGGGCAGCATTGCGTGGGTGCGCGACAAGGCAACCGGAAATTTGTTGCCGTTCTGGCTCGGGCCGAAGCTCGAGGCGGCGGTGCGAAGTCTGAGGCTGGACGAACCGTCGACTCTCCCAGATGACTGGCGTTCGGCGTTAGCGGGCGCGGGCATCTTGATTCCCGTGGGCCACGCCGTCAATCGCCAACTGGAGTGGGAAGAAGCGACGGGAAAATCGGCTCCGATCTTTGAGGCGAAGGGCTATGCGCCAGTTAGCGACTTGATCCATCCGTTCCACATCGCCGCATTGCGCCGATATTATCGCCACTTGATCCGAACGGGCGCAATTCACCTTGGGGACGGGCAGAGCCATCGCCGTTACGTGGCCTACAACGAGCCAGTGGCACGTTTCTTCCATCGGCAAATTGCGGCCACGCTCAGAGCCGTGGCCGGCGAACCGCTGAAGCCGTCGTATGTCTATCTCGCGTCATACCTGAGTGGAGCGGAGCTGAGAAAACACACCGACCGTGAGCAATGCGAGTTCAGCGTCACGTTGTGCCTTGATTTTTCTCCTGAGCCCGCGCTCGAAACTCCGTGGCCGATTCGGCTGGACACCCCTACCAGCACGGTCACTGTCTATCAGGCGTTGGGAGATGGGCTCGCTTACCGTGGGACTCGATTGCCCCACTACCGCGATCCTCTGCGTGAAGGATTCACCTCGACATCGATTTTCTTTCACTATGTCGCGGCCGACTTCGCGGGATCGCTGGACTGAAGAGAAGATCGAAAGGCAATTGATCGCCCTTAGCGCAGGCCGGAGATGAGGTAGAGAACCGACAGAGTCTGGTTGTAACTGTAAGCGAAACGCTTGCCATCGCGGCTTACCACGATCGGCGCGACCGTAACGACTCCCGCCGGAACTCCCGGCCGCAACTCCTGCAGCACGGTCTGTTTTCCTGTGGCGATATCTATTTTGTAAATCTTGCTGGGAAGTTCACCCACACGGTAGCCGTAAATAAGTGCGCCATCTTCGGAGAACTGGACTGGCTGGAAACCCGCTTCCAGCCCCGGAATGAATCGCGGCGGACCACCGGCGACGGGATAAAGCGCCACAGCCGAATTCGGTCCAGTGCCAACCACCAACCGGCTGTCGGGAGAGGACGGGCCGCACGAAACGCCTTCCGGAGTGATCGCTTTGGGTTTCGCGCCACCCAAGTCCAACAAATAGCACCTCGGAGCGTGGCCGGGCTCGTTGGCATTGGCGGTGATCTGGCTCCCGTCGGCGAGAAAATGAGCCCAGCCGTTGTGAATATGCTCCAGCCCGCTGACCTCAACGGGGCGAGATTGGCCGGCTCCGATGGGCAGCAGAGTTAGGCGCTCGGGACTACCGGTGGAGAGGGAAATCGCCCATTTTCCGTCCGGGGAGAGTCCACCGGCGCTACCTTCTCCAAGGCGAGTCGGAGGAGTGCCATCGAAGTTGAGCTGCATCACTGCGTAGTTCGGACCAGCGACTTCGCTGGCGTCCTCGAACAGCACGGACTGCCCGTCCGGCGAAATATCCTTGGCGACGTTCCAGTCGTGCAGGGATAGTTCTGCGTCTTCTTTGCTGCCCAGGGTGGTCGAAGCCATGGCGAGACGTCTGGAGTGCAGTGCCACCAGCACGCGGCCCTCGGAGTCAATATCCTGCAGGGTGAGTCCCACGGGTAGATCCAACAGGGTGCGGATATTGCTGGAGAGGTTGACGGCCATCAAGTTCAGGTTGTTGCCCTTTTCGATCGCAGTAAACCAAATCTCTTTGCCATCCCGGCGCCATGCGACTCCCTCCGCGGACTCCCATTCTCTCGAGAGAGCGCGTCGATGCCCCGTCGAGTCCACGACGCAGACCGAGCCGCGATCGTCCCACAGCGCGGGATGATCAAGGAAAGCGATCTGATCGCCCTGCGGAGAGAAGCGAATATGGCTGATCCATCCGCTGCTTTGATAGAGCACGTGGCCGATGGGATATTCCAGGCGGCTGTGCCCGTCGACATAATGAACGACCGCCAGTTCTCCCGCTCGGTCCCAGTCCGCCCAGCGAACTTCTGCCAACAACTCCTTCGGAGATCCTCCAGTCAACGGAGCGCGCGCGAGCATTCCGTCGACAGCTTCAAGTTGCCCGTTGTGAAAGCCATGCAGCACGATGGCGAGTTCGTTGGTCCGGGAAATGGCCAGCAGGTTGGCACTCAAATTAAGCGGCTGAGCCAGCAGGGAGTTCCCGACCGTGGAGAATAACTGGACCGGCCTGTCGTTCCAGGCGGCACTATAGACAATGGAACGCCCTTCGGGCGCGAAGCGCGCCGAATATACCGTTCCCGCCTCAAAGGTCAGGCGTTGGTAGGAAGGAGGAGGCACCGATGGCTGAAGTTGAACCGCTGCCAGGAGCAGGGTCGCCACGGCCAGCACCGCCGCAATGGCCCAGGGAAGCACTCTGGTTGTCCGGGGCTTCGGCTTCGGGAAGGGAACCTGTCTGTCCGGCGAGGATCCCGATAAGGTCTGCAGCGCGAAAGCCAGGTCTTTGGCGGACTGAAAACGGTTTTCCGGTTCTTTCTCCAGGCAGTGTTTGACGATGTCTTTGTAGCCCGGAGGAATCGCGGCCTGTTCCAGGTTGGCCTCGGGAGGTTCTTCGCGCAGGACCGCGGTCATGGTGTCGACTTCGGTTTCGCCACGAAAGGCACGGCACCCGGTCAGCAGTTCGTAGAGGATCGCGCCGAAGCTGAAAATGTCGCTGCGGTGATCCACCGCCTTACCCCGCAGTTGCTCGGGAGACATGTAGGCGACGGTGCCGATCACGGCTCCAGTCTTGGTCACCGTGGTCATTTGCTCGACAGAGCGGTTGTCGGATGGCGCAGGCTGCAGCTTGGCCACGCCGAAATCCAGAATCTTGACGCGACCGTCGTGCGTGAGAAACAGGTTCTCAGGCTTCAAATCGCGATGCACGATGTGCCGGTCGTGAGCGGCGGTGAGGCCATGCGCGGTCTGGAAGGCGTAATCGGCGGCCTCGCGCACGGGGATGGGACCTTCCGAAAGCCGTTGGCGCAGGGTCTTGCCCTCGAGCAACTCGGAGACGATGTAAGGAGTCGTGCCTTGGAACCCCACATCATAGATAGCGAGGATGTTGGGATGGTTGAGAGCTGCGGCGGCCCGCGCTTCCAGTTCGAAGCGCCGCAGATGGTCGGGATTGTCGCTGGAGGCTGGGCTGATGAACTTCAAAGCCACGTCGCGCCCCAGTCTTTCGTCGCGCGCCCGAAAGACCTCGCCCATCGCCCCTGCACCGATCTTTTCGAGGACCCGGTAGTGCCCCACGAGCTGGCCAATCATAAGTGGTCGCGCAAGCATGCCCCTAGGATGGCATGTTAGGTGCGGCGGGGGGTGTCGTCAAGGATGGGTTGGATCCCGTGACTACATGGAACCAATATCCGATACGAACCGGCCATGGCCCCGTGCTATAATCTGGGTTCGCCTGCAGCATACCGAGGCAGTCTTACCGAGGCAATCGAGTGATCTCCTCTGAAGGCGAATCCTGCGCCATTCTAAGCTCTTTTGGATACGATATTTAGATACGAGGTCTAGCCATGTCCGGCCACTCAAAATGGGCCACAATCAAGCACAAGAAGGGCGCGCTCGACGCCAAGCGCGGCAAGATTTTCACCCGTCTCATTAAGGAAATCAGCATTGCCGCGAAGAACGGCGGCGGCGATCCTGACACCAACCCGCGCCTGCGCGGCGCCATTTTGGCGGCAAAGTCCGAGAACATGCCGGCCGACAACATCAAGCGGGCCGTCCAGCGCGGCACCGGCGAGTTGCCGGGCGCCACCTACGAGGAATTCTCTCTCGAAGGCTACGGGCCCGGCGGCGTGGCCATTCTGCTCGACATCAACACCGACAACCGCAACCGCACGGTGAGCGAAATTCGTCACTGCTTCGGAAAGAACGGTGGCAACATGGCCGAAGCCGGCGCGGTTTCGTGGATGTTCCACAAGAAGGGCGACATCATCATTCCCAAAGCCGCGGCGAAAGAGGACGACTTGATGAACATCGTTCTCGAATCCGGTGGAGAGGACTTGAATGACGACGGCGACAACTGGGAAATCCTGACCGCGCCCTCCGTCTACGAAGCTGTGCTCGAAGCGGTGAAGAAGGCCGGCATTGAGCCCGTATCCTCCAGCGTGGCTTTTATTCCCCAGAACTACATCAAACTGGAAGGCGCGGCGGCCAACACCATGATCCGCCTGATGGAAGCGCTGGAAGATCAGGATGACGTGCAGAACGTTCACGCGAACTTCGACATCGATCAGAAGTTGCTGGAAGAAGTTGCCGGGTAGTTTGTAGCGAAGCGAAATTTGCAGAGCCGCCCACGTTTCGGGCGGCTTTTCTTTTTGTCAGGAACATGCCGGCATGTTGCGCGCCGAAGTTTTCAACATGTTGGTGGAAAATTCTGTGGAAAAGGGGCACAGTACCTTCGTAAGTGGTTCATCGAGAGATGCTTCAACACTTTGCACTGGTGCGGGTGCTGGCACTTCAGTGGTGTATTGCGAGCAAGGGTATTCTTTGAAAGTCAGACTCGACAAACTTCTTGTAGACCGCGGCCTGGCCGCCTCGCGCGAGCGCGCGCAGGCGCTCATTCTCGCGGGCAAAGTCCTGGTGGACGATCAGAAGGTCGAAAAGTCTGGCGCGCAGGTGGCTGACGCGGCGGTGATTCGTTTGCTCGGCGAAGATATTAAATTCGTCAGCCGCGGCGGATTGAAACTCGAGCGCGCGCTGGAACACTGGAGCATTGCGGCCACGGGGAAGACGTGTCTCGACGTGGGGGCATCTACCGGAGGGTTCACCGACTGTCTGCTGCAGCGCGGCGCGGCGCGCGTGATCGCTGTGGACACGGGCTACGGGCAAATGGACTTCAAACTTCGCCAGGATGCGCGTGTGCGGCTCCTCGAAAAGAAGAATGCCCGTTATCTGACACGTGAAGACGTGGGCGCGGTGACCGATCTCATCGTCATGGATGTGTCGTTCATCTCGGCGACACTGGTTCTTCCCGCTGTCATCGGCGCCGCTTTTCCCGCGTCGCCGGAGGAGCGCCGGGGACGGCAAGTCGTGGTGCTGGTCAAGCCGCAGTTCGAAGCGGGCAGGGAACATGTGGGGAAGGGCGGTATTGTGCGCGACGAGGAAGCGCAGATGGCCGCGGTGGAGAAAGTCAGGTCATCGCTACAGAATCTTGGCGCTGGTCGCACCGATACGATTGAGTCACCGATCCTCGGAGCGGAAGGCAATCGCGAATTTCTCCTCTACGGCGTGTTCTGACCCTCTGTGTTCCTCTGTGGTGAAAGCCTTAGAATTCGGTACAATCTCTGTTCGTCTCTCTATGGCCAGCCCGCAAGCATCCCAGAAAACCGCAGCCATCATTTCACGACCCGATCGACCCGAGGTCGCGCAGATTGTTCCCGGACTCCTCGCCTGGCTGGAGCAGCACGGGTACAAGGTCATCATCGATACCGAGAGCGCGAAGTACACGTCAGGGCAGGAAGTCGTGCCGCGGGCGCAAATGGCGTCGAAGGCGCTCGATCTGGTGATCGTGCTTGGGGGCGATGGGACGCTGTTGTCGGCGGCAAGAGTCACGGCCGCGGTGGATGTTCCGCTGCTCGGCGTCAACCTGGGCTCGCTCGGGTTCCTGACCGAAGTGCCGCCGTCGTCGCTTTACTCCATGCTCGAAGCGATCGCGCAGGGGCGGGCCACAGTGGAGCATCGCTCGCTCATGCAGTGCCAGTTGCTGCGCGGCGACACGGTACGCGGGGACTACCTCGTTTTTAACGACGCGGTAGTGAACAAGACGGCGCTCGCCCGCCTCAATACCTACGACCTCTACATCGACAAAACCTTCGTCGCCAGCTACCGCGCCGACGGCATGATTGTCGCCACGCCGACCGGGTCGACCGCGTATTCTCTCTCCGCCGGCGGTCCCGTGCTCATGCCGACAGTCAACGCGTTCGTGATTACGCCGGTCGCGCCGCACTCGCTCACGCATCGTCCTCTGGTCGTGCCGGATTCGGTCGAGATCGAAATCCTGCTGCGCAGTGAAGAGGATGTCGCCTACCTCAGTCTGGATGGCCAACCTGGGCTCGACCTGCGCGACGGCGACCGAGTCCGCTGCCAGCGTTCGGAACATCAGGTAAACCTGTTCCGCACCGGGAGTGACTTCTTCCAGTTGCTGCGCAGCAAGCTGAAGTGGGGAGAGCGGCAAAGCTAAGGCATTCACATCTCCGCACGCAGCAAGTCCGCCACCCTCTCCCGCCGCCGAATCACCTTGGCCGACCTGCCCGTCACCAGCACTTCCGCCGCGCGCGGGCGCGTGTTGTAGTTCGAGGCCAGTACCATGCCGTAGGCGCCGGCATCCAGAATGGCGAGCAGATCTCCCTCGTCCACGGACGGCAACTCGCGGTCACGCGCGAAGAAATCTCCAGTCTCGCAGACTGGGCCGACGATGTCGGCGACCTCGGAGTTTGCCGCTGAACCCGCACTTTGGGTGACGGGAATGATCTCGTGATAGGCGCCGTAGAGGGCGGGCCGGATCAGATCGTTCATGGCGGCGTCAACCACCAGGAATCGCTTGCCATCGTTTCGCTTGCGGTAAACCACCGATGTGATCAAAGCCCCCGCCGGGCCTATGATCGAGCGGCCCGGCTCGAGCAGTAAACGCACGCCCAGTCCGCGGAGGGGCGCGGCAAGTGCTCGGGCGTAAGTTCCCACATAGGCGGAGAACTCAAGCGCGCTCGGCTTTTCGTAGGCGATCCCCAGGCCACCGCCCGCGTCGACATAGTCGATGTGGTGGCCGTCTCCACGCAGGTCGCGAACCAGGTCGGCCACTCGCGCGATCGCCTCGCCGAACGGGGCAACATCGGTGATCTGGGAGCCGATGTGAACGCTCACCCCGCACACTTTCAGATGGCGCGCGCCCGACGCTTTGGCGTAGAGCGCCCGCGCTTCGCGAATGGGCACGCCGAACTTGTGCTTGTGCAGGCCAGTCGAAATGTAAGGGTGAGTCTCGGCAGCCACATCCGGATTCACGCGCAGCGCCACGGGCGCTGTCGCGCGCAGGCCTGCCGCACATTCGGCGAGCGCCCACAGTTCCGACTCGCTCTCCACGTTGAAGAGCAGGATTCCGGCCTTGAGCGCCGCAGTCAACTCCTCGCGGGTTTTGCCCACGCCGGAGAAGACAACTTTCCTCGCGGCCTTGCGGTCGGCGGCGAGCACGCGTTCCAGTTCGCCGCCGGAGACTACATCGAAGCCACAACCTTTCCTGGCCAACAGGCGCAGGATGCTGAGATTGGAATTCGCTTTGACCGAGTAGCAGATGGTGTGGGGCACGTCGCGAAACGCGTCGTCAAACGCGTCGTAACGCTCGCGGATCATGGCGGCGGAGTAGACATAGAGCGGCGTGCCTTGCTGCGCGGCCAGTTTCGGCAGAGCAAGGTCTTCGCAGTGCAGGACAAACTGCCCGCTGCGGCGCATGAGTCCGTGTTTCGTCTCGCGATAGACAAATCCGGGTGGACGGGCTGCTGGGCTCTGACTGCGGGAGGTCATTTTTTCTTGTGAGGCGTATGCGCGCCGTTTCGCACGCGGATAGCTACCACCGTCTGGTCGTCGAAAGTTTCCACGCCTGCTGAGTGCTCAGCGGCCGCTTTGAAAAGCGCGTCGACCACGCAGTCCGCCGATTTTCCCTGGCATTCGGCAATGATCTTCTCGGCTCGGCCTCGCCCGAAAAGATCGCCCTTGCGGTTGCGGGCGTCGAGGATGCCGTCGCTGAAGAAGACGAACATATCGCCCGGCTTCATGCGGAACTTGAACTCGTCGTATTCGGCTTCGTCGAACAGGCCGAGAGGCAGGCCCGTGGCCTCGATTACTTCATTCTTGCCACCGTGCACGTAAACCGGACGGGGAAGCCCGGAGTTCGCAACGGTCAGCGTGCGATGCTCGTCGTCCCAAACCGCGTAAATGATGGAGACAAACTGTGCCTCGATGCGGCGTTCGGCCAGCGACAGATTCACGGCCGAGAGCATCTCGGCTGGCCCCGGTTCAATGGGAGCATGGGAGCGAATGATCCCGCTGACCAGCGCCGCATAGATAGCGGCGGGGGCGCCTTTGCCGCTGACGTCGCCAATGACGATGCCCAGCCGCGACAGGGAATAAGGAATGAAGTCATACAGGTCGCCGCCGATGGCACGGGCGGGCACGAACTTTGCTGCAACGTCCAGGTGGGCGACCTTAGGATTGGTTTGCGGCAGCAGGCGTCCCTGCAACTCTCGCGCCAGGGCGAGATCACGCTCCAGTCGCCGTTCCTGGCGCTCGATCTCTTCGTACAGGCGCGCGTTCTCGACAGCGATTGCGATCTGCGCTGCAAGGGTGGTCATGGTGCGCTGGTGCTCTTCAGTAAAGAAGCCGCGGCGCGTGTGCTCCATATCGAGCACACCGACCACCTTGCTTTTGTATATGAGGGGCACCGCCAGTTCCGAGCGCGTTTCCGGATTGGCCTCAACGTAGCGCGGGTCTTTGCTGACGTCGGGCACGAGCACCGCCTGTTTGCTCTCGGCCGCGGTACCCACCAGCCCGCGTCCCAGCGGGATTTCATGCTTCAAATGAATGTTCTCGTTGAAGCGGAGAGAAAACCGGTGCTGCAGTTTTTCTCCGGAAGAGTCCAGCAGCAGGATGCTGAACATCTGGTAGTCAATCAGGCGCCGCACCAGTTCTGCGATCCGGCCCAGCAGTTCGTCCAGATTCAGGATCGAAGTCAGCTCTCGCGCAATCTCGTTCAGCAGCAGGAGAATACGGGCCTGCTTCGTGGTCCGAGTATAGAGCTGCGCATTCTCAATGCCCGCCGCCATGCGTGACGCCACTAGGGTCAGCAC
>Ga0075017_100001275_pt1 | contig 15266 bp, 12 predicted proteins | sample AleBraG_ABR_2012_FD_71475 | JGI IMG/M metagenome (GOLD analysis project Ga0075017, IMG submission 71475) | Freshwater sediment microbial communities in response to fracking from Pennsylvania, USA - Alex Branch Run_MetaG_ABR_2012 | ecosystem: Environmental > Aquatic > Freshwater > Creek >... | reverse complement strand
GTCGCGATCATTCAACAAAAATGTCTCCTCTGCCATGGCGAAGAGCCGCTGGTACGGCGCAAGCGCGATCGTGAAGGGTGGCAAAAGGTCGTGGAAATGATGGATGCCAACGGCGCGCGTCTAAAGCCGGACGAACTCAACACCCTGGTTCAGTACTTCTTCCTCAATTTCGGTCTCACCGAGGAAGAAAAGCGCGCCGCCGAGAAGATCAACGTCAACAAAGCCTCTGCCTCACGGCTGGCAAAATTATTCAAGCTGTTTCCGGACGAAGCCGAAGTCATTGTTGCCTACCGCGAGAAGAACGGCGACTTTCAGTCGATCGAGGATCTGGAAAGAGTGCCTGGACTCGATTCCAAGAAAGTGGAGGCAGCCAAGGACCGCCTGACGTTCAAATAGGCGACTGCTGTATGCCTTCATGACGCGGACGGGGACTGTTTCTGGAAAGCCTATGCAGGCTTCTACAGCGCCCGCCAGCCTAGATGCTAAGCCTAGCGACGCTGCCCTTCAATCCACCGGACCGCGGCATCAAAGGCGGGGTCTTCACCGGCAAGCAATGCTTCGCGCGTAATCGGAATCTCAACGTCCGGGATCACGCCATTGCCCTCCAGCGCCTTACCGCCTTGCGAGATGTAATTTGCCATGGCGTACTGGAATGCATCGCCGTTCGGCAGGATTTCGAAAACCGAAGGCAGCGCCGCGGCCGCGGTGTGCGTCCCGAAGATCCGCGCGCGTCCAAGATCCTTCAATCCACCGGCCAGAATCTCCGCGGTCGATGCCGACGCGCCATCCACCAGGATCGCCAGCGGGCCCGTAAACGCATTTGGCCTTGGAAAAACAACGAAATTCATCGTGGTGTTTCGCGTGTAAAGAGTTCCCAAACGCAGATCCGGGTTGTTCAGAAACCAACCGGCAAACCCCATAGCCATGGCGCCCAGGCCGCCAGGGTTGCCCCGAAGATCGAGCACGTAGCCGTCGCACGTCGAGCATGCCCGCACCGATTCGCCAAACTGAGTCAGCAGGCGCGTGGGATCGAGAAACAAGTTGAAACGGGCAAACCCTACGTTGCGCACGCGGCCGGTGTCCATCCAAACGTGGGTTGGATAGATGTACCCAAAACGGGCTAGCTCGCCTTTTGGCCGGCCCTGCTCAATGAATTTGGAAATCAGACGATCCTGGCCATCGCGGAATTGGACTTGGATACTCTGGCCCAGGTCGCCCTCCAGCAGTTTCAGGACAAGGTGCGTGAGTAGCAGTTCGCGCAGCGAAGAGTCGCTATGGGCTTTGCCCGCCTTCTCGATCAGCGGCGGAAGATCCGTCTGGTCGATCTTGAGGATCTCCCAACCGCGCTGTACTTGCGCCCGGGCGGCGCCGGAGCCGGGCTCCACTCCCGTAACCAGCGTGCGCTCGCCAACCACCCGTACGTCCAGGCCCGTGCTGGCTTCGCCGGTCTTTTGAGTTTCGTTGCCGGTGGAATCGTAAAGATCGCCGGAGATCACGCCAAAGTGGGTCTGGTGCAGCCGCTCCAGCATCTGCTGCGTGATGAGCCGGGCGGTCTGCCGGTCCGGCGCTTTTTCAACGGAAGGCAGAAGCTCCGCATGCACCTTTTCCCAATCGAGCCCAGCGGGATTCTTTTCCCAATGCTTGTCCCGAACTGTCTTCCAGACGTATTCGAACGACTCGACGTCTTTCTGGTGAGCAAGTTCCTTATGGAACGCCTTCTCGGCCCCAGTGACGAATTCCTGATAGCCTTGCGGGTCGATGAAGGGATTTTGGTCCGCGTGGTCGCGCCGCTTGGCCAGCTTGGCATCCATGCCGTAGTACGAGCCGTGCGCGCCCAAGAAAACGTCGCACTTCAATTCGCGGAGAGTTTTGAAAGTGCTGGCATAGTCGGACGCGATGTTCGGGTATTTGTCGTTGTTAACGAGCTTGTAACCTGGATTGACGGCCACGCCGCCCGCGATCACCACCTGCAGGTTGCGGCCCTTCTCTTCCACGGTGGTCGTCCAGGTGGTGCACCCTCGCGTGTGGCCTGCCGTTTTATGAGCCACCAAGGTGACACCGTCCACAGAAATGGTGTCTCCATCGTGCAACTCGCGGTCCACGTGGCTCGGCTTGAAGAAGGCTTTGCCGCCGTATCGAAAATCGGTGGCGCCCCCGCTGGCAATCACATCGGCGTCGCCTTCCATCACCGCGGACTTCGCGCCAGTGAGTTCTTTTAGGAGAAAATCGCCGGCGGAATGATCGTTGTGCGCCTGGCTGGACAGCAGCCATTTGATGTCGGTGAACTTGTAACCGAGCTTCTCCACGCTGGCGCGGATCAGCGGCACACTCTCCTCATAGTCGCTGTTGATGAGAATGTGGCCCTGCGGCGTGACGATCAGGAAAGAGGCGAGCGCATTGGTGCCGACGTAGTAAATATTCGCGACGATGTGGTGCGGCTCGATCGGCCGATTCCAGGATTCTTCAATCTGCGCTGGGGCCGTCAGCGCCAGTAGGCAGGCGGCCAGAAAAACCCGCTTCATCGTGCTTTGGTGAACAGCTTTGCACCCAGCGCACCGCCCAGCGTGGGCAACAGCGTGAGAAACACAAACATGAAAACCAGCGTGCCCACCAGAAACGCCGCCAGCCCCATCGGTTGATCGATCAAGTGCAGCAGCATGTCGGCATCGGCGCCTTGCGCCGACATCTGAGTCTTGATTTGAGCCAGCATCTTCGACATGCCGCCCTGATACGACACGACCAGGACGTTGCAGACACTGAACAAAGTGAAGATGGTGAAAGAGAAAATTCCAGTGATCCAACCGATTTTGGCGCCGTTGCCCGCGGTGACGTTTTGACCCGTGGCGCGCCGGTAGAGATAGACGGCCAGAAATCCAGCCAGCAGAAAGGAGCCGAAAATGGCCAGAATCGGAATTGGGGAGAGCAGGAAAAAGAGCAGTAGCGAATTGAGCGCGCCGATAAAAGCGATCCGCACGGCAATGCGATTGTGGAAGCTGATCTCGACCGGGATCTCCGGAGCAACCTGCGCTTCCAGCACCGGCGGCGGCGGTTGGGCCTCCGCCATCATGGCATCGTAGTCGAACTGCGGCTTTCCGCACTTATGGCAGAACCGCGCATCCAAGGGAAGCTGCGCACCGCAAGAACAATATTCAGCCACGTTTCTAGTTTCCCACGAAGTGGCTTCCAGGATTGCTCTGCTATGCTTGGGAGCATCCGACAAGAATAGGAAGAAGTGGTTTTTCTATGAAAACGCTAGTTGCCATACTGGCCGTCCTGTTGGGTGGCTGTTCGCTGTACGCCGATGTCGCATTGCAAGCGGTGGCCGGGGGAGACGTGGTTTCATCGAGTGTCGCCGTGACCATGACCCCAAGGGACTTTTTCTTTGTCACTTTGGATAGCGGCGCACCCAATACACAGCCGCCGGCCTGGCTCTCGGTAGATCAGAACAGCGGGTACACAGACGCCACGGTCACCGTTTTTGCCGATCCAGGCAAGCTGCAACCGGGCACGTACACGGGCCGCCTGGTGATCGACTTCGAGTCGAGCCCTACGCTTGTTACGCAGATCGTTACGCTCACAGTAATGGCGGGTCAGCCCAAACTGGAGATCTCGCCCGCGATGGTCGCGCTCACCGCGCCCCGGGTCTCCGGCGTGAGTCAAACAGACGCCATTCCGGTGTACGTTCGCAATACCGGTGGCGGCGGACCGCAGCCGTTCACGGCGGCCATTGTCGGAGATTCCTCTTACCTGACACTTTCCGCAACTTCCGGAATGACGGATCTTACCCATCCGGCCTTTACGATCACGGGTTCCACCAAGGGCACTCTCCAGGCCAAGGCTTATGCGGCAGCGCTGGTGCGCGTGACCTCAGGAACTCTGACGCAAGATATTCCGGTGACATTCCTGGTCACGCCGTCCCCTCTATCATTCGGCGTGACAAAAATGGGCTTGGTGTTCCGCGGCCAACAAGGCGTGGGCACACAGCAGACGCAGACGATTCAGGTGCCGGCGGGTAGCGGAACCATCAATTGGACGGTTTCGGTGGCAAGCGCTCAGGATTTCGTGAGCGTGACGCCCACCACCGGTAGTTCCGCCCCAGGCGCCAACGGAACCATCACTGTCGGCATTAAACCGAATCTGAATTTGAGTGTGAGCACGTACTATGCGCTGATCACGGTAACGCCCAACGTCGCTGGCGTCTCGCCGGTGCTGGCCACCGTCGTTTACATCGTTACGGCGACCGCGGCCTACCCGACCTTCTCTCCATCCGGGCTGGTGTTCGTGGCTCCCCTGAACACCCAAACCGATCCGCCGGCGCAGACCATTCCGCTTTACGCCAGCACGTCCACCCCGCTCCAGTTCACGGTGGGCCAGGGCGGTAACCTCTTTGACAGCACTACACTTTCCGGCACAGTCACCGGCGCGGGTCCGGCCAGCATCATGGTCACACCAGCGTATTACGCAACCTCAAGACCGGGCATCTCCCGGGGCAACGTGCAAGTCAAATTTGCCAGTCTCGGAATCACACGCACCACCGACGTTTTGTACATCGTCTTACCCGCGGGCGTCAAACCTTCGGCTTCCGAGGCCCACGCCGTTGCCGGTTGCACTCCCACGCAGATGGCGCTTGTGGCGACAGCGCTTTCCAGTGGATTCTCCCAACCAGCCGGCTTTCCGGCCGTCATCTCTATGCGGGCCGTGGACGATTGTTCCAACCCGGTGACGAATGCCAAAGTCGTGCTCGCGTTCAATAACGGCGATTCGCCGTTGGTCGCTCCGCTGGAAGACGCGACCACGGGAACATACTCCGCAACTTGGGTGCCGGTGCATTCCACAACCGGCGTGGTCGTTACCGCCCGCGCGACTGCCGGAACATTTTCCGCCTCAGTAACCACCACTGGCGCGGTCCCAGCGCAACAGGTTCCGAATGTGGCCTTCAATGGCACAGTCAATAACTTGAACGGGCATGCCGGCGCACCGTTGGCCCCGGGCACCATTTCAGCAATCTTTGGAAGCGGCCTGTCATCGATGGGTGCTGGCAATCCCAGCCAACTCCCGCTTCCCACCACGTTCCAGAACACCAGCGTGCAGATCGCCGGTTTGGGCGCTCCGCTGTACTTCGTCAGCGACGGGCAGTTGGACGCCCAAATTCCGGCGGAGCTGCTGCCCAACGCAAGTTACCCGCTGGTGGTGACCAACGGCAATGCCATCAGCGTTCCGCAGATGGTGACGGTGACTGATGTCGCGCCCGGTGTTGCCGCCACTACCGATGGACAGATGATCGCGCAACACGGCAACTTTGCTTATGTGACTGCCGCGAACCCGGCCAAGCCGGGCGAAATCCTGATCATGTACCTGGTGGGGCTGGGAGCCACTAATCCGGCGGTGAAGTCAGGCACGGCGGCGCCGGGCGTGGAGCCGCTCGCCCGCCTGGTGAATCCGGTAACGGTCACCGTTGACGGGGAAACGTCCAGCGTACCGTTTGCCGGTATGACGCCTGGAGCCGTGGGACTCTACCAAATCGACTTCACGGTCCCAACGGATGCCAAGAACGGCAATCTGAGCGTGGTTGTCACGCAAAACGGCGTGACCTCGAACGCCAGCACGATTCCGGTGGCAAAGTAGCTCTGCTCACTTGAACCGCTCGTCAATCTCCACTTGATATCCGCTGGCCAAGCGGTTGGTTTCGTTCGCCATGCCCACCACGGCCATCAGTTCCGCCAGCATGGCATCGGTCATCCCGGCTTTCCGCGCCGCCGCTGTGTGTGAAGCGATGCAGTAGCCGCATTGGTTGGTCGCGCTCACCGCCAGATAGAGCATCTCCTTGGTGAGAGCGTCCAGCGTTCCCGGGCGCATAATTTCCTTGATGCTGAGCCAGGTGCGGCGCAAAGTGGCCACATCGTGGGCCAGCGCTTTCCAGAAATTATTGATCCAGTCCGTGCCCCGCGTGGCCATGATGTCGTCATAAACCGCGCGCACGTCCGGGCCGGTCGCGTCGTAGTCGATCAATCCGAGGGTTGCCATGTTCTATTCTAGAAAGATGCCGGCGGCAATTGAAGCCGACGAACTGCAAGTCGTCGAAACACCCCAACTCAAGTTCGGAGGACCGCGAGGCGGCGGACCCCACTCGCCGGACGATGGCTCGGGCGGCGGTGGTGGTGGCGGCGGAGATGGCGACGACCGCCCGGACTACATCCCGGACCTGAGCATTCTCGGAATGCGCGTGATGCTGGTGTCCGTCACCACGCTGTTCATCTCGCTCTCCATCGCCTATTTCGCCCGCTCCCGGACTCCCAAATTCTGGCAGCCGGTTCACGTTCCGCAACTGCTTTGGTTGAGCACGGTGCTGATTCTGTTCAGCAGTTGGACGCTGGAGACGGCTCGCGGTTATTTTGGCAAACGCGACCTCGGCCACTACGCGAAATGGCTGGGGGCAACCATCCTGCTGGGAATCGCGTTTCTGGCGTCGCAGGTGTTTTCCTTGCGCAGCATCCTGGACCGCGGTGTCTATCTGCGCGGTAACCCTAACAGCGCCATGTTTTTTATGATCACGGGATTGCACGCGGCGCACCTGCTGGTGGGAATCGTGATACTGGCCGTGCCCTTGGTGATCGCCACACAGCGTCCGTCATCCATGTTGGATCGCTTCCGGGTGATGAAGGCGCGCAACGCCGTGGCCGCCTTGTACTGGCATTGCCTGGGCGGCTTGTGGGTCGCGCTTTTCGTCCTGCTGCAATTGGTAAGCCGGTAGCCAAAATACCGCGTCTAATAGAAGTACATGCGAATCCTTCTATATAGCGGCAAGGGCGGCGTTGGAAAAACGAGTATTGCGGCGGCCACCGGCGTGCGCCTGGCGTCGATGGGGGTGAAAACTCTCATTATGAGCGTCGACCCGGCGCACAGCCTCGCCGATTCCTTCGACCTGGATCTGGCCCTGTTTCACGGCACCACTTCCGAGGCCCGCCCAGTCAGCGACCGGCTCTTCATTCAGGAAGTGAATATCCAGCACGAGATCAAGCGGCACTGGAATGAGATTGCCAGCTACATCACCACGCTGCTGCGCACCAGCGGCCTGAGCGAGGTGGAAGCGGAAGAGATGGCCATCTTCCCCGGTATGGAGGAACTGAGCGCGTTGATGTATGTAAATCAATACTGGCGCGACCAGCAGTTCGAGGTGGTCATTCTCGACTGCGCTCCCACGGCCGAATCGCTGCGCTTCATCAGCCTGCCGACCACGCTCGACTGGTACATGAAGCATATATTTACCATGCAGCGCCGCCTTTTAAAAGCAGTCCGTCCGCTGGCCAACCGGTTCACCGCGGTGGAACTGCCACCTGACCGGTACTTCGGCAACATCCAGGACTTGTTCAAAAAAATCGAAGGCGTCGATACTTTGTTGAGCGATCCTTCCATCACCAGCGTTCGCCTGGTGACCAATGCCGAAAAGATGGTCTTGCGCGAGACCCAGCGCGCCTATGTCTATTTCTCTCTGCACGGGCTCACGGTGGATAAAGTAATTGTGAATCGCGTGCTTCCGGATGAAGTCCATGACCCATTCTTCAGTGGGTGGCGGGAATCGCAGCGCCAGATACTTGCCGGTATCGAAACGTACTTCGCTCCGATTCCCGTACTTCGTGTGCCGCTGTTTCACCATGAGGTGCTTGGCCAGCAACGCCTGCAGGAGCTAGCGAACGTGCTGTACGCGGATGGAGAAAGCCCGTCGGCCGTGACGTATTTGCAGCGGCCCTACTCGTTTGCCAAGCAGGAAGATCACTACGAGGTGCGCCTGCACCTGCCCTTCGCCACCAAGGCCGAAGTGAAGCTGTTTAAGAAGGACGATGAGTTGATTGTGGAAATCGGAACCCTCCGCAGGCACATCGGCCTCCCGACTACCATGATTCATCTGCAACCCGCCCGCGCACGCCTGGAGCAAGATGTGCTAGTTGTGGAGATGAGGAACCCGACATGAGTGAAGAAATCAAGCAAGAGCAGCCGCCCTACACCAAGGTTTTCGGCTTACCCCCGGATGCCGGCGAGCACTTTCGCCAGGCCCGCATTGAAATTCTGAAGGGCATACGATCGCTGATCGACAATCGCATTGAGTCTCTGGCGCGGAAGAACCAGAAGGGTACGCGCGTCACGGTCGAGTAGGGACTAATTCTCAAGTGCCGCGCCGCTGACAATCAGCCCCAGTTCCCGTGTGTCCGGCGGCTGAACGGGAATCGTCTTATCTACGGAGAAATCGAACCACTCCCCCGCCGCGTTCAACCACGCGGGATTGACATCGCAACGCAAGGTGTACGAGCCACCGTTGGCAAATGTCTGCGAACATACCAAGCGGCCTCCGACTCTGGCCGTCAAGGTAGTGTTATTCGCCTGCGGCAGGTAAACGTCCAACATCAACTGGCGGGCTCCAGCACCTTCCAGCCAGATCCGGAACTTGCGCTTGGTCCACCGAAAGCGCCCCTGCTCCAACCCGTACACGCCCTCCAACAGCCGATCGTCGCCGATCTGAAAGGCCACAGTCTTCGCCGCATGGCCCACGGTGTTCGGCATCACGTCAATTATTTCCGCGAACGGGATGCCGCTCTTCTGCGGCGCCACCACGCGCTCAGTTACGGGGTGCTGCTTTTGCAATTCGGACAGGAGCAGGTTGGTGGTTTCCGGCATCATGCGATTATTTGGGCCGTTGATCAAAAACAAACCGCCTTGCCGCATCAGCGGGACCCACGAGGACGAGGTGAAGAGCGGCGTTTCGCCCGGTCCCCAGTACATTTCGTGCGATGCTACGCGCCCGTCGCTCAGCACATAGATGCTGTTCTGCAAACCCCAATCGAGAACCGCGATATCCCGGCCAGCAAAGCGCTTCTCTAATACTTCGGTAAGGGCGAAGATGCCATTAGACCATTGCCCCACGCCCCCGGTTCTCTGGATGCCTTGAACCGCCAAGATCTGCCAGAACAAAGCGCAGCCCGCATATATCAGCGCCAGCGCCCGGGCAACGCGGCGAAAGCGCTGCGCCGCGATGGCGGCGATCACGGCGCCAATCGGCAGCAGCGTCACCAAATGGTGTTCCGCTACCGGAAGCCGCGAGGAAAAGTAGGCTCCGCCCAGAAAAACAAAGATCAGGACACTGCAGACTCCCCACTGATTCCGCATCCACAGGCACACCAAACAAGCGGCCAGTAGAATCGCGGGAAAGAGCCAGCGTTGCCAATCCGGCATCATCGGACCGTCCCAAATCGCTCGATGCTCACGATCCGTTAAAAGAGTCTCGCACAACATCGCGAACCGCGCTGTAACCAAGCCGGTTCCGGAGGGGGAGAACATGTTGACCGCTTCCCACGTTCCTCCGTGGGAAATGACCTGATACCACAAAAACGGCGATCCACCTACCAGAGCCCCCGCGCCCAGCGCAGCCCAATGCGTAACGGGTCGCAGCAACTGTACGCGCCATACCAACAGACTCGACACAAACACGGCCAGCAGCAGCCAGAGAAAATTGGCCCGCGCCCAAATTCCGAGGCCCACAAAAACGCCCACCAGAAACGCTGCGGCTGTAGTCTTGCGCTGCAAGTAATGCGCGATGGCCGCAGACAATGCGCCCAGCGCACCCATCCAAATCGACACAGTTCCGTTATCAAAAACCGTGAGATCGAGGTAGGAAGGGTTCAGCGCCAGCAGCCAGGCCACAACCGCGCCCGCAGCCGGGCTCACTCCAAACGCAACCAGACGCGCCAACCCCCAAATTCCAAGCAAGCCCAGCAAGGCGGACACGCAACGCACCGCCTGAGCGCTCGGCCCAAATAGCGCGAACATGGGCAAGCATAGGTACTCTTTGATAGCGCCCACATAGCGAGCCGTCATCAAAGGTAAACAGCGCCCGCGAATGCATACCCAGGTATTCGGATCGTGCGGCAGTGCGATCTCAAGAGGTGAATGCCGCATCTGCACGGCGCCCAGCACCAGCAGCGCCTCATCGTATTGGAGGCCGGGATTCGGAACAATCAGCAGAACGGACCACAGGCAGTAAACGATCAGCGCCGCCCGCGTGAGCCAGACGCTAAGGGTGCTCATGGCGGAAAATCTTGCCGCCTCTCATCACAAACACGACGCGGCGCACCGCGGTGATGTCCTCCAGCGGGTTTCCCGACGTTGCCACCACGTCGGCCTCCATGCCGGGAGCAAGGGAGCCAATTCGGTCCGCCATGCCTAAGGAATCGGCGGCGATGGAGGTAGCGCTGAGGATGGCGTCCATGGGCTTCTCCTGTGCGTCCCGCACGCGATAGATAAACTCCTCCGCGTTGCGCCCGTGCGCGCCCGCCACGGCATCCGTTCCAAACACCACCTTCACCTTGTACTTGCGGGCGCGATGAATCTCCTGCGCGGTGATCGGAATCGCATCAGCCAGTGCTTTGAAAGAGGCTTCCGGAAAACCGAAGCTGCTCTTGTGCTCCAGATAGTTGTAGAGCACCAGGAAATTGGGATCGAGGTAGACGCCTTTCTGCGCCATCAACTGCATGGTCTCGTCATCCACCAGATCGCCGTGTTCGATGGCGGTGCACCCCGCCAGCACCGCAGCCTTCGCGCCGCTGGAAGCAATGGCGTGCACGATGGCGCGCAGACCTTGCGCCTTGGCTTCGCCACAAACCGCTTCAATCTGTTCGTCGCTCATGCTCTGCGCACCGCCCGACCCCAGGCCTTTGGTGGCGAACAGCTTGATCAGGTCAGCACCGTCTGCTTTGGTCTTGCGAACCAGTTGCCGCAAAGCTTCCGGATCGCCGCTGGTCTCATTAATCTGCCGGTAAGAAGTGAGGATGCGCGGCCCAGGCAGCGAGCCTTGATTGATCCGATCGCGTACCACCGCGTCCATCGGAGAACCCACGCTCTGCAAGGTAGTGAACCCGCCTTGCAGCGTCAACCATGCGTTCTCGGCTGTGTACAGCGCCAGTTCCTCCGGTTTATCCTTGCGCCGGTCGGCCAGCTTATTGTCCTGGTCGAAATGCCAATCTAAATGAATATGCGTATCGATCCAACCGGGCATAACGGTCGAGCCGCGCAGATCGTAGGTGGCCACTCCTTGCGCCGGCCGCACCGCGACGATGCGGGAGCCTTCAATCACAATGTCCTGATTGCGGAGAACACCACCCTTGCCGTCGAGCAACGTACCGGTTCGCAAAATCATCTGCTGGCCGAAAACAGGCATCGCCAGCAACAGCGCTAAGAACCACACTACTTCAGTCCCGCCTTCTTCCAGAGTTGATCCACGCGGTGCTTCACCTCATCCGTCATCCGGATCACCTCCGGCCAAGGTCGCACAAAGCCTTCTTCCTTCCATTTGCGCGTGGCGTCCACTCCCATTTTCGAGCCGAAATTGGGCAGCCGGCTGGCGTGGTCGAGGGAATCGATCGGCCCCATGACGAACTCGATATCCCGCTGCGGATCGATATTGTTCAGCGCTCTCCAGGCCGTCTCGCTTATGTTCTGCACATCCACATCTTCATCCACGACTACGATGCACTTGCTGAACATCGCTTGCCCCAAGCCCCAAATCGCATGCATCACTTTGCGGGCGTGCAGCGGATAGGATTTGCGGATCGAAACCAGAATCATGTTGTGGAAGATGCCCTCCGCCGGCATGCAGATATCGCGCACCTCCGGCAGTTGCATCCGCATCAGCGGAAGAAATATCCGCTCGATCGCCTTGCCCATGTAGAAATCTTCCATCGGCGGCGGCCCTACAATCGTGGTTGCATAGATCGGATGCTTGCGGTGCGTCATGCACTTGACGTGAAAGACCGGGTAGTCGTCTTCCAGCGAGTAGTAGCCGGTGTGATCGCCAAACGGACCTTCTCGCCGCTGCTCGCCAATTTCCACATAGCCTTCGAGTACGATCTCCGCATTCGCCGGGACCTCAATGTCATTGGTCTCGGACTTCACCATCTCCACCGGCTTGCCGCGCAGGAATCCGGCGATCATCATCTCATCCAAATCCGGCGGCAGCGGCAGAATCGCCGAATACATTGTCGCCGGATCCGAACCGATGGCAACCGAGATGTCCATCCGATCTTTTTGTAGCCGACGGTAGTGCTCCGCACCTTGCTTATGCGTCTGCCAGTGCATACCGGTAGTGCGCTCGTCGTACACCTGCATGCGATACATTCCGCAGTTGCGCTTACCCGTGTCCGGGTTCTTCGAGAACACCATCGGCAGCGTAATGAAAGGCCCGCCATCGTCCGGCCAGCAATGCAATACCGGCAGTTCGCGCAAAGAGAAATTATCTTTGCGGATCACTTCTTTGCAGTCGCCATCCTTTACAATCTTGGGAAAAAAGGCGCCGACCTCGGCCAGCTTTGGTAGCATTTTCAGCTTGCCGATGAGTCCTTGCGGCATCTGCATTTGCAGATATTCGGATATTCGGGCGGCGACCTCTTCCACCGAATCCACTTCCAAGGCCAGCTCCATGCGGCGCATGCTGGCAAACGCGTTGATCAAGACCGGTATGTCGCTTCCCGTGGGTTTTTCAAAGAGCAGCGCCGGTCCGCCGCCTTTTACCGATCGATCAGCGAACTCGGTAATCTCGAGATGCGGGTTCACCTCAAAGCCAATCCGCTTGAGCTCATCGCTCTTGTCCAACGCTTTAATGAAATCGCGCAGATCGCTGTAGGCCATGGAACTTTGATTGTAGACTGAGTACTACTTTGATGAACAACAGAATCGCATTGATCACGGGCGCCAGCCGTGGTATCGGCCGCGCCTGCGCTCTCGCGCTATCGGAAGCCGGAAGCCGCGTTGCCCTCGCCGCCCGCAACCAAGAACAGTTGGAGTCACTCGCCGGTGAGATTCGCGCGGCCGGACGGGAGGCGTTTCCGATCGCAATGGATTTGACCAGCTCCGATTCCATCAAGGACGCCATTGGCCGCGTGGCGAAGGAGTTCGGCCCGATCCACATCCTGGTGAACAACGGCGGAATTACCAAAGATAATCTCGCCTTGCGGATGAAGAAAGAAGATTGGGACGTGGTGCTCGCCACCAATCTCACCGGAGCGTTTCTCGCCATTCAACAGGTTCTGCAAGGAATGATGCGCGAACGCTGGGGCCGAATCATTAATATTTCGTCCGTGGTCGGCGAAATGGGAAATCCTGGCCAGGCGAACTACGTGGCGTCGAAAGCCGGCCTCATCGGTCTGACCAAGGCGATCGCCCAGGAGATGGGAAGCCGCAACATCACCGTAAACGCGGTAGCGCCGGGCTTCATCGAGACCGACATGACGCATGGTCTGACCCCGGAGCTGAAAGAAAAGTTGCTGGCCAACGTTCCGCTAAAACGCATGGGTCAACCGGCGGATATCGCCTCTGCCGTGCGCTTTCTTGCCAGCGACGATGCCAGTTATATTACCGGCCATGTGTTGGACGTCAACGGCGGCTTATACATGTAATCGGGGTCATCGGCGGCAATCAGGGCAATCGGGGTCTGACTCCTCTGCCTCCGATTGTGCTTCCTCGCAACCACAAGATACTAATAGACACTCGTCGGAGGCAGAGGAGTCAGACCCCGAATAGCCGAATAGCCGAAAAGGCACACGTCTCCGTAAGCAAGCATACACAGTAGTGCCAACACAAATTTTCTGGCCCTGCGCACACTTCAGGTCCCCCTGCGCACTATTGAAGTGGCTGACTCCCAAGTCAACCGGAAGGAGTATCACCATGTCCAGTACGGCTGCGAAACAAACCGGGTTCGCCCATGATGAAGCGGCGTTCCGGAAGAAAATTCCATACCCCCTGACTCCCACCAACCTGCGAGGCGTCTACACCAGCCCCGCGCCGCCCGCCGGGTTCGACCCCCACAAGGCCAGCGCCGCGGAGATCGTCAAACAGGGCATCCTTTGGCGCCGGCCAGCACCTGGCGATCCACCCGAACTCGCAAAAGCCTGGCAAAGAGTCTTCTCCCGCCAGTGGCTGGAGAAGGACCGCATCGTCCCCACCCTGTCGCCGCAGCACGGCAAGACGCATGTGTTACGCAAAGCCCTGAGAAAAGCTGCCGATCAGAATTTTTTGAACGGCGCCTGGGCGGGCGCAGGCATCCGTGGCGGATCGTGGACAACCGTCATCGGTTTCTGGAACATCCCCACGGTGAGCAAGCCGCCCGAGCCGCAAGGGACCGAAGGTGGCTGGAACTCGTCCTCCTGGCTCGGTATTGATGGCTTCGATATCGGCATCGTGTCCAACGACGTATTGCAAGCCGGCATCGAGCAGAAAGTGAACGCCAACGGACAAGCTTCCTACGTGGCATGGATTGAGTGGTTCGCGCCTCCGCAAGCCGGCTCGCCTCCGTACATCTATCAAACCAATATCACCAACTTCCCGGTCAGCCCAGGCCAGCAGATGTATTGTTCCGTGCAGTACGTCAGCAACAACACGGCCGGGCAACTGTATCTGGCCAACGAGACCACGGGACAACACTTCTCCATAACGCTGGCTCCTCCGCCGGGCGCAACGTTTAAGGGCAACTCCATCGAATGGATCATGGAAGCGCCCGACGGAGGAGAGCCCATCTCTTCCATCCCGAGATTCACGCCCGTGAAGTTCACGTCGGCGATTGGTTGCGGCGCAAACAATGCCGTCGGCAATCCTCAAAATGGCGACACCGCGAACATAGAGACGGTTAACGGCAAAGTCGTCACCGCGGTCAAGTTGGGAAACGACGCCGTGGAAGTCGATTTCATCGGGTAGTCTGCCCGCGCGGGACTGGCCTGCGGCCGGTCCCGCTCGTTCCCCGCTCATTCAATGACGCGAGGCCGTATCGGCGGATGCCGTGGCGGATTTACCGAGGCCGAACTTCCCTTGTAGGTTATGACAAAGGATCCGACCCACGTGCCGTCGCTGGCGGTGTATTTTCCCGACGGAGCTACGGAACTGGTCGAAGAAACCACCGCATCGAGCACCGCTACGGCCCCGGCCTGCATGATCTCTTGCGTGTAGTTTGAGGCCGAGTAGCCGGTGACTTTGCCGTATACCTCAGCGTTAATGGCTAGCACTAATTCATCGGCTTGGGACAACGTCCCCGACGCGTTGGTCGTCCAGTTGTAGGCGCCCGAACTCGCCTGAAAGCTGTCGTCATGTACCGCCCCTACTTTATCAAGCGCGCCGCTGGTGAGCAGACCGCTGTACTCCAAGGCCACGATCTGGAAGTTGCCGAAAGAGGGAGGCGTCACCGTCACCGAACTGGCGGCAGCGGCCTTCAAACAGGAGAAGACGTAAATTGC
>Ga0075017_100001274_pt1 | contig 15274 bp, 9 predicted proteins | sample AleBraG_ABR_2012_FD_71475 | JGI IMG/M metagenome (GOLD analysis project Ga0075017, IMG submission 71475) | Freshwater sediment microbial communities in response to fracking from Pennsylvania, USA - Alex Branch Run_MetaG_ABR_2012 | ecosystem: Environmental > Aquatic > Freshwater > Creek >... | reverse complement strand
GAGTAGTCGAGGCAGCGATGGACGTAATTCCCGCGCTCAGAACATAGAACGGGAACGAGTAATGCGCGATACTGGCCCAGATCTTCTGAATTGCTCCGCCTTCTGTGAGACGGATGATACCGGCCAATGGGACGGTCTCCACGAGAAAGAAGCACGCGACTCCTAAAAGTGCAATAGCGCGTCCCGAGCAGGCTCCCTACCGCTACCGTTTTGCTGCTTAGGTTGAAGATGAGTTGAACAGGTTTTGGTCCTCCGCCGCCCGTAGGAAAGCATTGCACCGCGCACGAGGGCAGGACCACCAATAGTGATTCCAAACATGCTCAGCCGAGCTACGGCGATCGAGAGAAACGGCAGGTTGACCGCCATGTTTCCCGGCAGACCCGGCAGTTGCACCTTCAACTTGGCGGTAACCAAAGCCAGGACCAACAACACCACGAACCGGTAGTCGTGCAGCGGTGGCATGGTATGCATGGCGTAGCCTACTGCTACCAGCGCGCCTAGCCTTATCAGCCGGATGAGCGCGAATGCTTTTGGAAGGACTCTCATAAGAATCCTTTTATTTTGGCTCGTCCTGAATGTCGTATTTACTGCTCGCCATTGATTGCGATGCTGGTGGCTTCTCCCGCCGGCAAACCTGTACCCCAGATCACGCTGCTGCCCCAGATTAGGTTCAAGGCCTGCGTTGTGTTCGTGCCCCAGATAACGCTCGTGCCCCAAATTATGCCTGAACCCGAGACAGCGCTGGTGCCCCAAATCACACTGGTACCCCAATTCACACCGGTGCCCCAAATTACACCCTGCCCTGCGATGTTGGTCATCGAAACAGTGCCGTTCTGCGCATTATACGTTGCAATCGGAGAAAGTGCCGAGCCGGTCACGGCCGTGGTATCGCTCAAAGCGGCGGTGACATCGAGATAACCGGCCCCGCCGGTGAAGATGTCGTAGTAGCTGGTGTAGGAAATGTTCGTGATCGGGTCGACCGCAACGCTGCTGGTTGGGAATGTCTTGGTAGCGGTGCGCATCAGCCGCGCCTTCACCTGGTCGGGCGTCAAGGACGGAGTCTGCTGAAGCAGCAGCGCCGCCGCCCCGCTCACCACCGGAGTGGCCATGCTGGTGCCGCTCAGAATGAAGAAGTCGCCATTGACCTGATTCGTGTTCTGAAATTCGCTCCGGAGCGTCGCGCCGGCCATGGTCGAGATGATCAGGTTGCCAGGCGCAACGATGTCGGGCTTGACGACGTGGTCGAACAGCGTCGGGCCTTTCGAGCTGTAGCTGGCAATTGTGTCGTTGGTGCGCAGGGTGGTCCCTTCAATCTTCATCGCGCCTACCGTGATGGCGTAGGGATCGTTTCCAGGCGCCGTGATCGTCCCGTAACCGAAAGTGCCCGCCGCATTGTTCCGCCCCTGGTTGCCGGCTGCCACTACCACCACGATGCCCGCTTTCCAGGCTTGTTCCACCGCCTGGCAGAGCGGATCGACGGTATAGCTTTCAAACACCGGGCGGCCTAGCGACAGATTAAGGACGCGGATGTTCCAGGTCTTGGCGAGCGAGACCGCCGCCTGGATCCCCTGGATCACGTTGGCGTCCGTGCCATTTCCGTTCTGGTCCAGCACGCGCAGGTTGACAATATTCACTCCGGGGGCAATCCCGATGTAGGGGGTGTTATTCCCGTTGGAGGTAACAATGCCGGCAACGTGTGTGCCGTGGCCGTACTGATCGTCGGTGTTAGTCATCTGAATCTGCTGCGCTTGACCTACGCTCAAACTGCAGGTTTTGTTGAAGCTATTGCCGGAGGAGTCTGTCAATTGCAAGACGAAGTTCTGGGATCCGCTGGTGGCGGTGGTGGGTGTGCCCGAGACGGCCCCCGTATAAGTGTTCAGGCTGAGACCCGCAGGAAGACTGCCGTAAGAGATCGAAAATCTGTACGGCGGAACGCCGCCTTGTGCGTTCAGCACAGAGTCATACCAGGCGTTCGCCTGGGCCCCTCCGCCCCAGCATCCCAGATTCAGGTTCTTGGGTGAACCGGTTTGAGCCTGTCCCACGTTCATATTGCAGCTCTGGCTCCTGGTATTTCCGGCGGAATCGGCCACAGCCACGGTGAATACGATGTTGGACGAGGTGGCAGTGGTCGGAATGCCGGTCACATTGCCGGTAGCGGCGTCCAGGCTGAGCCCGGGCGGCAGGCTGCCGGAAGCGATCGACACGGTGTACGGTGCAAGGCCGCCCTGCACGTTCAGCGTGGAGGAGTACCAGGCACCCATCTGCGTGCCGCCGCCCGGGCAGCTCACATTCAGATTGGGCAGATTCGGAACAAACGATTGCGAGTAAACGACCCGACTCGGGCCGTTTTGGAACTCGCTCATGTTGTGAACGCCGCTGTCAATCACGGCCACGCCGATACCAGTTCCCGTAAACCCCTCGGCGTTGGCCACATTGGAATAGACCGTGGGACCCGCGATGGATCCCGCGACGGTCGCCGCGCCCGACACAGCGTGATTCAGCGAAATATACTTCACATCGGGATCGGCGGCGAGCGCTTCGATCTCCGAGGCTGGCAGCGAATAGTGCCCGCCGTTGACCAGATGAAGGTCCGCCTTCAGGTCGCCACCGTGGGCCCGCACTTTCTGGTGATGCCGGCTCGTTGGGACGCCGTTGAACTGCACGATGACATCCGCGCGTGAATTCGGATCCAGCCCTTCCAGTTGGGGTGAGTGTTTGTGCTTCTCGCCGGAATATCCGGACAAAGCCAGGGCCAGTGGCATCGCCGCGAGTGTTAGTAGCTTTTTCGTCTTCATGTCAATTCTCTGTATGGGAAGCATTGGTTTGCTCACTGCTTTAGTGCCCAACGTCTCCATCGATCAAAACGGCCAGCGAAGAGGCGGCGTAATCCGTGCTGGTGCTGGAGGGAGCACTGAGCGACCACATCGAGGTGCTACCCCACAGGATGTTGCTGCCCCACAGGATATTGCTTCCGCAGATCGTGCTGCCCCAAAGGACGTTGCTTGCAAACGCGCTCTGCCCGCACAAGGACATGTAGTTGCTGGTCATCGTAAACCCGCCAGTCGTGGGATCGTAATAAGCTACCGGGGAAGTCGCGCCTTCGTTCTGCGGCGAAACACCGTAAGTATGAAGCGAGTTAATCGCGGCTTGGATGTCCAGATATCCCGCGCCCACGGTGAAGATGTCATAGTTCACCACTGCGGGCTGTGAGTTCGCCTCATTGGTGTACTGGGCGGCCTGCAGTTGCAGATTAGCGATGGTGGCCTGCTCGGCGGCCAGGGCATTGGCCGGGCCCAGGGCGGTGTTGTAGTTGGTTTGGGCCTGCGCCAGGCTGTCATTGGCACTGGTCAGGTTATTGTTGGCCTGCTGCAAGGCACTGTTAGCGTTATTCAGCGCCTGGCTCGCGGCGTTGACCACACTCTGCGCCGAACTGACCGCGCTGTCCTGCGCCTTCGCCGCGTTCTGGGCGTTTTGGTAAGCCGTGGTGTCCGCCGCAACCTGGATCACCAGTTGGTTATACAGCGCCAGATACTGTGCCTGCTGCTGGGCATTGTATTGTCCATTTCCGGAATTCTGTTTGGCGGCATTGGCCGCGTTTGTGTCGGTCGCGAGGGTTGTTTGAGCCGCGTTCGCGACCATCCACAACTGCGAATCGAGAGCCTGCGCCGCAGCGATCGCGGCCTGCGCGGTATTCAGATTGGATTGGGCCGTGGCAACGGCCGTTTGCGCCGTTGGCACCGCGGCTGCCGCTGTTGCCTGCGCCGCCGTAGCGCTCTGCAACTGTGAGGAGGTTGAATTCACATTGTTCTGCGCCTGAGTGGCCGCCGTTTGCAACGGAGGGAGCGTGTACTGAATCGCGTTGTTCGCCTGTTGAGTCAACTGGGCCGCCTTGATGAGAGCGACGTTCGAGGTGGTGCCCGCGAGCGCCTGGTATTGAGTGAGTTGCTGGCCCAGGGTTACGAGCAGGGCCTGCTCATTCGCCAAATTCGTCGACGGGATGTCCGCAGTGGTGTAACTAGCCTGAGCGCTCGCCAGAGAGCTATTTGCCTGGGCCAGGGTGCTTTGCAGCTTCTGCAAGTTCGACTGAGCATTCCCCAGGGCCTGCGTCGCCTGGTTGGCCGCACTCTGCGCCTGTGAAACCACGCTGTCCTGATTCTTGGCCGTGTTCTGGGCGTTCTGGTAATTCGTTTTGTCCGTAGCGACCTGGGCCGTCAGTTGGTTATATTGCGCCTGGTAGGCGGCCCGTTGCGCGGCGGTGTAAGTGTTGTTGCCGGCATTCTGCTGGGCGATTTGTTGCGCACCGGTGTCATTAATCAAAATGACGTCTAAGGCATTCGCGGCCGCCCAAAGCTGTGTGTCCTGGGTCTGGGCTGCGGCAAGATTCTGTTGCGCGGTTTGCAACGCGGCCTGCGCCGCAGTGACGGCTGCCTGACCCTGCGGGACGGCTGCTGCGGCCTGCGACTGCGCCTGCTGTGCTTTCTGCAAGTTGTTGGCAGCATTCTGGAGGCCGCTCTGCGCCTGGTTGGCCGCCTGCTGCAGCACCGGCATGGTCAAGATATTGATGTCCGTGATCTTCTGCTGAATATTCTGCGCCTCGGTCACGTAGCTGAAATAGTTGCCTCCAAAGCTGGTGAAGGTCTTGCTTGCCGAGTACATCAGGGTAGCCTTCACCTGGTCCGGAGTCAGATTGTTTTGGGCATTGAGCAGCAGGGCGACGGCGCCGCTGGTCACCGCGGCCGCCATACTGGTCCCGCTCAACGTCAAGTAATTCGCTGTCTGGAAATATTTCGGCAACTGGTTCACGTTGCCGGTGTAATTCGAGATGGCGCTGGTCGTGTAGATGGTCAGATTGTCCACGATGTTCTGCGGAAATTGCGCGGGCAGATTCGACAAGCGGTTATCGGATACCGTGGAGAGCACCGAATTGACCAGGTTGCCGGGGGCCACCAGGTCTGGCTTCACGATGTGATCGACCGCTGTGGGACCACGGGAACTATAGCTGGCGATCTCGTCGTCGTTGCGCTGCGGCGTACCGGCCGTGCGCATCGCTCCCACCGTGATGGCCAGCGGGTCGTTGCCGGGAGCGTTGATGGTGCCATAGCCGTTTTCGCCGTAAGTGTTGTCCCGCCCGTCATTGCCGGCTGCCACCACCACTACAATGCCTGCTTCCCAAGCTCGCTCCACCGCCAGACACAGCGGATCCTGTGAGAAAGATGTATACACCGGGCGTCCCAGTGAGATGTTGATGACGCGAATATTGTAGGTTTTCTGCAGAGTGATCGCCCGGTCGATGGCGGCGATCACATTGCTGTCGGTGCCCTGACCGTTCTGGTCGAGAACCTGGAGGTCGATGAGATTGGCCGAGGGCGCGATGCCCGCCAGGGATTGGATCGAGCCCAGTTGGTTGGACACGAACCCGTTGCCGGCGATCAGCCCCGCCACGTGCGTGCCGTGGCCGTAAGCGTCGTTGGTTTGGTAGCGGCTGGAGGGGTACTGTCCATTCGACTGGATGGGAACGAGGAAGTTTTCCCGGTAAACGATCCGGTTGTTGCCGCCATCCAGTTTCCCGAGGACGTTCCCGAAATCCGGCGAGTTGTAGTCGATACCGCTGTCAATCACCGCGACTCCGATATTTTGGCCGGTATTGCCATTGAAATTGCCGTTTTGGAACGTCCAAACCGGCTGGCCGCTGGGCGGATTGGTCGCGTTGATGGTTTGCGCGATCAGGTTGCTGGATGCGCGCAGCGGCCGATCCGGCACAACGTAGGCGACGTCGGGGTGGACCCTGAGTTGCTTCAACTCCGCCTGGGTAACCGAGACGGTAACCGTAGGAACGTTCTCCCCCCGGTGCAGCTTGTGGAAGCCGCGTAGAGGCTCGGCATCATGGCGCGCATAGGCGTTGTCTTTCAGCCGGACGATGTATCGTTGGGTTCCGTTCGATTCTTGATTCAGCGTTTGTGCGAAACCGGTTATAGCGACTGCTACGAACAGGATCGGAAGGCGGCGTTTCATCAGAACTCCTCGCACGCTATTGAGCAGGTTCGGAGCCAAACAAATCAGTTGGGTAAGTTGTTGAGCGGCAAGGAGGCGGGTGGACTAAATGAGCGACAGTACCAGACAGTTCGTCCGGGCTCCGGCCCGCGAATGCAGGACATCTTGTCTCTAGCGTGCTGAGGGTAGTTATTGGAATCGCGCAATCTCGGAGGCGCCGGCTGCACAACGCAAGACGTATTGAACCGCGCCGGCTTCATCGCAAGCACCTCTCAGCCGAGCGGGATCTCAATCGCCCATTCTGGAAGCACTCGCCTGCCCCGTGCCCTTCCTCAGGCGATCTGATCGATCGGTTTGGGGATCACCGTCAGTTTGCCGCGAGTGGCCTTGCGGGAACCCTTTTTACTGTACATATCGTTATCGGCTCGATTGATCAAACCTGTAGAGTCATTCCCGTCTTCTGGGAAGCACGCGACGCCAACGCTCATGCCCAAGTGCGATTCTCCGCAGATTTCGTGGCCGGCTTGGCCGATCAAACGATCGATTCGTTCAATCCACTCGTTTAGATTTTCAATCTGGGCGTTTGCCAGCAGGACCACGAACTCGTCTCCGCCCATTCTGGCCACATAATCCGATTTGCGGCAATTTTCTTTTAGGATTTCTGCCACCCTGTTGAGCAACTTGTTTCCGGCAAGGTGGCCATGGCGGTCATTCACCTGTTTAAAGCCATCGAGGTCACAAACCAGGAGCGCCAGACGGGTGTTGCAGGCCACGCAACGGGTAATCTCGTCTTCTAAATACAAGAACAGCGCCTGTCCGTTGGGAAGGTTCGTCAGGGAATCGGTGTTCGCCCGGTCTTCCGCTCGTTGATATTGCATGGCGCTTTCCACGGCTCGCGAGATCTTTCCAGTGACGGCAAGCAGTATCCTCAAGTGGTCCTTGTCAAAAGCATTTTTTTCCGCACGGTAAAGGCTGAGCGCGCCGCTAAGACCCTTTGTACCCTCGCCTAAAGGCACCGAAAGGGCTGAATTGAGCAGGCTAAACCGGGTTGGGTCATTCAGATAGCCGGGCTCAACAGAAGGGTTGCCATTTATGATCGATTTCTGATTCTCGACCACCCACCCGGAAAGCCCGTGCCCGATGGGGATCGCCAGCGATTCGAAGACCCGGCTGTTTTCCCCGTTCACATACTTGGGTCTCAGGACGGACCCTTCCAGGATGTATATCGCAATACAGTCAAAAGGCACGATTTGCTTCAATCTTGAGGCGAACATGGCAAGGGTGTCTTCTAAACGAACAGATCCGCTTAGATCGTGCGTCAGTTCGGAAATGGTTTGTACTTCATGCCGCGCTGAGGCGATGGAAGACATAAAATCCAAATGTCTCTCTCGTCCTGTCACAACGTCCGCAGCCTGGCTTTCCTCGAAGCCGGCGGCGGGCGCGTCACCGCGGAATACAGCCCGTTCGTTTTCCAGGTGCTGCTGCCTCAGGGGCGTGCTTTGAACGGCCTGCTCAAACTCCCGGTAATGGGTTTTCAATATCTCGACCACCCGCGGGTCGAAACTCTGGCCGGAAAGAGAGGCTACATAGTCCATGGCCTCATGGAGTGGAAGCGCCCGGCGATATTGACGTTCCGACGCGAGCGCGTCGAAACAATCCACCGCTCCTAAAATGCGGGCACCGATCGGAATCTCCTCACCTTTCAGGCCATCGGGATAGCCGGCGCCGTCCCAGCGCTCGTGATGCGAGCGGACGATGGGGGGAACGGCATAGGGGAAACCCACCTGTTCCAGAATAGCGGCGCCCACAATGGTGTGGATCTTCATCTTCTCGAATTCTTCCGGCGTTAGTTTGCCGGGTTTCGAGATAATGTAATCGGGGACTGCCAGTTTGCCAATGTCGTGCAGAATGGCTGCCGCCCGCAGCGCTTCGGTGTCGACTTCACCCAGCCCCAACCGTTCGGCCACCAGTAGTGAATAAACCTGAACGCGCCGCAGGTGCTCAGCGGTGCATTCGTCCTTGGCCTCGATCGCCATGGCCAACCCTTCGATGGTACGCAAGTGAAGGGCAGCTATGTTCTCCGCATGAGCCTTTTCCTGCTCCAGCCTTCCGAGGTACACGCTGTAGGAACGGTAGATTATGTAGAGCAGAGGGAGCAAAGCGAAAGTAAACAGCCATCCGAGGTGAAGGATGGAGAAGTGTACCATCTCAGCCAGAGAGACGCCGACCAGATAATACGCGAACATCCAATTGTAGAACCCACTCAAAACAGCCCGCAAACTCTTTTGTTCCGACAACCCGATGACGATGGAGACGCACAGTGTATTGACGACAAAGTACACGATGCCGGCCATAACCAGCCGGAGTAGCTGGTCTTGGCCCGGGGGAATTCCAGAAAACGAACGCTGATCGTAGACGAAGGCTGCGGCGGTAACCGTCAGTATCATACAAGCAACGTTGAAAACTGCGTGAATCATCTTAGGCCGCTTCTTGGCGTTCCAGAATGTTTGTGCCAAAGCTCCAGCCACGGCCAGTAATATGGTTACCGGGACCGAAAACTCGAGCAGCGCCAACAGCGTGAATACGTAATTGACCGAGATGTTTCCGTTGATCCCAGGGGGCAAGACCTTCAAGCCCGAGGCTACTACAGCGATGGCGAGATAGAAGAGCAACTGTAGGGAAAACTGAGGGTGCCAGGAGCGTAAGCCGAGGAACAGTGCTGCCATCGCGCACAAGGACACGCAGACAACGTAGAGCCGAGCTGCGTCCGGCAATCGATTTAGAGATGAGTTGGACACCGGAATATTCCTCTTCTCGGTCAACCGGGCAGACCTCCTTCACGTAGCAATCGACAAATAGTCTGGAAAGGTTTAACGAATGAATCGCTTACCGGCAAACAGTTTAGAGCTTTGTCATGCGGTTCAGACGCCAAAGAACCGCAAGCGAAGAAACAAAAAACGTAGGCAGCGGCGCCAGAGCGAGCGACCATGGTTTCAGGCCGTGTTGACCTCGACAATGCTGGGCATCGCGGTCAATGTGAGGAGCCCCATACGCAGTAAGCCCGAATTTGAAAGCCTTTGCGGAACGATGGATTCGCTCCGTCAAGCAAGAGTGCTTGTCGAAGGTGATCTTGGCCGGCGAGGTTCCACTCTCGCGGGTCCTGGCAGAGTACAGCCGACACGATCACGGCGAACGAAACCATCAATCAAGGGAAAAGCAACAGGGCGCTATTCCCGAACGCGGACGTGCTAAATCAACGAGGCCATCCTGTGAGCGTCGTTACCGGCTTGGCGGCCTGCTTAAATGCTACAAGCGCGCCGCATGAATATTTTGACTATACGGGATGTGCCACGCCGCTTGACTCGGACAGCGAGGGAGTAGCAGCCATCGGGCAAAACCCAATGCGAAGGTCTTCCAAGGCCATCCGGACTGACGCTCACCGACCACAAGCAGTCGACAACATGGGCGAGTCCCGGCTCCCGTAGCGCCTCCTGATAAAGCAATCGAGCCATGCTCTTTAGCGTAGTCCAATTCCACGTTGCGTCTGGACCACGCGCCTGACGCATCTCCGCTTCGTCCGTCAAGGAGCTTGGATGACACAGCCGACGGGAACTCCCTTGCGACGAATCGGGAATGAGTCTGCATACACCGAGAACGACCCGCGCTGCCATGGGCTGGCCGTCAAGTCCTGAATCACGGGCCATCCGGAAGCTATTTTTTTCAAACCGCTTCGCAGCGAAGCTCCCGAGTCGACGTTGCCACCGATTCTCGGGTTGGGCTTGGCACATCGACAACGGCGAGGCTGTGCTAAGGCTGAAAGGGGAACGATATGCGGCAATATCGGTAGCCAGTCGACTCCCTCTTGTGAAAAGAACGGCAGCCCGAGTGCGGCGTTGATGGTTACTTTCTCCAACCGGAATAGGAGTTAGGCGGCGCGAAGGGATTCGCCACCAGGAATCCAAACCGAAATGGCCCACGTTGCGGTTCAGTGTATACTTTGTTGACGCATTTCAGGCAAGAAGACAGTGTTGCAAACGTGCCTGCGGAAGAACACTTCGAACCCAACGTGACTCCCGACCCTCAGGAAGGCGGCCTAGGCCCGACCGAAGCGATGGACCCGGGTGAAGCGGAGGAGACCGTGATTGGCCGGTATCACTTGCTCCAGAAAATCGGAGAAGACGGCATGGGCGAGGTCTGGCTGGCCGAGCAAAAAGAACCCGTACGCCGCCGCGTCGCACTCAAGCTGATCAAAGCCGGAATGAATAGCCGCGAGGTGATCGCGCGCTTCGAGTCCGAGCGCCAAGCATTGGCTCTGATGGACCACCCCGCCATCGCCAAGGTGCTCGATGCCGACGCCACGCCCGAGGGCGCGCCCTACTTCGTGATGGAGTATGTCGCGGGGGCGCCGATCACAACGTACTGCGACAATCATCGCCTCAGCACCCGCCAACGGCTAGAGCTGTTCGTGCACGTCTGCGAAGGCGTCCAGCACGCGCATCAGAAAGCCATCATCCACCGCGACCTCAAACCATCGAACATTCTCATCACGGAAGTGGATGGGCGCCCCGCGCCGAAGATTATTGATTTCGGAGTCGCAAAGGCGCTGACGCAGAAGCTGACGGCGGACACCGTGTTCACGCACGTGGGAGCGATGATCGGAACTCCCGAATACATGAGCCCGGAACAGGCGCTGTCGTCGGGCGAGGATATTGACACGCGCATCGACGTCTACTCGCTCGGTATCATTCTTTACGAGTTGCTGGCGGGCGCGCCGCCCATCGAACTGCGCAAGATCGCGTTGGACGAGTTCCTGCGCCGGTTGCGAGAGGAAGAACCGCCGAAGCCCAGCACCAGGATCCGCACGCAGGATGCAGCCACATCCGCGGAACTGGCGCGCAAGCGCCAGAGCGAACCACCGGCGCTGGCCAAGCTCATGCGCGGCGATCTGGACTCGATCGCGCTGAAGGCTCTGGAAAAGGACCGGTCGCGGCGCTACGGTTCGCCGTCGGATTTCGCGGCGGATATCAAGCGGTACCTGAATAACGAAGCAGTCTCGGCAGCCCCGCCGTCGGCGGCGTACCGGGCACGCAAGTTCGCGCGCCGCCACCGCGCGGCGCTGGCAACTGCTGCCGCATTCGCCGTGGTGCTGATGGTCGCAGCCGCGGTCAGCATCCGGCAGAGCATCCGGGCGAACCGGGAAGCCGCCGTCGCCCAGGCTGTCAACGACTTCCTACAGAATGATGTGCTGGCGCAGGCCAGCGCCGCCAACCAATCTGGCTCGCGCGCCAAGCCCGATCCGCACCTGGAGGTGAGAACGGCCACGGATAGGGCGGCGACCCGGATCGCGGGTAAGTTTGAAAGGCAGCCGGAGGTCGAAGCGTCGATCCGGGACACCATCGGGCAGACCTACTTGGACCTCGGGCTCTACGCCGAGGCACAGACGCAATTCGAGCGGGCGCGCGATTTACGCCGCCGCGTGTTGGGGGCGGAAGATCAGAAAACACTCTGGACCGTCCACAACCTGGGACGAAGCGCCGAACTTCAAGGCAACTACGCGGAGGCCGAGGCGATCCACAGTCAAAACCTGGGAATCCGGCGCCGCGTGTTAGGTTCCGAGCATCCCGACACTCTGCGCTCCATGCTCAATCTGGCCACCGCCTACTACAGGCAGGGCAAGTACGCGCAAGCTGAGGAACTCTACCGCCAAACCCTGGAGATCCGGCGTCGCGTATTGGGCCCCGACCATCCCGACACGCTGAATTCCCTGAACAATCTAGCTTAGCTAACGTCTACTACGAAGAGAGCAAGTACGCGCAAGCTGAGGAACTCTACCGCCAAACCCTGGAGGTCCGGCGTCGTGTATTGGGCCCCGACCATCCTCTCACGCTGGGTTCCATGAACAATGTGGCGGTCATCTACCGCATGCAGGGCAAGTACGCGGAGGCCGAGGCGCTCTACCGCCAAACCCTGGAGATCCAGCGGCGCACATTGGGCCCCGAGCATCCCTACACACTGTTGTCCATGGGCAACCTCGCTGACGCCGAGGGGTTACTCGGGAGGTATCCGGAATCCGAGGCGCTGTTCAGCAAGACCATCGAAATGTGCCTCCGGTTGGGTCCCGGACACCCTTTCACCCTACCACCCTTTCAGACTTCGCAGCCATGTACCAGCGACAGGGTAACTACGTCCTCTCGGGGACCTATGCCGCGCAGGTCCTCGCAGGGCGACGGCACGAAAAGAAACGACCGCGACCCCGGACCTTTACCATCTGGACCGAGCCCGCGAATGGACCGCGCAGCTCTATCAGGCGTGGGGCAAGCCGGAGAAGGCGGCCGAGTGGACGAATAAGTGAGATCGGCACAGAGCTGGGATCCAATGCGACGCATTGATGCCAAAGCGTAATGGTCGGCAACCCGGAAGCTGTCCCGAAACGGCGATCTGGGAAACGATATCGGCTATTATCGGTGGCTATTTCAGCCTGCAAATTGCGCTCGGTCTCAGGTGGCCATCGCTGCAATCGAGCACCTGCAGGCTGCTGGCATCGGCGATGACGCTAGTCTCGCGTTAAGATTGAGCAGCAAGTCTAGATCTGCGCCCTATCGGCGGCGCGCCCTCTTTGGCAGTGACATGGCGGGAATATCACGAATCTACTAAGCACAGCGTTGAATCGTTGAGGCGAGCGCGGTCGCATGTCCTAGATTGGGAGAACATGCCGGATCCGTTCCGTCACTACGAGGGCGTGCCGGTGCTCGACCTGCCAGCGGATCCGCCCAGCCCTAAAACGCCAACACTTGACGTGCTTGGCGGTGTCTCCGGCGTTACTAGCGTTGTTGATGGCGCGGCCTTCCTTTCGCAACTGTTGTTCTATTCCGCTGCGATTAGCGCGTCCAAGCGCGTTCCGTCGACCGGTTACCGCTACGCTTTGCGCGTGAATCCTTCCTCCGGAAACCTTCACCCGACTGAATTCCACTTCTTCACGCGAAGCCTGAAGGACTGGCCTGATGGCCTGTATCACTACCGTCCTTCTGCGCACGTGGCCGAGCAGCGTGCTCTTGGCGATTTCGAGATCAGGTGGGCAAGCGACTCTGCGCCCATCGTGTTTGTCTTGACCAGCATTGCGTGGCGCGAGGCGTGGAAGTACGGTGACCGAGCATATCGATACTGCTTACCCGACATCGGGCACGCTTGGCAAGCGTTAGCACTCGCCGCACGTTCTATCGGATGCGACAGTTTCGCGGTCGGTCATTTTCCGGACGATGAGGTCGCTCGGTCCTGTCGCCTGCACGCAGATGAGTGGCCAATGCTTATTGTCGAACTGCGTGGTCGATCGATTCCAGTGCGCGAACAAAGCGCATCCGAGACCGTTTGGTGCAGCGGACACGCGAATCAGTTGTCGCCAGTAAGAGACCCTTTCCCGGGGATTGACGGAATTCACAACGCCACGAAACTAAGCAATCGAGCGTGGCGCGTCGTCTCACCCGCCGAGCCAGCGTCCACTGGCTCCGGCGAGATCAAGCTGCCTCCTCCAGCTTCATCCGGGCGGGCTTTTGGCGAGGTCGCCCGAGTTCGGCGTTCAGCGCTCGACTTCGTGGGTGGAAATCAATCAATGTCGATGGCACAGCTCTCGGCGATCCTGGCTGCCACAACTCAGCCGTTATACGCCGATTTCGCCGGCGCCCGCTTCATCCAGCTCTACCTGTACGCCCATCGCGTCGATGGGCTGGAACCCGGCGTATACAGGTTTTGGGATAAGCGTGCCGAGTTGGAGCAGATCAAGACGGGCGACCAGCGCGTCGCGGCTGCGGGCCTAAGCCTCGGGCAGGAGCTCGCCGGTAACGCATGCGTGGCGTTATCGATGATCGGCGATTTCGATCGTGCCGTCCGCGCCCACGGTGACCGCGGTTATCGCTATGTGCATTTCGAGGCAGGCGCTATAGGCCACCGCCAGTATCTCGCTGCGGAAGCGGTCCGGCTAGGCGCGACCGGCATTGGCGCTTTTTACGATGAGGAGGTGCACCGCTATCTCAACCTGGCGCCCGAGCAAGGACAGGTGGTCTACCATTTCGCGATCGGTTATCCGGTCCGCGATCCCCGCCTGGAGGGATGAGGCCGCCATGGTGGGTATTCTGGTGCATGGCGACAATCATTTCATTGTTCGCGGTCCATTGCCGGATCAAGAAGTCGCAATCGCGCTAGTGAGGCAGTGGTCCCTCATTCAGATCGGAGCGACAACGCCTCCTCCCCTCGATCGATGGCACATTATCTCCCGTGAGTTCCGAGAGAACTTGGAATGGGCGGTGGTCGTACCGGGATACGGTGAGATAACTCCCACTGTGACGACGTTGCTGGAAGAGCTGTCGGCGCGGGGAATCACCATCCACGACTCTCTGTTCGGACCTTGGTAGAACGGAACCTGGTCAAAGCCACCACTAAAACGCGTTCTGACAAACATCGGTTTAGGGTTCCGTCTGGATGCTCGGCCATTCGGAAGGTGTCCACAAGCAGCCATCTGGAGAGCGTTATCCGGAGATATCGGAAGCTGTCCACCGCTATGAACTGCAGACATAATCGCATCTTGAATGCATAACGCCCATTCCGTCGAAGTGGATGAAATGAGCAGAGGCCCAGTCCGAACGGGAACTGGCTGAAGCACGAGGAAGAACTACTTGCGTTTTCGTTTCCTGGTGAAAACAGCAGTCGTAAGGTCGTAGTCTCCTTCGATGAGGGAAGCCCGGACGAGATCAACATAGTTCTCAGCCTCTTGCGCTCGCTCAATGCACGGATGGCACCAGAGAAGATGCTCTTCCAGAGTTGCCAGTTCCTCCTCTGCGGTCACCATGCCAAGATAGTATCGCTCCAGGTCGTGATCAGATAGATGTTCGATAGCCACGAAGTCTTATTGCCCGGTCCGGCCGGTTTTTCTCAGTTTATCTCCGGACAAATGGTAGGGTCTCTAAGTCTCTGATTTTAAGACCACGTCCGAAAAATCGGTGAGGTCCGAAACTGAGGTCGGGCGTGGGCCGGACGTGCTCGTCTCATCCCATACAAGCCGCGTTTGGTCTTCACAAACTCTGGGATCAGGCGTCCATCCGGATCGCAAGGCCGTGAACGAGCTCGTGGCGAACAGGTGCATTCGATGTGCGCCTACAGAACGGCTTGCCTTTTCCGGGACAGACTAGCGATCGTACTCTGGATGGCGGCGAGTGTTGCCTGCTTGCGTGGCCCCTCCCCCCAGGCCTCCACGCAGTTCAAGCGATAGAGTTCCATTGCTAACCATTGGCTC
>Ga0075017_100001273_pt1 | contig 15278 bp, 15 predicted proteins | sample AleBraG_ABR_2012_FD_71475 | JGI IMG/M metagenome (GOLD analysis project Ga0075017, IMG submission 71475) | Freshwater sediment microbial communities in response to fracking from Pennsylvania, USA - Alex Branch Run_MetaG_ABR_2012 | ecosystem: Environmental > Aquatic > Freshwater > Creek >... | reverse complement strand
GTTTTCGCGCTTGGCTCTATCAGATCGCATTCAACAAACTTAGGAGTCTCTTCCGCACAAGTGAAATCTTCTTGCGGGCAGTCGCGGTTGTCCTATCCGAGAAGCAGCCCGCCCCGTTGATTGAGGCGACTTCAGTTCGCGTCCTCCTGAAAGATCTCCCGGCAAGCGAGCGCAGAGTTATGGAACTGATCGTTTCAGGGGAGTTCACTCTGTCCCAGGTAGCAGACGTCATGGGAGTATCCGTTCAGAGGGTATACAGACTACGCCATGACGCTGTGAAGCGGCTTAGAAGGCAGTATGGTGTGCACCAGTTTCATTCGGTTTTTCAGACTACAGAAACGGAGTAACTAACAATATGAGCGAGACAAGATCAAAAATCCAACACCCACACGGGCGAGTTCTCCCGCATGCCAGTCACCAACTTCGAAAACTGTGTGACTATCTCCGGCAGAGATTCATTCACCATCTGCCACCTCTGGTACGCGACGACGATGTTACCGACTTTGACATCAATTGCGTGGAACGACAGATTCGCGCAGTTCACCAACTCGAGGTGTGGAGGGCAGCTCGAGAGGCAACCTTGTCAATCGGCAGTTGTCCAACTCGGCCGCGGTTGCGAAAAGGTCTACTAAACCGCGCTGAGGAGGAGCACGTGCTTACCTGCGGCTCCTGTCAAGAAATGGTGAGGTCGATTCGTTTCTTCGAACTGAGGCGCAGCTTGCGCCGACTTCACCAATGGCATGCCAACCAAGTTCGGAGCTTGGTCAAGTTTTTTGATCGCCACAAAGAGATCAATCTATTGTCATTCCTAGCCCAAGTGCTAGTGCTTCTGACCGGCGTTTATATGATGAATGTGCAACTCGTCGTCCATTCGAGTAACGCCGTGCCTGTGCCAACACCGGTCGCCAGCGCTGACGTGGTTCGTGCGATCATTGAAGCTTCCCCTGATCGAGCACTACTTCAACGTATAGACAGCCTGCAAATCGAAGTGGCGCACATTAAAAGGATGAATAATTGGAACAAGCGCGCCAGCTTGCTCGCAGAGCTCCGTCGTATGCCCGTCTCCGATTCTACGGAGAGCCAGTATCAGGCGGCTAGGGCCGTGTCGTTTGTACCAAACTGCGTGACGCCTGCGGATCGCCAGAACAGTCTCTGGTGCCTACCCGCCAAGGAAATTAGGCATCGGCAAGAAGCTATAGATCAATATTTGAGATCTTACAGGGCGTTTTTGGCCGAGCGGGAATCGTTTGCACAGTACAATCGCGAGCATCTACCAAGGGGATCTGCGCAGTCTTATTTGTCGCTTCAATCGGATACAACGGCACCATCGTACTCGTCGCTGTCCTCGTCTCACCGCCATTGAGGCCCCGGTATCCATACATATCGATAAGAGCGGAGAGCAGCCTTTTTTCCAAGGCTGCTTTTCTTGTAGAGGAGAGGGCCATGATTCTGGCGTACCGGACTGAAAGTCGACTCAGCCGATTGCTGGACGATGCCGGAATTGGCGTTCACCTTCGTCGGAATGTCTTCCAGTAGCTTGGTGCCGCTTCTTGAAATTGAAAGATGGGCCAATCTTGTTCGGACCAGCTATGGTATCCGGAGCGCTAGAACGCCACGCTCTCGCCCACCCGCAAACCGTACTTCTGGGCCGTGCCACCAGCCAGTTCCAGCACGTACAAGGACGGTTGCTTCCCGCCATAAGTCGGACATTGGCTGGCCACGGTGGTGCATGGCGGCACATTCTGAATGACCTCCACCACCTTCCGGTCCGCGTCCAGCCACACAATATCCAACGGAATCTTCACCTGAAACATCCAGTACGGCATCAACGCGACCTTCGGATGGAAAAACAGCATGCCGTGATCCGGCTTCATCTCGCCGCGGAACATCATGCCCTTCATCATGTCCTGTTCCCGAATCATCATCTCCGCGCGAATCGTCTGCCCGTTAGGCAGCGTCATCGGAATGGTGTTGGCTTCATAAGCGGGTTGCTTCTCCCCGCAGGAAACCAGGCAGAACACAGCGGCAGCGCATAGGCAGAGAAGGCGCATGAACTAAAATGGTACCTTGCAGTTCTTCAAGGGCATTCGGTTGACGCTGGAAATGATCAAGTTCGAACACTCCGTGTTCGCGCTGCCCTTCGCCCTCACGGGAGCCCTGTTAGCCTGGCGCGAAACCGGATTTGCGCTGTCGATGTTCCTGCAAAAGCTGCTCTGGATCGTGGTGGCCATGGTCGCCGCCCGCTCTGCTGCCATGGCTTTCAACCGGATTCTCGACGCGCGGATCGACGCGCGCAATCCCCGCACCCGCATGCGCCAGATTCCCGCGGGAACGCTCAGCGTGAGCTTTGCCTGGGGTTTCACAGCCATAGCGGCGCTGGTGTTTTTGTGCGCGGCGGCGCTCCTCAATCGCCTTTGCCTCGAATTGGCGCCGTTGGCCTTGGCCATTGTCTTCTTCTATTCCTACACCAAGCGCTTCACCATGTTTGCCCATCTGGTGTTGGGATTCTCGTTAGGGATCGCGCCCGCGGCCGCCTGGATTGCCGTCACCGGCGTCTTGGACCCGCGCATTCTCTGGCTTACTGCCGCCGTGACGTTTTGGACCGCCGGCTTTGACGTGATTTACGCTTGTCAGGATTACGATTTCGACCGGCAGGAAGGTCTCTTCAGTCTGCCGCGACGCTTCGGTATCGCCCGCGCCTTGTTGATCGCCCGCTGGCTGCATCTGGCCATGGTGGCCTGCCTGCTGATGCTCGTGGCAAGCTTCCAACTGCACTGGCTGAGCGTAACCGGCATCGCCGCCGTGATCGCGCTTCTGCTCTATGAGCACAGCTTGGTTAAGCCCAACGATCTCTCCCGCGTGAACGCCGCTTTCTTCACTATCAACGGCTATGTCAGCATGCTCTTCTTCCTCTTCTGGGCGGCCGACATTTACTTTCTGCGGGCGCGCGCGTAGTATGCTTCTTAGTCATGTCGTCCAGAGTGCACTTGGTAGTCCTTCTTGTGGCCGCATCTCTGCTGCTGGCACAAGAACCCAGACCCATCCATAAACGCGGCGCGGAGATTGGCTGGCATCTGCCGTCCTCGGAGCTTGCCTATGCCTCGATTGACGGCAAACACCTGATGCAGTACGTGGATGAATTGACCGCCATGGCTCGACGGTATCGCGATCATGGCCATCCTCAGTTCTGGGGCCGCATCATCGGTACCGAGGCGGACACCGAGAACGCGGAATGGATGCTCGCCAAGTTCCGGGAACTTGGAATGTCCGACGTCCACGAGCAGTATTTCGACCTGCCTCCCCAATGGATGCCACAATCGTGGAGCGCCGTTGCCTCCATCCATGGAAAGTCCCTGTCGCTCGATACAGCGCAGCCGACCTATCTGTCAAAAGCAACGCCCGCAGATGGTCTGGACGTCGAAGCCGTTTACGCCGGCATGGGAAGTGAAGCTGATATCGCGCTCGCCCGCGACGTCAAGGGCAAGGCCGTATTCTTCTACAGCACCGACACGGGATCGCGCCATATCGGCATCTCCGACGGCGCGATCAAGCGGTTGGCGGATCGCGGCGCCGCCGCCATTTTCGTCATCCTGGGAGTGCCTGGCAATGAGCGAACTCAGTTTTACCCGGTAAACTGCCCGGTTCCGAGTTTCTCGTTAGGTCAGAAAGACGGGCTGGCGATGCGCGACATGATTGCGCAAGCCAGCGGCGAACCGGTCCGCGTGAAGATCCGGCTGGATGTCAACTTGACACCCGATCGGAAGTCTGGCACGGTGTGGGGATCGCTGCCCGGCACAACCGGCGAAAACGTCATGCTGGTTGCTCATCGCGATGGTTGGTTTGAAGGCGCTAACGACAACGCCACGGGCGTGGCCACGCTGATGGGCATCGCCGAGTACTTCGCAAAAATTCCCCAGGAGAAACGCCGGCGCACCCTCACCTTTCTGGGGACTACCGGCCATCACAACAACAGCGCGGAGAGCGGCGCCTGGCTTTTGAAGCACCCCGAGGTGTTCGCGAAGACCGCCCTGCTCTTCAACTGCGAGCATACCGGCCTGAAGCAGACCGCCATGGGAATCAACCAGTTCTCCAACGCGCCTGCAATTTATCGCTGGTACTCCGGCAACAGCCCCAAACTGCTCGACATCGCAGATCAGGCCATGAAGGCCTTTGGCGTCCCAACCTTCCCCGAATCCTCTCCCTCGCCGCCGGGTGAAATCGGGCGCTACTATCAGTTCGCTCCATCCATCGAGATCATCAACACCGGGTATGTGTGGCATTCCGACCAGGAGACGCCGGAGACTATCTCACTGACCGGCATGGAGGCGGTAACGCGGGCGTATGCCAAGATCATCGCCGATACGGACTCCGTGGACAGGAAAGAGTTGCGGTAGTCTTGCAGTCACACCGCTCCGATCCGCGAATTCTCGGCCGTCGAACCCTGCAACGAGACCACCGCTGCCTGGCTGAATTGCTGCGGCCGGGACTTTCCGTGCTGGATGTCGGCTGTGGCACCGGTGCAATTACGGCGGGCATTGCCAAGGCTGTTGCACCTCATGGACAAGTAGTCGGCGTCGATCGCGACGAAGTTCTCCTCGAACTCGCCCGAACCGGGCATGGCTCGCTTGCCAATTTGAAATTTGAGTTGGGCGATGCCACGGCTATGAGGTTCCGTTCGGAATTCGACATAGTAACCGCCGCGCGGACGCTGCAATGGATCGCTGAACCGGCTCTGGCCATTGCGAAGATGAAACAAGCCGCCAAACCCGGAGGCTTGCTCGTCGTTCTCGATTACAACCACGCGAGGAACGAATGGAAACCCGACCCTCCCCACGAATTCCAGCAGTTCTGCCAAGCCTTTCTCGCCTGGCGGCAGGCAAACGGATGGGACAAAGAGATGGCGAACCATCTTCCGGAACTGTTTCGCTCGGCTGGGCTCGTCGAGGTCGAAAGCCATGTGCAGGATGAGGTTGCCGAACGCGGCGATGAGCGGACTGCCATTTGGTCAGAGGTGATCGAAAACGTGGGTGAGCAGATTGCAAAGGCTGGGTTCTGCACGGAGCTTCAACTACGCCAAGCGCGCGAAGGCTACGGCTCGTGGGTCAAAACGGAACTGCTGAAGCAGATCCTTGCGATGCGATCGGTCACGGGGAAAGTGCCCTGAGTAGATCCAACACGAGTGTCTCGAAAATCTCCACTCTCTTAAAAACAGGATCATTGGTAATGAACCCGGTGGCCTGCGCCTGCACTGCGGAGGCGGCCTGCAACGCGTCGGGCGTCCGCAGGCGATGTGTGCTCCGAATTCTGGCCGCGATATCGGCGATGTCCAGGCTTGGCGCAATCCAATCCAGGTTGGGATACGTGGAAAGCAGGCTGTAGAACAGATTCACGCGCTTTTCATCGGAATCGCGGTAGGGCTGGACCAACAACTCTGTCATCGTGATGGTGCTGGTGATCGCGCTATGACCGGGCCGGTTAACCCACGCGAAAATGTGATCGGTGAAACTCTATATCGTGGATTGTTGTCCAATTGGTAGATGAAGACGCTTGTGTCCAACCCAATTCGCCGATGACGTTGCAGAAATGCGCGAAGGCGAGTCAGTCCCAACTCCGGCGTTCCTTCTCAAGGTAACCGTCGGGGTAAGTGCGCTTCGCCAGACCTCGGATCGCGACGTGATAGGCATCGGGTTTCTGCAGCACAATCACGCGATCGCCGCGCACCACAACAAGCAGTTTGTCGCCCGCTTTGACGCCCAGCGCCTCCCGTGCTTCCCGGGGAATCACAATCTGGTTCTTCGACGAAAGAGTGGCTTCCTTCACGCTTTACATTTTAGCAAAACATAAAGGTATTTCCCTGGAGTCTAGCCCAGCTTGCGCCGCATGAGCCGAAACCCAAGAATCACCGCCGTGACCGAGAGCCAAGTGCCCCCCGCCAGCAAAAGCAGAATCACCGCGTCCCAGGCGGGCCTGTGGTTGTACAGCCAGGGAAATTCGATCGAATGCAGCCCGTGGTACAGCCAGCGGGTGACCCACATTCCGGAACTGTAAACGCCCACAATCCGGGCAGTTCGCGGGTCGATGTAGTAGCGCGCGCCGTCGCGCTGTACCAGGATCACTGGCAAAGGCTTCTGACGATCGCGGTCTAAGTAGTAGGCGTCATATTCGGAGATGAGCTGCTGCTCCGGGAACCCGGCAGCCCGAATCACCTCCATCAAACGTTCCTGTTCAACTGCTTCGCGCGGTTGTCCATGGACGGGGATAATCGTCGATCTCCGCTGCCCGTCCGTGGCCAAGTATATGGGTTCTCCTGCAAAAAAGGTCAGTTGCAGTTCCCTCGACTGAAGCCCGGCTAAGGCCTGGCGTGGATGTTTGTCTTCAAACGCAGCTAGCTTGAAGCTCCCGCCTCGTAAGGCGCCGGCCAGCGCGGCGGCCCCGTCATCTTTGCGTTGCACCGGAAACGGCTCCATGGAGAGCATGCCGCTGAAAGACCAAGTGCACGCCACCACGCCAAAGAACAGTCCCAGCATCATGTGCCAACGCTTCTGTCCGGAGTAGGGGATGCGCCTGGACGGCGCATATACCCAAACGCCGGCAATCAATCCCAACAACGCGGCCAAGGTCGCCATTCCGGAAGACCAGATGACAATCTTCCTCCAGAGCTGCAGGTGCTTGCGCAAAGGCGTGAAATACAACCAGTGCGGGATGGGGCCCAAATACGCCCGGATGCGAGAGCCCCGGGTGGTGTGTTGTACCACTTCTCCCGTCACCTGGGAAACGTAGACGGCCTCGCCGCCGGGCCAGGAATATTTCCACAACGGCCGCAAGGGGGGAAAGGATTCCGGCACGGTCCACTGGTCCGCCTCCGTCACGATTTGCACCGTTGCCGCCTCGGCCGGCTGTCCCGTCCACATCGCCGCAGTCCGCAGACCGGACGAAAGGTCCGGCCGCTCGCCGGCATCGGCGTAGACCATCCACTCCTTGCCAGCCACGTCGAATCGGTACACGGGCCTCCCGTCAAAGGAGTTGAGCCGAACCGCCTTGGGCAATTCGCTGATGCCCAGCCGGGCAAAGGCTCCGGACGGGCTGAATTGAATGCTGGCTGGTGTCAGGATGGGAGAACGCCGCAGCCGCTCCGCGGAATCGACTCCGGGATAGTCCCAATACAACATGAAGACTCCCGAAATAAACCACCAGGCAAACAGGACACAAAATGCCACTCCCATCCACCGATGACACAGAATGGCTATTCGCCGCGGCACTCTTGCATACTACCCAAACTCCGGTGGTCCTAGTCGTTCCTGATCGGTCCCAATCGGGGTCTGACTCCTCTGCCTCCGACTGGTGCCTCCGGCGTCTGACTCCTCTGCCTCCGACTGGTGCCCGACGAAAAATCTTTTGTTCTCTATGCATTGCGTTTTCGCAACGAACTTCATGGCAATCGGAGGCAGAGGAGTCAGACACCCATTGGCATTGGCAATAGGCCGCGCCAAGCCCCCCACCCAACCGCAAACCTCACCGCCAATGGGCTAACATCGAAGTTTCATGACCATGGAGCGCCTAGGCGAGTGCCGCAAGCGGATCGATGCCGTCGATCTGCAACTGCTGGCTCTGTTGAACGAACGCACGAAAATCGTCGAAGAGATCGGCCGGATCAAGCAAGCCCTCTCTCTGCCGATCTACGAGCCGCGCCGTGAAGACCAGGTGTTTTCCAACGTCCTCGAAAACAACTCGGGGCCGATGCCGCCCGACTCGGTCAAGCGCGTCTTTGAGCGCATCATCGACGAGATGCGGACTATCCAACGCGACAAGATGCGATAAGGACAAAAAGAAACTCCGGAAGCTTGGGTTAAAGCTTCCGGAGGGAGCCCTGCAAAGGCGAACTCAATTAAACTGCTTGGCGCCGCGCCAGCGTTCCAGCCGGTTCCTGCCCGCGAGCGCGCCGGGTGACCGCCATGCTATCGCGAGCAGCGCTCAGTGCATCTGAGAGCCGGGCCCGCCAGGCCTCTTCACTTCCCCAGCTAAACAGCACCGAGAAGTTGCTCAAATTGCGAAGTTGGTAATCCCACAACTGCTGAGAAATGACCCCCAACCTGCGGCGGTTATCGGCGCCGCGTTCATCGGGGCAGAGCAAAACAAATTCGTCCTTGGAGGAACGGCACAACATGTCGCCGGGACGCGACAGCTCAGTCAAGAAGCTGGTGACGATGCTATCGATCACGCGCTCTTCCATATCCTTCACACAAATACAGATCACCAGGCCCGTGTAAGGTTGATTGCTTCCCAACAGTCGCGAGAGCGTCGTGCTGTCTTGCACGCCCGTGGGAACAACCATGCCAGACGATGGACGGCTCCCCGAATTGGGAACCACTTCCAGCGTGTGCTCCTTGCGATTGACCAGCACTAGCTTTGGCTCGTCCTCGAACAACGAGGACCATTGCTTGTGATCCACGTGGGGCTCGGGCGCGGAGACCGCAACCTCTTCCACCACTGGAGCGGCGATGTTCTCGGCGGTCTGCGGCACGTCCGCAAGCGCTGGAGATTCCACTGCTGCAATGACTTCTTCCTGCTCGACCTTCTGAATGGCCATTCGGGCCGCCGCGCGCCGGCTCAGCCAGTCCTTCATCGCTCCGTCCGTGCTCATCTGCTGCATCACGGCGTTGACTTCGGATTTCGGCTCTGGTTTTGGCGCCAGTTCAAAGGCCACCGGCTCAGGTTCGGCCACCAGCTCAGGTTGCGCGATGAGTTCTTGCGATGCGATGGCTTCCTCGACCGCGGCGTTCGCTTCAACAACCTGTCCTTCCTTCGATGCGAGTTCGGCTGCTACCGACATGGCCCGTTCAATAAACGCCAGCCGTTCGGCCTCCATCTCGGATTCCGTTCGTGTCGCCTTGCGGCGCACCCATTCACCCTCTTCAACTTCCACTGGCCGGCGGCGACGCGGACGGCGGCTTTGGGTTTCGATCGGCGGAGCCACCGCAACCGGCTCGGCTTCTGCTTCCGCAATCCTCTCAACAACCTCTTCCGCCGGCTTCACTTCGCTCGGTGCCGCACAAGAAGCCTTGGTCCGCTGTTTCACAGGCAACGGCGCCGGTCGAGCAGTGGGAGCAGTCGGAACAACGTCCACCTGTCCCGCTCGCATCGCGGCCATGGCAGCTTTCAACTCTTCATTGCGGTGCCGGAGGTAGTCGCAGACCAACGCGAGCCCCGCTGCGCCGAGAATGGTAAACAGAGTGAACGTGATTTGTACGGCGCCTGATCCCATAGTTCTTCTGCTACCCAAGTTTAAGAGAGGGGCTACGAGGATAAAATAGACCAGCAGTTACAAAACAGGTGGTACCCCAAAGGAGGGATGCCGATAGGCTCGCGGTACTGCTTAACTGTCTCTATTTGCCACCAGGGCGCAGTCTGCCCCAATCGTGCCGGCCAACTCCGCTAAGTAGCTATCGTCTTGTACACGGGCCAGTTGCGCTTCCGCTGCGGCAAGTCTGGCGCGCCAATCGACAGAACCGCCCGGCGAGGAATTGCTCTTGAAGAAGGTCCGCAGCGAATCACAATGTCTGGTCCACAACGCAACATCGACCTTCCGCTTAGCCCGAAGGCGATCCAGGTACCAGTCGCTGGCCAGTAACGCATCTCGCGTGAACAGGTCCCGGAACTCTCTGTCTGTCTCCCGCATGCCTTGGTATTCGCCATGGGCCATGATGTGCAGCAGCACGCGGATCGGTGGACAGGCAGCCGAGATGGTACCGTCCGCGAAATAATCACAGGCGACGGCCCGCTGCGCTTCCACAATCGCGTCCACGCCCGTGACAAAGACGTCCAGATCCTGCTTCTCCGGCCGCAGCAGTTGCTCGGGAAACACAGCGCCGGGAATCTCAAAGATGCGCCCCAGAAAGCGATCCACAAAAGACGCCGTGATCCGATAGCCCAGACGGCTGGCGAGCACCGTTCGGCCTTGATATTGCAAATCCTCCAACTTCTCCAGATAGCCGTTCTCAATCAGAAACTTCGCTTCCCGCTCCCAGGCGCGCATGCGGCACCACAACTCCGGAACCAACATGCTGTTGTCGTGATCCACCCGGAATTGAGGGCCCACGTATCCAGCGGCCGTTGTGAACCCCGGATATCCGGTGAGAATCGCCGCCACCAGTGCGTTGTTTACATCAATGATGCCGGGCATCGCGTTGAACGGGCCTTTGGTCAAAGCGCCCTCGCTGCCAAAACCAGTCGTGGATGGCGATTTCCCGGTCAGGCTGCTGATCATGTCCATGAACAGTTCGGGCAGTTCCTGGTAATGAATCGGGTTGTAGACGGCCAAAGGTGGGACACCGGCTGCCCGGTCGGGTGGATTGTTGCGCCGGCCCGCCAATACGGCGTTCACCGGAAAATGCGCTGCTTGATCGGACGGAATCTCCCGCGCTAGCCGGGTTCCGATCTCCGCCAGATAAGTCTCGCGCGGATGGATTAGATCGGGCCGGCGCTGCAAGTAGCGCGGATTCTTCGAAGGGCTGCCATCCACCAGGCGCGGATGCGCCGAAGAAACCACATAAGCCGGATGCGGATCGGCCAAAAACTCAGTCAGCAACTGCTTCATCGGCGGCGTGTATTTGTCAAACTCCACCAGGTCGTCAACAATCGCCCGCGCCCCATCCGTGTTCAGCGGCTCAAAATTGGAGATAAACACATTGGAAGAGGCCATGTCCGCCTCGGCATCTTTATCGAAGCCCCGATGGATGGCGTCGTCCGGACGCTGAAACAGCAGTTGCTCGCAATTGAGGACCAGCTTGACGCTCTTATTTGGATATTCAGGGTCGAGATGGTTCAGGCGTGCGCACGGCAGCACCACCGATACCGTGATATCGTCCTCCACCTGCACTTTGTCGGCGGCGTTGAAGTCCGGCCGCAGCTTGAAAATGCGCCACGACCCGTCCGGGTCATAGCCCATGCGCAGATAGTTGGCGAGCATCTTCTGGTCTTCAAACTTCAGTTCATGCCCGGTCGATCCGTTGATATGATCCACGCTGAAACGCTCACGCCAATCGTCGCCCCATTCCGGCTGGTAATAGCGCTTCACGGTAATCAGCAACTGTCGCACATCCGGCGGAATGGTCGCCAGCCACTGATTGTGTTGGTCTGTATAGTCGGGCGACGGCGTCATCAGCTTGATTACCGAACCCAGGGAGCGCTCCGTCGACAGAATCGGCCGCTGGGCGCGCTTAGCCGAAACCGGCTTGCGCTCGATTTGGGAAAAGTCTCGCTTAAGAATCTCCGCCACCTGCTCCATGTCGCGGTGGAAATCTCCTACAAAGATCGGCCCCTTTAAAAGAATGCTTCCGATGGACTTTGAGATCTCCGATTTGCCGCCGCCCGATACGGTACACGGTTTGTGACAGAGGATGCCGTCGGCGCGGGAAGCCACCAAACGCCACACGGTGCCGCCGGTCTGCTTTTCCAGCCGGATCTTGGTCCCCCACGGCAACACGTAAGTGTCCTCCGCGCGTAGAGTGAGTTGGTGCCATTCGCCGTTCGGCCGCAGCCACTTCACCACCGCATCGCGCACTAGGAACTCGGCGTTCTCGGGCACGTAGTAGATGCCCGGATATTGACAGTCGGTCGCATAGTGCTCGGGCTGCATCTTCACCCGGTCTCCCAACCAGTGCATCGCCTCCAGAAAAGTCACCTTCTTGGTGAGCACGGTCCGCCCGGCGTAGAATTGCTTCCCAAGCACATAAGCCGGAAACGCGATGGCGCCGCCGGCATGCTCTTCTTCACACATCCCATAAAGGTTGGCCGCGAAGCTGATCTGCGCCTTTACTTCCTTCTTGCAATAGCCGTAATAGTTGTCGGCAATCAGCGTGACAATCACGCCACGCGGATCGCGGCAGGTCAACTTGAATGCCCGGCCTCCGTTATAAGGCTCGTCCGCCTTTTGCCAACACATCCCCTCCCGCCGCTGCCGGTCACTGGCTTCATCGTAATGCGGCAGGCCCAAGTCCTTCTTCTTCAGGCCCACCAGATGCGGCGCGAGAATCACGCAACCGGTGTGTCCCGTCCAGTGCAAAGCATCCAAAGCAGCGTCACTCTCCGGCAGATCCGGATCGCCGCCGTTGCCAAAAATGCGCTCGACAAAATCCAGATTGCTCACCAGGCTGGCCGGCACAAAGAAACGGATCTCCATGGTCCGCGCGCAATCCGACTCGGCCGGGGGACAGACCAAGGGACGCAACAGCAAGCTGGCAAACAGCCGAACCTGTTGCTCCTGAGCCGCCGTAAACGGTAGCGCCAGTGCATCCTCCGGAGGGCGCAACGCCGCCGCCAGCAGCGCCCCAAAAGTCTGCCGGGACACCGCGATTTTGTCGCTCGGGACCGGAAATCCGCAGTCAACTATGTGAAAGATGCCCTGCGTCGTCCTCCGGTCGCTCCGCGGATTGTGCAGCAATCCCTGGCGCACCCGATACGACTTCAGATACGGAGATGAAAACTCATCCCGGTCCGGCGGAAGCGAGAGCAATCGCGCCAAGCCCGGCCGATCCAACACCAGCGTCCGGCTGGGCAAGCGCGGCGCCCCGCAATCCTTCAGCACATCGTCGACAAAGGCCTGGATGCGCCCATCCACTGGGCACAAACGGTCCCCCAGCAAGCGATCTTTCTGGTAATAGTTGCGCAGCAGCGGACCAGCGATCTCCAGGAACTCCGGATCAGCGGTGCCGCGGCTGGTTGGCTGGCCCATGGCGGCCAGCTTCAGGTTCAGGTAGCGAAAAAGCTCTTGGTCGGAAGCGTCGTGTTTTAACAAAGTCGGTGGCGCGCTACATCGGCCAGCGCCGGCGCGGTAGGCTCGAATCTTTCTTGCTGGGCAACGGCCCCGGACCGTCCCCGGCCGTCGTCCGCCCGGAAGAACGAGAAAAGTCGATTTCGCTCGCATCGAACGTCAAGGGCCGGTCTAAGACCATCTCGAGAGTGGTTCCGCGGGATAAAATCGCGTCCGGACCTCGCGTGAACAGCACGCCCACCAGTCCCGCCGCCGCTCCCGCCGCCGCGCCAATTCCCGCTCCCAAGCCAGTGTGACCGGACGATACGCCGGCAATACTACCGATCGTCGCTCCCGCACCCGCCGCTTCTCCCACAGTCCTCACGTCTCCCGATTTGTTGCCCTCGCTCTGAATCTTTCCCTCTGCCTTGTCCAGATGCTCACTGGCGCGCCCATCCAGCGCACCCACCCGCGCCCGAAAATCGCGAGTCACTCCATTGGGTAACGTCAGCGAATCAAAGCGGACGTACATCTCGCCGCGCCCCTTCATCTTCCCCGGACGCTTCAGTTCCGTTATGGTGCCGGCAACATAGCTTCCCGGCGGAATCACAATCTTCCCCCCGGCCAGAATCGGGAAAACGGTCTCCAGATACACGCGGTCGCCCGGCGAGGCATTCTTGGTGCTGACGCTATTGATCATGCTCAACGGCACCTTGGTCCCCTCCACCACGGTGAACTGAGCAACCGGGGCCGCCGCTGGCTCTTGGGCCAGGCCAGTGGAAATCGCCACCGCCAGCGCTAACCCGATCATCCGTGTGTACATAAGCACCCTCTCTCAGTTTAAACGTCTTCTCACCGGCCGTCGTTGCAAATTAAATGAATCAACCAGTCTCGATTCAATGCGCTATTGCTGACGCGAAGACCGTCTTTTCTCTGGCCGAAACCACTCACCCATCGCACCCGGCGAGAACTATGCCTGTTCGGCGGGCCTATTCTTGAGCTTCATCGGCTCGGTGAAACAGGCTCCAGGGCACAGTATGTTCTCTACAACATATTATCTGTATGACATACTATTAGGGTGAAGTGGGAAGTTGAATTCCATAAGGACTTCGATCCCGAATTCGACGCGCTGCCGGACGACGTGCAGAATGAACTACGCGCTCATGCCCTGCTGCTGGAGCGGTTTGGCCCGCGGCTCGGCAGGCCCCGCGTGGATACGCTCAAGGGTTCGCGCCACGCGAATATGAAGGAGTTGCGCTTTGACGCGGCAGACGGTGTCTGGCGCGTGGCCTTCGCGTTCGACGCGAAACGGAACGCGGTCCTTCTGATCGCGGGAGACAAGTCGGGCGGCGGCGAGAAGAGATTTTACCGCCAGCTCATAGCAAAGGCCGACGAAGATTTGATGAGCACCTGTCACGAACCCAAAACAAGGAAAGTAAGAAGAAGGGGATATAGCCATGCCAATCACGCTGAAGGACAAAATGAAGAAACTGAGCAACGCCCAACGCAAGAAGGTCGAGGCTCGCGCCGCCGAGCTGATCGCCGAGGAGATGACATTGCGCGAACTGCGTCACGCGCGCAAGCTCACGCAGGTCAAGATGGCCAAGACGCTCGGGGTCACCCAGGATAGTGTTTCGCGTCTCGAAAAGCGGAGCGATCTCTTGCTGTCCACGCTCCGAAAAACGGTCGAGGCCATGGGCGGGAGTCTTTCGCTGGTCGCCGAGTTTCCCGACCGTGCGCCGGTGATTTTGTCGGGTATTGCCCTGTCCGGCATTGCCGAAGATGATCCGAGGCCAAAGCCGACAAGCCGGAGACGTGTCGCCTAAGATTTGGCCGCAGAGCACCGGGCCGCCAAGGACAGTCATGAAATGAAAAAGCGCAACAAGCATATCGGCTCGTCACTGGAGGACTTCCTGCAAGAAGTAGGCATCCTCGAAGAGACCCGCGCGGTCGTGCCGAAAGAGACGCTGGCCTGGCAAATTCAGCAAGCGATGGAGAAGGACAAAATCAGCAAAGTCGAGATGGCGCGGCGCATGAGCACAAGCCGCGCGGCGCTGGATCGTCTTCTCTATCCTGGCAATGCCTCGGTGACGCTGCAAACCCTAACGCGCGCGGCACATGCTATCGGCCGTGATCTGCGCATCGAGCTGGTGTAGGGGAAGGGAGCTCCGCGATGCGAACGCCTAAATCGTAATCCGCTCATTGACCTGGGCTGTGAGGAACGGCCAGGACGCGCTTCGCGTCCTTCGGTCAGGAGCGTAGAGTTCCGTCCAGCCAGGCGTCCATGATCGCGGCAGGCTTACCGGCTGGGGCGATCAGGGCGGACACGATGATGTTGGTATTAAGCACGTTTGTCGGACTTTTGTTTGGCGCGGCGTTCGGCGCGGACCTCGCTGACGGCTTCATCGACGATGTACTCGATTTCATCGAGGTCGGTATCGGCATTGCGCGCCCTGATGTCCTGAATATTTCACTGCAACACGCGCCGGCGGACAGCCTCTTCGATGAATTTCGAAAGGTCCTTTTTTTT
>Ga0075017_100001272_pt1 | contig 15292 bp, 15 predicted proteins | sample AleBraG_ABR_2012_FD_71475 | JGI IMG/M metagenome (GOLD analysis project Ga0075017, IMG submission 71475) | Freshwater sediment microbial communities in response to fracking from Pennsylvania, USA - Alex Branch Run_MetaG_ABR_2012 | ecosystem: Environmental > Aquatic > Freshwater > Creek >... | reverse complement strand
TGAACGAGAAGGGAGAGATCTCCGGCATCACGACGACCAGCGGGCTGGCCTTCAAACTGCCCGGCCGGTGCGGCGATTCGCCCATCATCGGGGCGGGATGCTACACCGATCAGGATGTGGGCTCAGCGGGAGCGACCGGGAGCGGCGAGGAAAATATCAAGGTCGCGGGGGCTCATACGATCGTTGAGAACATGCGGCACGGCATGTCTCCGCACGACGCCGGCATGGACGCGCTCAAACGCATCGTGCGCAACTACAACGGCGACATGACGAAGCTGCGCTACATGGATATGACGTATTACGTCTTGCGCAAAGACGGGGCGTATGCGGGCGTCTCCCTGTGGGAGGGATATTCCGCGGGGAATCCGCACAAGTTCTCGGTGCATGACGGCACGCTGCGGGCGGAAGTGGCTACCCCGTTGTTGAAGGGATATTCGCAGGAATGGCCGCCGTTCCCGCCGATTCCGGAGGAGTTGAAGAAGGATTCGGAGTACCTGAAGTAGACAAGCCCAAATCGAGCCTGCCAACTACACGAACATAGTGTACACTATTTTCGTATGAAAAATATCACGCTCAGCGCCGACGAGAGCCTGATTGAACAGGCCCGCCTCGTGGCGCAAGCGCAACACAAGACTCTCAACGCTGCCTTTCGCGAGTGGCTGGAACAATATGCCGCGCAGGCGGGAGGCGGCGCGGCGGTGGATGCCTTGATGCGTCGCCTGCGGCACGTGCAATCCTCCGGCCCCTACACCCGGGACGAGATGAATGAGCGCTAGGTTTTTTCTCGATACCAACGTCTTCGTCTACACCTTCGACCACACCGCTCCCGCCAAGGCGAAGAAGGCTGCGCATCTGATTCGCCGCGCCGTGGATACGGGCGAAGGGATTGTCAGCTACCAGGTCGTACAGGAGTTCTTCAGCGTCGCATTGCGACGGTTCTCGCAACCGATGACGATCGCGGAAGCGGAACAATACCTCATCACTGTCTTCCGGCCGCTACTGGCGGTTCACTCCTCGCCCGCAATCTATGTTGAAGCACTGCGGGTCCTGGCGAAACACCGGCTCGCATGGTATGACTCGCTGATCGTTGCCTCAGCTCTGGAGGGGCGATGTGCCGTTCTTTACAGCGAGGATATGCAGCAGGGCCGCGAGATCGAGGGTTTGCGAATCGAGAACCCGTTCGGCTAGCTGTTCTAATCAGGATGGGGTGAGTGACTCCAATCAGTGCGCGAGAGGAACACCGGCTTTGGTGGCTGCATGGTGCAAGGCGCGGTCGAGCGTAGCCAGTGGGAGTTGCAGTTGCATGGCTAAATCGAGATATACCGCATCATAGGCAGTAAGGCGAAACTCCCGCGCAGCGGCGACGACGCGTCGGGCGGACGGTGCTTCCTGGCTGGTCTCAATTGACTGGCCAATAACGACTTCCAATTTCTGGAATAACTCGGCTGTATCCGACGCTGTAATGACGCCCCGCCGTTCCGCCATCACAACTCCGTTCCATATCTCGACCTGCCACAAAGGCGGAACAACTGCCCGATCGCCGTTCTGCAAGAACTGGCGGACGCTGACGGCGTACGGAGCGATAGAGCGATCGATGAACCAGGCCAGCGCAACCGAGGCGTCCAGCACAAAACGCTTCAATGGCGGCCCTCTTCAATGAGATCTTTGATGGTCAAGCCTTTGGGAAGGGGTTTTGCGCGCTTGCGGATGCGATCGATGTCCGCAAATATCTGCTTAAGATCAGCATTGCGGGCAGGAACGATGACCGCGGCCAATTTACCGCGGCGGGTGATTCCGATCTGCTCGCCTTCGCTGGCGCGCTCGACCAGTTCGGAAAGCTTCTGCTTGGCTTCAAATAAGCCGACAGTTCTCAACGAAGGGCCTCATTTCACCTAGATGAATCATCTAGATTGTACGGAAAAGGCCGTCTCTAACGCAATGCCCAATTGACTGGCACCCTTACGAGAACCGCACCTTCACATCCGGGCCCTTCTCCAGGTGAATACTTTCCACGAACCGCACCTTGCCGGTGCGCAGGGTCATAATCACCGAAGAAGTTCGCGTGCCCTCGCCGAAGAAGCGAACGCCCTTGAGCAGCGCGCCATCCGTGACGCCAGTGGCGGCGAAGATCAGTTGCTTGCCCGGAGCGAGGTCTTCTGCCTCGTAGATGCGATTCTTGTCTTTGATGCCCATGCGCTCCAAGCGCTCCTCATGTTCCGGCTTCACTACCAGGCGTCCCAGCATGTAGCCATTCAAACAGCGAACCGCAGCCGCCGTGATCACTCCTTCAGGGGCGCCGCCTGAACCCATGACAGCATGTACTCCGGTTCCAATTACGGCTGCCGCAATTCCGGCCGAAAGATCGCCGTCGCCGATCAGGCGAATGCGGGCTCCGCAGGCTCGAATATCGGCAATTAGCTTCTCATGCCGTGGACGGTCGAGCACAATCACCACCAGGTCTTGCACATCACGATTCAGGCGCCGAGCGATGTTTTTCAGATTGTGCGATACGGGCGCGTCCAGATAAACGGCGTCTTTACACGAGGGTCCGACCACAATCTTGTCCATGTAGCAGTCAGGGGCATTGAGCAGCCCCCCCCGCTCCGACGCGGCGAGCACCGTGATCGACCCGGGCGCGCCGGTGGCGCAGAGATTCGTGCCTTCCAACGGGTCGACCGCGATGTCGACCTCGGGAACCTCGGTGCCGTCGGGAAATTCCGCACCCACTTTTTCACCGATGTAGAGCATGGGCGCTTCGTCGCGCTCACCTTCCCCGATCACAATCGTGCCGCGCATCGGGATCGAGTCCATCGTCTTGCGCATGGCCTCGGTGGCCACCTGGTCGCTGAGCTTGCGTTCCCCTTGCCCCATGGTGCGGGCGGACTCGATGGCAGCCACTTCCACCACGCGCAGGAATCGCGACGCCAGATCACTCTCAATGTTCTCCCCAAAGCTGCGGGCCTTGCCGTCCGGACGAGTTTGCGTCGACATGCGATATTCTCCCGTGCGCGTTTTGATGCGGCACTTAAGCGCCGGGCTGAGACTATATCGCAGTCGCACTGGGAATGAAAAGATGCGATGGGCCGTATCGATTTTGCTCAGCCTATTCCGGGTACACGCGGGTGCTATCTCCGTGGTATCCTCCTATCCCTGATTCCGAACCAAGCCCAATGCCCGACGCGCGCGCGCTGACGATCCTCTGTATCACCACCTATGAAAAAGGGCAGGAGTTCATGCGCGAGTGCAAGCGCCAGGGCTGCCGCGTCATCCTGCTGACGGCGGACAAACTGCGCGACGCCGACTGGCCGCGGGAAAGCCTCGATGACACGTTCTACCTTCCTGCCGAAATTGCATTGGAAGATATCTTGAAGGCCGTGACCCACCTAGCGCGCTCGCACAAGCTGGATCGCATCGTTGCGCTGGACGAATACGACATGGAGACCGCGGCCACGTTGCGCGAACACCTGCGAATCCCGGGTATGGGGCTTACGACCATGCGGTACTTCCGCGACAAGCTGGCGATGCGCATGCGAGCCCTCGATCGTGACGTGCGCGTGCCGGATTTTGTTCCGGTCGTAAACCATGCGGATATTCGCTACTACCTTGAGCATGTTCCCGGCCCGTGGGTGCTCAAGCCGCGGCAGGAGGCGTCAGCGATCGGAATCACCAAGATTCATGCTCCCGATGAGTTGTGGCCTGTGCTCGATCAGCTTGGTGACAAGCAGTCGTCGTTTGTTCTGGAGAGGTTCGTTCCCGGAGACGTGTATCACGTCGATTCAGTCGTATCGGAGAACGAGGTCGTCTTCGCAAACGTGAGCAAGTACGGAAAACCGCCGATGAACGTGGCGCAGGGTGGTGGAGTATTCACCACTTCGACGGTGCCCCGCGGGAGCGATGCGGATCAGGGCCTGCGGGCCATCAATCGCGATCTGATTGCGGCGCTGGGCCTGGTGCGCGGGGTTGCGCATGCTGAATTTATTCAGGCGCATGCCGATGGAGAATTCTATTTTCTGGAATGTGCCGCCCGAGTCGGCGGAGCCTTCATCAATGAGATGGTCGAAGCCGCTACGGGGATCAATCTCTGGCGGGAGTGGGCTCGCATTGAAGTTGCCGGGGGCGATGGCAGCTATAAGTTGCCACCGGTGCGAGAGGATTATGCCGGGGTGATTGTGTCGCTCGCGCGGCAGGAGGATCCGGATACATCTGCCTATAATGATCCGGAAATTTGCCTGCGGATCAAGAAGCATCACCACGCCGGGCTGGTGCTGCGTTCTCCGGATCCGCACAGAATTCCAGCCCTGCTCGAGAATTACGCCCAGCGGTTTGCGCAGGAGTTTACGGCGGTTGAGCCGCCGCGAGATAAACCGACCGCTTAGCTTGTACGCCCGGACGTTACGCTAGTTAGAACATATATCGCATGCTCAACTGAATCTGCCGTGGCGGCTTGCTGCCGTAGGCGTTGGCCGAGAGGATCTGAGCGAAAGCCGGCCCTCCGTAATTCGGAGAGCACGGCTGTGGGATCTGAGGACACTCAAAAACGTGGGCGGGAACGTCGAAGTTGGGATGGTTGAGCAGGTTGAAGAAATCGCCGCGGAATTGCAGGCGGTGATTTTCCGAGCCAAGCGCGACGCTCTTCGAAAGACCGAAGTCCAAGTTAGTGAATCCCGGTCCGGTGAGTGAATTTCGGCGTTCGTTTCCAAACGGGCCAGCGGGAGCTGCAAACGCGCAAGGATTGAACCAGCTTTGCGGAACGCGGACTTGATCGGCGGCACTGCCTCCCTGGGAGATGGTCATCTGGCAGTGCGGGTCAGGATTCGCGGCCACCGGGCCCGCCTTGTAAGGATCGCTAATTACGTCGGGTCTCGCTGGATTTCCGAAAGCCGCGGCAGAAGCCTGCGGCGCGCCGCCCAGGACCACGGTGAAAGGCGAACCCGATTGCGCCGTTAGAATGGCAGCCGCTTGCCAGCTATTCAAAAGCCGGCCACTCCAATCCGGACCATGCGACCACAAGCGGTGAAGAGGCAGATCGTAAACAAAGCTGCCGGAGAAGCGATGGACGGCGTTGAAGTCGGAAGGCCCGCGGTCGGCCGCGATATTCTTCGAGTTTTGCGGCAGGCCGGAGCCGACGCTACCGCCAAAGACGGATGAAATGTCGTCAAACGATTTTGAGTACGTGTACGAGAGGAGCAACGCCAAGCCCATCTGCGTGCGCTTCTCCGAGCGCAACTGCAGGGAGTTGTAGTTGCTGTTGGCGCTCGACTCGACGAACAGAATCGACGAAAACTGCGGATACGGCGCCAATCCCGTGGCGGGATCGGGCTGGTTCAAATCGAGCACATTGCTCAGATGCGTTCCTTTCGAACCGACGTAAGCCGTGTCGACCATCCAGTTTGGCAGCACTTCGTATTGCAGGTCGGCGTTCCACTGCTGCATGTAGCCGTCGCGGAATTTGGGCGAAATCATGTTGGCCTGCACCACGCCGGTCTGCTGGCCGGTCTGGCTGAGAATGTCCTGCACCGAGCACGGGGCCAGAGGCTGATTGGCGCAGTCGAAAGTTTGCGGATAGAGCGCCAGGTTATAGAACGGCGGATTGATCCGCGGGAAGATGTTGATGTTGGCGATGGGCTGGTCGTAGAAGATGCCGTAGGCGGAACGGACTACCCATCGCTCGGTCTTGAGCGGACGCCAGGCGAAACCGATGCGCGGCGCGAAGTCGGTGTGCGTTGGGGAATACGTGGCGCGCGGAATTCCATTCGTGCCGACTACGTTAAACGTCGGCAGGCATGGCAACGACGTGCAGGGCGCGAGCACGGGAACGCTGAAGCGATTCTGCGCTTCGACTGGCGGACTGTTGTATTCGTAACGCAATCCCACATTGAGCAGGAATCGCGGGACGACGTGAATATCGTCTTGTATGTACGCGCTGACGCCATGGCTGCGCAGGCTATTGTAGGTGTTGCCGCTTACGGCGAGCGCGTAGTCGGGTACACCGGCCAGCATCTGGGCAAGAGAGCAGGTCGACGGATCGTACGGCGGGTCTGAGTTGCAAGGAGGTGCGCCACCAGCCTGGAGAATACCCGCCATAGTCTGCCCCAGGAAAAACCAATCGCCGCGCGCCAGGAAGTCGAGGTAATTGTCGATTCTCACCTTGCGCAGGTCCACGCCGATCTTGAATTGATTCCGTCCCACCGTCCAGGCGACGTTATCGGTAAGCTGCAGCGTGGTGTCGTGACGGTCCTGCGGATAGTTGACGGGCTCGCCGATGCCATCGAAGTTCAACGGGTTGATGTCCGGCGCTCCCAGGTCCACGGGATTGGTGAGCACATCGGGAAAGCCTAACTGCGCGGCAATGTCGTTGCCGTGATTCTGCTGCAGTACGGTAGCCCGCATGCGGGTGAAGCCGAGCCTGAATTCGTTCAGCAATCTCGATTCGAAAACACGGGTCCAGTCGATGCCGGCATTCTGGCCGTGATTCAGTGTGTAACTTCCATACCCCGGGAGGGAGGTAAACGAATTCACCGGATCGAACGGACTGAAGATCGGTTGATCGATCAGCGAATAGTGCGCCGAGACTACATCCGTGGCGCTGAAATGGTGGTCGAGCTTGGCGGAATATTGATTGTTCGTCTGGCGAATGACCGGAGCAGAAAGAAATTTGTTGGAGTTCGCCAAATCAGAGCCTACGTTGGCCGCTGGATACAAATTGAAAACGTTCTGCCCCACCTGACACGAAGGGTTGAACGGGCAGCCGAATATCTGCTGCGCCAGGCCCGACGCAGTGGCCCACTGCGTCTGCGAAGGCACCGTCGCTTCGCGAGTCACAGCTTGCCGCAGGCGCAATCCTTCATACGAAATGAAAAAGAATGTTTTGTCTTTACTTATGGGACCACCCAGGGTCCCGCCGAACTGGTTGCGCTGCAATGCCGGAATATCGCCGCAGGTGCCAGGTACAGAGTTCGCCGTGCAACCCGGGAGGTCGAAGTAGTTCTTTGCATCCAGGCTGCGGTTGCGGAAATATTCGAAGAGCGTGCCATGAAACTGGTTCGTACCGCTTTTGAGCACAACGTTGATCTGCGCCCCGCTGGCGCGGCCGTATTCTGCGGAATAGTCGCTGGACTGGACTTTGAATTCCTGAATGGCATCGACGGAGGGCAGGGCGACGAACTGGTTGATGTAAGGATCGTTGTTGTCGACGCCATCGAGCAGGAAATTATTGGACTGCTCCCGCGCGCCATTGACGCTGAGCGCGCCGCCCTGGGTCGAGTTCTGAGAGCCCTCCGCCGGCAGTTGGCTTCCCGGAACGAGCAGGGCAAAATCCAGAAAGTTGCGTTGGTTCAACGGAAGCTCCTGCACCAGCCGGTTATTGACCACCTGGCCTAGAGTGGAGGTGTCGGCCTGAATCGCCGGGGCTGTGTCTTTTACGTGCACTTCCTCAGTTGCGGCGCCGACCTCCAGGGTGAAATCCACTCGCATAGTCTGGTCGACGTCCACGGTCACGTCGCTGAAAATACTCTTGCGAAAGCCCAGACTCTCCGCCGTGACGCGGTAACGTCCTGGCGGCAATAGAGCCACGGTGTAGTCGCCATCGGGATTGGTCTCAGCATCGCGGGTGGCGTTGGTGCCTTCATTGATCACCACGATGCGCGCCTTGGGAACAACCGCACCGGTGGGGTCTGTGACAGTTCCTGTGATGGACCCAGTGGGGCCGCTGGCGAAAAGTGAAGAGGAAGCAAAGAAGAAGGATGAAACCAACAGAAGTGGCAGCCAACTACGAGACATGCGCTCTCCTATACCCGATGCTCGGGAAGAAACACGGCAAAGCGAACGCCGAATTTCCGGGCTCTCTTAAGGTTCAGGCAAAGAATTCTGCCGGTTTTCGCCGGCAGAGATTGAGCTGCGCGAATTGTTTTTGAATGCTGCAAGCATATTGACGCTCCAGCGCGGCAAGTGTCAATTGACGGCTCTTGCTCCGGCCGCAAACAGGTTGCTGCTCTGCTACTATTTCCGCATGAGCACAACAGCCCACGATCAAGCCGCAACGGCGGAGCACCAGCCGCAGGAACGCCGGGAGCCGGTTTATCTGTTCAGCGAAAAGCAGGCAGCCGAGAAAAGCGAAATAGCGCGCCATTTCCTCGACAATCGCGCGCGCCTCAACGGAAGCGTCGACAAGGCCAACAATTTCCTCGTCAAACGCTTCTATAACATCGACCACAACACTTACCTGGAAGGCGCTCTGCCTTCTAAGACGAAAGAGTTGATGGGATTGGTTGCCTCTACGTGCCTGCGTTGCGATGACTGCATCGCCTATCACGCGATCCAGGCGTATCGGCTGGGAGTGACACGCGCTGAGCAGGAAGAGTCGCTGAATGTCGCTATGGTGGTGGGAGGCAGCATCGTCATCCCGCACTTGCGGCGGGCGTACGAATTGCTGGAGGAGTTGTACGGGTGACGCGTAGTCGCCGCGTTAGAAGAATACTTCGGGCGACACTTTAAAACGGCGGCTCAGCTTGCGGATGTGTTCGGTATTCAGTTTGCGTCTACCGCTGACAACCTCGGATACGATGCTCGGCGTGCCGAAGACGTCCACCAGATCCTTTTGCTTCAGATTGTTGGTCTGCATTAGCTCGTTCAGGACGTCAAGGGGGCTAGCGGCCTTAAGCGCGTAGTGCTTTTCCTCGAAGTCTTCGATCAGCAGCGTGAGCAGATCGGCCATTCGCCGCTCGGCGGCACTCATGCGTCTACCCTTACGGTCCAACTCCTCCAGCATTTCAATGAAGCGCTCGTTCTCGGCCTCGCTGCGAATCACAGCGGGCAGCGTGCTGGAAAGCAGTGCTGCATATTCAGATCGGACGGCGATTGCGCTCATGATTTCCAGCCACCCCGGTCATATTCGGCGTGCAGCAGCACGTGGCGAATAAATATCCGGCCGGAAGAATAGTTAATCTCCGTAAGCAAGCGATACTGATTGCCCTTGATGTTGAACACGGTCCACTTGCCGACGGCGTCCGCGCTCGCAAAAGTCTCGCGCACTTCGGCCAGAGTTCGCCAGGCGGCTTTTTTCGCGATACGAAACCAGGCGTCGAGCGGGCCTTCGAGCCCGCCATGCCGCGCGACGGCCTGCTTGAGCTTCTTGCGGCTGATGAAGTGCATGCCGCTCCGCAAGTTCGCGATCTGCGAACTATTGTGCTTCGCACAATGCGAAGTGTCAACCCGCTACGGGTCGAATCCCTAGAACGCATCAATCCCAGTAATACTCTGCCCGATGATCAGCGAGTGCACGTCGTGGGTACCTTCGTAGGTCTTTACCGACTCCAGGTTCATCATGTGGCGCATTACTGGATAGTCGTCGGCCACACCGTTTGCCCCCAGAATGTCGCGCGATAGGCGGGCGCACTCGAGCGCCATCCAGACGTTGTTGCGCTTCGCCATGGAGATATGTTGCGGCTGCACTTTTCCGGCATCCTTCAGCCTGCCGACCTGCAGCACCAGCAGTTGCGCCTTCGTGATTTCGCTGATCATCCATGTGAGCTTGTCCTGCACTAACTGGTGGGACGCGATGGGCTGATCGCGCCACTGCTTGCGCAGCAGCGAATATTGCAGCGCGCAGTCGTAGCACGACATGGCCGCTCCGACCGCTCCCCAGGCGATGCCGTAGCGCGCCTGGTTCAGGCACATCAGCGGAGATTTCAGCCCGCCGGTCTTGGGCAACAGATTCGTCTCGGGAATATGCACATCCTGCAACGACAGCCCCGAGGTGACAGACGCGCGCAGCGACCACTTGCCGTGAATGTCGTCGGCCTTGAAGCCGGGACGGTCGGTCTCTACGAGAAATCCGCGAACGCGATCGTTCTCGTCTTCCACCTTGGCCCAGATGATGGCGACATCGGCGATTGTGCCGGAGGTGATCCACATTTTCTCGCCGTTGATGACGTATTCGTTCCCGACTTTTTTCGCGCGCGTACGCATGCCTCCGGGATTTGATCCGAAGTCAGGCTCGGTGAGGCCGAAGCAGCCGAGCTTCTCGCCCTTCTGCATGGGCGGCAGCCACTTCTCTTTCTGCTCGTCGCTGCCGAATTCGTAAATCGGGTACATGCACAGGCCGGACTGCACGCTGACAAAACTGCGCACGCCCGAGTCGCCGCGCTCCAGTTCCTGCGTCATCAGGCCGTATTCCACGTTGCCCATGCCGGCGCAGCCGTAGCCTTTGAGCGATGCGCCGAAAAATCCCAGCTCGCCCATGGGCTTGACCAGTTCGCGCGGAAAGCGTCCGGCGCGATTGCACTCTTCGATGATGGGAATCAGATTGTCTTCAATGAACTGGCGCGTGGTGTCGCGCACGAGGCGCTCCTCTTCGGTGAGCAACGAATCGTACTGGATAAAATCTACCCCGCGAAATTTGATGGCAGGCATGAGCGGTCTCTCCGTGCGAATGAATTCGGCCGGGCCCCTCGCCTTTCCCCAGGAAAATCTGACAGGGCAGCGGCCGGAAGGCAAACATTTGAAGCTATCAGGGCAGGGGAACGGGGGTCAAACCGGGATTGTGTCGGTTAGTGGCCCGGTTTGGGCAACTTTCATTTTGTCATTCCGAACTGGGCTGAAAGCCCGGTGAGGAACCTGCTGTTCCCCCGGGGGCAAAACGCAGATTCCTCGCGCGATAAAACTGCGCTTCGGAATGACAAATTTCAAACTGACCCACTACCGGGAATTGCGGCCGCTTTGAGCGTGAAGCTCGCGAGTTGAACCGGACGCGTCCTGAATTTCGTTTTTCTCCATCTCGATTACCCCGACCCACTGGCCTTGGCGCTCTTCGGAGAACACGATGTGCCCGCCGAGGATATGCGCTACGGCCGCGGGCGGAAGATCGCGGTGGAAACCGAAAAATCGGGTCTTGAGATCTTCCCATTTGCGCCAGTGCCCGAGCGTCCAACGCTCCAGCATCGAACGCGGAGGATCGTACTTCGTGGAGAACACGAGCGCGGCATCGAAGTGCGAGCGGTAGTCGGCAGCCGAGAGCACTTGCTCCAGAGCAAAATCTTCGATGCGCACCACCTGCATGGGGCGAGTCGTGTAGCCGAGCCAGGGACGTGTCAGTTCGTCCGAGGCCGGCCACGCCGTTAGTACGCGCGCCATGGGGTAGCGGGCTTCGAGGAAGCGCTCGGCATTTTCGTGCAGGACGACGTAGTCGCGGTAGGCGAGGTTGTCCTCCGGCGAGAAGCCGTACGGCGGGTTCCAGAACCATCCCAGGACGAACGCGGCGGCAACGATCGCAATGGCGAACGGCCAGTAACTCAGCCGCCGGCGCAGAGTGGAAACCGCAACGATGATCACCAGCGGCACGGCGGGCAGCATGTAGCGGGCGAGTACGGCGCCGCCAATCGCCGCCATCGCGACCACATACGCCGTAACGATCACGAGGAAGACCATCTGCACCGGAATTACAATGCGGCGACGCTCGCCGTCCTTGTCGCCTAAGGGCGGGAGCAACATGGCGAGAAGCATGGCCATCGTCAGCAACCACAAATGGAGATAGCCGAAGACCTGCCACAGGCGCAGAAAAAACGCCAGAGCAAATCGCAGAGGACTAAGCGTCGAAGCAACGTTGTAGCGGAAGTACTCAGGATTGCCGAAAACGTATCCGCTATGCGCGTAGTGATAGAAGTACCAAAGCGCCAGGGGAAATACAGGAAACAACAGCGCGGAAAGTATGCGGGGCGATCGTAAACGGTCGCTCCACAGATTCTGCCAGCCAAGTTTCGTTCCGACACCGCGCAACAGTTCCCAGCCTGCCAGAGCGAGTGGGGCGATGATCGCGGTCTCCTTCGCCAGAGCTGCCAGCGAAAACCAGATCGCGGTCGCGAGCGGATCTTCTTCCAGATATGCGCACAGAGCCCAAAAGGTGAGGCCCGCCGCGGCCAGATCCACCTGCGCCAGAGAACTCTGCGCAAAGAACACCGGATAGACTGCGGTACATAACGTCGACGCAATCGCGACTTCCCGGTTGGCCACGCGCTCGGCCAGGCGGAAAACTCCCATCAATGAAAACGAAGCCAACATCAGCATCGCGGACCGCGCCACCAGCGGGGCGTAGCCCGCCAACTTCCACCACAACGCGACCCACGCAAGCACCAGGGGAGGGTGGGCATTCGACAACGTAGAATGCGGGATCAGGATTCCGGACAGAAGAAGGTCGCGCGCCGCAGGAACGTAGTAGCCCGCTTCATCCCAAAAATAAGGAAGCTGCAGCAACGGCCCATGCAACAGAAAAATGGCGACGAAGATCGCGGCGAACACTACCGCCGGATGCTGCCGATTTGGAGGGGAAGGCATTCTGACTGTAGCGATCCTGCGCGCTGCGCCCCGCAGGGGGAAATCAACCCTAATTAGTGAACCGGTCCCGCCGGCCCCATGCGCGGATCTAGTTTGATCTCGCCGAAAGCCCCCTCGTAGCCCGCGATGTTCTGTTGCAGAAGTCCGAGCAGAGCTTTCGCCTGTTGTGGACTGAGATAAATTCCCTGAAAATTCTTGATGTCTACCTGCGTTTCGGTCTGCTGCTGCAGCGTGCCGAAGACGAGAAAGAAGTCCCATATGTTCACCCGCATCTGCACGCTGTTGGCATAGTTCTCGCGGTAATCGGGGGAGTTCGTCAGCTTAACGTTGGGTTGGTTTGGAATGCTCATAGGGTGGAAGTTTAATGAGTTTGCAGCCCAGAAGGAAGTGGGGGCGGGATGAACCCATGAGCGACGTCCAGCTTCTTGGCCACCCTCACTGACAAAAACTGTCACGCATTGCTCGTTTATGACCCTTCGTGCGCGCCTTGACTCTGGGAAAAGCACCTCCAGGTCATCGCTCGCACTGAAACTAAAGGGGTTGCCTTGAAAATGACGGTTACTTTGGGAAGTACCTTGTGGCGGACAAAGTGCGATAGAGTTGGAGTTCCTCCGGTGAACACGGAGGCTTGCGGGCATCTTATGAGCCAAAACGGCGATCACGGGATGATGGAAGAGGTCGTACTGCCAGAGCACCTGCTGCCCTTGGGAACGGTGTTGGGGCCGGGAGTTTCGGCGATGGACCTGTGCATGGTCCTGGCAAAAATTTTTCGCGTACAGTACACCGAGGTCGCATTAATGCGGCTGGAAGGTGGACTGCTCCGCTTCATATTCCCTGAGTACTTGCGCACGACGGGAGCGATTCCGCTGTCGAGCAAGGCGGTCGCCGCGCATACGGCGCTCAGCAAGAAAGCTGAGATCTTCAACAATTTCGCGCGCGTCAAGCACGCGAGCATCTTCGAGACGATCAAGCCCAGCCACGACGCGGATGAACCGGCGCCGCCGTCACCGATTCAGAAACTGATGTCGGTGCCGATCATGGATCGCGACTCCAACGTGGTGGGAGTGATTCAGATTTCGCGCAAGGGCCTCGATCCGAAGTACGCTCAGGACTTCAGCCGCGAAGATCTGCACGACCTGGAAATAGCGGCCGGCCTGCTCGCCACCGCTCCGGCTTTGTTCACCAACTAACTTAGTCCGGAATCAGGTCAGGCGGCGCTCATCCCGAGCGCCGCAAATTTTTTGCCGGCTTCCATACTCCGCCAAAATCAGTTGCCCAGCACAAACAAGTCGCCATCGTTTTCGGCGTAGATTTTTCCGTCAGGACCGATCGCCACCGGCGTGTACGCGGCCCCAATCGCCGATTTCAGGAAGATCTTCCCTTTCAGAGCGCCCGTCTTGTCGATTACATACACATTGCCGTCTTCGCTGTTCGCGTAGACCGTTCCGTTGGCGTCGACCGCCGGCGCATTGACGCACCACTCGTAGCCGTGAGGGTGGTTCGTGTCGATGGTGTTGTTGCGGAAGGCCCATTCGGGCTGCATATCTGCGGTGAGCTGTGCAATGAAGTAAGGGCCCTGATTGACGTAGAGATTGTCTTTGAGAATGATCGAGTACGTCCCGTCGTGAGCGTAGATCGCCGGGGTGGAATCCCATCCGAAGTTGAAAAACGTTTGGTAAACGCCGTCCGGGCCAAATTTCATCATGGCGCCGTTGCCGGTATCCAGAGCCCCAAACAAAATGCTGCCATCGGGTGCTACGGCTGGGCTGGAGGATGCTTGGTCGCTCACATACATTGCTGAACCGGGACGGATTTTTCCGAAAAGATAAGTGTCCCATTTCGGCGAGAGATCTTGAGTATTGGCGGCAATCAAATATGCTGCCCAGAAGATGAACTGCGCGCGGCTGACGGTATATACAGTCTTGCCATCGGGCGAGATCGCGGGCGCAATATTCAGGCCGGGGCGCTGCTGACCGCAGGGAACCTGCCCTCCAATGCAATTCTGAATGGCATCCGGGACGAGGCTAGCGTAAGTTGCCTTGGTCACAGAGCCATCGGCTGAGATCTTCACCAGCCACGAACCGCGGGGCTCGGCCGTCCAGGGAAATTCGTTGTCGAGTGCAAGAGCGTTGTAATAGAGATTACCCGCTGCATCGAGGGTCAGCGGGCTGGAGACAAAAACATTGGTGTAGCCGCCGAACGGCGAGTAGTCGGCGACGACAGTGCCGTCCGACTCGCGCAGCTTGTAGACCGATCCCGATCCGCCCGGCACATAGATGTAGCCTCCACCGGCGGCCGCATGAAATACCGGCTCCCAGCCATGCAGCCCGATGGTTTTCTCATTTCGGCCGCCAGCATTACTGTTGGGCTCAGGCTTCCAGTCGCTCCAGTAATTCCACTTCTCGACCAGAGAGCCGTTCTGCCACTGATAGGCGCGCTCATTCCAGCTCTCGCCATTCCACGCATCCGGACCGCAGGGATAGGGCTGCATCGATCCCGGCGGATTGCAGGAGGTGTAGGTTCCTGTCTTGAACTCGATGAAGACCATGTCGCCGTCAATCAGTGGAACCTGGTAATGCGATAGCAGATCGCCATTGGACTCGGCCTGCGCCTGCGGCACGAAGGGGTCGTAGGTGATGTCGACGAGTTGCTTCGTCGGAATCAAGCCGACAACCGAGGATGATCCATTATGTTGGGCGTCGCGGCCCCATTGCAGCCAACTTCCATCCGGCGCGGCGTGCACGTTTGTCACGCGAAGGGCTTGCCAGGCGAGGAGAGTCAGCAAAAGGCAGAACGCAAAAATGATGGACTTACGCATGGGGGGACTCCTTCGGCGAGAATATTTCGGGGCAGAAGTGTCCCTCTTTTCCGAAGGCGTGTCAATGTGCAGAAATCTGCAGTAGTGGTGCAGTGTGCGAGGAATGGTCCGTATCAGGGCATGCCTTCAGGCGTGCCACCAAGCGCG
>Ga0075017_100001271_pt1 | contig 15296 bp, 14 predicted proteins | sample AleBraG_ABR_2012_FD_71475 | JGI IMG/M metagenome (GOLD analysis project Ga0075017, IMG submission 71475) | Freshwater sediment microbial communities in response to fracking from Pennsylvania, USA - Alex Branch Run_MetaG_ABR_2012 | ecosystem: Environmental > Aquatic > Freshwater > Creek >... | reverse complement strand
GCGACCGCGCGCGGCTGCTCGTGGATCTCCTTGAGCATGTAGTGGCGGTACTGGCCCTTCTCCGCCGCGTCGGCGGACAGTTCGCTGTCCCGGGCCGGGCGTTCCGCGCCGTTGCCCTCGCGATCGATGATCCGCACGGCAGCACGCGTGATCTCGGCCACGTCTCCCTCGTCCAGGAACATGAAGCGCCGCGTCACGGGCAGCAGCGCGGCCACGTCGGAGGCCACGAAGTTCTCGTTCTCGCCGATGCCGATGACCACCGGGCAGCCCATCCGCGCGATGATGATGCGCGTGGGCTCCTGCTGGCTGATGACCGCGAGCGCGTAGGCGCCCTCGAGCTCGCTGACCGTGGCACGTACCGCCTTGAACAGGTCGCCGATGCGCGCCATGTGAAAATGGATCCGGTGCGCGATCACCTCGGTGTCGGTCTCGGACTCGAACTCGTAGCCGGCCTTGCGCAGCTCCTCGCGCAGCTCATCGTGATTCTCGATGATGCCGTTGTGGACGATCGCCAGCCCGTCGCGCGAGATGTGCGGGTGCGCGTTGCGCTCCGACGGCACGCCGTGCGTGGCCCAGCGCGTATGCGCGATGCCGAGCCGCCCGGCGATCGGACTTGCCAGCAGCGCCTCCTGCAGCGCCCGCACCTTGCCGACGGTGCGCAGTCGCCCCATCTGGCCGCCGGCCCCGACCACGGCGATGCCGGCGGAATCGTAGCCGCGGTATTCGAGCCGCTTCAGGCCCTCGATCAGGATGGGCACGATGTCCCGGCCGGCGATGGCCCCGACTATTCCACACATTTCCTGCGGAGTCCTTCTGCTGTAGGTCTACTTCTGCTTGGCGGGCCGCTGCCAGTGTTCAACCGTGCGCTGCGTGGATCGTTCCAGCGTCAGCACGCCTTCGGGCGCGTCGCGCGTGATGGTGGAACCGGCGCCGATCGTGGCGCCGGCGCCGACCTTGACGGGCGCGACCAGCATCGTACCGGACCCGATGAAGGCCTGGTCGCCGATGTGCGTGCGCCACTTGTTGGCGCCGTCGTAATTGCAGGTGATCGTACCGGCGCCCACATTGACCCCGGCGCCGACGCTGGCATCGCCGATGTAGCTCAGATGATTGGCCTTGCTGCCGGCGCCGATGTCGGACTTCTTGATCTCCACGAAATTGCCCACGTGCACGCCGTCGTGCAGCGTCGTTTCGGGACGGATGCGGCTGAATGGACCGATTTCGCAGGACGCGCCGATGTCGGCGCGCTCGATCACGCAGTGGGGCTTGATGTTGGTGCCAGCGCCGACGCGCACCTGGCTGAGGATGCTGTGGGCACCGACGCGTACGCCGTCGCCGAGCTGCACGGGTCCTTCGAGCACGACGTTGACGTCGAGCACCACGTCGCGTCCGCAATGCACGGCCCCGCGGATATCGACGCGGGCCGGGTCGATCACGGTGACCCCGTCTCGCATGAGCGCCTGCGCGCGCAGCCGGCGGTATTCGCCCTCCAGCGCGGCGAGCTGCAGCTTGTCGTTGACGCCCAGGACTTCGGCGACAGTCGGCGCCAGCAGCGGCGTCACGCGGATGCGGTCGCTGACCGCCATCGCGATGATGTCGGTCAGGTAGTACTCGCGCTGCGCATTGCGGTTCCTCAGCTTCGCCAGCCAGCGCTTCAAATGCGCGGCCTGCACCGCGATCACGCCGGTGTTGCCCTCGCGGATCTTCAGTTCGCGGGCCCCGGCGTCCTGCTGCTCGACGACGCGCAGCACTTCGCCCCGGGCATTGCGCACCACGCGACCGTAGCCCGTCGGATCGTCGAGCGTCACGGTCAGCAGCCCCATGCTCTTCGGCCCCACGGCCTGCAGCAGCTCGGTCAGCGTCGCGGTCCGGATCAGCGGCACGTCGCCGTAGAGCACCAGCACGCGATGATCGTCCGGAATGCCGGGAACGGCCTGCTGCACGGCATGGCCGGTGCCGAGCTGTTCGCGTTGCAGCACCCAGCGCAGCTTGGGCGCGCGTACCGCCAGCCGCACCTGTTCGCCGCCGTGGCCATAGACGACGTGGATGAGTGCCGGCTCGAGCGCCGTGGCGGCATCGAGCACGTGGGCGAGCAGCGGATGCCCGGCCAGCGGCTGCAGCACCTTGGGCAGCGCCGATTTCATGCGCTGGCCCTGGCCGGCAGCCAGAATCACCACCGACAGCGGTGACGGCTTGGACGATCTGGCCATCTTAAGGGGGCACGCTCATTGGGTGGGCCAATTTATCACAGCCAGCCCGGCCTGGAGTGTGACGGGCAGCCGCGCCGTGTGTCGCGCGTGCGCAGCCCGAGCTTCTCAGCCGCGGATCTTGCGCAGGCGCTCGATGAGCTTGAGCTGTGCCGCGGCACGCGCCAGCTCGGCCAGCGCCTCGGCCTGCTCGAGCTTGTCGATCTTGCCGGCCAGCGCCTCTTCGGCACGCTGGCGCGCCGCCAGTGCGGCCGCCTCATCCAGATCCGCGGCGCGCGCTGCGGTATCGGCGAGCACCGTGACCCGGTTGGGCTGCACCTCGAGCGCTCCGCCACCGACGTAGAAGGATTGCTCGGCGCCTTCGGGCGGCTGCACGCGCACTTCACCGGCCTTCAGCAGCGCCAGCAGCGGCGCGTGGCGCGGCGCGACGCCGATCTCGCCTTCGGCGGCCGGCAGGAACACCATCTTCGCCGGGCCGGAGTAGATCTCGCCCTCGGCGCTGACGATGTCGACCTGGATGCTGTCTGCCATGCTGTGCGGTTTCCTGGGGTGCGCTTCGGGACTGCCTGCGGGCCTACTGCAGCGTCTTGGCCTTCTCGACCGCTTCCTCGATCGAGCCGACCATGTAGAAGGCCTGCTCGGGCAGCGAGTCGTAGTCGCCGGCAATGATGCCCTTGAAGCCGCGGATCGTGTCCTTGAGCGGGACGATCTTGCCGTCCTGGCCCGTGAACACCTTGGCCACGTTGAACGGCTGCGACAGGAAGCGCTGGATCTTGCGCGCGCGGAACACCGTGAGCTTGTCCTCCTCCGACAGCTCGTCCATGCCGAGGATCGCGATGATGTCCTGCAGCTCCTTGTAGCGCTGCAGGATCGCCTGCACGCCGCGTGCCGTGTCGTAGTGCTCCTCGCCGACCACCAGCGGGTCGAGCTGGCGGCTGGTGGAATCGAGCGGATCGACCGCCGGGTAGATGCCGAGCGCCGCGATCTGGCGCGACAGCACCACCGTGGCGTCGAGGTGCGCGAATGTGGTCGCGGGCGACGGATCGGTCAGGTCGTCCGCGGGCACGTACACGGCCTGGATCGAGGTGATCGAACCGGTCTTGGTCGACGTGATGCGCTCCTGCAGCACGCCCATTTCCTCAGCCAGCGTCGGCTGGTAGCCCACGGCGGAGGGCATGCGGCCCAGCAGCGCCGATACTTCGGTGCCGGCGAGCGTATAGCGGTAGATGTTGTCGACGAAGAACAGCACGTCGCGACCGCGGCCGGAGGCCTGCTTCTCGTCGCGGAAGTACTCGGCCATGGTCAGGCCCGTGAGCGCGACGCGCAGGCGGTTGCCGGGCGGCTCATTCATCTGGCCGTAGACCATCGCCACCTTGGAGTTGCTGAGCGTGTCCTTGTCGATGACGCCCGACTCGATCATCTCGTGATAGAAGTCGTTGCCCTCGCGCGTGCGCTCGCCGACGCCCGCGAACACCGACAGGCCCGAATACTGCTTGGCGATGTTGTTGATGAGCTCGAGCATGTTGACGGTCTTGCCCACGCCGGCGCCGCCGAACAGGCCGACCTTGCCGCCCTTCGCGAACGGCACCAGCAGGTCGATGACCTTGATGCCGGTGACCAGCAGGTCCTGGCCGCCCGCTTGGCTCTCGTAGGACGGCGCCGGACGGTGGATCGGCAACCTGTCCTTGGTCTGCACGGGGCCGCGGTTGTCCTGCGGCACGCCGAGCACGTCCATGATGCGCCCGAGCGTGCCCTGGCCCACCGGCACCATGATCGGCGCGCCCGTGGCCTGGACCGCGAGACCGCGCTTCAGGCCTTCGGAGGCGCCCATGGCGATCGTGCGCACCACGCCATCGCCCAGCTGCTGCTGGACTTCGAGCGTCAGGTCCGCGTCCGTGAGGCGCAGCGCCTCGTAGACCCTCGGCACCGATTCACGCGGGAACTCCACGTCGATGACCGCGCCGATGATCTGAGTAATCTTGCCCGTTGCCATGCATGTCTCCAGGGCCTGCGGCCCCAACTCCAGGGCCTGCGGCCCCAACTCCAGGGCCTGCGGCCCACTTTCAACGAGGTCCGCGCCGGGCGCGGACCTCGTTCATCACGAAAAATTCAGACCGCAGCGGCTCCGCCGACGATTTCCGCCAGTTCCTTGGTGATCGCCGCCTGGCGGGCCTTGTTGTAGACCAGCTGCAGATCGCCGATCAGGTTGCCGGCATTGTCCGAGGCGCTCTTCATCGCCACCATGCGAGCCGCCATTTCGCAGGCCACGTTCTCGACCGAACCCTGGTAGACCTGGGATTCGATATAGCGCAGCAGCAGGCCGTCGAGGATCTGCATGGCCTCCGGCTCGTAGATGTAATCCCAGTGCTGCGGCAGCCCGCTGTCCCTGATCGACTGGGCCGGCAGCAGCTGCTGCACCTGCGGCTTCTGCGTCATGGTGTTCACGAACTGCGCGTTCACCAGGAACAGCCGGTCGATGCGGCCTTCGCGGTAGGCGTCGAGCATGACCTTGACGGAGCCGATCAGGTCCTTGACGTGCGGATGGTCGCCCAGGCCGGTCACGCTGCCCAGGATCGGGACCGCCAGGCGCCGGAAGAACGCCAGGCCCTTGGAGCCGAGGATGCACAGGTTGACCGTCGCGCCCTTGCCCTGCCATTCGCGCATCAGGTAGAGGACCGCCTTGAACACGTTGGTGTTCAGGCCGCCGCACAGGCCGCGGTCGGTCGAGATGATGACGATGCCGACCGACTGCGGTGCGCGCTCCACCAGGAACGGATGCCGGTAGTCCGGATTCGCCTCGGTCAGGTTGGCGATCACGGCGCGCATCTTCGCCGCATAGGGACGCGCGACCTTCATGCGGTCCTGCGCACGCCGCATCTTGCTCGCCGCGACCATTTCCATGGCCTTGGTGATCTTCTGCGTGCTCTTGACGCTCGCGATCTTGCTGCGGATTTCCTTGGTGCCAGGCATGCGGAAACCCCTAGTACGTGCCCGTCTTCGCGAACTCTTCGCAGATCTTCCGGAGCGTCGCCTCGTGCGCCTTCAGTTCCGGCTTGGCGTTGATCGCGTCGATGTCGGCCCGGCAGCTGCTGCGGGCGAAGCCCTGCAGCGCAGCCTCGAAGTCGACGATCTTGTTGCGCGGCACCTTGTCCATGTAGCCGTTGTTGACCGCGTAGATCGACAGCGCCATTTCGGCCACCGACATCGGCGCGTACTGCTTCTGCTTCATGACCTCCGTGACGCGCTGGCCGCGCTCGAGCTGCTTGCGGGTCGCCTCGTCGAGATCGGAGGCGAACTGCGAGAAGGCCGCGAGCTCGCGGAACTGCGCCAGCGCCAGGCGGATGCCGCCGCCGAGCTTCTTGATGATGTCGGTCTGCGCCGCGCCGCCGACGCGCGACACCGAAATGCCGGCGTTCATGGCCGGACGGATGCCGGAATTGAACAGGTCGGTCTCGAGGAAGATCTGGCCGTCGGTGATCGAAATCACGTTGGTCGGCACGAACGCGGTCACATCGCCCGCCTGGGTCTCGATGATCGGCAGGCCGGTGAGTGAACCGGTCTTGCCCTTGACGCGGCCCTTGCTGACCATCTCGACGTACTGCTCGTTGACGCGCGCGCTGCGCTCCAGCAGGCGGCTGTGCAAATAGAACACGTCGCCGGGGAAGGCCTCGCGGCCCGGCGGGCGGCGCAGCAGCAGCGAGATCTGCCGGTAGGCGACCGCCTGCTTGGACAGATCGTCATAGATGATCAGCGCGTCTTCGCCGTTGTCCATGAAGTACTCGCCCATCGTCACGCCCGAGTAGGCCGACAGGTACTGCATGGCGGCGGGCACCGAGGCCGAGGCAGCCACGATGATCGTGTGCGCCATGGCACCGTGCTCTTCGAGCTTGCGCACGACGTTGGCGATCGAGCTCTGCTTCTGGCCGATCGCGACGTAGACGCATTTGATGCCCGAGGACTTCTGGTTGATGATCGTGTCGATCGCCAGCGCGGTCTTGCCGGTCTGGCGGTCGCCGATGATCAGCTCGCGCTGGCCGCGGCCGATCGGCACCATCGCGTCGACGGCCTTGTAGCCGGTCTGCACGGGCTGGCCGACGCTCTTGCGGTAGATGACGCCCGGCGCCACGCGCTCGATCGGCGCCGAGAGCTTGGCGTTGATCGGGCCCTTGCCGTCGATCGGATTGCCGAGCGCATCGACGACCCGGCCGAGGAGCTCCGGACCCACGGGCACCTCGAGGATGCGGCCGGTGGTCTTGACCGTATCGCCTTCGCGGATGCTCTTGTAGTCGCCCAGCACCACGGATCCGACCGAGTCCTGCTCCAGGTTCAGAGCCAGCCCGAACAGGTTGCCCGGGAACTCGATCATCTCGCCGTAGCAGACGTCGGCCAGGCCGTGGATGCGGCAGATGCCGTCGGTGACCGACACCACGGTGCCGACGTTGCGGGCCTGATTCGCCGCGCTGAAGCTCTCGATGCGCTGGCGGATCAGGTCGCTGATTTCGGATGCTTTGATCGACATGAATCTTATCCTCTGTGAACTGTTGCTCTGGCGTCCGCGTCAGACGGCGGTCGCCGCAGCCAGCTGGCTCAAGGCAGCACGCACGCTGCCGTCGATCACCAGATCGTCGGCACGTATCACGGCGCCGCCGAGCAGGCCCGGGTCCAGCTCGCAATGCAGGCGCACTTCGCGCTCGAGTCGCCGGCGCATGGCGTCGCTGTAGCGCGCCTGCTGCTCGGCGCTGAGTTCGACCGCCGAAGTCACGGTCACGTCCACGGTGCGTTCGGCGTCCGCGCGCAGCTGCTCGTAGCGCGCGGCGATTTCCGGCAGGAACCCCAGGCGCCGGTTGGCCGCCAGCGTACGCACGAAATTCTTCGCCTGCTCGTCGAACCCGCCGGCGCCCAGCGTCGCGCCACCGATCTCCGTGACCAGGCCGACCAGCTGGTCGGCGCTGACGCCCGGATTGCCGAGCAGCACCATGACGCGCGGGTCCGCGACCACACCGGCGGCGGCGCGCAGCGCGGCGGACCACTGCGGCAGGCGCTGGTCGGCCAGCGCCAGCATGAACACGGCCTTGGCGTAGGGACGGGCAATCGTGATGCGCTCGGCCATGGCGTGACCTAGAGGCCGGCGGCGAGCTTGTCGAGCAGCTGCGCGTGCGTGCCTGCGTCGATCTCGCGGCCGACGATCTTGGCGGCGCCGCTGACGGCCAGCGCCGCCACCCTGCCGCGCAGCTCGTCGCGCGCCTTCTGCGCCTCGAGCGCGGTCTGGGCCCGCGCGCCCTCGATCAGGCGTGCGCCCTCGGCCTGCGCCGACTGCCTGGCCGCCTCGATGATCTCGTTGGCACGCGCCTGGGCCTGATGCTCGATGGCCAGCGCCCGCTCGCGCGCGGCCTTGACCAGTTCCTCGACGCGCGCTTCCGCGGCAACCAGATCCTTCTGGCCGCGATCAGCGGCCGCCAGGCCCTCGGCGATGCGCTGTGCCCGGGCCTGGATCGAGCCCGTGATCTCCGGCCACAGAAACTTCATCGCGACCCAGATCACGGCGGCGAAGATGATCATCTGCGCCAGGATCGTTGCATTCAGATTCACGCTGCGTACCTCAGGTCAGTGGGCTTGGCTGCTGCTCAGCCGATGCCCTTGAGGAAGGGGCTGGCGAAGGTGAAGAACAGGCCGATACCCACGCCGATCATCGTGACCGCGTCGAGCAGACCCGCGACGATGAACATCTTGATCTGCAGCATCGGCACCAGTTCGGGCTGGCGCGCCGCGCCTTCCAGGAACTTGCCGCCCAGCAGACCGAAGCCGATCGCCGTACCCAGCGCACCCATGCCGATCAGGATCGCCACCGCGATCGCGGTCATGCCCTGGACTTGCGCCAAACTCGCTACGTTACCCATGTCAACTCCTTAAGACGAAAACTATTGCTGGAAACCCGAACCGACTCAATGATCAGCGTGCTCGTGCGCCATCGACAGGTAGACGATGGTCAGCATCATGAAGATGAAGGCCTGCAGCAGCACGATGATCACGTGGAAGCTGCCCCAAAGCAGGCCAAGCACGAACTGCAGCAGCCACAGGGTGATCGCGCCGGGGTGCGTGGGCCAGCCCTGCGTCAGGGCGAACAGGCCGATCAGGATCATCACCAGCTCGCCGGCGTACATGTTGCCGAACAGTCGCAGCGCGAGCGAGACGGGCCGCGCCACCTGCTCGACCGTATTGAGCAGGATGTTGAACGGTATCAGCGCCCAGTGATTGAAGGGATGGAACAGGAATTCCTTGGCGTAGCCGGCTGCGCCCTTCATCTTGAAGCTGAAGTACTGCACCAGCAGGAACACGGTCAGCGCGATGCCGAAGGTGATGTTCGGATCGGTGGTCGCGACCGACTTGAAGAAATCCAGGTGGAAGCCACGCTCGGCGACCACGGTCGACCACAGATCGACCGGGAACAGGTCCATGGCGTTCATGAACAGCACCAGGCAGAAGATCGTGATCGCGAGCGGCGCGATCAGCGGTCCGGCGGAATGCAGCGTGTCCTTGACATTCTTGTCGACCATATCGACGACGCCTTCGGCGTATTTCTGGAAGCCGGTGGGCGCGCTGCTGAGGGAGCGCTTCGAGGTGCGCAGCGCGATGGCGAACGCGGCCAGGAACAGCAGGCCCATCAGCGCCGAGGCCAGCACGCTGTCCAGGTTGAGCGTCCAGAACGCGCTGTCGCCGAACCGCCAGGTCCAGTTCGTCAGGTGGTGCTGAATGTATTCAGTGACCGAGGTCGGTCCCTGCGCAGCTTCTGCAGCCATCTTGTACGTTCCCTATCCCTATTGTAAGAGACCAAAACCGTCCGCGCCCGCCCTTCAACCGCGTCGGCCCGCGAATCGCGCCAGCGCCACCCAGTAGGCGACGAAGGTCGACACGTAGCCCGCGAACAGCGGTCCCGGTGCCAGCCCGCGCGCGCGCAAGGCCAGCACGAACAGCAGCACCGTGACCCCGATCTTCATCGCCTCGCCGCGATAGAAGCCGCGCGCAATCGCCTGCGCGTTGCCGGACGTGCCACGCCGGAATCCGCAAGCCACCTGTACCAGGCTCGCCGCCGCTCCGATGCCGCCTCCCACCGCCGCGGCGAGGCCCGCCGCTGCGCCGATTAATGCAGCGCAAATCAATGCGACCACACCGCTGATCGCCGCCTGGCCGGCGACCAGCATCAGGGCCTGGCGACGGGCGAGCGCAAAATCGTAATGGGTCAGCGGGGCATCCTGAGAACCTTGCGACGGGACCTCGAAGCCCCATCGCGAAGGCGGCGCATTATAGGGAGCGGACCGCCGCGCTTCAACACGTAATAACGCGTACGAATTCCACGGCTTGCCGGCCACGCGGACGCTACTGGATATGCGACAGAATCCCGTCGAGTTCGTCGAGGCTGTTGTAGCCCACGACGAGCTTGCCGCGGCCATCGGCACCGTGCTGAATCTGCACCCGGGCACCGAGCTTGTCGGCCAGTTCATTTTCGAGCCGCAGCACATTCGCGTCCCGGTGCCCGGCCCCGTTCCTCGCGGCCGCCGCGCCGTGGCCGGCAGACGCGCCCGCCGGCGCATTCAGGCGGCGCACGAGTGCCTCGGTGTCGCGTACCGATAGGCCCTTTTTCACCACCAGTTGTGCCAGTTCGACCTGTTTTCGCCGATTTTCAAGCCCAAGCAGTGCGCGGGCATGGCCCATGTCCAATTCCCGGCGCTCGAGCAGCTCGCCGACTTCCGGCGCCAGATCGATCAGCCGCAGCAGGTTGCTCACGGCGACGCGCGAGCGGCCCACGGCCTCCGCAACCTGTTGATGTGTAAGACCGAACTCAGCGATCAGGCGTTCGAAGGCGCGTGCTTCCTCGAGCGGATTGAGGTCCTCGCGCTGGATGTTCTCGATCAACGCCATGGCCACGGCGGCCTCATCCGGGACCTGCCGGATGATCGCCGGGATCTCCGTGAGTCCCGCCAGCTGGGCGGCACGCCAGCGCCGCTCGCCGGCGACGATCTCGTATCGCTGTTCACCCGGTGTGCCCGTCGCTGATCCGGCCGGCGCGCTGCGCGCCAGCGGGCGCACCACGATCGGCTGGATGACCCCCTGCTTGCGGATCGATTCGGCCAGCTCGGTCAGCGTGTCGTTGCGCATGTCGATGCGCGGCTGGTAGCGCCCGCGCTGCAGCAATTCCACCGGCAGGCGTGCCAGCTGCTCACCGGTGGGCAGTACGGTGCCGGGGGCCCCCGGCGCCGCCGCCGCGGGCACCGAGGCCGCCGGGGCGGTCGCATGGGCGCGCGCCTGGCCGAGCAGGTCGGCCAGCCCGCGCCCCAGCGTGGGCTTCTTCTGGCTCATGGGGACACTCCGCTGCTCGCGCCGTCCTCACGGCGCAGCATCTCGCCGGCCAGTGCCAGGTAGGCCAGCGCGCCGCGCGAATCCTTGTCGTGCAGCAGCGCGGGGCGCCCGAAGGAGGGCGCCTCGGCAAGCCGCACGTTGCGCGGTACCACCGTGCGGAACACCTTGTCGCCGAAATGTTCGGTCAGCTGGCCGCTGACGGCGGTGGCCAGGTTATTGCGCGGATCGTACATGGTGCGCAGGATGCCCTCGATCTCGAGCCCCGGGTTGGCCGCGCCGCGGATCTGCTCGATGGTCGAGACCAGCGCCGAGAGGCCCTCGAGGGCATAGAACTCGCACTGCATCGGAATCAGCACGCTGTCGGCCGCGATCAGGGCATTGACGGTGAGGATATTCAGCGACGGCGGGCAGTCAATCAGCACCACGTCATAGCCGCCGCGGATCGGTGCCAGGGCCTGTCGCAGGCGCAGTTCGCGGCCCGATTCAATCGTCAGCAGCCGCACCTCGGCCGCGGTCAGGTCCTGGTTCGCAGGCAGCAGGGCCATGCCGGCACTTTCCAGGCGCATGACCGCTGCGGCGGCGGTGCATTCCCCGAGCAGCACTTCCAGCGTGCCGCGTTCCAGCTTCGACTTGTCGACGCCACAGCCCGTGGTGGCGTTGCCCTGCGGATCCAGGTCGACCAGCAGCACCTGCCGCCGCGTCGCGGCCAGCGACGCCGCCAGATTGACCGCCGTGGTGGTCTTGCCGACCCCGCCTTTCTGATTTGCCACCGCGATCACACGCTTCATGCATGCAAGTGTAGGGCAGCCCAAGCGCTTGCGGGTAAACTTAGGTCAGATGAAGCCGGCACCCAAGCGATGGATCTCCGCATTCCTGGTGGCCGCAGTCTGTGCCGGTTTGACCATCGGCCTGTGGGCCTGGGCGAACCGCCCGGATGCCGAAGTCCCCTGGCCCAAGCGCGTGCAGGGCATGGCCTTCTCGCCGTTCCGGGCCAACCAGGACGGACGTCTCAACCAGTACCCCAGCGCCGCGGAGATCGACCAGGACCTGAAGCTGCTCGAAGGACGCGTGCACGCGGTGCGCACCTACGGCACCGGCGGCACGCTCGGCGAGGTGCCGGCGCTGGCGGCGAAGTACGGCATCAGCGTCGCGGTGGGCGCCTGGCTGGACAAGGACAAGGAGACCAACGAGGTGCAGATTACCCGGGCCATCGAGCTGGCGCGCAACCACCGCAACGTGGTGCGCGTGTTCGTCGGCAACGAAGTGCTGCTGCGACAGGACCTGACCGTCGGTGAACTGGCCGCGCAGATCGATCGCGTCCGCAACGCCGTCACCGTACCGGTGGGCACGGCCGAAACCTGGGCCTACTGGCTGAAATACCCCGAGCTCGCGCAGCACTGCGATTTCCTGGCGGTGCACCTGCTGCCGTACTGGGAGGGCCTGAACGTCGAGGCCGCGGTGGACCAGAGCTTCCAGCACCTCAAGCTCGTGCAGCGCGCCTACCCCGACAAGCAGGTGATCATCGGCGAGGTCGGCTGGCCCTCGGACGGCCGCACGCGCGGCCTGGCCGTGGCTTCGCCGGCCAACGAGGCGCTGTTCCTGCGCCGCTTCCTGGCGCGCGCCGACGCGGAGAAGATGCGCTATTACATCATGGAGGCCTTCGACCAGCCCTGGAAGGCCGGCGACGAGGGGGGCGTCGGCGCCTACTGGGGCGTGTTCGACGTCAACCGCCAGGTGAAATTCGAATTCACGGCGCCGATCGTGCGCATCCCGGAATGGCGCGTGCTGGCCGGCATCTCGGTCACGATCGCCCTGCTCCTGCTCGGCCTGTTCTATGTGCACAGCGGCTCACTGCGCACCCGCGGCCGCACCATGCTGGCCGTGGTCGTATACGCCTCCGCCACCGCCGCGGTGTGGATCATCTACGACTACACGCAGCAATACCTCACCCTGACCACCGTGCTGGTCGGCGCGCTGCTGATCCTCGGCATGCTCGGGGTCATCGCGGTGCTGTTCGCCGAAGCGCACGAATGGGCGGAGGCCCACTGGATCAGGGGGCACGGGCGCCTGCTGGCGCCGCACCGTGTCGAGGGCGAACCGCTGCCGAAGGTGTCGGTGCACGTGCCGGCCTACAACGAACCGCCGGACATGCTGATCGACACGCTCGATGCCCTGGCGCGCCTCGACTACCCGGATTTCGAAGTCCTGGTGATCGACAACAACACGCGCGACGAGGCGGTGTGGCGCCCGGTCGAGGCCCACTGCCGCACGCTGGGCGCGCGCTTCCGCTTCTTCCACGTCAGCCCGCTGGCCGGCTTCAAGGCTGGCGCCCTCAACTTCGCGCTCGCGCACACGGCGGCGGATGCGCAAGTCGTGGCGGTCATCGACAGCGACTACCGCGTCGAGGCCGGGTGGCTGCGCGATCTCGTGCCGAGCTTCGCCGATCCCGACATGGCCATCGTGCAGGCGCCGCAGGACTATCGTGACGAGCACGAGAACGCCTTCAAGTCGATGTGCTATGCGGAGTACCGCGGTTTCTTCCACATCGGCATGATCACGCGCAACGAGCGCAATGCGATCATCCAGCACGGCACGATGACGCTGGTGCGCCGGCGCGTGCTGGCGATGCTCGGCGGCTGGGCGGAGTGGTGCATCTGCGAGGACGCGGAACTGGGGCTGCGGGTGTTCGAGGCCGGCTACCAGGCGACCTACCTGCCGCTCAGCTACGGCCGTGGGCTCATGCCCGACACCTTCATCGACTACAAGAAGCAGCGCTTCCGCTGGGCCTACGGCGCGATGCAGATCCTGCGCCGGCATGCCGGCGCGATCCTGCGGCCCGGCGACAGTGCGCTCACCGCCGGACAGCGTTACCACTTCATCGCGGGCTGGCTGCCCTGGATCGCCGACGGGCTGAACCTGCTCTTCAACTTCGCCGCCATCGGCTGGTCGGTGGCCATGGTGCTGCGGCCCGCGCGGATCGACCCGCCGCTGATGGTGTTCTCGGTGCTGCCGCTGTCGCTGTTCACCTTCAAGCTGGTCAAGCTCGTGCACCTCTACACGCATCGCGTCGGGGTGGGGCTGCGCCAGACGTTCGCCGCTGCGGTCGCGGGCCTGGCCCTCTCGCACACCATCGGCCGCGCCGTCCTCAAGGGACTGGTGACGCACAGCGAACCCTTCTTCCGCACGCCCAAGCGGGCGGGACGGCACGCGCTGTCGCTGGCTCTGGCCGGCGCCTGGGAGGAAGCGGTGATGATGGTGATGCTGTGGACCGCAGCCCTGCTGGTGCATGCGCTGCCCGCCGAGTACACGAGCCCGGATCGCCGGGTCTGGGTGATCGCGCTCTCGATCCAGTCCATCCCCTACACCGCAGCGGTCCTGGTCTCGCTTGCCAGCGCGCTCAACCTTCCGGCCTCGCTCCTCGAGCGGCGCCCGCCCAAGCCGCAGCCCCTGCCCGCAGCGTGACCAGGCAGCGCTCGGCCTCGAGGCCGGGGATGCGCAGCGCGCGCACACCGACCAGCGTCCAGCCCGCCGGCAGCGCGCCGATCTCGGCATCGGGGCGCACGCCCTTGTAGGCGAGCAGCAGCGTTCCAGGACCGCTGAGTGGCGCCGCCAGCACCGCCAGCTCCGCGAGCGAGGCCACGGCACGCGCCACGATCGTATCGAAGGGGGGCTCGGGACGCAGCGATTCGGCGCGCGCATGCAGCGGGTGCACGTTGTGGAGACCCAGGGTGCGTGCCGCGTGCGCGACGAAGCGGATCTTCTTCGCGGTCGCATCGATGAGCGTGAATTCGCGCTCGGGATGCACCAGGGCCAGTGGCAGCCCCGGGAATCCCGCACCGGTGCCCAGGTCCGCGATGCGCGTGCCGGCGAGGTCGCCACTGGCGGCCAGGCTGTCGAGCAGGTGATGCGTGATCATGGCCGCGCGCGTGGCGATGCGCGTCAGGTTGTAGGCGCGGTTCCATTGCTCGAGTTCATCGAGCAGCCGCAGCAGTCGTGCGGCCTGCGCGGGCTGCAGCGGCACGCCGAGCAGCCCCGCGCTGGCGCACAGGCCCGCCGCCGTGGACGCGTTTGCAACGCGGGACGCGTTCATGGGTTGCCTTGTACGCCGCCGCAGGCACAATGCCCTAAAGGTCAGCTCCGCAGGAACGATAACAAACTGATGCGCCGATTCAACTTCACTCAGGCACTGCGCCCGGCCCTGCTGTACGCGGCCCTCTCGACGGCCGCCGCGGCGGCGGGTCCCGCGACCGGCCCGGCAGCGGCCGCCGCGCGCAGCGTGCAGGATGGGGTGCTCTTCGATGGCGTGCCGCTGAGCGACTCGGCGGCGGCGCCCGATCTGGTGCACTACCAGGGCGCCAGCGATGCGCGTTTCCTCGACTGGCTCAGCGATGGCGGGATGCTGGTCGCCAGGCGCCAGGGCGGCCAGGACCAGCTGCTGCGGCTGGCCGCCGCGGACGAGGCCGGTGCGGCGGCCGCGGGACCGGAGCCGAGCCGCTGGGTGGGGCCCGCCGCGGCCCAGACCTACCGCAGCGAGATGCTGGCCTTCCTCCAGGATGCCCCGGATGGCAGCGGGATGGCGCTGTTCCTGGCTCCGGTCGGCGGCGGCGCCGCCCGGCAGCTGGTCGGCGCGGAGGCTCACCCGGGTGCGCCGGTCTGGGCCCACGACGATCACCGCCTGGCCTTCAGCGCGAGCTTGCGCGATCCGCGCCAGCCGGACCTGTATGTCCTCGATAC
>Ga0075017_100001270_pt1 | contig 15302 bp, 11 predicted proteins | sample AleBraG_ABR_2012_FD_71475 | JGI IMG/M metagenome (GOLD analysis project Ga0075017, IMG submission 71475) | Freshwater sediment microbial communities in response to fracking from Pennsylvania, USA - Alex Branch Run_MetaG_ABR_2012 | ecosystem: Environmental > Aquatic > Freshwater > Creek >... | reverse complement strand
AGCGATCGGTCAGGAACGGATCCGCATCGTTGGCGCGTGACAGCGGTGAGACTTCCGCGGGGTAAGCACACACAAAGGTGGGATCCTGCAAAGTGTGTTCGGCGGTCTTCTCGAAGATCTCAATCTGCAGCTTTCCGGCCCCATCACCGCTCTTGCAGGGAATGTGCAGCTGCTCGCAGGCGCCGCGCAGATACGCCACCTCCCGCAGGCGGGCGCGCTCCAGCTGTGGATTGAATTCGCACACCAGGTCCTCGACGCTCACCCGCCGGAACGGTTGGCTCAGATCGAAGTCGCGGCCCTGGTAGTGAACGCGGTTGGTACCCAGCAGCGCCTGACTCAGACCACGCAGCAGGCGCTCGATGAGTTCCATGAGTTCGCGATAATCGCTGTAGGCCCAGTACAACTCGAGCATCGTGAACTCGGGGTTATGCTGGGTGGACAATCCTTCATTGCGAAAATTGCGGTTGATCTCGTAGACCCGTTCCAGGCCGCCGACAATCAAGCGCTTCAGATACAGCTCGGGCGCGATCCGCAGGTACATGGGCAAATTGAGCGCGTTGTGGTGCGTGGCGAAGGGTCGCGCCGCGGCCCCACCCGGAATCGGCTGCATCATCGGCGTCTCGACTTCGAGGAAATCCAGCGCATCGAGTGCATCGCGCAAGTAGCGCACAATGCGGGTGCGGGTGCGAAACACCTCGCGGCTGCGCGCGTTCATCACCAGGTCCACATAGCGCTGGCGGTAGCGCGTCTCGGTATCGGCGAGGCCGTGCCACTTGTCGGGCAACGGCCGCAATGATTTGGTCAGTAGCTTCAGGCCCTCCACGCGCACCGACAGCTCACCGGTCTTGGTGCGAAACAACAGCCCGACGGCCCCGAGGATATCGCCGATATCCAGGTCCTTGAACGCCGCGTATCCCGCGCCCAGGATTTCGGCCTGCAGGAACAGCTGAATCGCGCCGCTCCGGTCATCCAGCTTGGCAAAACTTGCCTTGCCCATGACCCGCTTGAACATCATGCGCCCTCCCACCCGCACCCGCACCGGGTTGATCTCGAACCAGGCCTCATCCCGCTCGGCGTAGGTGGCCAGCAGATCCGCAGCCAGCGCATCACGACGAAAATCGTTGGGAAATGCCGGTCCGTGGGTGCGCAGTTCATCCAGCTTGCGGCGCCGCTCGGCGATCAGTTTGTTTTCCTCTTCGTTGCTCACAATCCCGCCTTGAGACTTGCTTCCATGAATTGATCGAGCGCACCGTCCAGCACCGACCCGGTGTTGCCCACTTCGACGCCGGTGCGAAGATCCTTGATGCGCGATTGATCGAGTACGTACGAGCGGATCTGATTGCCCCAGCTGACATCTGACTTGGCGTCTTCAAGCACGCGCGCCGCCGCATTGCGCTTGTTGACTTCCAGTTCATATAGCTTGGCCTTGAGCATCTTCATGGCCGTGGCGCGGTTCTTGTGTTGGCTGCGCTCGTTCTGGCAGGCCACGACTATCCCGCTGGGCGCGTGCGTGATGCGCACCGCCGATTCCGTCTTGTTGACGTGTTGCCCGCCGGCGCCGCTGGAGCGGTAGACATCCATCCGCAGGTCCGCCGGATTGATGTCAATGGCAATATCGTCATCAACCTCGGGGGACACAAAGACGGACGCAAACGAGGTGTGGCGTCGATTGCCCGAGTCGAACGGCGACTTGCGCACCAGGCGGTGCACACCGGTCTCGGTTCGTAGCCACCCGTAGGCGTAGTCACCGCGGATTTCGACCGTGGCGGACTTGAAGCCCGCGACCTCTCCGGCATTGGAATCGATGACTTCGGCGGTAAAGCCGCGCGCTGCTGCCCACTTCAAGTACATGCGCAGCAGCATCTGGGCCCAATCCTGAGCCTCCGTGCCCCCGGCGCCGGCCTGAATATCCAGAAAGGCGTTATGAGAATCCATCTCGCCGCGAAACATGCGCTTGAATTCAAGCCGGCGAACCGCCTTGTCAAGCTCGGCTCGCTCGCGCTCCAGATCATCGGCCGCGGCCACATCGTTGTCGCCGGCCGCCAGGTCGAGCAATTCGAGCGCATTGCGCGTCCCGGTGGTGGCGTGATCCAGCTCCTCGAGCTGTGCGCTTAAGGCCGCGCGTTCCCGTCCCAATTCCTGGGCACGGGCGGGATCCGCCCACACCGCGGGCTCCTCCAGCTCACGGCGCACCTCTTCCAGCCGTTCATGCTTGCGATCGTACTCAAAGAAACCCCCTCAAGGAGACGGCGCGCTCCTCGAGATCTTGCAGCGAACGCCGGAGCTGTGAAACTTCCATCTGTAGGTCCTGTACGGGTGAGCGCCCATGTTACCACGGACCCTCTGGGAGCCGGCGGAGTCCGCGGCGCCCGCGGAGCCGGTACTATGGGACAATGACCATTCTCTCACTGCTCGATGCCGAACTGGCGTATGGATTGACACCGCTCCTTGATCAGGCGAATTGCACGCTCCAGGAGGGCGAACGCGTCGGCCTGATCGGCCGCAATGGCACGGGCAAATCAACTTTGCTGGGCGTCATGGCCGGACGCATCACGCTCGATACCGGCACCGTCAAGCGTCGCGAGAATCTACTCGTCGCCACCGTGGAACAGGAGCCGGAGCTCCCGCCCGCCGACACGCTGCTGGAGAGCCTGCGGCTGCGCGGCGGCCTGGAGGCGCTCGGCGATGACCGGCACCGCTGGCGCACCGAGACACGCCTGGCGGAGTTCACCACGCGCCTAGGCGTGGATTGTGAGCGCGCGCCGGCCATGGCCTCGGGCGGCGAGCGCAAACGGGCGGCATTGGCGCTGGCCTTTGCGCTGGACCCTGATCTGCTGCTGCTGGACGAGCCGACCAACCACCTGGACCTGGAGGCCATTGCGCTGCTCGAGGAGCTGCTTACCAAGGGCACGACACTGGTCTTTGTAACCCATGATCGCTGGTTCCTGGATCGGGTGGCGACCCGGATTCTGGAGCTGGACCGGGGCTGGCTGCGCAGCTACCCGGGCAACTACTCGGCTTATGAGCTGCAGAAAACTTCGGAGCTGGCGGCCGAAGCCGTGGGTCGACGCAAGTTCGACAAATTCTGGGCACAAGAGGAAGTCTGGATTCGTCGCGGCGTCGAGGCGCGGCGCACTCGCAACGAAGGTCGAGTGCGCCGCCTCGAATCCCTCCGCGTCGCGCGCGCAGAGCGGCGCGAGCGCATCGGCAATATAAAGCTGAGTATTGATGCCAGTGAACGTTCCGGGAAATTGGTAGCTGAGCTGGAGGGCGTCACCAAATCCTTTGGCGATCGCACCATCGTCAAGGATTTGAATTTACGGGTCATGCGGGGCGATCGATTAGGGCTGCTCGGCCCCAACGGTGTGGGCAAGACCACGCTCCTGAAGCTGCTGCTCGGGGAAACAGCGGCGGACTCTGGAACGGTGCGCCTTGGTACCAATCTGCAGATCGCCTATTTCGACCAATTGCGTGCCCAGCTCGACCTGGATCGCAGCGTGGCCGATACAGTGGCCAATGGCTCTGATTGGGTGGAAGTGGGCGCCGAGCGTCGCCATGTCAGCAGTTACCTGGGCGATTTCCTGTTCTCGGCCAAGCGCGCCAAGACGCCGGTACGGGCGCTCTCCGGCGGTGAGCGAAATCGCCTGCTGCTGGCGCGGTTGTTTGCCCAGCCTGCCAATGTATTGGTGCTGGACGAGCCCACCAATGACTTGGACATCGAGTCGCTGGAATTGCTGGAGTCGGCCCTGCAGTCCTTTGCCGGCACTTTGTTTCTGGTCAGTCACGACCGAGTGTTCGTCGATAATGTGGTGACACAAACCTTGGTGGCCGATGGCGACGGCCGCTGGCGGGAATATGTGGGCGGGTACACCGACTGGTTGGCGCAGCGCCCGCAGGCCAGGAGCGCGCCGCCGACTCCGGCGCCGCTCAACACACCTGCGCCACTCCCGGAGCGTCGCCCGGCCAAGCCCAGCGCCGCCGTTAAGTCGGCACGGCCGAAACTCTCCAACCGCGACGCCCGTGAACTGGCCGCGCTGCCCGATCTATTGGCAGCGCTCGAGCTCGAGCAACGCCAATTGACCGAACGCATGTGCGCCCCCGATTACCATCGCACTGGGCCCGAAGGTCTGCGCACGGACCGCGCCCGCGCCGCAGTCATTGACGCGCAGCTGCAGGAAAAGTTCGCGCGCTGGGAGGCACTCGAGCGGCTGGCCGGGGACGAGGCCGATTAAGGCACGCGGTGGCGGCCAGCAAGCCTGTCGAGCCCCGTCGTCCGCACCTTTCCTGGATGCTGCTGATCGGCTCTGCTGCCTTGATCGCTGTCGACTCGATCGATTCACGCCCGCCGATGCACGCCGCGCTGGAAATTCGCTAAAATGTAGTCACACGTCCGCATCGCGAAAGCAATGATGGGCATGGTGGTGGTCTTATCGGTGGGACTGGGGAAAATGCTGGCGTCGCAGATGTAGAGATTGGAGACATCATGCGTTTGCGCCCACTTGTTGGTCACCGACGTTTTAGGATCAGCACCGAATCGGCACACGCCGGTCTCGTGCAGACTGGTCCCAGGTCGCTGCGGCTCGCTGTCCGCGCCCCACATCTCCCCGCCCGCCGCTTTGAACAGATCCACCATGACCTGCTTGGCGTGCTCCCACATCAGCAGCTCGTTGGCGCCCCACTGGAAATGGAAGCGCAGCTGCGGAATGCCGAAGGCGTCAGACTTTTCCGGATCAATGTCGACAAAATTGCCCGGGCTGGGCAGTGAGGGCGCCTGAATCAGCGCACCGATGGTCGCCGGGTAATAGCGCTTGATCTCACGCTTGAAATCGAGGCCAAATCCTTCGAGTTGGCGATAATGCCACGGATACTCATCGCACCCGCCGCCCATGTAGACCGAATAGCCGCGAATGAATTTTTCGGCACGTGGATTTTCCAGATTCTGCCAGCGCGGCATCCACGCGACGGTGGAATTGGCGATGTTGTCGGGAGCCGGCGGTTGCCCCACGAGCTGCGGCAAGTAGCCATACCCTGGCCCGCCATAAAGCTGATCACACAGGTTGCGCCCCAGTTCGCCGCTGGAATTGGCGATACCGGTGGGCCACGCGGCCGACTTTGAGTTCAACATGATGTGCGCGGTCTCGACACACGAAGCAGCCAGCACGATCACCTTGGCAAACACCTCCACTTCCCGGTGCGTATCGCGATCGACGTAGGCCACCCCCGTAGCCTGCCCCCGTGCGTCGACCAGGACAGACCGCACCAGGGCGTTGGTCAGCAGTGTCAGATTTTGGGTTTTTTCCGCATCGGGGAGCGTGAACCACGTCGGCGAGAAGAACGACCCGACATCGCACCCCTGCGTGCAGTTGCCGCAATAGTGGCAGGCAGGATGGCCGTTATGCGCCACCGTGAGCTGCGCACACCGGTCGGGCAGATACGGCACACCGATCCGTTCGGCCGCCTTCTGCACGATGTAGTCATAGCAGCGCCAGGTCATCGGCGGTAAATACTCACCGTCCGGATTGCTGGGGCGATTCTGAATCGTACTGGCCACGCCCATGTAGCGCTCGGCCTTCGAAAACCAAGGCGCCAATTCCGCGTAGTCCACCGGCCAATTCTCGCCCACCCCGTCGAGGCTGGCAGCCTTGAAGTCTATATCCCCATAGCGACAGGACGATCGGCCCCAGAAGTTGGCCTTTCCGCCTGTGCCCTTGCAGCGCTTCCAGTACCAATTGCTGCCGGCACCGTTGGAGTAGGCAATATCGTGCTCCCACAGGCGCGGCCCCTCGTTGTACTCGGACTCTTCCACCGAATAGCGCTCGCGGTGGGCACGGCCCGCCAGCACCTGCGGGTCGCCGAAGCCCCGGTACTTCAAGTCATACGCCTGGCGGTGCAGCCTATAGTCGCGGGCCGGCTCGGTGCGCGGCCCGGAGTTCAACGCCAGCACCTTGAGCCCCGCTTCGCACAAGATCTTTATGGCCGTGCCGCCGCCGGCACCGGTTCCCACCACAATCGCGTCGTACACCTTCACGGCGTGTGGAGCCGCTGGTGCTCGGGATCATCGTGATGCGGACAGCCCGGGGGCTTCGGCCAGCTGGAGCGCAGACCCGGGAACCCCAGACTCTCCATCCCTACTCTCGAAGTGTAGTAGCCCGCGACGGTGTAATCGCGCAGTACTTGAAAGAACTCTCGCCCCGGTTCAGTCGCCGCCGAGTAGTGCGCCTTGTACGCCAGTGCCGTAAGCAGTTCCGTACGTTGCGCGCTGCTGCAAGCCAGGAATTCGTGACCGTAAGCATACCTGCAATGCGCGTTGAGCCAATTCAAGCCTTCCAGCCATTGCCGCTGGAGCTCAGAGCCGAAACTTAAGCCCGAACCCTCCGGGCTGTCGACGCGCGCGCTGCCGCTGACGGGCACGCGATTGGCCACCATGAAATCGATGAACTCGCCCACGCCGGCCGCCAGCGCCCCCGGCGTCTCGTCGGCCGGAATGATGGTCTCCGCCAATTGTTCGATGAGTTGAAACTGGGTCGCATCAAAGAACAAAGCCTGATAGGCGCGCGGCTTCGATCCAACGACAGGGCTCTGCGCTGCATTCGCCTCGCCCCCGAAGCACCAGCGGCTAAACCCGGGGAACGTGGCCGCCACCGCGGCAATGCCCAACAGTCGGACCACTTCACGGCGCGCCAAACTCTGTCCGCCCATGATTGCTCGTACTCTACGTTGGTGGTGTCATCGTTGGCGGTGTCATCCCCGCCCCGCGCTTGTAGCATCGCGTTGCGCCGGGTGTCAAACTACCGTAGATGCGCAAGCTCCTGCCGCTGTTGGTGATTTCATGGTACGGCAGCGCGGCCGCAATCGCGGCTGCGACGCCCGCTACCTCAGTGCGTCAACTTTTCAACGGCACGGATCTGGCCGGTTGGCAGCAGGTGGGTCCAGGATCTTTTGTTGTGGACCACGGCCAGTTGCGTACCGAGGGCGGCATGGGTCTGCTGTGGTACACGCGCGAGAAGCTGTCCAATTGCACCATTCGGGTTGTGTTCAGACTCACCGGTCACGAGCCGGACTCGGGGGTGTTCATTCGCATTCCATCTCCGCCCCTTGATCCGTGGATGGCGGTCAACACCGGGTACGAAATCGAGATCGGAGAGTGGCCCAATGAGTACGGGCGAACCGGCGTGGTTTACTCTTTTTCCAAGGCCTTGGCCCACCCGCTGAAGGCCGGCGCCTGGAACACCATGGACATCACTTTGCGCGGCTCTCGCACCGTGGTGCACCTCAATGGCCTCAAAGTCACCGACTACACGGAGGGCCAGCGCGTGCCCCCGCGCGCCGCCGATAGTGGCGAGCCCGCCATGGGTCCACGGCCGGAGGCTGGCTTCATGGGGCTGCAGAATCACCCAGGCGGGAATGTCTATTTTAAAGAGGTGTCGGTGCGGCCGTTGTCGCGCTAACCCGCCCTCCTGTGGGATACTCTCCTCGGTCATAACTCGAACAACAAAGACCCTGATGCGCACCGAAATAAACATGCGTTATGTGCTGTTCCTGGCCGCCACCGCTGCGACGGGCGGGCTGTTGTTCGGCTTTGACATCGCCATTATCAGCGGCGCTGGTCCCTTTCTGGTACAGCACTTCAATCTCAATGATTTGAGCCTGGGCGTCGCATTCAGCTCGCTCTTGTTCGGCTGCATCATCGGGTCGGCCGTGGCCGGCCGTATCACCGACAAGTACGGCCGCAAACGCATACTGCTGGGAGTGGCCGTACTGTTTGCATTGACTTCGGCCGGCACCGGCCTGGCCTGGAGTTTTCAGAGTTTTCTGGCCGCGCGGTTCCTGGGTGGGTTGGCCGTGGGAGCCGTGTCACTCGTCTCCCCGATGTACGTATCGGAGATCTCCCCGCCCGCCGTGCGCGGACGCATGGGCACGCTCTATCAAATGTCCATCGTCACGGGCATTCTGGTGTCCTACTGCATCAACTACCTGTTGCGCGACCTGGGTCCTGACAACTGGCGCTGGATGTTCATGACCGGCGTGATCCCTTCGATAATTTTTCTGGGCCTGCTGATACTGGCACCTGAGACTCCGCGGTACCTGGTCATGGCCGGACGGCGCGACGAAGCCTTCGCCATCATGGAGCGCATCGGCGGTCGCGCCAGCGCCGAACAGGCGATGAGCGAAATTTCCGATTCGTTGCGCGTCCAACGCCGCGCCTGGCGCGATCTGCTGCAACCGGGGGTTCGCCGCGCGGTGGTGGTCGGATTTTGGCTGGCCATCCTGATTCACTTCTCCGGCATCAATACCGTCATCGATTACGCCCCCGCCATCTTTCAGTCGGCGGGATGGAAGCTGGACGCAGCGCTCCTGTCCACCTTCGTCGTGGGCTTGACTAATTTTCTGTTCACCGCGGTATCGTTCTGGACCATCGATCGTTATGGCCGTCGGCCCCTTTACCTTGTCGGTTCCTTCGGCATGGCGCTGTCCCTGCTCGCGCTCACCGTCGCCGTTGTCATGGGACAGTTTCACGGTGCGCTGGTGCTGGTGTTGATTCTTACCTATTTGATTTTCTTCTGTTCCTGCATTGGCCCCGTTTTCTGGACCCTGGTGCCGGAGATCTATCCCAATAATATTCGTGGCACGGCCATGATCGTCCCGGTACTGACCCAATGGGTCGCCAATGCGGTGGTAGTGTTATTGTTTCCCGCCGCGCTGCATCGGCTGGGGCAGGCGGCGACTTTCGGCTTCCTGGCGATGGTGTCGTTGGCGCAAGCCCTGTTTACCTGGCGCTTTGTTCCCGAAACCAAGCACCGTCCACTAGAGGAGATTGAGGCGTACTGGGCCAGGGCCGCCATCCCAGCCATCGGCAAGGCGACGTGACATGACCAAGGGCATAATCGACGACGCGGCCGTGGCGCACTTCAATGACCATGGGTTCGTACTGATTCGCGCCATGCTCGATTCGGAAGAAACCGCCTTGCTGGCGCATGCGGCACGCGAAGATCGGGTGTTGGATCAGCACTCATTCGGCCGCGCCGACGGCGAGGGCGGCACCGTACGACTCTCATTGTGGAATCATCCCACCGAGACCATTTATGGAATGATTGCGCGCTGCGAGTCCATTGTCGGGACGATGGAAAAACTGCTCGGCGGCGAGGTCTACCATTATCACTCGAAAATGATCATGAAGGATCCGCTGGTCGGCGGCGCCTGGGCGTGGCACCAGGACTACGGCTACTGGTACCAGAACGGCAATCTTTTCCCGCACATGGCCAGTGCCTTTATTGCCGTGGACCCGGCCACCCGCGACAACGGCTGCTTGCAGGTGATACGCGGCTCACACCACTGCGGTCGTATCGACCATGTGCTGACCGGAGAACAGGCCGGCGCCAACATGGAACGCGTGAACGAACTGCTCAAGCGCCAGGAACTGGTGTACGTGGAGATGGACCCGGGCGACGTTGTATTTTTCCACGCCAACACCCTACACCGCTCCGATCAGAACAAATCGCAGCATCCACGCTGGTCCATGATCTGCAGCTACAACGCTGCTCGCAACAATCCCTACCAGGATTCCGAACATCCGCGCTACACGCCGCTGCTTAAAGTGCCGGACGCGAAAATACGTGAATACGGCTTGCGCCGCTTCTCGGCCGCGGACGATCAGGCCGCTTGGCTGGTGGCCGATCGCGCGCACCTCGCTCAAAAGCTCAGCAGATAGTCCGGAGCCAGAACCGCGCGAGCCCCGCGCGCAGCGTGCAGCGCGCACAGCGAGCCGCGAACACTTTATAAACGCGCGCGAATGTGCGCCGCCCGCGGCGCCGCGGACGGCGGCGGAATTTCAATCAACGCCAATCCCTGCGCGGGAACGTCCAGCGCCAATTTACCGGCCTGGAGGCGCCGATGCTCTGCCCCCGACAGCTGTCCGGCCGCACGCAAGGCGCCTAACTGGGCGCGACTCGGAGACGCAGGCCTGCCCATGGCATCGAAGGTCTTCAACACATTGCCGTGATCCCGATCCAATCGCCAGATTCTAGCCGTGGCGCCGGCACTTACGCCCCGCACTACCAGTGTGAATGATTTCATTGGGTCAACCGGTGCCGGCCGCGTGTACTGGCTACCGGTGCCATCGGGGGGCGCGTAATTCCACACTGCGATCACCAGTCCCCCGTCCGCGCGCCGTGTCGCCAGCGCCGAATTGGACGAAGTCGGCAATCGCCATCTTCCCAACCGATGGAGCAGCGCGAAGGCGTTGTAGGCGGGCTTTAGGATATCGTCCGCGGCAACGAGGCCAAATCCTCCGTAGAACGGTGTTTTGACCACGCCGTTCTCCTCGAACACGTCCGAGAACGTCCAGTAACTCATCGCCTCCGTCAGCCCGTCGCACTGACTGATCGTGGTGGCGAGCCACGGGCCCATGTACACCGAGTCAGTGACGTTCGGCTCATTGGCGTAGCTGGCGTTGTACTCCGACCAGATAAGCGGGAGAGACGGCAAGGCGGAGGCTTTGATCTCATCGGAGACCTTGCGTACTGCGCGGCAAACCATCTGATCCCGCGGCACCGGGATGTCGTTCTGAAAAATGTCCTGAGAGTCATCGTTGGCGTAGGCATGCGATGAGACGAAGTCCACCGGCACGGCGTTGGCTTGGCAGTGTTTGATGAAGTCGCCCGCCCAGGCGGCCTGCGCGGTCGCCGGTCCACCGACGCGCAGACGTGGACTGACGCTCTTGAGCGCGCGCGCGCTGTGATCGTATAGCTCAAAGTAGGTTTCCTGGTAAGGCTGGCCACCCCAGAACCCGCCGTTGGGTTCGTTCCAGACCTCGAAGTACCAGTGCGCAACCTCATCGAGACCGTAGCGATCAATCAGGTGCTGAGCGAAGGCCACCAGCAGCGCATCCCAGTCTGCATAGCGCTTGGGCGGCGCGATGTACGGTCGGTACCAAAATCCAAAGACGTTGCCCGGATCGCTCGCCAGCTTCTGCGGCATGTAGCTCAACTCGACGAAGGGACGCACACCGACCGCCAACAGTGCGTCGTAGATCTGATCGACGTAGGAGAAGTTATAAACCGGCATCCCGGCAGCATCGACGTCATACAAGCCAAGTTCGTCGTGAAAGATGGCGTGAAATCGTATCCATTGGAGATCCGTGGCTGCCTTGACCAGCGCCAGATCGGTGCGATAGTTGGCGCGTAGCGCCAATGCCGCGCGCCCCGAGCCAAGCATCTGCTCCCAGAAATGCGGAAATGGCGTGCCCGTGGTGCCGGTATTGACGGTAATCACGACCGGAGCCGCATGACCTGCCGCAGCGATCGCCAACCCACAGAGGGACATCAGTCGCAAAATGGGCGCGAGCCGCGGGTGCATTGCCGCAGAGATCGTCATTTGCTGCATGTTCAGGGCCTACCTATACAGGATGTGGGGTTGCGCCACCACCGTAGGACGGACCCTAACGGCCCAATGTACGTTTGTGCACAGAGCTTGCGCGGCCATAGATGTTGTATCAGACTTCTTCGCGTAGGTCCGCCGCTATAAGAAGGCCTTGTCCGTAAGCGACCGCCCGGGGGAACTTGGCAATGAATGCCAGCACCATCAAGCCCTTAGCTCGCCTGCGCGTTATCCCCACGTGCTGCGCCACGCTGCTGGTAGCGATGTTGCCGGTGGTCCCCGCCCTCGCTGTGAGCCTCTCAGACCTGCCACAGCGTTGGATTGAGGACGACGGTCGCGAGCTTGCGCTCAATTCGCTCGCCGGCCGACGCATCGTACTGACCATGGCCTATGCCGGGTGCCACGTCATCTGCCCACAGACCGTCGATCAGCTGCGGCAGATGCAACGTCGGCTCGATATGCGCGGCGAACAAGCCGAATTCGTAATTGTCGGTTACGATCCGGAGAACGATCGACCCTCGGACTGGCGCGCTGTGCGTACCAAGCGCCACCTGGATCGCGGTAACTGGCACTTGCTGTCGGGCTCGCTCCGCGACACCGAGCGGCTGGCGCATCAGCTCGGATTTGAGTTCTGGAAATACGATGAGCATGTGATGCATGGCATGCGGGCCGTTGTGTTCGACGCACAGGGCTATCTGCAGCTTGAGTTCGGTCCTGAAACCAAGGTGTGGGCAAACGTGATTTAACGTTGGTGACGTACGGATTTTGCGAGGCGGTATGGTCAAGCACTCTGCGTATTGGGCACGCATACTGGCACTTTTCGTGACGGCGCTCGGCGTGGGCGTGCCGTTGGCGGCGCGCGCTACCTCACCCGCGGATGAGCAGCTGGCGGCCCTTCAGCAAAAGCTTGACGAGAGCTTAAGAATGATCGCCGCGCTGAGCGCACGGGTGCAGCAGTTGGAGGCCGCGCAGAAAGCGCCACCCGCTGCCACGGCTGCCGCCACGGCCGCCCCCGCGCCCGCGGCAACGCCCAATGAGTCACAGCGAATTGCAGCGGTCGAGAACAAGGTGTCGCAGATCGAGACCGCCAACGCTTCGCGCGTCGAGGACAGTACCAGCCTGCCTATGCATGGCTTCGCCGACGTCGGCATTGCCAACCATAACGCGTGGAATCCGAACCTCAAGGGTTACAACGTCGGAAACCTTGATTTCTACCTGACGCCGCGACTCGGGGAACGCACCAAAGCGTTGTTTGAGCTGAACTTTGAATCGGATATAGACGGAAACATCGGTGTCGATCTCGAACGGGCGCAAATCGGCTACACGTTTGGCGATGCCGCCACCGTCTGGCTGGGCAGGTTTCACACTCCGTTTGGCTACATGAATACTGCGCTGCATCATGGCAGCTGGATCGCCAACGCTCTGCGCCGGCCGGCATTCTTGAATTTTGAGGATCACGATGGTGTTCTGCCGGTGCACACCGTCGGGTTGTGGCTCGCGGGTGCAGCCCGCGGCGACGGCGGCAAGATGCTCTACGACATTTATGTGGGCAATGGCCAGAAGATCATCGGTGGGGCCATCGATATGCGTAACGCCGGGAACGATCACGGCCAGATGATTGCCGGCGGCAGGCTCGGCTACCAATGGACCACGGGTGTCGCCGATGGACTCGAGCTCGGCCTCCATGCACTCACAAGTTCCATCGACGACGATCAGCTGCCGGAGCACATGACCCGACTGCGTGTCGTTGGCGGTTACGCCGTATTCGATACGGACCGCTGGGAGCACATCGGCGAGATTTACCGCTTCTACAATCAGGACCTCTCCGGCAACAGTGCGAACTACATCAGTACGGCCGGCTTTGCACAGTTTGCCTATCGCGCGAGTCTGGGCGTTCCATACCTGCGCTACGAGCGCGCCGCGCTGCAACAAGGCGACCAGTATTTCGCGCAACAGACCTACGGCGCCTCCTACTGGCGAGCGGCGACCGGTGTACGCTTCGACATTGACTTGAAATCGGCGCTCAAACTGGAGTTGGCCGAGACCCACATCACCGACCGCTCCCCGCGCACGTACAACGAGGCGCTGGCGCAATATGCCATCCGCTTTTAGAAGCCCGGTGCTGCGCTCATTCACCGTGTCGCGTGCTTTCACGCGAACGTTTGCGCTTGCACTGGTGCTGCCATTGGCGTTGACGGGCTGGGCCGGCGCGCCCGCGGGTGCGGCCTCGGGCGTAGGTGTGGGTGCCGGTGTAAGCGGCGAGCTCTACGTTATTTGTAACGCTGCCGTGACGCTGCGACCCTCGGAGATCAGGGACACTTTTGTGGGGGAAAAGGGCTTCGTCGGCTCACTGACGCTGGCGCCGGCGGACAATAGCGCGGCTCAAGCGACATTTCTGGAAAGAGTACTTAAAGTGGATGCCAGCAAGTACGCCAGTATTTGGACCAAGAAGGCGTTCCGTGATGGCGTTAATCCGCCGCCGATGAAGTCGAATGACGCCGAAGCCCTCGCCTACGTCAAACAGACGCGCGGCGGGTGCAGCTACGTCGCAACGGCGCCGGGCCCTGGCGTCGCTGTCATCGCCCGCTTCTGACGGGCCGCGGGCGGCGCGCGCCCGCCTGGCGCCCTGGGGGTATAGTCGCAATGATCAAAGTCAAGCAACTAAAACTACGCATCTTTGCGCAGTTCCTGATCATCATCGCGCCCATTACACTGGTGCTGGTCTATCAGGCAGTCTCGGACCGCCAGCGCGCCGCAGCGGTCGAGAGTATCGTGGTTCGCCACGGCCTGTCGCGGGCGACCAAGGATGGCTTCGAGTCCTTCATGACGCACGCCACGGATGCCGTGGATACCGGCAGTCTCGGCCAGCGTGCGTATGAGCTCCTCCAACAGTCGGCACGGACGGCCGCGGCGCTGCGTGACAAGGACGTAGCGGCCGCCCCTGTCGCCACCAGCCTGCAAGCGCTGGCAGGGCAGATCGCCGTTGCCATGCCAGTCGATCGCCTGCTGGCGCTTCAACCCCAGGTCAGACAGGCGCGCGCAGCCGTGGGCAAGCTCGAGGATGGTTACGAGAGCGAAAGCAACGCCACCATTACCGAGTCCATCCAATCCGCTCGCCGCCAAAGCAGAATCGTGGCGGCCACCACCGTATTCACGCTGCTTATTGCCTCGTGGTTCATCTACAGCATGATCACTGGGGTAACCGAGCCGCTCACGGCGGCAGTCGACCTTGCCCGACGCATTGCGGCCGGAGAATTCGCTTCGGCCGCGGACCATCTGCCCAAGCGCGATCTCGGCGACCTACTCGCTTCCCTGAAGGTGATGAGCGAGAACCTGCGTCAGTCGAAACTGGAAATCGAGGAGGACCAGCGCAAGCTGGAGCAACGGGTGGCGGAGCGCACCTCGGAAGTCGAAGCCCGCACTCGCGAGCTGATGCATTCGGTAGCCGAACTGCAGGTGCTCAATGAGGTGGGTCAGGCCGTCAGTTCATCCCTTGATCTCGACACAGTGCTGACCACCGTCATTGCGCACGCCGTGCGCCAGGCCGATGCGGATTCCGGCACGCTCTACCATTTTGATGAAACCGATGGCGTGTTTGACCCGCGCGCCAACTTCGGGGTCAGTGACGAGATGATTGAAACGCTGCGAAGCTCGCGCCTCGGGCTCGGCGACGACATGGTCGGCACCTGCGCGGTCAATCGTGCGCCGGTTCAGATGACCGATGCCGAGGCCTCCCATTTAAGATTCAGCCCACTGTGGCTACGATATGGCGTCCGTGCGGTGGTAGCGGTCCCGCTTCTGCGCGATGCCAAGGTGACGGGCGCGCTGGTGATTCGCCGCAAGACCACCGGCGAGTTTTCGCCCTCCGTGGTAAAACTACTGCAAACACTGGCCTCGCAATCCGTGCTGGCCATAGAGAGTGCGCG
>Ga0075017_100001269_pt1 | contig 15302 bp, 7 predicted proteins | sample AleBraG_ABR_2012_FD_71475 | JGI IMG/M metagenome (GOLD analysis project Ga0075017, IMG submission 71475) | Freshwater sediment microbial communities in response to fracking from Pennsylvania, USA - Alex Branch Run_MetaG_ABR_2012 | ecosystem: Environmental > Aquatic > Freshwater > Creek >... | reverse complement strand
AGGAAGTTGGTTTTACCCGAGTTGGGAGCACCGGCAGTGTAGAGACTGTAGCTGATGTCCTTGATGTCGAGGAGGATCGGCTGGTCGAAACCGTCCTGCCCCATGTAGATGCCTTCATCAACTTCGAGCATGTGTTTCGGGATGCCTTTAGAACTGGATTTTGACCGCGCCACGTTTGCGCCGTTAGTGCCGCTCGGAAAACTCACCAATTCGTACAGCGGTGCCGGGTAGAGATAGACAACTTGCCTGCATGAAGGCATAGCCCAGCGAGCAAGGCGGTCATCATGGGACATGAGCCAGTAGCGCACCGACAGGAAGGAATACATCGGGACGACGATTTCTCCGCGTTTTAGTGCTTCCCGGAACCAAGTGGAGAAGAACATGTCAAGATTGCTTGCAGAAGCGATGATGACACCGATTTGGACCAGCCCAAGAATGATACCGAGCGCTGATGGAATCGCTTGTGTCAGTGTCAAGAGAAGGGTAGGAATTACTCCTAGGACACCGACGACCAGTGCGGCACGAGAATGTGACTTGTCAGGGGCAGTGTAGTCCAGTGAGTAACCAAGAGTCGTCACGCCACTGGTTCCGGAACGTAGGATGCGTTCAGAGAGTTCGTGGCTGCCACGTGAGTTAGTCGCGGCAATACTCGCTCTCAACGTATCAGTGGTCATGATACGTGCGGCGTCGTCCATGCCTCGCATCTGTGACGCTTCTTCACCCGAACGCAAGTGAGAATACTTGACGATCTCACTTTCAAGCTGCTTGGACTCCATTGGAGCCATTGAGTCCATGGAGATGATGAACGCCGCGCGCTCGCCTTTCTCCAGACGCTCAAGCTGGTCGGCAATGCCAGAAATCACAGCGCCTTCAGTAGATGGTTTTTCTTTTGCCTGAATCGCTGTCACCCTGTCACGAACAGCAGTCATCAGACCTTCTGTTGGGATATCGGGTGCAGAGTCAATACGTTTGACGCTGCACCCGATGCTCTTCCCCAGACTCTTCACGGCACCGGAGACATCATTCTCGTCATGTGCCGTGATGCCGATGTAGAGATGAAGCGTGCCATTCTCGTCGTTGGTCCAGATGATCGAACCAACTTTGTGGTAGAAGAACGACCAGAAATTAGCCTTGATAGATTCAGAGATGGCACGAACTCCAGACAGATTTGTCCTTCCGGAATAGTCTGTGTCTTCTGAGTCCTCATTGGTCAGTTCAAACCAGTGAAAGTCACCGATCCTGTTCGTGCGTGCGTTTCGTGCCATATGACGCAAAGGAAATCGAAACGTAAACACGCAAACAGTGATCACGAATACTAATGCAATAAAAACTGCAAAAAGATTCATGCTGGGGGTCCACTCCTTACGTGGCTAGGGGTGTTACTACCCGTTCAGCAGGCGCTCTAGGTCATCGTCAAGTCCGCTGGACATCATGTCGTCAGCTCGACCGACATTGTTGGTTTTAGCCTGACGCTGCTCGCGTTCAAGTCCGCGCCCCATCTGCATCTCGGTGTAGTCCCGGTATGGTTGCTCACCGCTTTCAACGAGAAGGAAGTTCTCCACGGCAAGATCAAGTCTGCGGTGCACGTCGAGGTACAGGTTCGCTGCCGTGTTACTGAACACAACGAACTGGTCCAGATCAATTGAAGTTGCGTCAAACAACTGCTCGACGGCCTTGTTGATTAATTCTTCGTATCCACCGTTGATGACACTGTGGTTGTACATCTGCATGGCTGTGGCGACAGAAGTATAGGCACTGGAGGAACGAGCCTGCGAACGCATCACCGGAGATGCCAAAATAACGCATAGCCGCTCGTACCGGTTAATGATCTGGACAAGACGGTTCGCTTCGTCGTAGGCGGGAGCAATCAACTCTGTTGCCTTGATGCCTTTAGTAGTCAGTTTGACCACTTGCTCCGTGATGTCGCGGATGTTCTCCTCGATGGATTCCCATTCGGACTCGTTGCCAGCAAGAATATCCTGACCTGCACGAAGAGCGTTCTTCTGCTCTTCTCGGTACACAGTCCACTGGCGTTCCTGAAGGTTCTCCAACTGGGCCAATGCTACGTTGGCTTGCGCAACGACATCCTCATAGGGGACAGCCAAATCCTGAGCCGTGTAGAGAACCTTCGACAAGGGGGAATCAAAATCGTTGATGTGGTTGTGCAGATCACCTTGAGACATTGAGACTCCCTTGCCGCGTGGGCCGCTGATCCATTGGAGCGTCTCCGGGTCCATGACCCCAAGGGCAAGCATTAAGTAGAACATGCGCACAGCCCAACGTGCCGGGTCAATTGACTCTGCGCGAGTCGGCTTCGTCAGTCTGGTGTCAATCCAGAAGATCGGGTGGCTAGCGAAGTCAAAGTTGACATTCTCCGGAATTGTAACGCTCCGCAAACGAGATGTGCTTCTATTCGGCGTCGGGTATGGCACGAAGGGGAAACCCCACGGGTTCTCAGCGAACTGCTCTGAGTTAAGTCCGCTGACCTTCATGAAAACAGCCCTCATGATGGTTGTTTCCTGCATGGTACTGATACGGAAAGGTCGTACTTGCGAAAGACTCCCGCTACTACCCAACCCGAAAACCTTCATCTGCTCGATAAAGTCTTCAGCCTTCTCACCGGGTACTACTGCTCCCGTGGCACTCTCCGTCATTACTTTCCTTCCGACAACACAAAATTTGTGGTTGAACCTATTAGAAAGTTTACGTTGTATTCAGGAGTTACTTTCGCGCCACGGGAGGCTTTTAGCGCTCGTCCCCGATGTACTCGATCTCGTCTACCCAAAGATTATCAACACAGGCGGTGATAGCGTCGATAGCAGCAGTCGTCGGGACTCGCCCGCTTTCCTTCTTGTGCCTCAAGACGAGGAATACTTTGCCTTTTTCCTCTTCGATGTCAGCATCCATCACTGAGTCCTGCAAGTACCTAGAGTACTTCCGGTCAATGAGGTCATACTGGATGATTTCTACGAGATCGCGGGCTGTTGGAGCCTTATCTTCTTCATAGAATGCTTTGGACGGTTCACTCTTCTCGTTGGCTGCTTTCTGCTTGCGAGGAGCTTCCTTTTCAGCTTTCTGCACCTGCGCCAATTTTTCAACGCAGTCCGGGTGGTCGCAGTCTAGGAAGCCTGAGGCTTCATTCTCGTCGTGGTTGTGACCAATAGGTTCCGAATCATCTTCATCGTCACCTGACGCTTCAGGCTTTTCGTCCTCGTCGTACAACTCTGAGATGTCATGAGAAGGCTCGTCCTCGTCGTCCTCGACCGATTCATCTTCATCGGAATCGTCGTCATCCCACTCGTCGTAATCACTGCTATCGTCATCGTCAGTGTCTTCGTCCGGTTCAGCAGCAGTGTCCGGTGTTGTTTCATCGGCTTGATCAGATTCGTGGTCCGCTTCCTCTTCTTCTGAAGTTTCGGCTTCATCCGAAGAAGGCTTCAGCGCCACAATTTCCTCAGCCTCAGCGGCAGGTTCTTCGTGGACCGTCTCTTCGGCATCCTTGACAGCGGCGGGGGGAGGCCATTCGTTAGCCGAAGCTGGCTTTGCGCCGTTCTTCTTCACGATTTTGGTAAGGTCTTCAAGCATGTCAAAGACATCTTCGAAGCGGTCATAAATTCCGTCCAAAGAGTCCGAGGCTGACGGCTGTGATACCTGCAACAGTGTCGCTTCCAACAGAAGGCGCGCATCACCTGAGTCGCTCATCTTTCCGAGCGCTTCAGAAGTAACGTTGAGCAGCCTGACAACACGGTTCGGCTTGATGTCCTTCGCTTGCTTAGCGAGGTCTTCCAACGCTTTCCCCTTGAATCCCAAGGCTGCGGGAGCTTCCAGAGCGAGCAGGCAGTTGCGCCAGTGCTCAAGAAGCGAGCGAGTGAGGTCAGTCGGGTCAACGCCGCCGGAAAAAGCCTTGGCAAGTGAGATGATCAGCGCAGAAGAATCCCTAGCTGCGAGGCTCTTCGCGATTTCAGGGATGAATGAACGGACATCATCACCTGCATCGTTGCCGCCCCATCCTTCAAGAGCAGACAAGGTGTCTCGCGGGGAGCCGTGTCCACGGCGGATTACCTCGGCAATACCTTCGTCATCGATATCCATGCCGGTCGCTTTGACGACATCTTTTACGATGCCGGTCATCAAGTCAGCACTAATGGTCTTGAAGTTGTAAACAATGGCACGGCTTCGGATGGTCTGCATGATCTTGTGCGCCTCGGTGGTGGCGAGGATGATCAGCGTGCCGGGAGGCGGCTCCTCCAGCGGCTTCAGGAGCGCATTGGAGGCTTCCTTAGTGAGCATGTGGGCTTCGTCTACTATGTAGACTTTCTTCTTCGCCACAGACCCTTTGGACATGTCATCAATGAGGTCTTTCATCTCACTGATTCCTCGCGCGGTAGCGGCGTTGATCTCGTGGACCCCGATAGCTCCTGTACCAGAAATAATGCCGACACAGCTTTGGCATACACCACACGGCTCACCGGCTGCGGAAAGCTCAGGGCAGTTAACGGCAGCAGCAAGAAGTCTGGACGTAGTGGTCTTTCCACAGCCGCGCGGTCCTACCATGAGGTATGCAGTGGCTACGTTATTTTCAGCGATAACACGTTGCAGGGGCTTGATGATGTGGTCCTGCCCAACCACGTCAGCGAACTGGCGCGGGCGAAACTTCCGGTACAGCATCTGGTGTTCGCGCTCCACTACTGAGTCTTCGCGGGAGTCAAGCATGTCTACTGCCGTTTTTGCCATTTGGTATTTTGCCTTCTACGAGCGTTCAAACATTATTTACCTCACACAATACCAGCAAAAACAGGAAGCCTGTCAACTACGGTTACATAGTTGACAGGCTTCCTGTTGAAAAACTGCTAGAGACCTACCTGAACGCGGTCATCAATGCCGTCCGCGTCAGCGTCCTCCATATCTTCAACTTCTTCGTGGTCAGCATAGTGGTTTCCGCCGAAGAACTTGTTCTTGATCGCGGGGAACCAAGAAAGCATTCCTTCTACGTGACGCTTGCTGGTTTCAGAAGCTCCCGCGAAAGCAAGGTCACGAACTCCGTCAACATTCCTGTCGATGTCATTCTGAAGCTCGATCTCGACATCACGGTGCACTGCCTCTGAAATTGCTTCACGCTCTTCTGCAAGCCGCTCGTAGAGCAGAGCCACGTTGGACTTGTGCGATTCGTTCAATGAACGGAGCCGGTCCTTGGATGCTTCCACGATCTCGCGAATTTCATCCTTCAGTGAGTAGCCGTCTTCTTCTTCATCGCCAGACTCGTTGAGTACATCAGTGATTTCGTCCCATCGTCCAGCGCTCATGAGTTCAGCGATCTGGTGCGCTTCCTGACTATTACTCAGGGACAACGCTTCGATGAGTCCAGCAAGCTGTGCTTCTGCACGCGTCGTTACCAGTGAGCTGCGCTCGTCAAGTTTTTCAGCGAGCAGCCTCTCATTCTCCGCTAGTTTCGCCTTGGCGTCTTCGAGCTGGGTTTCAATCTTGTGGCCCATCAGAAGCTCTGCACGTTCCATAGAGCTGTTCTCTAGCGCAGCCAACTGGCGCTTGCCGGAAGCAATAGCATCTCTCATGCCGGATGGCTTGAAGTCAGCATTAGGAGTGCTTTCCCCGAAGGTGAAGGCGTCTGCATCACTTGTCACGCCCACGCCTTCAGGAGCCAACGTCTCCAAGTTCTCAGGGCTTACCATCGGTACACCCTGAGCCGACATTACGCTATCCATCACTTCAGCGACCCTGCTTGCCTGCTCACGGCGCGGCTTCGGCCATGACGACATTGCGGTGGAGTCCGCCTGAATGTTGTGCTCCTTAATCCAGCCGTGAAGGTCGTTGACATCATTCCACTGTTCTGGAGTGACTCCAGCCGGTGGGATGGAGCTTTCGAACATGGTTGGGGGCAACTGGCGTGCGCCGCTATCCAACGTGGTGAGTCCCCAGTCTTCCTTTGGCGTGCCATCTGGGTTAGTGTCTCGCTTCGCGCCGAAGAGCGACGTACCGTCCTGCGTGACGCCTTCCATCGGGGCGATGTTCTGACTGCCTGAACGCACGATGGCGTTCGGGACATTACGCGAAGTGAGCGGGTCAGGCACAACTTCGCCCTTGATGACATCTGCACCGCTATCGAAGGACACTGAGCGACCATCAGGAAGCGAACCACCAACCAAGTCGAACTTACGGGATTCGTAGTTCTTCCGGTCGCTGCCAGAAAGCGATGAAATGTCCTTGTTGCTGAGCGGGTGCACGCCTCGGAACATTTCTGCTTGAGTTGCTGCACGTTCGGCGTAACTGATTGACTCATCAAAGCCGTTCGGGTTCTGACGAAGAGTTTCCCCGCCCATAGCGGCGAACTTCTTCATGTTCTCAGCAGCCTGATCAGGCGTCGCACGAGGACCGTCCGAACCTTCAACACGAGAACCAAGAATCTCCGAAAGTTTCTTGATCTCATCCAATGGAGCCTTCGAAATCATGTCCGCGTAGTCAGCGGGGATTCCATTCGGGAACACTTTGTCTGCCTGAGCAGAGCCGTACGAGTTCTTGACTTGATCGATGAGCCGCTGCCGGTGCTGCTCATCCGTCAGGACAGAGCCACTGTTGACGGCGGTAGCCGTTACATTCACTCCACCGTTCGGCTGTGCACCATTCGGGTCAATGATGACACCAATCAGCGGGTTAACGTCAGTCCCGCTACTGGTAGTCGTAGCCCCCTGAGGCGATGCCGCACTGGCAGTTCTGCCCGTGCGGTCCCGCAATTGATCAGCTTTGCCCATTACAGAGTCGCCAGCTTTTCTAAGCTTGGACCAACTATTGTTGCTCTGAACATCATCAAACGGAGTCTTTACCAGCGATCTAACACTCTGGAAAGGTGCCTGCATCGCACCCTTCAGTTGCGCGCCTACGCTGCCATTTCCGCTACTGGTTAGCGGAGACATTACTGCGTTGCTCGCGGTGCTCATCGCACTCTTGAAGCTCGTAGGGTCGAAATTCAACGTCTTTGAGAGCAAAATCTTCATCAGCGAGTAGCTAATGAGACCCGCAAGAAGCAAGGCGATACCGTTCGCTGCGGAGATGAAGTTCGTCCCAATCGGGTTAGCCGATTGCCTGAGAATCAGGACCGAGTTCACGAACGAAAACAGTCCAGCGTACACAAGGAAAATCGCGGTGAATACCGTAGACACTAGTGAACCTGAAATGACCACGCTGAAGGACTTGATGTTCAAACTCTTCATTTTTCTTGTGGGCCAGACGACAGCCCCCATCATGAAAAGCGGAAGAACCATCATGATAGTTGCGCTGATGAACTGCGCGATTGCGCCGCCTAACACAATCGGGAACGCCATCCGGGCAATCAGGTAAGCGACGAAGAGCATAATAGCTCCGTCAAGGAACCCACCGCCCCAGCTAATACCGGTGCTTGTGGCGTAGTAGTTATAAGCTGGTCCGCTAAGACCGCCTTGAGCAGTCACGAAATGCGAGGACTGGTCAATTCCCTGACCAGAGAAAAGCAGAGTCAAGATGTCATTGGCGGACCCGCCTTTGAAGCCAATGCGCTTAATGTAGTCCGTCTTGCCCCCGTTGCTGCCGGGATCACCAGTAGCATCGGATGCCTGCTGCCAGAACCCGATAGCAACAGTATTGCCCGCCAAGGCACCATCTGTAGAGTTGACGCTATCAGTGCTTCCCGTTGCCATGGAATTACAGATATTCTTTGTCGTTAAATCCCAGTTGATGCCATTGGCGTCCTTTACTGGACTACTGCTCATCTCTCCAAGAGTCTCGTTTCCGATGCTCCACGCATTATTCAGCCAGTTAGTGTCTGCCCGCTGGACACCTGCCCAATCGGAGTTCAGTACAAGAGTTCCGTTTAATGGTTTGCAGGCGGCGAAGTATGCACGATGCGCATACCGAGCGAGCGAGTCAGATGGCGGTGGAGCAAAATAGGAAGTAGCAAGTCCAGCGCCGAAGTTGCTACCTTTGAAAGTATCGAACCCAGAGATGGAACTAGTATTCCGGTGATTCTGCGTTTGGCTGCTGGTGTCACCGTTAATCCAATTCCCATTGCTGTCGATCATGACATCAAGAGCTGGCTTGTAGAGTGCATGCTTATCGTCAACGTTCTTGGCGTTGTCAGAGATAAGAACCTGCTCAGCAACCGGCTTATCCAGTTCCAACACACGGCACCAAGCGTTCTGTGCACCTGTTGAGTCACCGAAGTTAGAAGTTGCGTACTGGTCCAGAACAGCGGCTTTATAAAGTTTCTCGATCCCGAGCACACCGCCGTTCAGCTTTGAGCTATCGCCGCCTGCGTACAGGTTGTGCATCGAGTCAATATAGACATCACATGCCGATGGGGTGCCAGAAGAACTTGTCAATGTGATGGCGTTAGTCATCGTGCCAATAACGTTAACCGCCACGTCACCAATCAATTTGGCTCCGGTATCACCCCATGCTACTGCCCATCCCAAAGATAGTGGTGCCCACTGATTGGGGTCCTTAGCGGCGTTGCCTACATCGTTCTTATGTATCGAATCGCCGTCTCCTCCGGTTGCTATTCCAGCAATCGGTGAAGGCGATGGTGTACCGGAGTGGTTCCTTGCTGACGCGGTTGCCATGACAGAAAGAATCACGATACCTAGGAGCATGAAGGCTCCTGTTTTGATTGGTGACCCACCCCCAGAAAACTTCTTCGACATTGAGGGGACAACAATGGTGAACGCAAGAATGATAATTGCGGCCACCGCCACGGTAATAGTCAACGGAACACCGGACACACCACCGGAGCTGCTAATCACGGAGATTTTGGCGAATACGCCATCGCTGAAGTAAAGAAGGTTGTAGTAGATGTTCAGACCATCTACGAAGATGTAGGTCTGACCGATAATGAAGAAGAGGAAATGACCCAAAAGAAACATCACATTGACAATGAACAGTTCAGGCATACCAATAATAGGCGGCTGTCCTGTCTGGGACAGGTTATCCCAGCGACAAAACGTCAAGTAGGAGCAGTTTGACGCAGCAGCATTACGAATACTATTGGGGGAATCAAGTGTGATCGCGCCAGCGTGGGCTGGAGAAAACGTCAGCACCAAGTAGGCCGTCAGCGCTAGAGTCGCAAGCGCGTACGCAAGGATACGGTTCTTGGCAACCCACGCAGCCATTCTCGCCGTAAATGTCATTTCTTTCAGAACCCTTCTTGCCGCAAGCGCTTTTGTTTCAGCCAGTCTGTCTGTTGTGTTTGTTCTTCGAACTCTACTTCTAGAATAGGCGCTCTTGGATTCTCATATTTTTTAGTCGCATCGAAGCGCGGCATATGGGCTGCTCTCGCCGTGCCAAGCCATTCAACACACTCCACGATTTGCTTTCGTGGACCCGCTTGTGACTCGTATTTACTCGTTGCTACGACTCGTCCGAAAATCCGCTTAAGCAAGTAAGACTTACTATCTGCCTGAACGTAAAGATAACTTCCGATGCCTTCACCGGTAGATGTCCGGTAAGGAGAAGCACGTGACACTTTTCTACCGGTTATCCATCCAAGGAAGATACCTATTGCTGGCGCGATCAACAAAGGTTGAACAAGGTCTGGCATGAGCCACGCGAAGGGGAGCAAGATGAAATAAAAGAGGAAGGAAAATAATACAGTCAGGAGGACTATCCAAATAACATCAGGAATTGAGAGACGAACGCTGGATTTCCTGATGCGGAATCGTGGTGCACGAGCGACGAAAACTGCGTCCAGCCACACGCTGCCGTACTCATGCACGCGCTGCTGTTGTTGCAGCAACGAGTCTTCAGAGCTACCCGACATATTTTTCTCCCTAAGCCTTACTATTCAAGACAAACGCCCAAAGGACGTGTCTTCCAACACCGTCCTTTGGGCGTCTTTCACACCAAAAGGTTATCGCATACTGCCGACTGTTTTTCGTTCAGCTTATTTGTAGATGCCCAAGAACGTTGCGATTCCGTAGAAGAAGCTACCAACGTTGTTGATGATCCCCGGAATAGCTGACATATTCATCAGCAACATGGATACGACGCCGGACATACCGAGGCCGAGCCAGTTGATCTGACGGGTTGATCCCTTCTTGGGGGTAACCATCTTGAAGAGGATGTAGAGAACCCAGAAGGTCAGGAGCGCAGCAGCGATCCATTTGCCCCACTGAGCAAGCTCAGGGCTGGGAGTCCAGTCTCCGATGATCGGAGTGTATGCGCCTACAGCGGGAACCATGGTTCCTACTGCTGTAGTCAAGTGTGTTGCCGCCGCAGCGATAATGCTCATTTCTTTGCCCTTTCAATGCAAGTAACTTAGCGTAGCTTTTGTAATTCCATCAGCTCTAATAACAGTCTATTAGATTCTAACTGACTTTCTTCTGATGAAACATGAATAACGTCAAGATATCTCTCGCCACTTTCAAGATGCACTACATTCCAGTCCCAACCACGTTCAGCAGAGCGTAACGCTGTTGTCAGTCGGCGGGTGGTATTAAGCATTTCTGAGACACGGCGGGCAATCTCGTCATCAAGATCGTTGTCAGGATCAGAATCAAGAATACCTAGATATCGATCTTGGTAACTCCTTTCTGGTGGAGCTGGTTCCGCAAAGTTACTAGTTCCTGCTGGAGAAAATGACTCTTGGGGTCGCGAGAAAAGAAGACGGAAGTAGCTGCAAAGCGACTCGATAAAGTCGGCTCGCTTCTTCGTTCGTCCCTCCATGGTTCTCCCCGTTCTCGTGCAGTGTCTGCATCATTGAGTCTATCCAATATTTCAGGCAACTCTTCGAGGGTAATTTTTTCTCCGTGAACATCTACTGCGTCCCGGACGATCTTCCCGTAGTTGTCAAGAAGAACCTTTTCAGGGGAGTCCTCTCGCTTAAGTGCTTCCCTGATTTCAGGGTTGTACTTAGCGTCTTTGATGAAATGAATTCCCTGTACGAGAGCGTGACCGTAAGCGTCATTGTGCTTCGTGAGGATTCCGTCCTCGAAGGCTGCGATGGCTTCAGCACGGTCAAGCATTTCTTCTCGACTGGCACCAGAAAGATGGGACTTGATATGAGCGTCAAGAGAGAGGGATAGACGCCCCGTAAGAGACGCGGTGGAGTCATTGTCCATCTGGTCACCCAGCGGGCCTCCAGCGGGCCTGTGGACGGCTGTGAGGCTTTTCATCCTGCGGACACGCTCGTTGTGCGCTTCGTTCTCAACGACAGATGGAGCCTTATCAGCGTACTGATTAGACCCTCGACCTCGAATACCCTTGCGCGCCATGATCTTCCACTCCTTCTCTGACGAAACCGCCGAGAAAATCCGTTTCATCCTTCTTCCGATCTATATTCCAGAAGAAGGATATTTACCATTGTCCATAAAATAGCGGGTCCGTAAGAAAACGAAACCAGCACTGTTCTGTGCGAGACAAAAAAGCGCCCATCGAACCGAGTCAACGGACAATGGGCGCTTCCTTTTTACAGCTTAACCTCTACGACTACCAAACATCTTCATGAATCCGCTTCGCTGGGTTGCTTTCTGCGGGCGGCGCTGCTGGTAGGGCCGCAGCTCGTCCATGGGTGACACACGGTTCATGAAGGACGCGTACGATGTGACAGCGTTGAGGAAATCACCGCCCGTCAGGTTGCCGATCCACCCGCCGTCGTTGAGTCCTTGAACCGTGGGGAGGTGCCCCTCCGTGAGGTAAGGCCTCATCGTGCGCTGCAAGTCCTCGAACCGTTCCACGCCTGTCTTGTTGAAGAACAGCTTGATGCGGTCCTTCGGGATACCCATACCGTTCGTTGACTGAGTGTTGGAAACAGCCTTGACACTCGGCGTAGTCAGGGTGTGAATGGCACGATGAGTGTCATCCACGTGGTCCTTGTCACCGAAGCTAACCAGAATAACGTGGTTCGCCTTTGCGGCAAGCGTCCTGTCAAGGATGTCGTCATTGGACAGAGTATCAGCGTCGATGAAAACATACCCGCCTTGACGCTCGGCGTACTCAACCGACTTCTGGATAGCGATGCGCAGGAACCGACCGTCACGCTTCGTCAAGTCATAGGGGGCAGCGATAATGTGCACCCCGTGATCGTTGACGTGGATGGATTCCTTGATGATCGTCTCCGTCATCTCGTACATGTTGATCTTCTGCTTGCTGATCAGAGACCGGTCAGAACTCAACTTGCGGTACAGCTCAGCAAGCCGTCCCGAGTTCTTCTCCGGCGGCAGGTTGAGCCGCTGAGCGAGCTTGGAGTTCTCGTAGTCACCCTCGATAAGGAACACCGGGCGGTCCGGATCGTTCTTGAGGGCAGCAGCCATCGTGTTAGCCATCATCCACGTTGAAGTGGTTTTACCTGCCCCGCCGTGGCTTCCGGTGACGTAGTAGCAGACAGCAGACCCTTTCTTGGACTTCATCACGGAGTCCGAGTCGTACTCCCGACGAATCTGTTCCATAGTGGACTGGGCGCGACGCTTTTCCGGGGTGAGCGCCTCCATGAACGGAGGCGTAGCTTCCGGATCAAAATCATCAACCGTCTCGGAACCTGACATGAAGGAGAGCGAGTCGTCTTCAATAGGTGCTGCCGGACGCTGGTTCACGACACGCTTTGGTGCCTTACGAAGATCAGTGGCAGCTCCGGGAGCAGGCTTGAGTTCCCGGTCAGGAACATCGGTTTCGATGACCGGCTGCGTGTACCCTTCGCCTTCACGGCGCTGCTTGGCGACTTCGGCAAAGACTTCTGCCGGGTTGTCCGCTTCATAGCGAACTTCTTCCGGAGCAATGCGCTTGACAGGTTCTTCACGAACAGGAGTCTCAGGACGCTGAACCGGCAGGCCCCACGTTGGTCGCTTGTCGGCAGGCGCAGCGTATGAAGGAGTCTTTACCTTCGGTGCGAACTCAAAGGTCTCTTCCTCCTCGCCCTCTTCACCTTCCGGCTCTACCGCCTTTTCTGCACGCGCGACGAACTCCGGGAGATCGTCGCCACGCTCATCATCGTCAGATACAGAGGCACGACGCACCGGGGCTGGCAACTCATCATCGTCCTCAGTATTAGCTACCGAGAATTCAGCAGAGAATACGGGCAGGTCGTCCCCGTCGTCATCGCTACTGTCGCTGTCCTGAGCCTTGGCGGCGATAGATTCCGCAGCCCTCAGGAAGTCCCGCCTGCTCCTGCGCAGGGGCGGCGCTTCGTCGGTAGCCTCAAACGAGGCAGTGTCGAGCGCCGGAAGAGAATCACTCTCTTCTTCCTCAGGTTCAAAGCGGTTATCCTGCGAAACTCGCTCTTGCTGGACAGGAGCATTAAACGCTGGAAGATCGAAGTCATCACTGTCGTCATCACTGGTGATCGGAGCGCGGGCGTAAGAGGGAGCTTCCCGCTTCTCCTCTGGAGCCGAAGCCTCGGGGGTAAACGCAGGAAGGTCGTCCTCATCTTCATCTTCGCTTAGAGCCGGAAGCTCACGGGCAGCCCTACGTCCAACACGAGTTTCCTGCACGGGGGCAGGCGTCGATGGTGCCGTAAATACAGGAAGGTCGTCGTCCTCGTCTTCCATGAAGGCATTAGACCCAGCAGACTCGAACTCATTGATTTTCGGTGGAAGATAGGACTCAGAAGCAGGAACAGCCGCTTCTTCTTCCACAACTTTGGGAGCCGGACTCCACGTCGGGAGGTCATCTTCCTCTTCATCTAGAAGCAAGTGATCCGGTTCTGCAACAAAAGTTTCCGGAGCAGCGATGAACGCTGGCAACTCGTCGTCCTCATCATCCCGTGCATCTACATCACGGGGAGCCGGAGCCTTCTCAAATGCAGGAAGATCGTCCTCATCTTCATAACCGAAGTGTGGCAAATCGTCACGCGTTGATTCATCCTGAACTACTTCGCTCGTCCGTGTGCTGGAGAATGAAGGCAACGGAAGATCGTCGTCTTCATCGTCATCAATACTTTCAGGCGCAGGTAAAGTAGAAGCGCGATTCCGACGACGCAAAGACTCACCATCATTGGCACCCATGCTGTCGAAGCGACGGGCCGGGTAAGTAGGCTCAGGCTCCGGTTCATTGACAGCATCAGCAACAAATGGGGCAGACCAAGCAGGCAGGTCGTCATCATCCTCATCCGCGACAGATTCACGCTCTGCAACAACGGGAGGCTCTACCGGCGCAACAACAGGTGCCGTTTCACGAGCAACAGCTTCATGAGCAACGACCGGTTCGTTGGCCTCTTCTTCATCATCATCATCGTCACCAAGAAGCAGAGCCATAAGCTCGTCTTCTTCCGGCTCAGGCCACTCTCCAGTGGTGAGCCACTGAGCGATCTCGTCTTCCGATGACTCTGGCTTGAAGTCACTCCATCCAGTGCGGACAGTGACTCCAGCCTTGGACAGCCTGCCGACTTTCTTGGCAAGGTCACTGTCGGCTTCACTGGAAATGTAAGCGACCGAGTTACTACCTTCGAGCTTACCGGTCTCCTTGTTCTTGGGTACCAAGAATGGAGCGACGGTGACAGCCGCTACATCTTTTTCAAAAGCGTTGATCTCCGCATCGGCACCGAGGTTCCGGCGCAACGCTCCATGCAGAACCTCGCTGTCAGCGTTCTCGATACCAATGAAGGCAATACGACGCATATCTATACCCAATCCTTGTTGCAGTACTCCTGTTTTGCTTTCATCTTACTAGAAGCAGTAAACATTGTTTTCTTCACTCATTCTTCAGACTGTCAACTCTTCGGATTCTTCCGCTTCATCGAAACCGTTTTGGAATGAGTACTCAGTTGCATGATCCGCAAGTGCACCGCTGAACCCGGCACGCTGCGGGCCGCTTGCGGTACCACTGCTTGCTTTCGCCTCTGCCTTACGGATTTCGTCGCCACCCTTGTCAGTACGACCTAGGTTCAGTTCAAGCTGGGGCCAAGGACCACAAATGATCCCTCCGTGCCACATGTGAAGCTCATCCATGTAGTAAGCCTTGGGAATCGGATTACGGACAACTCCACGACGTGTATCACGCCCTGCATTGAGGATGTATTGCTCAATCGCCTTCTCGCGTGGAAGACCGGTCGCCTTGAAGAAGGCGTCCATCTCAAGATCGTCGTTCTCCTGCAAAGCCATGAACAGGAAGCGCGAGAAATACGTTGTCATGTTGACTTCGTTGTCTCCAGTTCCCATGAAGTCCAGAATTTTCTGCGTGCCGAGCACAAGCATAATGTTAGCCTGACGCCACTCACGACCACCGCGTTCGAGGATGTTCATGGATTCCGGGGAAGCCTTCAGCACCCAAGCCTCATCGACCACGATAGCGCCACCGGTACCGCTGACAGCGGTCGAGGCGTACTGGAAGGC
>Ga0075017_100001268_pt1 | contig 15303 bp, 16 predicted proteins | sample AleBraG_ABR_2012_FD_71475 | JGI IMG/M metagenome (GOLD analysis project Ga0075017, IMG submission 71475) | Freshwater sediment microbial communities in response to fracking from Pennsylvania, USA - Alex Branch Run_MetaG_ABR_2012 | ecosystem: Environmental > Aquatic > Freshwater > Creek >... | reverse complement strand
TCGTTCAGGGCGTTCATGAGGCGTTGCGCCAGGTCGTCGGCCTCGGCCGGGCCGGTGATCCCTTCGGCCAGGTACAAGAACTCGTCGCCGCCGAATCGGCAGAGCGTGTCGGCGGTCCGGGTGACCCCCTCGAGGCGCCGGGCCACCTCGGCGAGCAACTGGTCGCCGACGAGGTGACCGTGGGTGTCGTTGACGCCCTTGAAGTCGTCGAGGTCCAACAACAGCAGCGCGCAGTGTCCGCCCAGGCGCTCGATGCGCGACTTCGCCTGGGAGAGCCGGTCTTCGAACAGGGCCCGGTTGGCGAGGCCGGTCAGGGGGTCGTGGAGGGCCTGGTGGGAGAGTTGCGCGGTGAGCGTGCGCTCCTCGGTGATGTCGCGCTCGGAGATGATGAAGTACAAGGTGTTGCCGGCCTCGTCGCGCGCCGGTGACTTCGAGACTTCGGCCACGATCATGCGCCCGTCCATGTGCTGGTAGCGCTTGATGTAGCGAACCTGGCTCACTTCGCCGCGCAGGATCCGCTGGTGGGAGTCCTCGGTGATGCCGACGTCCTCGGGGAACGTGAACGGCTTGGAGTCGTAGCCGACCAGTTCCTCGACCGAGCGCCCGATCATCGAACAGAACGCGGCGTTGGCGGCGATGATGTCGTCGTGAAGGTCGGTGAGCAGCATCGGGGCCATGTTGTCCTCGAAGGCCAGGCGGAAGTTCCGCTCGGCCTCGACGCGCGCCTGGATCGCCGCGCGGTGCTCGCTGTTGTCTCGAATCGACGCCACCGACCATCGCTTGCCCTCGATGGTGAGCGGTGAGAGTGCGAAGTCGACCGAGAGCTCGCTGCCGTCCTTACGCAGGACCGTCAGGTCCCGGTCGCTCCAGATGATCCGGGTCTTGGGATCGCGCGCGTGCTCGTTGCGCGCGGCGAACTCCATGTTCTTGTGCTGGGGCGGCACGAGCATCTGCACGTTTTGACCCGTCAGTTCGTCGCGTGAGTACCCGGTGAGTCTGGTGAGCAGGTCGTTCACGAAGAGCATGGTCCCGTGCCCGTCGATGAGCGCGGTGCCGTCGGGGAGCGCTTCGACGAGGCTCTGCCAGGAGAGGCTGTGGTCCTCGAAGAAGCTCATCGTCCGTGTGCCCTCATCGTCCGCGTCGTCTCCACCTCGCTGTGGCCCTCACGAAATATTGGCACAGTGCGGTGCGCGGAGCGGACCACGAGCCGCGCGGCGACCTGATTCGGGCTAGGACGGGGTGGCGGTGGGCCCGGTGTCACCCTGGTCGAGGTCGACGTTGGTCGCGTCGTCGGGGTGTTCACTGATCCATTCGAGGTGGTGGGGATTGCGTGGATCGAGCAGATCGTCGGTCGCGTCGTAGTTGGGCTCGCTGGCCTGCGCCTCGTCGGTGTACTCGTCGGGCAGTGGCATGACCTCCATCATCGGGCCCGGGTCGATTCGGGTGATGGCACGGTTGACACCGACCTCGGAGGGGAGTACCTCACCGGCGTCGACGCCCTTACGCTTGGCGCTGAAGAGGCGCGCCAGGACGATGACCACCACCACCAACAGGACAATCCCGATAACCAACATACGTGCCTCAGATCCATCGCGGCGGTCGCCCTCGCACCCGCTCTCGACGAAAGACTACCGTCGCGCGCCCCGACGACGAGGGGCTCAGCGCTTGGAGAAGAATCGAATGCCCAGCACGGCGATGACGAAGACGAGGACAATCCCGATGATCAGCATGCACGTTCCAAATCGTTCGCGGCGGTCGCTCGTGCGGCCGCTCTGAGCGAGCCTACCGTCGCGCCGCGCCTACCAGCGTCGACGAGCGGCCGGCGAGGTGCGCGAACGGGAGCGCGGGTCGTGGCTGGGCGACCATTGTTACTACCATTGAGCCAAACGAGGGAGACCGTGGCCCAACTGCTCTTCACCCTATTCAGTAACCGTATCGACGCGCTCCAACTCGCGCACGAGGTCGGCGGACGACTCGAGCGCGAAGGGATCTCGACGGCGCTGCACCTGCTCGACGCCGACCAGGCGCCCGCGATGGACGACGAGACCCTAGTGGTCTCGCTTGGCGGGGACGGGACGTTCCTGCAGGCCGCCCGACTGGCCCATCACGTGGGCGCGCGAGTGCTCGCCGTGAACCTGGGACGCCTGGGGTTCTTGCTCAACATCCCGCCGACCGAGATCGTCGAGGACGTCCACGGGGCCCTCGACGGCGCGCAGGTCGCCGATCGTCTGGCGCTGCAGATCTCGGTCTCGGGTACCGACATCGACGAGTTCGCCTTGAACGAGGTCGTGGTCGAACGGGCCGACGCCGGCAAGATGGTGCGCTTGAAGACCTACGTCGACCACGAGGAGTACCTGACGTACTCCGCGGACGGGGTCATGGTGGCGACGCCCACGGGGAGCACCGGCTACAACTTCTCCGCCGGTGGCCCCGTCGTGGACGCGACCCTGCCGGTGATGATCCTCACGCCGGTCGCGCCGCACTTCACGATCAACCGCTCCATCGTCGTCGCGGACGACAAGGTGGTCCGGCTCCTGGCCGACAACAAGCCGGCGGTCATCGTGGCCGACGGCCACGTGATCGCCACGCTCGAACCCGGCCAGCACGTCGAAGTGCGCAAGAGTCCGACGCCGGTTCGCGTGGTGGCGACGAGAAGCTTCGACCTCGCGTTCCGGCTTCGCGAGAGCCTTCGAGAGGGACATGCCTAGGGCGCAGTTGGTCGAGCTCTACGCGCACGGCCTTGGCGTGATCGACGACGCCCGACTTGAGTTCGGACCCGGGTTCACCGTCCTCACCGGTGAGACGGGTGCGGGCAAGACCCTCCTCATCGGAGCCCTCGACCTGTGCCTGGGCGGTGACGGGCACAGTGCGCGTTACGCGGTGTCGTCGGAACTGCGCGCGGCGGCGGTCTTCGACGCGGGCGCAACCTCCGAGGTCATCATGAGCCGCGAGGCGACGTCGAACGGACGGCTACGTTGTTCGCTCAACGGTGTGCCGTCGAGCGTCGAGGCGCTGCGCGCGGCCGCGGTCGAGCTCATCGTCGTGCACGGTCAGCACGACTCGCTGTCGCTGCGCAATCGCGGCGAGGTGCTGCGCATCATCGACGCCAGTGCGGGGATATCGACCGCGGTCCTGGACGGGGTCCGCCGCCAGCTCCACCAGGATCGGTCGCTGCGCGAGCAGCTCGGCGGTGACGCGCAGCGGCGCGAGCGCGACCTCGACTACCTGGACTTCCAGATCGGCGAACTCGAGGCGGTGGCCATCGTGTCGCCCGCCGAGTTGGACGACACGATGGCCGAACTCGGTCGCCTGAGCGATCTGCGTGACGGTCAGGCGACGCTCGTCGAGGTGATCGCCCAACTCGATGACGACCGCGACGACGCGGTGCTGGCGCGGTTCGCCGCGATCATCGGCCAACTCCCCGGCGACGACGTCTACGAGGAGGGCCGGGCGATGTTGCGCGGCGCGCTCGAGCAGGCGCGCGAGGGCGTGATGGCGTTGGCGTCGATGAGCGACCCCGACGCGTTCGACCCGGCGTTGATCGACCAACTAGACGAGCGCGTCGCGGTCCTCCAGCAGATCGCGCGCAAGCACGGCGGCTCACTCGAACGCGCGGTGCTCGCGCTCGAAGAGCTGCGTCTCGAACGCGGTCGCCTCGCCGACGCCGCCGCGTCGGTGGTCACGCTCGACGAACGAATCGTCCAGCTCGAGCAGCGAGAACGGGCCTTGGCGCGCGAGGCGCGTCGCGAGCGCGAGTTCGCCGCGGTGCAGTTGACCAACGCGGTGCGCGTCCAGTTGCCGCGCGTCGCGCTTGCGAGTGCGTCCCTGCGCTTCGTGGTCGCGGGCGACGACGGGAGCGACGCGCAGATCCTCTTCACCCCCAACCCCGGCCAACCCGAGGGCCCACTGCAATCACTCGCCAGCGGGGGAGAGCTGAGCCGGGTGCTGCTCGCGTTGTCGCTCGAGACGGCGCACGAGGACGTCGTGGCGGTCTTCGACGAAGTCGACGCCGGCGTCGGTGGTCAGGTCGCCCAACAGATCGGCGACTGCCTGCGTGAGTTGGCCCGCCGCCAACAGGTCCTGGCGGTGACCCACCTGGCGTCGGTGGCCGCCAAGGCCGATCACCACTTCGTGGTCGAGAAGTCCGTCACCGCGGGGATCACCTCGACCTCGGTACGCGAGGTGCGCGCCGAACAGCGCGTGGACGAGATCGCGCGGATGCTGGCGGGCGACCAGATCACCGACGAATCTCGAGCGCTGGCGCGTCGGATGCTCGAAACACGCAGTTAATAGTCTCGATGTTCGTAAAGCAATCGCTATGCTGTGCTTCCGTGGATGCGGCGATTTGCGAATGACAAAGTTCGTCTTTGTAACGGGTGGCGTTTCGAGTTCCCTCGGCAAGGGTCTGACGGCCTCGTCGCTCGGTCGACTCCTCAAATCTCGTGGCCTCAAGGTCACCATGTGCAAACTCGACCCGTACCTGAACGTGGACCCGGGCACGATGAACCCCGGTGAACACGGCGAGGTCTTCGTCACCGACGACGGCGGGGAGACCGACCTCGACCTCGGACACTACGAGCGCTTCATCGACGAGTCGCTCTCCAAGATGTCCAACACCACGACCGGATCGATCTATTCGAACGTCATCGCCAAGGAACGCCGGGGCGACTACCTGGGCAAGACCGTCCAGGTGATCCCGCACATCACCGACGAGATCAAAGAGCGCGTTCGCCGACTCGGGACCATGGGCGCCGACGTCGTCATCGTCGAGATCGGTGGCACGGTCGGCGACATCGAGATCGTCCCGTTCATCGAGTCGATCCGCCAGTTCCGTCGTGACGCCGGTCGCGACAACGTCTGTTACGTCCACCTCACGCTCGTGCCCTACCTGGCGCCTTCGGGCGAGCAGAAGACCAAGCCGACTCAGCACTCGGTCACCGAATTGCGTTCACGGGGCATCCAGCCAGACATCATCGTCTGTCGCAGCGACCAGCCCCTGTCGGACGGGCTGAAGCGCAAGATCTCCCTGCTGTGCGACGTGCCGATCAACGCCGTCATCTCGGCGGTGGACGCGCCCAGCATCTACGACATCCCGATCACGATGCACAACGAGGGTCTCGACACGATGGTCTGCGCCACGCTCGGCATCGACGTCGACCAGCACCCGATCGACCTGCGGGCCTGGCAGGAGGTCGTACGTCGCGTGCACAGCACCTCGCGCAACCTGCGCATCGGCGTCATCGGCAAGTACGTCACCATGCCCGACGCCTACCTCTCGGTGGGCGAATCGATCCGCCACGCCGGCTTCGCCGTGGGCGCGACGACCACCATCGAATGGCTCGAGGCCGAGCGGGTCCCCGCCGAGATCGAGAGCGACCGAATCCGTCAGCTCGACGGCATCGTCGTGCCGGGCGGCTTCGGCGAGCGCGGCGTCGAGGGGATGATCGCCGCCGCGCGAATCGCGCGCGAACACGACATTCCGTACCTCGGCATCTGCCTGGGCATGCAGGTCATGGTCGTCGAGTTCGCTCGACACTGCCTCGGACTCAGCGACGCGCACTCGACCGAGATCTCGGTCAGCACGTCGTCGCCCGTGATTGCCCTGATGGCGGAGCAGATGGACGTCACCGATCTCGGCGGCACGATGCGCCTGGGGGCCTGTCCGGCCATGCTCGAGGAGGGTTCGATCGTTGCCGGGCTCTACGGAGCCACGGTCGTCTCGGAACGTCACCGTCACCGGTACGAGTTCAACTCGAGGTTCCGCGAGCGGTTCGAGGCCGCCGGGATGCGCTGTTCGGGTACGTCGCCGGACGGACGTCTGGTCGAGTTCGTGGAGTTGCCGGGCCATTCGTTCTTCGTCGGGACCCAGGCGCACCCGGAGTTCAAATCTCGTCCCGACCGTCCCCATCCGCTCTTCCTCGGTCTGATCACCGCCGCGGCCGGGCGCGCCGAGGGACGTGAGCCGCACATCATCGATCCTGAGTCGGTCGACGCCGCCTTGTGAGCGATTCGTTCCACATAGAACGAACGACACCGCTGCTGCACTCGCACGTCTTTGACGTCGAGCGGCGCGCCATCGGTCACGGCGGCACGATCTTCGAGCGCGACGTGGCCGTCCACCCCGGGGCCGTGGCCGTGCTGGTGATCGACGAACACGAACGCATCGGCGTGATCCGCCAGTTTCGATCGACCTTCGATCGCGTCACCGTCGAGATCCCCGCCGGGACCAACGACGTCGACGGCGAGGACCCCCTCACGACCGCCCAGCGCGAACTGCGCGAGGAGATGGGTTGCGAGGCCACGACCTGGCGTCTACTGGGGCGTTTCATGACCTCACCGGGGTGGACCACGCAGGTCATGACGATCTACGAGGCCCGCGGACTGACGTTCACCGATCGCGAACCGGCCGGCCCCGAGGAGACTGCCTCCTCGATCGCCTGGATGGCCCCGGCGGATCTGCGTCAGGCGCTCGCCCTCGAGCCGGCCATCGACAGCACCATGATGGTGGCCCTGCACCAGGTCTTCGGGACGTTCTTTGACCTCAACTGATCGGGCCCTCGAGACGTACCTGCAGTGGCTCGCGGTGGAGAAGGGGCGCAGCCGGGCGACGCTGGAGGCCTATCGACGCGACCTCACGCGACTGATCGAGTGGAGCCACGCGCGCGGCGACCGGGCCACGTCGCTCAGCGAGGTCGATCTGGAGGCCTACTGCAACGACCTTCGACGCCAGGGACTCGCGGAGAGTTCGGTGTCGCGTTCGATCGCCTCGCTGCGCGGTTGGTTCGGCTTCATGACCGCCGAGGGACTCATCGACGTCGACCCCAGCGCCCGCCTTCGATCGGGTCGACGGGGGCGGTCGCTGCCCAAGCCACTCAGTGAAGAGGACGTCAGTACGTTGCTCGACTCGGTCCCGCGCGAGACGCCGGCGGACCTGCGCGACAGGGCACTGCTCGAACTGCTCTACGGCACGGGTGCGAGAGTGTCAGAGGTCGTGGGCATCTCGCTCGCGGACCTCGACTTCGATGAGGAGCTCATCCTCGTGACCGGCAAAGGTTCCAAGCAGCGCCTGGTGCCGATGGGCTCCGTCCTGCACGCCGCCCTGCGCGACTACCTGGGACCGGGCGGGCGATCCTCCTTCCCCCAGCCCCGGCGCGAACAACACCTGTTCCTCAACGCCCGAGGCGGACCGCTCTCCCGCCAGGGCGTCGACCTGATCATCGACAAGCGTGCACTCGACGCGGGCGTCGATCGCGCGAAGGTGAGTGCCCACGTCTTTCGTCACAGCTGCGCCACGCACATGCTGGCGCACGGCGCCGATATCAGGGTCGTCCAGGAGTTGCTCGGGCACGCGTCGATCTCGACGACGCAGGTCTACACCGCGGTCGCGGTAACGTCGCTGAAGCGCGAGTACAAGAACGCGCACCCGCGAGCCAATGACTAGATAGTGAGAGCCCATGTCGTTTGAGGTCTACTTCTTCATTGCCTTGGTGCCGTCAGTGGTCTTGCACGAGGTGGCCCACGGATGGGTCGCCAACCTCTACGGTGACCCGACGGCGAAAGAGGCCCACCGCCTGACCCTGAACCCACTTCGCCACATCGACCCCTTCGGCACGCTGCTGCTGCCGGCGATAATGATCTTCGCGGGCTTTCCGGCCTTCGGCTACGCGAAGCCGGTGCCGGTCAACCTCTCGCGATTGCGGCGACCTCGCGAACAGGCACTCTGGGTGGGGCTCGCGGGCCCGTTCGTCAATATCGTGCTGTCTGCCGTCGGCTACGCGATCTGCGAGTTTGCGATCCACGTCAACCAGAGCCAGACGACCTACGACATCGGCCTGGCGCTCGGTCTGGTCAATCTGATCCTCGCGGTGTTCAACCTCTTGCCGATTCCACCACTGGACGGATCGGCGATCATCGAACGCTTCCTGCCCAATAGACACCGCGATCGCTACTACTACCTGCGCGCCCGGGCGCTGCCGCTGGTGATGGCGTTCGTCATCCTCAGCGAGTACGTCTTTCACTTCGGCACGAGTGCCCTGGGCGGGCTCGAGACCTGGTGGCAGAGTCTCCTCGTCTAGATAAGTCCCATGGCGCGCGCGGCTCGGTCGTAGACCGGCCCCGCGACGGCGCTGGCCTTGGCGGCACCGCGCTGGGTGATCGCGCGCAGCTCTCCAGGATCGGCGAGCAGTGCGGCGTGCCGGCGCTGCACGGGTGCGAGTGAGGCGATGACCAGTTCGGTGAGATCCTTCTTCAGGTCGCCGTAGCGCGAGTAGCGACTGGCCACGACCTCGGGCGGTTCGCCCGAGAAGCTCGAGAAGATCTCCAGCAGGTTCGAGAGTCCCGGCTTCTTCTCCCAGTCGAAGCGAACCTCGTTGTCCGTGTCCGTGACGGCCTTCTTGATCTTCTTCTCGATGTCCGCGGGCGAATCGAGCAGGTAGAGGGTGCCCAGCGGGCTGGAGAGGGACTTACTCATCTTGCGCGTCGGCTCTTGCAGGTCCATGACCCGGGCGGCGACCTTGGGATTCACGGCGACCGGCACCGTGAAGGTCTGGCCGAACCGGTTGTTAAACCGCTCGGCGAGGGTGCGCGTCAGTTCCAGGTGTTGGCGCTGGTCGTCGCCGACCGGGACCTCGGTCGCCTCGTACAGCAGGATGTCGCCGGCCATGAGCACGGGGTAGGTCAACAGGCCGACCCGGTAGCCGTGCTGGCGGCTGGCCTTCTCCTTGAACTGGGTCATGCGGCTGAGCTCGCCGTAGGAGGCGACGCACTCGAGCAGCCAGTTCATCTGGGCGTGGTAGGGCACGTGGCTCTGGAGAAAGACCGTGCAGACCTCAGGGTCGAGACCGGCGGCGAGGTAGGTGGCGACGAGGTCGGTGGTCTGGGCGCGCAGGGCCTCGGGCTCGATCTCGAGGGTGAGCGCGTGCAGGTCGACCACGCAGTAGAAGGCGTCGGGGGTCTGCGACGCCACCCACTGGGTCAGCGCGCCGAGGTAGTTGCCCAGGTGCATCGTCCCCGATGGCTGCATTCCCGAAAGTATCCGCATCACCCAATGGTAGAGGAGGGCCGTCGGCGCGCCCGTCGCGAAGTAGAGTTGGCCGGTGACCTACGTCGTGACGACGCCGTCTTTCAGCGGCCCCATCGAGCTGCTGCTCCAGCTGATCAGTAGCCACGACGTGGACGTGCTCGACGTGGCGCTGGCCCCGATCGTGGACGCCTTCGTCGCCACGCTGCGCGACGAGGTCGTCGAACTCGAGGTCGACGACCTCTCGGAGTTCTTGTTGATCGCGGCGATCCTGCTCGAAATGAAGAGCCGACGCCTGTTGCCCGGTCGTGACGGCACCGATCCCGACGAGGAGTTCGTGGGTTGGGAGGAGCGCGACGTGCTGCTGGCGCGGCTCTTGGAGCTGCGCACCTACGCCGCCCTCGCCGACGCCTTCGTCTCGCTGTTCGAGCGCGCGAGTCGGTCGTTCCCGCGCCTGCGCGGCATCGACGACGGATTCGTGGTCGCCCCGCCGGACCTGCTCGCCGGCGTGACGACGGCCCAACTGGCCGGCGCGTACCTGCGCGGCATCGAGGTCAAGCCCGTGCCGGTCGTGCGGCTGCACCACGTCACCGTCGACGCCGTGTCGGTCGCCGAGACCGTCGTCTCGCTGTCCCAGCGCCTGCCGTCGCTCGGCAAGCTCTCGTTCCGCCAGCTCACCGAGGGCCTCGAGAGCCGGATCGAGATCATCGTGCACTTCCTCGCGCTGCTCGAGCTGTGCAAGTTGGGACACATCGAGCTGGGCCAGGGCGCGACCTTCGGTGACGTCGAGATCGAGTGGATCGAGAGCTCGGCCGGCCTCGAGATTGGAAGGATCGATATCTATGAGGGATGAAGGCTCGTTGGAACAGAAGCTCGAGGCGATGCTCACCGTCGCCCTCGAGCCGATCTCGGCCGAGGAGCTGGCCGACGTCGTGGACGTCGACGCCCAGGAGGTCACCGACGCGCTGCGGACGCTGCGCGCGCAGTACGTCGACGAGCGTCGCGGGTTCACCTTCGCCGAGCTCGCGAGCGGATGGGTCATGCAGTCCTCGCCCGACGTCGCCCCGTGGGTCACCAAGTTCGCCAACCGCGACGTCTCGCACCGCCTGAGCTCGGCCGCGCTCGAGACCCTCGCGATCATCGCCTACCGTCAGCCCATCTCTCGCGCCCAGATCACCGCGCTGCGCGGGGTGAACGTCGACGGCGTCTCGCGACTGCTCGAACAGCGCGGCTACATCGAGGAGAAGGGGAGGGCTGGCGGTCCCGGCCAGCCCATCTTGTACGGGACGACCGAGCTCTTCCTCGACCGGATGGGCCTGGCGGGCCTCAGCGACCTGCCACCGATCGAGGAGTTCATGCCACCGGTCGAGACGGCCCACGAGATGGCCGACGAGCTGAACTTCAGCGCCGATGACGCCGAAGTGGTCTCGTAGTTGGTCGAGCCAGAGGGCGAACGCCTCCAAAAGACGCTGGCGCGCGCCGGCTACGGCTCGCGCCGCTCGTGCGAGATCCTCATCAGCGAGGGACGGGTCACGATCGACGGCCGCGTCGCCGAGCTGGGCAACCGCGTCGACCCCGACGTCCAGGTGATCTGCGTGGACGGCGCCATGGCGCCCACGGCCCAACACACCGTGTACTACCTCTTGAACAAGCCCGACGGCGTCGTCACGACCGCGTCGGACCCCCAGGGACGCACGACCGTGCTCGACCTCGTCGAGTCACCGGTGCGGATCTTCCCGGTCGGACGCCTCGACATGAACACCGAGGGCCTGTTGATCTTGACCAACGACGGACGGCTCGCGCACCTGCTGACCCATCCCAGTTCGGGTATCGCCAAGGAGTACCTCGCCCGCGTCGAGGGCGACCCCTCGCCGGCGGCAATCCGTCGACTGCGCGAGGGCGTCGAACTCGACGACGGGATCACCAGCCCGGCCCAGGTGAGCCGCGTCAGCGAAGGGTTGCTGCGCATCGTCATCCACGAGGGCCGTAACCGTCAAGTGCGTCGGATGTGCGCGGGCGTCGGTCACGAGGTCACGAGGCTGGTGCGCACGAGGATCGGTCCGATTCAGGACGCCACGCTGTCGCCGGGCACGTCGCGTCAACTGTCGCTCGCCGAGGTGCGCCGGTTGATGGAGGCGGTTGGGATGAACGACGCCATCGCATCTACGATGCCATCATGACTTCTGCGCTGTTACGAGGCCTGCGGGGCGCCACCACCTGCGCGGTCGACACCCCCCAGGAGATCAACGAAGCCACCCAGGAACTGCTGTTGGCGATGCTGGAGCGCAACGACATCGGCCACGACGACATCGTCAGCGTCATCTTGACGAGCACGTCCGACCTCACGTCGACGTTTCCCGCGACGAGTGCGCGCGGGGTCGGGTTCGGCGACGTGCCCCTGATGTGCGCCAGCGAGATTGCGGTCGCCGGATCGATGCCGCGTTGCGTCCGGGTCCTGATGCACGTCTACACCACCAAGGAGCGCAGCGACCTGCGTCACGTCTACCTGCGCGGCGCACAGGCCCTTCGCGATGATCTCCCCGAATAGCCGCCGCGCCCACGTCGTCGGCATCGGGCTGATCGGCGCCTCGATGGCGCTGGCGCTGCGCGCCAGCGGCTTCGACGTGACCGGGACCGACGTCGACCCGGGTGTAGTGGAGGTCGCCCTCGCGATGGGCCTGATCAGCGGGACCGAGATGACCGACGACCATCGACTCGTCGTGGTCGCCACGCCGGCCGGGTCGGTCGTGAGGGTGGCGAACGAGATGCTCGACGCCTGGGGCCGCGAGGACCTGATCGTCACGGACGTGGCCGGGGTCAAGGGTTCGATCGTCTCGAGCGTCGGTGACGTCCGCTTCCTCGGCGGGCACCCGATGGCCGGTTCGGAACTGCGGGGCCTCGACGGCGCGCGTGAGGACCTGTTTCGCGGTTGCACCTGGGTGCTGACGCCCACCGATTCGACGTCGACCGCCACCTACACCACGCTGCACGGGATCCTGCGCGAGATCGGGGCGAACGTGGTGGCCGTCAACGCCCAGGACCACGACCGGCTCGTGGCGATCGCGAGCCACGTACCGCACCTGCTGGCCGGGTCGTTGATGAACGAGGCCAGCGACGTCGCCAACGAGGACGCCGTCTTGCTGCAGCTGGCCGCCGGGGGCTTTCGCGACATGACCCGCATCGCCGCCGGAGACCCGACGATCTGGCCCGATGTCCTCTTCGAGAACCGGGTCGCGGTCACCCAGAGCCTCGAGTCGCTCGAAGGTCGACTGCGCACCCTGCGCGAGGCGCTCGCCGACGACGGCCGCGACGTCATCGTCGAGAGCCTTCGCTCGGCGGCCAGCGCGCGACGTCAACTACCGGGGCGGGCCCTGCGCTCGGACGACCTCGCGTACCTGCGGGTCAAGGTGAGCGACCAACCCGGCGAGCTGGCCTCGGTCACGACCACCGCGACGGACCTGTCGGTCAACATCTACGACATCGAGATCGCCCACGGCATCGAGGGCGCCGGCGGCACGTTGCTGCTCGCCGTGGACGCCACCCAGTTCGAACTGCTGCGCGACGCGCTGTCCGCGCTCGGCTTCCAGGTGGCGCGCGACCAGTGAACCGTCACCACGTCAGTCCCGTCGGACGCCTGCGCGGCGAGGTCAGCGTGCCCGGGGACAAGAGCGCGTCGCACCGCGCCCTGATGATCAGCGCGCTCGCGAGCGGGCGGAGCGCGATCACCGGCCTGTCGCCGGGTCTCGACGTCGCCGCGACCCGACGGATCGTCGTCCAGTTGGGCGCGCGCGTCGACGACGAAGGTGGCGACGTCGTCGTCGTCGGGCCCGAGGACGGTCTCGTGGTCGCGTCCGACCCGCTCGACTGCGCGAACTCCGGAACGACCATGCGGTTGATGGCGGGCGTCGTGAGCGCGCTGGCCGGGCGACACGTCCTGGTGGGCGACGAGTCGCTCAGCGCGCGACCGATGGACCGGATCGCCCGCCCCCTGGAGATGATGGGGGCGTCGGTGCGCGGCCACGGCCCGCGGGTGACGGCGCCGCTACGCATCGAGGGATCGGACCGACTGCACGGCGTGGACTACCACGTGCCGGTCGCCAGCGCACAGGTGAAGTCCGCCGTCCTCCTGGCCGGTCTCGGCGCCGATTCGCTGACCATGGTCGAAGAGGACGTGCGCACTCGTTCGACGACCGAGGACATGCTCGTCCTCGCCGGCGTCGGCGTGCAGAGCACGGACCTGGGCGAGGGCCGCGTCGTGGTCCTCACGCCCGGTCGACCCCGCGCGCGCGACTGGCGGGTGCCGCGAGACCCGTCCCAGGCCGCCTTCTTCGCCGTGCTCGGCGCGCTGCACGCCGACGCGCAGATCTCGGTGCTGGACGTCGACGCCTCGCCCGAGCGGATCGGCTTCGTCGGCGTCCTGCAACGGATGGGTGCCGAATTGACACTGCGCATGGACGGACCGACCGCGACGCTGCTCGTCGCCAGCTCGACCCTCACCGCGACGGAGATTCGCGCCGAGGAGATCCCGTCGGTGGACGAGGTGCCGGTCCTGGCGGTCGCCGCGGCCGCCGCGAGCGGGGTGAGCGCCTTTCGCGACATGGGTGAACTCCGTCTGAAGGAGTCCGACCGGTTCAGCGCGTCGATGCGCCTCGCGGCGGCGCTCGGCTGCACGGTCTGGTCCGAGGATGACGACTTCTTCATCGAAGGGCTCGCCGGCGCCGAGGCGTTCGAGACGTTCACCCTCGACGCCGGCCTTGATCACCGGATGGTCATGGCCAGCGCCGTGGCGGGCCTGGTCGGCTCGGGCTGCGCGATCGGTGGCGCGGAGTGCGTCGCGACGAGCTATCCCGGCTTCTTCGACGACGTGGCGGCCCTCGCGTGAGCGCGATCATCGCGATCGACGGGCCGGCCGGATCGGGTAAGTCCACCGTGGCGCGAGCGGTCGCGCAGCGACTGGGATGGTCGTTCCTCGACACGGGCGCGATGTACCGCGCCCTCACCCTCGAGGCGCTGGTCCGCGGCGTGAACGTCCACGACGACGACGCCGTGGCCACCCTGGCCCGAGAGGTCGAGCTGACGACGCTACCCGAGGTGCGCGTGAACGGTCGCGACGTCGGCGAGCTGATCCGGACCGACGAGGTCAACGAGGCCGTCTCGACGGTCGCGGCCAACGCGCGCGTGCGTGCGACGATGGTCGAGCGTCAACGACAGTTGGCCGCCGAACAGCCCGTGGGGACGGTCGTGGAGGGTCGTGACATCACGACGGTGGTCTTTCCCGACGCCACCCTCAAGGTGTACCTGACCGCGAGCCTCGAGGAGCGCCAACGCCGTCGTGGCGACGAGGGGGCCGAGTCGGTGGCGCGCCGCGACGTCGCCGACTCGACACGCGTCGCCTCGCCGCTGCGTCAGGCCGACGACGCACTCGTACTGGATACGACCGGACGCGACGTCGACGACGTCGTAGGGGAGATCATCGAATGTCTGATGAACACGCACTCGAACTAGACGAGCACAAGTCCTTCACCTACTACCTCATCTCGGGCCTACTCGTCGTGCTGGCCAAGGTCCTGTTCCGACCGTCGGTGCGTGGACGCGACAACATCCCGGTCGAGGGGCCGGTCCTGATCGCGCCGATCCACCGCTCCAACGTCGACTTCGCCCTCACCCTCTTCATGTCCAGGCGAAAGGTCTTCTTCATGGCCAAGGAGTCGATCTTCAAGGTCCCGATGATCGGACGCCTGCTCGTGCACCTGGGGGCGTTCCCCATCCGTCGCGGCGCCGCCGACCGCGAGTCGATGACCCTCGCCGAGCAGGTGCTGCGCCAGGGCCACGCGTTGGTCCTGTTCCCCGAGGGCACCCGTAAGGAAGGCGACCACGTCGCGCCGCTGCACGACGGGGCGATGTTCGTCGCGGCGCGCACCGGCGCCACGGTGGTGCCCGTCGGGATCGGGGGCAGCGACCGGGCCATGCCGGTCGGCGCGAAGTTGCCGCGGCCCAGCAAGATCCACATCGTGGTCGGCACGCCGATCGACCCCCCGTCGTCCGAGGGCCGAGTCGCGCGTTCCGCGGTCGCGGCCAAGAGCGAGGAGCTCAGGTCCGCCCTCGAGCGGGTGTACCACCAGAGTCTGGGCCGCTGACTAGCGCTCGCGCCACCAGGTGCCGAAAACGACGCGGGCGTAGCGAAAGCCGTAGCTCCAGGTCTTGCCCTTCTTCGTCTCGCCCGACGCGCGCGGATGCCAGATCGTGGGGACCTCACTGGCCCGCCACCCGCGCTTCAGGCAGGT
>Ga0075017_100001266_pt1 | contig 15306 bp, 14 predicted proteins | sample AleBraG_ABR_2012_FD_71475 | JGI IMG/M metagenome (GOLD analysis project Ga0075017, IMG submission 71475) | Freshwater sediment microbial communities in response to fracking from Pennsylvania, USA - Alex Branch Run_MetaG_ABR_2012 | ecosystem: Environmental > Aquatic > Freshwater > Creek >... | reverse complement strand
GGCTCGGCAGCTGTGGTGCTGGACATCTCCGGAACGGTGCCGATCGAGCTGCAGGGGCCTTTGCTGCTGGCGCTTTCGGACGGCGTCGAGTGGTGCACGACGCCGTCCGATCCGCATCTCGCGGCGGCCGTCGCCGCCGCGCTGGCAGACGTGCCGGATCTCGAGCACGTCGAGCTCGGAGCATCGCCGTCAGCCGGGCTGCTGATCACGGTGGTCGTCGCAGGGGTATCGGGTGAGCGCTCGAACTTGGCTCCCGAGGTGGCGCTGGCGGCTGTCGCCGACCGGATCCAGGCCGTGCTGCGCGCTGCCGGGTTCCCGGATCCGCTGCTGCCCGCCGGGATGGATCTTGCAATTGTCGGTTCGAACCACTGACCACTGGGCTGCTACCCTTGCCGATCGACCGACTGTTCAGCTCAGTCCTCTCCGCTCCCCAGTAGCGCGCTCAGGATCGAACGGGGCAGTCCGCAAGTGGAGACCTCTCCCACCCGCCGGCCGAAGCCAGGTTGTCGGGTCCGGTCCGAGCCCTCGGTTCGCCGCGGGCCCGTCGCGCTACGCGGGCTCGGTCCGCGTGGCCGAGCCGGTTATGTGAGGCCCCCGCCTGCGCCAGGCACGGGGGCCTTTCCCGTCCTGGGGGTCCTCGTCGCAACCCGTTGACTGAAGGAGAGCACATCAGCGCTGAGCCTCGCATCAACGACCGGATCCGTGTCCCGGAGGTCCGGCTCGTCGGCCCCAACGGCGAACAGGTGGGCATCGTTCGGATCGAAGACGCCCTCCGCCTGGCACAAGAAGCGGATCTCGACCTGGTCGAGGTCGCTCCCATGGCTCGGCCGCCGGTCGCCAAGCTCATGGACTACGGCAAGTTCAAGTACGAGTCCGCCATGAAGGCACGTGAGGACCGCAAGAAGCAGGTCAACACTGTCATCAAGGAAATGAAGCTCCGGCCCAAGATCGACCCGCACGATTACGAGACCAAGAAGGGCCACGTCGTCCGGTTCCTCAACGCCGGCGACAAAGTCAAGATCACGATCATGTTCCGAGGTCGGGAGCAGTCCCGGCCCGAACTCGGGTACCGGTTGCTGCAGCGGTTGGCAACCGACGTGGAGGACATCGCGTCGGTCGAGTCGGCGCCGAAGCAGGACGGCCGCAACATGATCATGGTTCTCGGGCCGACGAGGAAGAAGGCCGACGTTCGCGCCGAGCGAGCGGCCACGAAGAAGCGGGTCGAGGCCGAACGCGAGGACGGGCAAGACGCGCAAGCGCCTTCGCAGTAGTCGAACAGAGCACGCACGCACCGCGCGGCCGAGAGGTCGCAGACGACGAGGAGACACCTTCGCCATGCCGAAGATGAAGACGCACAGTGGATCCAAGAAGCGCTTCCGGGTTACCGGGTCCGGCAAGATCATGCGCGAACGGACCCACAAGCGCCACTACCTGGAGCACAAGACCTCTCGGCGTACCCGCCGGCTGGCCGTGGACGTTCCCGTTTCGTCCCCTGACGCCAAGAAGATCAAGCGCCTGCTCGGCATCTGAGTTCGACGACGGCATTCGAAGGAGTTTCAAGTGGCACGCGTGAAAAGGGCGGCGAACGCCCACAAGAAGCGACGGTCGACTCTCGAGCGGGCGAGTGGCTATCGCGGTCAGCGGTCCCGGCTGTACCGCAAGGCGAAGGAGCAGGTCACTCATTCGCTCGTCTACGCCTACCGGGACCGGCGCAAGCGCAAGGGCGACTTCCGCCAGCTGTGGATCCAGCGGATCAACGCAGCGTCGCGGGAGAACGGCATGACATACAACCGCTTCATTCAGGGTCTCAAGGCCGCTGGCATCGAGGTCGACCGCCGCATGCTCGCCGAGCTCGCGGTATCGGATGCGGCAGCCTTCGCGAAGCTGGTCGATCTGGCCCGAGCCGCGCTTCCAGAGGACGTCAACGCACCGGCAGCCTGACCGCGCGGCGCACCGTAGCGGACAGGCCGTCGCGGCCATCGGATCGTCGAACCGGGAGCCGGCTGAGGCGAACCGGTTGGCTTCAGCGCGGCGCCTGACTAGGCGCAGCGTGCGTGAAGCCGAGCGACTCTTCCTCGCGGAGGGGCCGCAAGCAGTCCGCGAAGCCCTGCGCGTGGAGTCCGCAACGGCGGTGCGGCGGATCTTCGCGACATCGGAGGCGGTCGACCGGCACGCCGACGTGGTCGTGCTCGCCGCCTCATCGCAAGTAAGCATCGACATCGTGCCGGCCAAGGCGCTGCGCGAACTGAGCGGCACGGTGACCCCGCAGGGCTTGGTCGCGGTTTGCTCGTTCTTCGACGTGTCTCTCGACGTGGCGCTCGCGAGCCGGCCCGCACTCGTCGCCGTGCTCGTGCAGGCCCGCGATCCCGGGAACGCCGGAACTGTGGTCCGGACGGCGGATGCAGCGGGTGCGGGTGCCGTGGTGCTCACTGACGGGAGCGTCGATGTCTACAACGGCAAGTGCGTCCGGGCGTCGGCCGGAAGCGTCTTTCATCTGCCGGTCAGCGTGGGTGCGAGCCTCGGCACCACCGTGACCGCACTTCGTGCGTCCGGCCTCCAGATCCTGGCCGCCGACGGCTCGGGGGAGCTGGACCTGGACACCGCCGCATCCGCCGGGCGGCTGGTGTCGCCGACAGCGTGGTTGTTCGGCAACGAGGCGTGGGGACTGCCCGAAAAGGTGCGCGACATGGCCGACGCAGTTCTGCGGGTGCCGATCTACGGCCGCGCCGAAAGCCTGAACCTGGCGACCGCTGCAGCAGTGTGCCTCTATGCGTCAGCGCAGCGTCAGCGCAGTGGCTGACTCCGCAGAGATGCTTGACGACCTGCCGGACGGAGTCGTCGTCGCGGATGCCGCCGGACGGGTGACTCGGGTCAACGCTGCCGCCGGACGGCTGCTCGACATCGACGCAGCGGGGGTAACCGGTCGCGCGCTCGCCGAGGTTCTTCCGCTGAGCGATACGGCGGGGCGTCCGTGGTGGGAGCTCACGGATCCGTACGCCGGGATCGCGACCCGGTCCGGCCAACCCGAGGTCGAGTTGTTCCTCCCTGCAGGCACTTCGTTGCTCGTGACGGCGCGCTACCTGCGAGCGGCCGGCCCGCAGACTCCGGTGACTTCGGTCGTGGTCTGCTTCCGCGGGACAACGCGCGGCCGTGCGCATCGCGATCGCGCCGAACTCGTCGCCACTGTTGCGCACGAGTTGCGCTCTCCACTGACCTCGGTCAAAGGTTTTACGGCAACGTTGCTAGCGAAATGGGACCTGTTCACCGACGCGCAACGCCGGCTGATGCTGGAGACGATCGAGGCTGACGCCGACCGGGTCACTCGGCTGATCACCGAACTGCTGGACGTCGCGCGTATCGACTCGGGCCGTCTCGAGCTGCACCGCGTCCTCGTCGATCTACCCGCCATGCTGCGGGGCGAGGTTGCGCGCCTGGTTGCTCGAGGCGAAGGTGCAGATCGCTTCGAGATCAGGGTTGTCCGAGCCGACGCATTGCCCGAGACATGGGCGGATGCGGACAAACTCGATCAAGTGTTCTTGAACCTCCTCGAGAACGCGGTCCGGCACGGCGCCGGGAAAGTTGCCGTTCTGGTTGAACCGGACATTGGATCGCGCCAAGCGCCCGTCACCCGCGTGATCGCGCAGCCGCCGAGCAGGACGGCGGCTGATATCGGCACCGTCGTCACGGTGACCGACCAGGGTGCCGGCGTTCCGGCGGCTGCGGTCGGACGAGTGTTCAGCCGGTTCTGGCGAGGCGGTCGGCGCGGTGGGACCGGGCTCGGTCTGTACATCGCGAAGGGACTGATCGAAGCGCACGGCGGGACCATCGCGCTGGTCTCCCAACCCGGGCACGGCGCCGCGTTCCGGGTGCGGGTGCCTGCGGGCAAGCCGCCGGGCTGACCTGCCGAAACCCCCGCGAATCCGGAGGGATCGTCCGCCTAGAATCGTGGCCGTCCCCGCTCCCGGAGGGATCCCAGCGTGTCCGCGCCCAACAAGTCATACGACCCGGTGGAGGTGGCTTACTTGCACCCCGAAGAGGTCGCGCGCGCTCGCGACGATGCGATTGCCGCGATCGCCGCGTCGCAGGACCTTGACGAGTTGCGTGCGGTCAGGCTTGAACACGTGGGCGACAAGTCGGCGCTGGCCCGTGCCAACCGCGAGATCGGTGCACTGCCCCCGCAGGCGAAGGCCGACGCGGGCCGACGCGTCGGCGAGGCCCGCTCGGCCGTGCGGCTGGCGGCGGACGCGCGCGAGGCCGAGCTGGAGGCGCGGCGGGACGAGCGGATTCTGCTCGACGAGACCGTCGACGTCACGCTTCCCACCGACCGGCGACCCACCGGTGCGAGACATCCGCTCAGCACCATCGTGGAGCGAGTCATCGACGTGTTCACCGGGCTCGGATACGCGGTCGCGGATGGTCCCGAGGTCGAGGCTGAGTGGTACAACTTCGACGCGTTGAACATCGGTCCGGACCATCCGGCGCGGACGATGCAGGACACGTTGTTCGTGTCTTCGGCCGAGTCCGGCCTGGTGCTTCGAACCCACACGTCACCTGTTCAGGCGCGAACGATGGTCAACCAACGGCCGCCGATTGCTGTGATCTGCCCCGGGCAGACGTACCGCGCCGACGAACTCGACGCGACCCACTCGCCGGTGTTCGGACAGGTCGAGGGACTGCTCGTGGACGAGGGCGTGACCATGGGTCACCTGCGCGGAACGCTGGACTACTTCGCCTCCGCGATGTTCGGCGACGGCCTGCGCACGCGGCTCCGGCCGGCGTACTTCCCGTTCACCGAGCCGTCCGCCGAGGTCGATGTTCAGTGCTTCTCCTGTCGCGGCGCGTCCGTCGGAGACCCGGACAACCCATGCCGCATCTGTGCCTCCGAAGGATGGATCGAATGGGGCGGTTGCGGAATGGTCAATCCTCGGGTCTTCGTCGCATGTGGCATCGACCCCGACAGGTACACGGGTTTCGCGTTCGGAATGGGCCTTGAGCGCACGCTTATGTTCCGGCACGACGTGAAAGACATGCGCGACATGGTCGAAGGCGATGTGCGGTTCTCGTCGGCCTTCGGCATGGACATCTGATGCGGGTCCCGGTTTCCTGGCTGACCGAGTTCGTCGACCTTCCGGAGGGTCTTCGTGCGCGGGAGTTGGCCGATGCCCTCATCCGGGTCGGTCTGGAGGTCGAGACGATCGTCGACGTCGGCGCCGACATCGACGGTCCTGTCGTCATTGGTCGTGTTGTCGACTTCGTGGCCGAGGCCCAGACAAATGGCAAGACGATCCGTTGGTGCCAAGTCGACACGGGCGAGTCCGTTGGACCGCGCGGGATCGTGTGCGGAGCCGACAACTTCGGCGTCGACGACATGGTCGTCGTTGCCCTTCCGGGTGCGCAGTTGCCCGGCGGCTTCGCCATTTCCGCGCGCAAAACGTACGGCCACGTCTCCGACGGGATGATCTGTTCTGCGTACGAGCTGCGCCTGGGTGACGAACGCGGCGGAATCATGGTGTTGGACCCTGACGATCTCCACGGCCGGAGGCCCGGGGACGACGCGCGCCCGGTCTTGGGACTGCCGGACTCGGTGCTCGACATCGCGGTCGCGCCTGACCGTGGCTATTGCCTGTCGATCCGGGGCGTCGGTCGAGAGGCGGCCGTCGCGCTCGACGTCGACTTCCACGACAACGGTGTCACGGAATCGCCGCAGGCCGGGACCGAGGGCTGGCCCGTGGTCATCGAAGACCCCAGCGCCTGCGACCGTTTCGTCACGCGTACCGTCCGCGGGTTCGATCCGGCAGCGCGATCTCCGCTGTGGATGCGCCACCGGCTGGCCATGGCCGGAATGCGACCGATCTCGCTCGCAGTCGACGTGACCAACTACGTCATGCTCGCTCTCGGCCAACCGGTGCACGGTTACGACGCCGCCCGCTTGTCCGGTCCGCTGGTCGTTCGCCGGGGGAGACCGGGGGAGCGCATCGAGACTCTCGACGGCGTCGTCCGCGAGGTCCACGTGGCCGATGTCGTGATCGCAGACGGCTCCGGGCCCATCGGCCTGGCCGGCTTGATGGGTGGCGCGACGACCGAGCTGGGCGACGCTACTTCCGACATCGTTATCGAGGCGGCGCATTTCGACCCTGTGGCGATCTCTCGCTCATCCCGACGACACCGTCTCGGATCGGAAGCGTCGCGTCGCTTCGAGCGCGGCGTCGACCACGAGCTCCCGCCGTCGGCGGCTCAGCTTGTCGCCGACTTGTTGGTGCGGTTCGGCGGCGGATCGATCGAGCCGCTCGGCACTGACCTGGACCTTCGAACGCCCCGGCCGGCGATCACTCTCGATCCCGCCTACCCGGGCAAACTCGCCGGCGTGGCGTTCGACGGCTCCGAGGTTGTCGACCGGCTGGAATCGGTCGGCTGCACTGTCACCACGGAGGTGGCGAGCGAGAGCCGATCGATGCTGAAGGTGATGGCCCCGAGCTGGCGCCCGGACCTGACCGATCCTGCCGACCTGACCGAAGAGGTCATCAGGCTGCATGGGTACGAATCGATTCCGTCCGTTCTCCCGGACGTCGTTGCCGGTGCCAGCCACGCGTACACCCGGCCGCAGCGCCATCGGGTACAGGTTTCACGGGCCCTTGCGGGAGCCGGCTTCATCGAAGTACGGAGTTATCCGTTCATCGGCCATAGTGCCTTCGACGCGCTGGGATTCGCCGCCGACGATGATCGGCGCCGCGCTCTCCGGCTTGCCAACCCGCTTTCCGACGAGGAGCCGCTCCTCCGAACGACGATGCTTCCCGGTCTACTCGCGACCGCCCGTCGCAACCTGGGTCGAGGCTTCGCTGACCTGGCCATCTATGAGGTGGGCCGGGTGTTCATGCCCAGGCCCGGTCAGGACCCAGCAGCCGCGTTGCCCCGTTTGCCGATCGATCGCCGCCCGAGAGATGCCGACCTTGCCCTGCTCGATGCCGCGCTGCCGGATCAGCCCGATCATCTTGCCGTTGTGCTCGTAGGCGACGCCGATCGCCGTGGCTGGTGGGGACCGGGCCGTCGCTCCGGCTGGGACGACGCCGTCGAAGCCGCCAAGCTGGCCGCGCACGCCGTTGACGCGCCGGTGCGGGTTCGGCCAGCTCAGGTCGCTCCGTGGCATCCGGGCCGCTGCGCCGAGTTGGTCGTCGGGCCGCCAAGCGACGAGGCGGTCGTCGGCTGGGCCGGCGAGCTCCATCCCAAGGTCTGCGAAAGCTTCGGGCTCCCCCCGAGATCGGGTGCGGCCGAGCTCTCGCTGGAGGTACTGGCCAAACACGCAGAACCCGCCGATCGGGCACCGGTGCTGTCCATGTTCCCGATCGCGACCCAAGACGTCGCTCTCGTCGTTGCTGGTGACGTGCGCGCTGCCGATGTACAGGAAGCCTTGCGCAGAGGTGCCGGCAACTTGCTCGAGTCTGTGCGGCTGTTCGACGTGTACACCGGCGACCAGATCGGGCCCGACCACAAGTCGCTCGCGTTCAGCCTGCGGTTCCGCGCGCTCGACCGGACGTTGACGACGGAAGAGGCAACCGCGGCGCGCGATGCCGCGGTCGCGGAGGCTGGCCGAGCGGTCGGGGCAACCCTGCGCGGTTGACGGCCGCCGGGGCCGACCTGCGCGGTTCCGCCGTCGGCGTGACAATGGTCGGGTGCTGTTGGCCTACTCGGGACCACCCCCGCTCACCGCGCAGACCGGATTGACGTCGTGGACGCTTGATCTCGGCGGGCTGGCCATGGTGCTAGCGCTCGGTGGTCTGTATGTGATCGGGCTTCGCCGGCTCCGTCGGCGTGGGCTCCACTGGCCACCGGGCCGGACGATCGGCTTCGCCGCGGGGCTTCTGGTGATCGTATTCGCCACGATGTCGTTTCTCGGGGTCTACTCGAGAACGCTCTTCTGGGTCACTGCCGTACAGATGGCCCTCTTCCTGACGGTAGTGCCGGTCCTGCTGTCGCTCGGCGCTCCGCTGACCATGCTGTCCACAGTTTCGCCGTCAGCAGGCGGCAAGGTCGATCGCGTCGTTTCGAGCACACCGCTCCGGCTGCTTACTTTCCCGGTCGTCGCATGCTTCGTCGTGGCGATGTTTCCGCTGCTCGTCTACTACACGCCATGGTTCGAGGCGACGCTGCGGGTCGTTCCGCTCGCGTGGCTCCTCCACGTGATCCTGGTTGTCGTCGGGTGTCTCTTCTACTGGACTGTGCTGGCGGTCGATCGTCCGCCGCCGCTTCATCACGCGGCGCTGGTGGCGATTGTTCTCGTCGAAACTCTCGTTGACGCGATTCCAGGTGTCATCCTCTGGCTGGGTAACACGCTCATCGCCGCCGATTACTACCGCGAGGTCGGGCGGCCGTGGGGTCGGAGCCTGCTGTCCGATCAGCAGTTTGGTGGGATCATGCTGTGGGCGATCGGGGAGCTCGTGGGTCTGCCGCTGTTGCTTCTGGTCGTGGCGCTCTGGGTCCGAGCGGACGCGAAAGAAGCGGCTCGGATCGACGAGCAGCTGGACCGAGAAGAGGCCGAGGCCGCGGCCGCCGAGCTGGCCGCGGAGGCCGCTATGCGCGCCGCAAGGACCGATCCGACCTAGCGCTGCCGTTCAGCGACAGAGTCCAGCAGAACTGCATAAGTCTGCTAGATCTGGTATAAATCTTCCATGGGACTTGTCGTCGGTATCGCTGGTGCGAGCGGCTACGCGGGCGGTGAGCTGCTGCGCTACCTTGCCGGGCATCCGCAAGTGCAGATCGGCCCGATCTGCGCGGCCACGCAGACCGGCCAGTCGGTGGCTTCCGCGCATCCGGGGTTGGTCTGGGTGGCCGGTCTGGGCAGCCGGACCTTCGATCCGACCGATCCTGCCCTTCTGGCCGACGGTGTCGACCTCGTATTCGTTGCACTGCCGCACGGTCAGTCCGCCGAGCTCGTCGGTCAACTCCCGACGTCTGTGCGCGTGGTGGACCTCGGTGCCGACTTCCGGCTCGCCGACCCCGCGGCTTGGGCGCAGTTCTATGCCGGAGCTCACGCCGGGAGCTGGCCGTACGGGCTGCCCGAGCTTCCCGGCGGCCGGGACACCCTCGCGACGGCGACCCGTGTGGCAAGCCCCGGATGCTATGCGACTGCGGTGGCGTTGGGGCTGAGCCCGCTGCTCGCGGCCGGGCTGGTCCATCCGGATGACGTCGTCGTAGTCGCGGCTTCCGGGACCACCGGGGCCGGCCGGTCGTCCTCCGACGCGTTGAGCGCGAGCACCGTGATGGGTGCGGTCAGCCCGTACCAGGTCGGTGGCGTGCACCGGCACATTCCCGAGATGGAGCAGGCATTGTCCGGCGCTGCGCATGCCCGGGTGGGCGTCTGCTTCACACCGCTGCTCGCTCCGATGCCGCGTGGAATTCTCGCCACCTGCACCGCGCGGCTTGCCGACGGTGCCGTGACCGCTGATCTGCGCGCGACGTTGCATGCTTCCTACGACCGAGAGACATTCGTGCACGTCCTCCCGGAAGACCAGTGGCCGACGACAAAAGCCACGAACGGGACCAACCACGCGATCGTTCAGGCGGCAGCAGACAGCAGGGTGGATCGGGCGGTGGTCACCGTCGCGCTGGACAACCTCGGCAAGGGCGCCGCGGGGCAGGCGATCCAGAACGCGAACCTGCTTCTCGGCCTGGCCGAGAACGCCGGTCTCGACGGCTCGGGGGCTGCGCCGTGAGTGTGACCTCCCCCAAAGGATTTCGCGCTGCCGGGGTCGCCGCAGGCCTCAAGCCGGGCGGGCTTCGCGATGTTGCTGTCCTCGTCAATGACGGTCCGTCGTGGGCCGCGGGGGGATTGGTCACGCGCAACCGGGTCAAGGCGGCGCCGGTCCGGTGGACCGAACAAGTGCTCAGGTCGGGACGGTTGCGGGCAGTCGTACTGAATTCGGGCGGAGCCAACGCCTGTACCGGCCACGCTGGTTTCGCCGATACGCACGTGACCGCGGAGCACGCCGCCGCCGCACTGGCGTGTGGGGCCGGTGAGGTCGCCGTTTGCTCGACCGGCCTTATCGGGGAGCGCCTCGCCTTGCCCGAACTGCTGGCCGGTGTGGACGCGGCGGTTGAATCGCTGTCCGCTCTGGGCGGTGCCGACGCGGCGGAAGCGATCATCACTACTGACACCGTGGCCAAGACTGTCGTGGTAGAGCGCCTCGGCTTCAGTGTTGGCGGAATGGCGAAGGGTGCGGGAATGCTGGCGCCCGGCTTGGCCACGATGCTTGCCGTCCTAACGACGGACGCGGTCGCTTCGGCGGAGCTGCTCGGTGAAGCGATCGCAGGAGCAGTTGCGAGCACGTTCGACCTCGTCGACTCCGACGGATGCATGTCGACGAATGACACCGTGCTGTTGTTGGCCAGCGGCGCGAGTGGCGTCGTGCCGCCGGCCGCGGAACTCGGTTCCGCGGTTCAGGAAGCCTGCGCAGTGCTTGCCCGTCTTCTCGTCGCCGATGCGGAAGGCGCCAGCAAGGAGGTGGCCGTCGAGGTGACCGGTGCGGCTGATATGGCGGACGCCGTCGAGGTCGGGCGGTCCGTCGCCAGAAGCAACCTGCTCAAGTGCGCGCTCGCCGGCCAGGATCCGAACTGGGGACGCGTGCTGGCCGCCGTCGGCACCACGTCGGCCGTCTTCGATCCCGACGACCTGGCAGTTGCCATCAACGGCGTCTGGGTGTGCCGGAAGGGCACCGCGGACGAGCCGCGCGAACTCGTCGACTTGACCGGTCGTGACGTGCGAATCGTGGTCGATCTCGGTGCCGGCTCGTCAACGGCCACGATCTGGACCAACGACTTGACCACCGAATATGTGCGAGAGAACTCGGCGTACTCGACGTGAGCTTTGTCCCGGATTCTGAACGGACCGGCGCCGACGCGAGCGCGAAGGCGTCGGTTCTCGCCGAAGCATTGCCTTGGCTCGAGCGCTTTCACGGCCGGACGGTCGTGGTGAAATATGGCGGCAGCGCGATGACCGATCCCGAGCTCGGACGGGCGTTTGCCGAAGACATCGTCTTTCTTCGGCTGGCCGGATTGCGGCCGGTTGTCGTGCACGGGGGAGGGCCGCAAATCGATGCGATGCTCGACCGCCTCGGTGTTCAGTCCGAGTTTCGCGGTGGCCACCGCGTCACCGACGAGAAGACGATGGAAGTTGTCCGCATGGTGTTGACCGGGCAGGTGCAGCGAGATGTCGTCGGTCTGGTGAATGCGCACGGTCCGTACGCCGTCGGCCTGTCGGGCGAGGACGCCCACCTGTTCTCTGCTCATCGACGGAACGTCATCGTCGATGGCCACCCGGTCGACGTCGGTCTGGTCGGTGACGTGGTCAAGGTCGAGCCCGATTTCGTCAAAGGATTGCTGGACGACGGCTTCATTCCGGTCGTCTCGAGTGTGGCGCGCGCGGACGATGGCGAACGAGCAGCTGGCGCTGACATGGCCGAGCACGCCGAGACCAAGGTCTACAACGTCAATGCAGACACCGCGGCCGCCGCGTTGGCGGTCGCACTTGGCGCGGAGAAGCTCGTGATCCTCACCGATGTCGCCGGCTTGTATGCGGACTGGCCTGCCAGCGGTGAAGTGATCAGCCAGCTGCGCGCCGACGAGCTTGCGCAGCTCCTTCCCGGGCTCGATTCGGGGATGATCCCCAAGATGGAGGCATGTCTGCGGGCCGTGCTCGGCGGCGTGCCCAAGGCCCATGTCATCGACGGCCGGGTCGCACATTCGCTGTTGCTCGAGATCTTCACAGCGGATGGCATCGGGACGCAGGTATTGCCGTGACGAGCACGCACGCCAGTCCGGTGATCGAGAACGCAACGGTCAACTGGCAGCGACGGTGGCAATCGTCGGTCATGGATACATACGGCACCCCGCCCATTGCCCTGGTATCGGGCTCGGGCGCTCACGTCACCGACGCCGAAGGACGCACATACTTGGATTTCGTCGCCGGCATAGCTGTCAATGCGCTCGGACATGCACATCCGGCAGTCGTCGAGGCGGTCAGTAAGCAGGTCGGGACTCTGGGCCACACTTCCAACCTGGTTATCAATCCGGTCGCGGTCCGCCTCGCTGAACGTCTCTTGGAGTTGTTCGGCCGGGACGGGCGGGTGTTCTTCTGCAACAGCGGAGCGGAAGCGAACGAAGCCGTCTTCAAGTTGAGCCGTCGCACCGGCCGATCGCGTGTGGTGACCGCCACCGGTTCCTTCCACGGCCGGACGATGGGTGCACTCGCGATGACAGGCCAGTCCAGTAAGCGAGAGCCGTTCGTCCCACTTCCCGGCGATGTCGTCTTCGTCCCGTACGGAGACGCGGCGGAGTTAGGCAAAGCGGCAGCGGGCGCCGCGGCGGTCGTACTCGAACCGTTGCAAGGCGAGGGGGGAGTGGTGCCGCCCCCAGCCGGCTATCTCGCCGCCGCCGAACAATCGGCGCAGCGGGCCGGTGCGCTGTTCGTGCTCGACGAGGTGCAGACCGGAATCGGTCGAACGGGCGCTTGGTTCGCACATCAGCATGACAGTCTGAAGCCCGACGTCGTCACTTTGGCGAAGGGCTTGGGTGGCGGCCTACCGCTCGGCGCGTGCGTCGCGTTCGGACCCGCAGCCGAGCTGCTTGGACCGGGACAACACGGCTCGACGTTCGGAGGCAATCCGGTGGCGTGCGCGGCGGCGCTCGCAGTTCTCGACACGATCGAGTCCGAAGATCTGCTGACCCGGACGGCGGCAACCGGGCAGGCGATCCGTGATGGCGTGCTCGCGATCGGACATCCCTCGGTGAGCGGCGTGCGCGGCAGCGGACTCCTGCTGGCCATCACCTTTTCCCGGCCGATGGCCGGCGCGGTCGAGCTGGCCCTGCGCGACAGGGGAGTGCTGGCCAACGCGGTCAGCCCGAACGTGATACGACTCGCACCGCCACTGATCATCGGGCTGGCGGAGGTCGAAGAGTTCTTGGCTCACTTCAAGCCGGCGGTCGACGTCGCCGAACAGATTGCGGCGCCATGAGTACAGCCGGAACCAGGGCCGCGCGGCATCAGCGGATCGCCGATCTGCTCGGCAGCACCCCGGTCCGCTCGCAGAGCCAGCTCGTCGACCTGCTGGCGAACGAAGGTCTGCGTGTCACGCAAGCGACTCTCTCCCGGGACCTCGACGAGCTCGGCGCCGTCCGGGTTCGGGATGCCCACGGTCAGTTGTGCTACGCGGTTCCCGGGGAGGGCGGTGACTCGACTCCGCGGCCGGCGACCCAGGACGGACCGGCCACTGACCGGCTGCGCCGCCGTTGTGAAGACCTGCTCGTATCGGCCGACAGCTCGGGCAATATCGCGATCTTGCGTACGCCGCCTGGTGCCGCCCAGTTCCTCGCATCCGCCGTCGACCATTCGATCCTGCCTGACGTGATCGGAACGGTGGCCGGAGATGACACAGTCCTGCTCGTCACCCGAAGCACGGCGGGCGGAGCGGCGGTTGCGGCCACCCTGCTCGACATCGCCCGCGAAGGTCAGCATCCTGGCGAGCGGCTGGGCGGGGACACGATCTCTCAACCCGCGACGCGCCCGCGGGCGGTCGGAACGCCCACTAGTACGACGAGTTCAGCGGCACGCCGCCGCGTATCGCCCAGACCGAAGCAAAGATCGACCAAAGAGGGAGCCGAGAAGTGACGGATCGCGTCGTCCTCGCCTACTCCGGGGGGCTTGATACCTCGGTGGCCATCGGCTGGATCGGCGAGGTGACCGGCGCCGAGGTGATCGCCGTCGCCGCCGACGTCGGACAAGGCGGTGAGAACCTCGAAGTCATTCGTGCCCGCGCCCTGGCCTGTGGCGCCGTGGAGGCCGAGGTCGCAGACGTCAAGTCCGAGTTCGCCGACGAATACTGCCTGCCCGCGCTCAAAGCGAACGCGCTCTACATGGACCGATACCCGCTCGTGTCTGCATTGTCCCGGCCGTTGATCGCCAAATACCTGGTGTCGGCGGCACGCAAGCACGGCGCGACGACAGTCGGCCATGGCTGCACCGGAAAGGGAAACGATCAGGTCAGGTTCGAGGTCGGGATCGGTGCGCTTGCTCCTGAATTGACCTGTATCGCCCCGGTGCGTGACTACGGAATGACCCGAGACAAGGCCATCGAGTTCGCCGACCGCGCCGGGCTTCCGATCGATGTGACGAAGAAGTCGCCGTACTCGATCGACCAGAATGTGTGGGGCCGCGCGGTCGAGACCGGGTTCCTCGAAGATATCTGGAACGGGCCGATCGAGGATCTCTACGCGTACACGGATAATCCTGCGACCCCGCGCGAACCGGACGAAGTGGTGGTGACATTCGGCGCCGGTGTTCCGGTCGCGCTGGACGGCCGTCCGGTGTCGATGCTGGAGGCGATCGTCGAGCTGAATCGCCGGGCGGGCGCACAAGGGATCGGCCGCCTGGATCTCGTCGAGGACAGGCTCGTCGGCATCAAGAGTCGCGAGGTGTACGAGGCGCCGGGCGCGATCGCTCTGATCACAGCGCACGCCGAGCTGATGAATGTGACTGTGGAGCGGGATTTGGCGCGATTCACTCGCGGGGTCGAGCAGCGTTGGGGTGAACTGGTGTACGACGGGCTGTGGTTCAGCCCGCTGAAGCGGGCGCTCGACGGATATTTGGACGAGGTAAATGAGCACGTCTCGGGCGACATTCGGCTGACGCTGCACGGCGGCCGAGCCGTCGTTACCGGTCGGCGCAGCGGAGAGTCGCTCTACGACTTCGCGCTGGCGACCTACGACACCGGTGACACGTTCGATCAATCGCTGGCCAAGGGCTTCATCGACCTGTGGGGCTTGCCGAGCAAGAATGCGGCGAAACGAGACGAGCGCAAGGTCGCGCAGTGACCGACCGGCTCGGACCGGCCGAGCCGAGGCCGGACTCGCCAGGGCCGGGTGAGCCGACCCGATTGTGGGGAGCCCGTTTCGCCGCCGCGTCCGCCGAATCCTTGGCGGCACTGTCGAAGTCGACCGAATTCGACTGGCGTCTCGCGCCCTACGATATTGCGGCCTCTCGTGCGCACGCACGTGTTTTGCATGCGGCCGATCTGCTCACCGCTGAAGAGCTGGACCTGATGCTCGACGGGCTGGACCGCCTCGACGCCGACGTGCGCACGGGTGCATTCGTGCCGGAACCGTCCGACGAGGATGTGCACACCGCACTCGAGCGAGGTCTCGTCGAGCGGCTCGGTGAACTCGGCGGCAAGCTACGTGCAGGCCGGTCGCGCAACGACCAGGTGGCGACGGACTTGCGCTTGTACCTGCGCGTCGCCGCGCGGACGGTCGTCGCCGGGA
>Ga0075017_100001265_pt1 | contig 15318 bp, 10 predicted proteins | sample AleBraG_ABR_2012_FD_71475 | JGI IMG/M metagenome (GOLD analysis project Ga0075017, IMG submission 71475) | Freshwater sediment microbial communities in response to fracking from Pennsylvania, USA - Alex Branch Run_MetaG_ABR_2012 | ecosystem: Environmental > Aquatic > Freshwater > Creek >... | reverse complement strand
TGATCGCCGCGGCGATCACGATGAACAGAATCGCGTAGCGCGAGTGACGCAGCAGAAAACGCGGCGACAGCAGACGCAGCAGCGTGAGCGAGAAAATCACGATCGGTAGTTCGAAGACCAGACCAACGCCGAGCATCACGTCGACAAACAAATCGAAATATTCGCTGATGGTGACCATCGGCGTTACGGAGTTGCTGGTACCGATGCTCAACAGAAAGGTCAGACCGAAGCGGAAGGCCAGGAAATAGGCGAATAGGCCGCCGACAATGAAGAGCAGGCCGCTGAGCAGAACGAACGGCGCCGCCAGGCGCTTCTCTTTTTTGTACAAACCCGGAGAGATGAAAGCCCAAAGCTGATACACGATCCACGGCGAGGCCAAGAAGATCGACACCAGCAGGGGCAGTTTGACCCAGATGATGGAAAACGCTTCCATTGGCGTGGTCTGCACCAAGTGGGGCGGATTGACGCCGAGGTGCCTCAGCGCATCAATGGCCGGTTCGCTGATGATGTCCCAGATTTGCCCCGCGAAGATCAGACTGGCGACGAAAGCAACGGCGAGACCCATCAGCGCCCGGATGATGCGGACCCGCAGTTCCTCCAAGTGCTCCATAAACGACATACGGAGCATGCGATCTTCTTCGGCGTCTTCCGGAGTAAGCGGCGGGGGCGGCGGCGCGGGTGGAGTTAGGGATCCGCCGGGAGACGCCACTGCAACGGCAGTACTGGGGGCATCGGGTTTGAAGGCATAGGGCTCGTCGTACGCGCCCCGGTTTTCGCCCGGGGGCGCGTATGGCGCGGGCACTACGGTCCCATCGGGAGGCGGACCTCCCAACTTCTCGTCATCCATTTTTGTACCGTCTAACTGTTTACAGAGTGCGGCTCCGCTCCGGCTTGGCTTGATTCGGCCGGCGCAGATCGCGCGACGGTGCCCGTCACCCCGGCTTCGAGCGCGGGAGCGGTACCGGTTGATTCGGCGCCCAATGTTGCGGAAGCGCCTACGGTGGATGGATTTACTGCGGCGGATGGGTGGGATTCAGGCGTATTGTAGTGGCCCGAATCGTAAAAATTGGAGTCGTATGTATTGTAGAGATCGCTTGTGAAACTGCGGGTGACTTCTTTCACCGACTCGTTTTCCTTTTCCAACTCTCGCATGTGATGGTCGAACGTCGACTTGAGTTCGCTTTGAGCGCGGCGGAACTCGGTGATCGCTTTACCCAGCGTCCTGCCCAACTCCGGCAACTTTCTCGGGCCAAAGAGAACCAGGGCCACCAGGAAAATGACGATCATCTCCTGTACACCAACGGGACCCATCAGGAAGAACCTCCAATGCATTCATGATAGCAGGATGCCGGGAAGCCGCTGCGGGAGGAGAGACCGCCAAGACCGGCCAGAAGCACGAAAGACCGGCTAGTTGAGCCGGCCTGTCCAGGATTGTCCTCCGATTGCCAATCCTGAACTCCGATTCTGGCACGGGACTCGCGATGGAACCAAGAGACGCGGCATTAAATTTGTTCCGCAAAAGTACTTGCCAGTGCAGTACTTCAGTTGCGCACGCCGACCGCTTCGGTTCGGCCGGCCAGGGGCTTGATAGTGGGTCCGCCACAAACACCGACTCCTGTGTTGAGCAGCGCACTTAACAGATGTTGCAGAACTCCGTAGACCACTTGCTCGCTGACCACCTGCTTGCCGGGCAGCCGGAACGACTCCGGCAATTCCTTGGTGATTTGCAGGCGCACAGAATTGGGCAAGATGCGTCCGGTGCGATCTTTGCGGTTGGCGAGAAAAATCGGCGTCTGGAGTACGGCGCCGGATTTGCCGTCCACGTAGAATTGGCAGCGGGAAAACCAGCCCAGGTTACCGGGATCGGCGGCATCGAAGAGCAAGAGCGGGGCCGCGCGTTCGGTCGCCACCAGGTCCAGACTCAAGGTCCGGGCTCCGTCATCCAGCGTAAACACAAACCCCGCCTGTGTGGCGATACTGCCGACTAGTTCGGGATCCAATTCGAGGAGCAAGAATTTATGCTCGCCCGCAAGCAAGACCTGCATTATTGCTTCATTGTACCGAGTTTCGAAAATCTCTCACGGCCACCGCCGAGTGGGTGTCGTAGGCATGCCGATCGAACAGAACAAACAGCACTTCGCGCACACCGCATTCAGGGCTCTGCAGATGCTCCGCCACCGTGTGGAGCGCAATGTCGGCTGCTTCCGCGGGCGGGTACCCATAAGCGCCAGTACTGATGGCCGGAAAGCTGACGGATCGCAAGTTCCGCTCTTCGGCCAGTTGCAGGCAACGTTGGTAACAGCTCTTGAGCTGAGCCGGCTCGTCGTGATGGCCGTCGTGAAAAATTGGCCCTACGGCGTGGAAGACATACTGGGCTGGAAGAGAGCCCGCGCTCGTCACCACGGCGTCACCGGCCGGGCAACTCCCAACGCGGGCACGAATCTCGTTCAGTTCCCGCATGATAGAGGAACCCCCAGCCCGATGAACGGCTCCGTCCACACCGCCTCCCCCGTGGAGGCCGGAATTGGCTGCATTCACCAGCGCGTCCACGCGGATTTGGGTGATATCGCCCATGACAAGACGCAACTTCTTGCCGTTTGAGAAGCGGATCTCCATGCTTTCTGTTTACTTTGCAGGTCAAGGGCCAGCACATCGACCAAAAAGTCCTGGTAAGGCACCCGGTACGTATGAGACTACCTGGGGTTGTATTTACCGCCTGCTTGATACAAAGTTAAAGTTCTGCTGGTTGATGGAACGATAACCTAACAACATGAGAAACCGCTGGTTTGCAACCCTTACCGTCGTAGCAATACTATCGTTATGCTTGGCGTCGGCACAGCAAGTCGAGATAGAAATGGTTGGCGGCCATGAGGTTGTCGCCCATGAGGTTCTATTTCAAATGCAGCCGTGGGCGGCAAAGCAGCAGCAGCAAGTGGTGCAGTCGTTTGGCGCCGCCACGTGGGAGCCTGTCGGGCACCGCGGTTTGATGCGACTGAGGGCGAACTCCCGGGGTGTCCCCGCTTTGCTCGCGGAAATGAATCTGAACGCGCACGTGGCATTGGTAGAGCCGAACTACATCATTCACGCCTCCGATACGGTGCCGAATGACCCCGAATTTCCCAACCTCTGGGGCATGCAGAACACCGGCCAGGTCATCCAAGGCCAGACCGGCGTGCCATTCGCCGACATTGGAGCGGTCAAGGCGTGGGACGTCACCCAAGGCTCGTCTTCGATTGTTGTAGGCGTGGTCGATACGGGCGTGGACTACACCCACGGCGATCTTTCGGCCAACATTTGGACAGCGCCAACTTCCTATCAGGTCAGCGCGGGCGGGAGCCTGTATGTTTGCCCGAAAGGAAGCCACGGATTCAATTTCATCGCGCTAACCTGCAACCCCTTGGATGACAACATGCACGGTACCCACGTCTCGGGAACGATCGGGGCGCAGGGGAATAACTTCAGCGGAGTTACGGGGGTCAATTGGACGACGTCAATCATCGCATTGAAATTTCTCGACCAGACTGGCGCTGGTTCGGTGGCGGATGCGATCAACGCCATTGAAGCAGCGATTCAGTTGAAGACTCAGGGCGTCAACATACGCGCGCTGAACAATAGTTGGGGGCTCAACACGTTCTCAAGCGCATTGTTGCAGGCCGTTAATGACGCCAATGCCAGTGACATTCTGTTTGTGGCGGCGGCGGGGAACAGTGGGCAGAGCAATGACGGTTCTTCTTCTGCCGAATACCCAGCCAGCTTCAGCGCGGCGAATGTAATCTCCGTGGCGGCCACGGACAATCAGGACGGCCTGGCGAGCTTCTCCAACTACGGTGCGGGCAGCGTACATCTGGGCGCGCCCGGAGTCGATATTGAGTCCACAATTCCGGGCGGCTACGGGTATTTAAGCGGAACTTCAATGGCGACGCCGCATGTTACCGGCACAGCGGCACTGCTCCTGTCGGCGTGTACGCTGAACACGTCCCAACTGAAAGCGGCCATCTTGAATAGCGTCGACCCGATTCCCTCACTGATCGGCAAGACCGCCACCGGCGGGCGCGTTAACGTCTACAAAGCTCTGATCTACTGCGGAGCGGCGCAGGCGCCCCAGTTCTCGTTGACGGCGTCTCCGGCGGCGCTCACGGTGGCGCCCGGCGCGTCGGTGGTTTCTCAAATTAAAGTTGTAGACTCGAACAGTTTTAGCGGCACAGTGACCTTTTCCGCGAGTGGACTACCCTCGGGCGTCACGGCTTCTTTCTCGCCGCCGTCCATTACGGGTTCCGGAAGCTCGATGCTCACCCTGAGCACGACTGCCAGCACCGCTCAACAGACTTACTCCATTAGCGTGTTCGGCGCCAGCAGCAGCTCAACGATCAGCACGACAGTGAATTTGAACGTGGCCGCGCCGGACTTCTCTCTGTCGGCGTCGCCGGCGTCGGTAACCGTGGCGCTTGGAGGCGCGGGGGGCTCCACGATCGCCGTCGGCGCGCTGAACGGGTTCAGCGGCGTCGTCAACCTGACGGCGAGCGGGATGCCGGTTGGCGTGACCGCTTCGTTCTCATCCGGTAGCGTGAGCGGATCCGGTAGTTCCACCCTGAACCTCACCACGACGAGCAACACCGCGCCTGGCTCCTATCCAATCACGGTACAGGGCGTCAGCGGAAGTTTGACACACACCGCGACGGTCACCCTGACGGTGAATGGAACGCCCGATTACTCATTATCGGCTTTCCCTGGATCGGTGAACGTCGCGTTAGGAGGTTACGCGAGTTCCACGATCGGCGTTGCCGCGCTGAGCGGGTTTGGGGACGCGGTGAATCTTACGGCCAGTGGCATGCCTTTTGGCGTCCTGGTATCGTTTAACCCCTCCTCGGTGACCGGCTCCGGCGTTTCCATCCTGACGCTGACCGCTTCCGCGAACACTACACCTGGCACGTACCCAATCTCCATACAGGGCGTCGGCGGAAGTTTGACACGCACGACCACCGTCACATTGACGGTGAACGGATCGTCCGACTTCACGCTATCGGCGACGCCTGGATCGGTGAGTGCCACGGTAGGTAATTCCGCAAGTTCCACCATCGGCGTAGCCGCGCTGAGCGGCTTTAATGGCGCGGTGAATCTTACGGCCAGCGGCATGCCTGCCGGCGTCCTGGCATCGTTTAACCCGGCGTCCGTAACCGGCTCCGGCGTTTCTATCCTGACGCTGGCCACTTCCGCTAGCACGGCGCCTGGCACGTACCCAATCACCATACAAGGCGCGAGCGGAAGCTTGACACACACCACCACCGTCACCCTTACGGTGAACGGAACAACCGACTACGCGCTATCCGCTGCTCCGGCGTCGGTGAGCGCCGCGCCAGGCGGTTCCGCCAGTTCGACGATCGCAGTTAGCGCCTCGGGTGGTTTTGGCGGCGCGGTCGGTCTGACGGCGAGCGGGATGCCGGCCGGCGTTACCGCGTCCTTCGCTCCTGCTTCCATTACTGGCTCGGGCTCCTCTACGTTGACTTTGTCTGTAGCCGCTTCCACCACGGCCGGCGTTTACCCGATCACGGTGCGGGGCGCCAGCGGGAATCTGGTACACACGACCACGGTCACCCTTACGGTGACTGGGGCACCCGACTACGCGCTATCCGCTGCTCCGGTATCGGTGAATGCGGCACCCGGCGGTTCGGCAAACTCAACAATTGCGGTCAATGCGCTGAGCGGGTTCGGCGGCGCAGTGAGTCTCACCGCGAGTGGCATGCCTGCAGGTGTTACTGCATCCTTCTCTCCCGCCTCCGTTACCGGCTCTGGAGCCTCCAACTTGACATTAACCGTTTCGGCGTCCGCTACGGCGGGGACATACGCGATCTCCGTCACGGGCGCCAGCGGCAGTCTATCCCATACGGCAACCGTGAGCCTGACCATAACCGCGCCCGACTTTACGCTGGCGGCGTCCCCGGCAGCAGTTGTCGTGTCGCCTGGAAGCTCCGCAACGTCCACCATTACGGTTGGCGCGCTGAACGGGTTCTCCGGCTCAGTAAACCTCACCGCGAATGGACTGCCTTCCGGAGTTACAGTCTCCTTCTCGCCAGCGTCGGTAAGCGGCCCCGGGAACTCGACTCTCACGGTAGTGACTTCCGCCAACACGCCCGCGGCAGGGTTTTCCATCAATGTCCAAGGAGTCAGCGGAAGCCTGGTACACACAGCGACTGTGGCCGTGTCTTTTCAAGCGTCAATCGTTCTACCCGCCAGCACCCCAGGACTGCTGCCTGGATCCTCGGTTCCCTACCCGGTCACTCTGGGAGCGCCGGCAACCGGCAACGTGTATGTCAGTCTGACCAGCAGCGACACGAGCAAAGTGACGGTGATTCCCGCGACCATTGTCGTTCCCGCCGGATCGACCACGCCGTCAACAACTCCGAAACTGAATGGCGTCAACTTTGGGCCGGCGACCATCACCGCGTCGGCCTGGACCTATGCGTCGGCGACCCAAGCGGTGGTCGTGACGGATAGCTTCGCCTTCTTCCCCAACAGCCTGACCATCGGGCAGGGAGCTGCGCAGTATCTGACGCTGACACTGGCCGCCGCCTTGTCCGTGGACCTGACGGTCAATTTGAGTTCTGACAATCCTGGCGTGGCGACGGTGCCCGCATCCGTGACGTTGCGCGCCAATACGACCAGCGTGAGCGTGCGCGTGACCGCCGTTGGCGGAGGATCGGCGACTATCCACGCCAACGGCTTGCCGATGATTCCGGACACTACGGCAACGGTCACGGTGGGCGCGGCGCTGACGATTGCCACCACCAGCCTCAGCAACGGCAGCGTCAACGTACCGTACTCCCAAACATTGATGGCGACCGGCGGGACGCCGCCGCTGACGTGGGCGCTGATTTCGGGCTCGCTTCCCACCGGATTGACGCTGAACCCCGCGACCGGACAGATCGGCGGGACGCCGACCGCGGCAATAACCAACACGCCGCTGACGTTTAAGGTGACGGACGCTAACTTTCCACCGCAGACCGCTACGGCCAACCTGACGCTCACGATCGCATCAGGCGGCGCCGTCCCGTCGTCAATCACGGCAAGCAAAGGAACGCCCCAAAGCGCGACGGTAAACAAGTCTTTTGCCATTCCGCTGGTGGCGATGGTTGCCGACGGGTCCGGAAAGCCGTTGGGGGGCGTGGCGGTTACATTTAGCGCGCCGGGGACCGGGGCAACCGGAAGTTTTGGCGCCGGAACGTCCGCGACCGTCACGACGGATTCCAACGGCGCGGCAACAACTTCCTTTACAGCCAATGGAACGGCGGGATCGTATACGGTTGCAGCCAGTGTCCCGGGCCCGGCAGCGCCGGCCTTGTTCCTTTTGACGAATCTGGCAGGGCCGGCGGCAAACATCACCGCAACCGGCGGCAGCGGCCAGGGCGCTGCGGTGAACACGACCTTTGGCGGAGCGCTCGTAACCCTGGTGAGTGACGCAAGCGGAAACCCCGTGACGGGAGCTGTCGTGACGTTTACGGTTCCAGCGACAGGCGCGAGCGGAATTTTTGGCGGCGGAGTCAATACGGCCATGACCAATACATCGGGTGTGGCAACTTCGGCGCCGTTTACCGCTAATGGAACGCCGGGAACCTATTCGGTAACAGCCTCGGTAGCCGGCGTTGCGGCGCAGGCGGCATTCTCCCTAACCAATGTGGGTCCGGCAACGAGCATCCTGGCGGTCAGCGGCGGCGGTCAAAGCCAGTCGATCAATACCGCGTTTATCAACCCGCTGGTGGTCAAAGTGCAAGATGCGGCCGGCAATCCCGTCGCCGGAGTCACCGTCGCCTTTGTCGCTCCAAGCACTGGCGCGAGTGGCATTTTCAGCGGATCGAACCTGGTGACCACTAGCGTGACCACCAACGCCTCCGGCATTGCGACGGCGCCTAAGTTTACCGCCAACTCCATCGCTGGGAATTACATGGTCACCGCATCGGTGGCGGGTGTCGGAACACCGGCTGTATTTTCACTGATTAATTTAAGCGGAATCATCTTGCAGGCCGGAATCACGCCCCCGCCCGGTGGCTCCACCCCATTTCCCGTCACTCTGGGTGTTCCCGCAGCGGCAGGGGGCGTATATGTTGCGCTGGCGAGTAGCGATCCGTCAACAGTGACCATAACGCCGAACAATATTTTCTTTCCCGGCGGATCGACGACGCCAACCGTGACTCCAAGAGTAAACGGCATCAATCTGGGATCGGCCACTATCACCGCGTCGGCCTGGACCTACCAATCGGTCAGCCAACAAGTGCAGGTCAGTGAGACGCTCAGTTTCTTCCCGGGCAGTGTGACCATGGGCGCAGGAGGCGTCCAATACGTAATGCTCACCCTTTCGTCGCCGGCGCCTACCGACCTGACCGTCAATCTGAGCTCAGATAATCCGGGCGTCGCCTCAGCGCCGCAAACGGTGACTTTCCCGGCGAACTCAACCACCCTAACCGTGCGCGTGACGGCGGGGACGACGGGTTCGGCAAATATCACGGCGGGTGCGCCACCCAGCGTTGCGCCTGCCAGCCTGAGTATCACCGTAATGTAGGAGTTGGATCCGCCCAATGGGCGGAACCACGCGCTTGGCCGCAGTGGCGGCAGGGGAGGCGGGTTCGGCAAAATTGTGCACGTCCCCTCCCTTACGGTCGGGGCTGAGCGTCACGGTAATGTAAGAGTTGGATTCACCCAACGCTCTGGTCCTGTTCGATATCGATGGCACGCTCATCCGCCGGGCCGGCCGGCACCATCGCCAAGCTCTGGAGATCGCGATTCAGCAGACCGCCGGCGTTTTGCTATCCACCGATGGCGTTCCGGTGGCCGGTATGCTCGATCCGGACATCATCACCAGCATGCTGCTGCGGGATGGGTTTGATCGCAAAGAGATTCGACGTTTCATGCCCGACATCGTCCGCCGGGCCCAGCGTATTTACGGAAAGTCGTGCCCGAACCTGGACCGCAAAGTGTGTCCGGGAGTGCGCCCGCTGCTAAAAAGACTCCAGAGGCATGGTGTGCCCACGGGTCTGGTAACAGGAAATCTGACCGCTATCGGCTGGAAGAAGATGGAACGGGCCGGTTTGCGGGAGTATTTCCGCTTTGGAGCTTTCGCCGAGATGGCCAAGAATCGGGCCGGCCTGGTAAAGATTGCCATTGCGGAAGCCCGGCGCGCGGGTTGGATCGGACCCGCCGCTCAGATCAGCCTGATCGGCGATCATCCGAATGACGTCCTGGCCGCTCGCGGCAACGGTATCCGCGCCATCGCCGTTGCCACCGGTATCGTAGGAGCCGAAGAACTGGCGGCCTATCATCCGGACCTTCTGGTTCCCGACATGCGCGCGCTGGAGCGAACTTTTTGGTTGCGATCTGCGTATAGTAAACCATGAAAGCAGGCGTACTTTGTCTACCTACACTCTTTCTGGGCGGCTGCATGCTCGATTTCGGCGAGAACGACCGCTATAAAGAAGACTTTCACAGGTCCTTTGAGGTTCAGCCTGGAGCGATGCTTACCGTGGAGAACTTCAACGGCGCTATAGAGATCTCGGGCTCCGGGGGCAATACTGTCGACGTCAGCGGCACGAAATACGCCAACAGCAAAGAATTGCTCAACGAGATCAAAGTGGATATGAACGCCTCCTCCGGGTCGGTCCGGATCAGGACCGAACGTCCGGATTTCTGGAATGGCGGCGGGGGCGTGCGCTACACGATTCGGGTCCCCAAGAAGACGATTCTGGACCGGATCCAGTCCTCCAACGGCCGCATCGATGTCGAGAACGTTGAAGGCAACACCCGCCTCCACACTTCAAACGGCGCGATCCGGGTCTCCGACGTCAAGGGCGAGCTGAATGCGGATACGTCGAACGGGCGCATAGAAATCCGGGGTTTGGACGGCAACGCCAGTCTTCGCACCTCCAACGGTACGATTGACGCCGAGGCTTCGCACGGCCGCTTTGAGGCGCGCACCACCAATGGCAAGATTGACGCACGCCTGAACGATCCGGCGCCCGATGGCAATGTGCGTCTGGAGACGTCCAATGGGCATGTGGAACTGCGATTGGACGGGAAACAGGTTCCCGACGTGCACGTTCGCAGCAGCAACTCGGGAATTGTCCTCTACCTACCGGCATCGGTGAATGCCCGGGTGCAAGCGCACACCACCGGCGGCTCAATCAAGTCGGACTTCGCCGGCGTTTCCAGCGATCGCGACTCAAAGCACTCGCATGACGCCGAAGGCACGATCGGTTCCGGCGGCCGCATCCTCGATCTGGAAACGCGCAACGGATCGATCGAACTGTTAAAGCGGTAGACCTTACTCGATCGAGAACTTCTGGCGAACTTCCGTGGTTTGATTCCCCTGATGGTCGCGCACCGTCACCACCAGCGTGTACGTTGCGTGCGGAATCTCCTTGGGGATGTCCAGGCTAATCACTCCCGGCGTATAGCGCCGCGGATAGAAGCTCTGGTTTTTCTCTTCCGCGGCAGGCAGTTTGGAGTACACCTCCTGGCCGCCGCCATTGAGTATGGCCAAGCCATAATCGATGTCGAACGCATTCTCTTTGTCCAGGCGGTACCCGGTCATGTCAAAACGGGCCCACAGCGTATCACCGGGCCGGTAGGCAGCGACCTTCAGCGCTTCCGTGTCTTCTTCCTTGCGCAGGAAGCGGAAGTTGCGGATCACCAGCGTGTCGCTGGGCTCCACTTTGGGTCCTTCCACAGCGAACGCAAGCTCCGCGCTGGCCTCTTTTTTTGAGTTCTCGTCCTTGGCGACGAAGCGCACGCGATAGGAACCACTATCGGCAAAAGGCGGGACGCTGAACGAATAGCGTGCTTTCGGCATCCATTTGCGATCTTCAGCCGTCACGGCCGCGTCGATCTTGCCCTGTTCGGGCCGCACGATCAGAATTCCCTTGGGGTCGCGGACCTCAATGTTCCAAGTGAGAGAGATGGTGTCCTTGTTGTCCTTTTCCACCTTCTGATAGCCGGTCAGTTGGCAACTGAAATATACGGCCTCGCCGGGAGTAAATGCAAAGCCACCGGCAACGCCGGGGCCATCCTCGTTTTGCTGCAACGATGCGTTCGCGATCGCTAGCTTAGGCTCATCCGGGGCTGCCGGGAGAAGCACGGTGAGAAAAAGGAACCAAACCGGTTTCATGCTCATCTCTCTCTTTACAAGATACAGTGAAAGGAAGGAGTCTCCACCCATTGCTGCGTACTTTCCTGGTCGGGCTATTGTGTTTCTACCCCGCGATTGCGCAATCGGAGCATCCGCTCACCGGCCGGAGGATCGCTCCTGTCATGGGCGCCGGTGGCGCGGGCTGGCTGGAACGGGGCGAGCGCGAATCGGAAGAAGCTCCCGAGAAAGCGCTGGATGCGCTGGACCTGCAGAAGGGCATGGCCGTGGCGGACGTAGGGGCGGGCACGGGATACTTTTCGTTGCGCATGGCGCGCCGGGTGGGGCCGGAAGGGAAAGTCTACGCAAACGACGTGCAGCCGGAAATGCTCGAAAAGCTGCGCGCCAACGCCGCCAAGGCAAAACTCGGCAATGTGGAGACTGTGCTCGGCTCCGAAGCGGATCCCAAGCTACCTGTGAATACACTGGACCTGGTGCTACTGGTGGACGTGTATCACGAGTTCTCCCAGCCGCAGGAGATGCTCCAGCATATTCGCGCCTCGTTGAAAACCAATGGCCGGCTGGTGCTGCTGGAGTACCGCAAAGAGGATCCGGCGGTTCCCATCCGGCCCGAGCATAAAATGAGCGTCGCCGAAGTGAAAACCGAGGTTGAGGCCGAAGGCTACCGGCTCGACAAGGTGATCGAGACGCTGCCGCGCCAGCACATTCTCATTTTCAAAAAATTCAGCATGTAGCGCGTGACGGCATCCGTTACTGCGCATACCGGCGCCGGAACTCTTCGCCGGCTTTCTTGCGGGCAGCGCGCTCCTCCGGAGTCATCTTGCCCAAAAACCACCGATGCTCTTCCGAGTTCAAGACCTGATCGAGTTCGGCCTGCACTTTGCGTCCGGCCTCGACCTTGGCCGGAACGCCGGAATTTGCCGCCTTCTGCAACACCTCACGCAGTTGTGGAACAAACTCCATATAGAATCGGCGAGCGACTTCGTAGTTGCCATGCCACTGCACGTAGTCCGGCCCCATCATCGCCGCACCGTGTCGGGCGCGGCGGCCTTCGTGGTGCCACAGCTCGTAGTAGGTGAATTCGATCTGATCGTCGAAATCGACGTCGTTCGTAATCAGTCCCGCGGTGCGGATCATCTGATAGAGCCGCGTCGCCGGACGGCCGAACTTATCGTTGTAGAGACTGACCGACTTGTCGAATTGGTCGTACCAGTTCTCCACCCATCCGGTTGCGTGGCAGGCGGAACACACCTGTTTCATGTCGTCTCGGCGCGCCTCCCACGGCTTGACGGTCTTTCCCGCTGCTTTGGCGGATGCGTCGATCTTCTCGGACACGGCGGGACGAAGCGTCCAGGAGATGCGTGCTCCGGCATCGTGGGTGACGGGGAGTTCCGCAGTCGCACTCATGTGACATGTGGCGCAGGTCGGCCCCTGTTCAAAGTCCTTGCCTGGGATCCAGTGCGGTTTCTCCATGAGGGGTTCGAACCGGGACCGGTTGGCGGCAAAAGCGACCCCATGCTTGGATTCGGTATAAATCTCCATTTGCGGGTGATCGGGGCCCAGATGGCAGCGGCCGCAATTCTCGGGCATGCGCGCCAGCGCACGGCTGAAGCCATGACGCATGTGACAAGCCGAGCAGGATCCCTTGGAACCGTCCGGATTCAGGCGGCCGACTCCGGTATTCGGCCAGGTTGCCGGATCGAGTTTGCCCCCAGGTAGGACCTTCACCTCCGAACCATGACACTGCCAACAACCGCTGACAGCAGCCGGAGAGTCAGGCTTCATATTGCCTTCCACCACCTCCGCCAAAACGTTATCGAGGCTGCCCAGAATCTTGGCGGCATCGGAGTGATGGCTCGCCTCGAATTCCTTATACTCCTTGGGATGGCACGTTGAGCAATCTTTGGGCGAAACAATCACCGCGATGAAGGAGCCGTAGTGGTCAAACCCATCTGCGTCGCCTTTCTCGGCGCGATGACACTCGAAGCAGCCGACCTTGTTCTTCGAGTGAGCGCTGCGTTTCCACTGCTCGACGATGCCAGGAGAACCCGACTGGTGGCAGCCTATGCAGGTCTGGCTGGCAGTGCTGACCGCCGGAGTGCGAGCGGTATTGGAGCTCAGCTTTTTCGCCGCCGGCGGGTTTTGGGCGAGCGCGGAGGCGCAAAGGATCACGGTGCAAAGCACCAACTTTTCCGTGTAGGTTCTCACGTGGCAATCTCCTGAGAAGACAGAATCAGCCTATGGCTGCAGCAATTTCAGCGCCATAGAGAAAGCGCGCTAGCCAGCGATTGGAAAGCGCGGCTTGGGTGAGATGGCGCACTGAAGTGCGTGATATCATCGCTCGCATTGTGAGTGACCAGAACTTGTTGTCCGGGATTCGCGTGATCGATTGTGGAACGTATATTGCGGCCCCGGCCGCAGCCGTCATCCTGAGCGACTTCGGCGCCGAGGTGATCAAGATCGAGCGACCTCCAATGGGCGACCCTTACCGATATCTCTCGCTGGTGCCTGGCATGCCGGTCTCCGACAAACTTTATTGCTGGATTGCCACTGGGCGCAACAAAAAAAGCGTGGCGCTGAACCTGGAATCCGAGGCCGGACGGGAAGCGCTGCTACGGCTGGTGAAAACCGCCGACGTCTTTATCACCAACTATCAAGCCTCGCTGCTGGATAAGTTTCGAATTGCCGAAGCCGACTTGCGGCCGCTCAACGATCGGCTGATCTACGCTCATCTCACCGGCTACGGGGAAATCGGTCCCGATGCATCGCGCCCGGGCTACGATGTCACCGCCTACTGGGCACGGTCGGGATTGATGTTCGGGATGCACAACGCAGGCAGCGAGCCCGTGCAGTCTCCGGCCGGCTTTGGCGATCACCCCACTGCAATGAGCGTTTTCGCCGGCATCATGCTGGGCTTATATCGCCGCCAGATCACCGGCCAAGGCACGCAGGTATCGACTTCGTTGATGGCCAATGGTGCATGGGCGAACTTCTGCGGCCTGCAAGCGGCCTTTGTGGGCGCTCAATGGCTGCCGCGCTGGAACCGCAGCACCGTTCCCAACCCAATCGTCAACCATTACGTCACAAGTGACGAAAAGCGGTTCATGATCTGTTGCCTGGATCCCAAGCACGACTGGTCCCGCTTGTGCCGCGCGCTGGAGTCGCCGGAACTGATCGGCGATCCCCGATTCTCCTCGCCGGAGTCGCGCCGCGCCAACGCGCCCGCTTTGGTCGAAATCATCGACCGCAAAGTGGCCCAGAAAGACATGGCCGAGTGGATCGAGATTTTCGGCCGGAACGACGTGGTCTGGGGTCCCGTGCCGAGCACCGACGAGGTTTCGCGCGATCCGCAAATGCATATGAACGGTGTTTTTCCCGAGATTGCGCCGGGTCTGCATACAGTCAACAGTCCGATCAACATCGCCGGTGTTAACAAGGTCAAGCCGCATATCGGGTCGGCCGTCGGGGCCGATACCTCGGAAACGCTGCGGAGCTTGGGTTACAGCGAGGAAGTAATCCGGCAAATGATCGATTCGGGAGCTGCCGGTTAAACGCAGCTTATGGCAAGCCGCTGACGAAGGCCTTCATTTCCCGAAGCACACCCGCTTCATTCGATCGAAAGACGTAGTGATCCGCGTGCGGCAGTCGAACCACGCGCGCGGAAGGCAGGCCTTTTTCAAAGGCATTCGCTTGTGCCCCCGTCGTAGCCAGATCGGCTGCTTCTGCCGCGGTGCGCGCATGAGCGTCGTCCTTAAAGGCCTGTCCCAAGTCATGCGGGACCGCGTAAATGGCAAGAATCGGGACATTGATATCCGTGTATTTCCGCATGCCCGCGAAGATCGCTTGCGTGGTAGCCGGCATAGAAGGCGGCGGCTGCGCTGGAGGGGGTGGCGCCGACTGCAACTTCTTTTGCATGTCACGCAGGTCTCTCTCAAATGCCGGTAGGCTCGTCTCCAAGAGTTCTTTCACCAATTGTTTTGGGTCTCGCAGTTGCAGGCCAAGTTGCAACTGCTCTATTTGTTTTTGCAAATCCAGCGAGTCGAGGTGCAAATCTCCCCGCTCGCGGTCGTAGTAAGGGACTCGGCCAATAATAAATCGCCATTCATGGGCATGCCGGAGAACAGGCAGGATTAGCGGCGGCAGTTGCGATAGTGACGAACCATTTGCGTAGTCCGGTGAGTCGCTGGAGG
>Ga0075017_100001264_pt1 | contig 15319 bp, 16 predicted proteins | sample AleBraG_ABR_2012_FD_71475 | JGI IMG/M metagenome (GOLD analysis project Ga0075017, IMG submission 71475) | Freshwater sediment microbial communities in response to fracking from Pennsylvania, USA - Alex Branch Run_MetaG_ABR_2012 | ecosystem: Environmental > Aquatic > Freshwater > Creek >... | reverse complement strand
GCCACCCCTACCCCACCGCCCCTTCTTCCGCCAGCTCTGCACTTCCGCCCGTCTCGGCGTCCGCCCTCGGCGCCACCACCCACGCCACCACCAGCGCCGCAAAGACGAACGACCCCGCCAGGAACCACGGCGCCCCCGGAAAATTCCGGTTCCCCGCAATAGAATACGCAAACGTCGCCGAGAAGACTCCCGGCCCAATCACCATGGCGATCCCCCGCAACGATGCAATCGCTCCCTGCAGCTGCCCCTGTTCTGAAGGAGAAACACGCCGGGTCATCAGCGCTTGCGACGGAGGCCCCGACAACGACCACAATGCATTGACCGCAATCGCCCCCAGCATCATCCATCCCGCCGACGCCCACCCAAACAGCAGGAAGCCCACCGCTCCGAAGAACAGCCCGCCAAACAGCGCCTGCCGCTCGCCAAACCGCTTCACCGCCGGCCCCACCAGCAACCCCGAAACAATCATGGATGCCACGCCGACGACAGCCAATGACCACCCGACCGCCTTCTGGTCCCACGCGTACCGGTACATCACGTACAGCACAAACACCGTGACGTACACCTGATGCGCCACGTAGTTCAGAAAATTCACCGCCGCCAGCCCCATCAACTCCGGATGCGACGACAGCAGCACCAGCGCTCCCAGCGGGTTTGCTTTTTTCCAGTTGAATCTCGGCTGCCGCTTCTCCACCGGCAACGATTCCGGCAGCACAAACAACCCATACATCGCATTCAGCAGACTGAAGCCGCCCGCCACCCAGAACGGCAGCCGCGGATTGATCGCGCCCAGCCATCCGCCCATCGCCGGCCCCAGAATGAATCCAATCCCGAACGCCGCGCCAAACATCCCGAATGCTTTCGCCCGCTTCTCCGGCGGCGTCACATCGCTGATATACGCCTGCGCCGTCGGCAAACTCGAAGAGGTCAGCCCCGACAGAACCCGTCCCAGAAACAACCACCAGATCGTCGGCGCCAGCGCCATCACGACGTAGTCCAGCGCCAGCCCAAAGTTCGAAAGCAGCACCACTGGACGCCGTCCGTAGCGATCCGAGAACATCCCCAGCACCGGCGAAAACACGAACTGCATGATCGCCCACGCCGTCACAAACAGTCCCATGTACTCCGACGACCGCGCCACATCGCCGTGCAGAAAGTCCTTCACCAGCCGCGGCAGCACCGGCGCAATGATGCCGAACGCCAGCATGTCCAGCATCACCGTTACGAAAATAAAACCCAGCGCTGCGCGCCGTCGACTCTCCATGCCTACTCTCCATCGCACGGGGATGGCTTTCAACCGCCCCGCAGCTCGCGGCCCGGACGCGCCGCCTCTCGACTGCCAATCACTCGCCCATGAACCCCAAATCCAGGCAGCTCACGACCTTCTAAGTATATTGGGACTCAGATATCTCGTCTGCCTCGACAGTCCCTGTTCCCCCGTGGTTCTGCTAGGCTCACCCCCGGGAAAAGAATCATGCTCCTCATCATGGCGGGTGCCCGCTACCAGAAAAACTACCCTCGCTCGAGCCATCGCCCGCCACGTGGGCGGCGTCGTCCTCGACAAGGATGCGCCTCGCGCCGCGCTCTTTGCTCCCGAGATGATTGAGCACTCCACCACCCAGAACGACTTCGTAGTGACGCTCATGCTGCAGGCCGCCGCCTATCTCCTCGATGGCGAACCCCGTCGCGTTGTCATTCTCGATGGCTGTCCCTTTGCCAGAACGTACCAGGTGGACGCCGTTGTGCGGGTCGCCGAGCGTCACGCCTGGGAGTGGCGTCTGATCGAGTGTGTCGCCCCGGAGAAGACGGTCCAGCGCAGGCTGGCCCGCGGCCGCCAAGCCCATCCCGCCGCCAACCGCACTTTTTCTCTCTATCAGAATATGGAAATCGCTTGGGAGGAGATCCGCGCAATCCGTGGAAAATGAAGTTCCTCTCCCGATCTGAAACTCCAATCCCCACCCTCAGTTCGCCGCCTTTTCCGCCAAGGCGCCCGATCCGGTCCAGCCAAAGAACTTCCTCGCCGTCCAGCGAAAGAGCCGCCAGATCACCAGACTTCCCCCCAGCACCGTGCCGAGCCACGCCAGCACCGCCGGAATCTGAAACAGCACCGCAGCCATCGCAGCTCCATAATTGGCGAGGCTGTCAAAGCCGTCGCGGGCGGCAATCTTCACCCGGTACAGCGGACGCCAGTGCAAGCCGAGCACTTGCGCATCCGCCTCCGCGCGCAGCGTAACGCTGATAGCCACCGTCTCCACCTGGTGCGAGAGCGCGTTGAACTCGGTCTGCTCCTGCTCGATCTGGCCGCGAACTTCGCTCAGCCGCGCGCTCACGTTGAGCAGGTCTTCAACGCTGGTCGCTTGCTTGAGAATCACAAGGTACTGCGTTTCCTGCGCGTGCAGGTTACGCAGCCGCGCCTCCATGTCGACGTATTGCTTGGTCACGTCGGTAGCGTCGCTGCGTTCGCTTTCAATGCGCACCGCGAGTTTGCGCAGGTCGGCACGGGCCTGGTTGAGTCCGCTCGCGGGCACGCGGATGGTGAGCGAAGCGCTGGGCGCTTCCCGGCTCCCCGCGATCTGCGAGGCTTCCAGATACCCACCGAGACTCTCGGCGAGAGTACGGATTTTCTCCGCCGTCTCAGCGGGGCTCGTCACCAGCAGTTCCATGAAGCTCGTCTGGATCACTTTGCGGTCCGCAAGCGCGGGTGCGCCGGCAGCAGGCGTTTGGTGGAGCGTCATCGATTTTGCCGCTCGCGACGCGGGCGACATGACCTGCTGGGCCTCGCGACGAACCGAAACGGAGCCGAGCGTCGTCATGTCCCTTTGGTAAAAACTCTCGGTGGGGCTATGGGCGAGTCTGGGAAGACTCAGAGCTGCAAGCAGAACGATAAAACAGGCTGCGGATACTCCGAGGATCGTCTTCTCTCGTTTGGTCCAGGCGGGTTTCAGGGCATCGGCGGTGGCGGACATGGTGTTCTACTGTTGGAAGGAGAACGTGCCGGCAAACAAAACTTGCGGAGAAATGTCGCCGCAAGCCAAACACCAGGTAATGGGGGAAGTAAGGTGGGGATCGCTATCTTTTGTGGGGACGGGCGCCCTCGCCCGTCCAGCGGTGCGAAGCACCGCAGCGCAGCGCCGGTGCCGCCCTAAATATCCAGGTTCTTCACATCCAGCGCGTTCTCTTCAATAAACTTCCGCCGCGCCTCCACATCTTCACCCATCAGCGTAGAGAAAATCGTCTCGCACTCCGCCAGATCTTCCAGCTTCACCGAGAGCAGCGTCCGGCTCTCAGGATTCATCGTCGTTGCCCACAGCTGCTCCGCCGTCATTTCGCCCAGACCTTTGTAGCGCTGCACGGTGTAGTCCTTGCGCCCTTCCGCCAGAACATAGTCGAGCAGCTCGCGCGGCGTAGTCTTCTCCACCGCTTCGCGCTCGGCCGCGGGACGCTTGGTCTTCCCGGTTTTCTTCTCCGCCTTTTCCGCTTCCGCTTTTTCCGTGTCGCTCAGCTCTTCCCCGTTGCCGCCGGCCGCGACTTTGCCAACGTGTTCCACCACAAACGGCGGCTCAAGATTCGCTTCGATCTGCTTGAACTTGGCCAGCATCTGCCGGCACTCGGCGCTTGACGCAAGCTCCCAGTTGATGATGTGTTCGCCGGCCTGCTTATCCGTGAAGATGACTTCCCAAAGATTGTGCTCTTCGTCGAAGCGGGTTGCGACTGCCTTGAACCCGTGGTCTTTCTGCAGTTTCTTCAGCTCTTTTTCCAGACGCTCAATCTTCTTAGGCGGCTCTTTCTTCTCCCCTTCAAAGTCAGCGCGCTTCGCAAAGTCGAGCTTGGGCAGCAACTCCGTCACACTCTCGTCCCGCAACCGCTTGTTCACCTTGTCGAAGAACCCGAGATACTCGTTCAGTACCGTCATAAAGCGCGCCAGTGTCGATCCTTCGATCTTGGCCGCACCTTCCCCATAGCGCACAATCAGCCCGTCCGCCGCGCGTTTCACCATCACCTTCACGAACTCGCGGTCGTCCTTGATGTATTGCAGCGACTTGCCCTTGCGCAGGCCATAAAGCGGCGGCTGCGCAATGAACACGTTGCCGCGCTTGATCAGGTCCTGCATGTGCCGGAAGAAGAACGTGAGCAGCAACGTGCGAATGTGCGAGCCGTCCACGTCCGCGTCCGTCATCAGAATGATCTTCGCGTAGCGCAGCTTCGCCGGGTCAAAGTCTTCCTTCGAAATGCCCGTGCCCAGCGCCGTGATCATGGCGCGGATCTCTTCGTGCGCCAGCATCTTGTCGTAGCGCGCCTTCTCCACGTTGAGAATCTTTCCCTTCAGCGGCAGGATCGCCTGGAAACGGCGGTCGCGGCCCTGTTTGGCGGTGCCACCGGCGGATTCGCCCTCGACCAGGAACAGTTCGCACCGTTCCGGCTGCCGTTCCGAACAGTCCGCCAGTTTGCCCGGCAGCCCTCCGCCGTCGAGCGCACCTTTGCGCCGGGTCAGGTCGCGCGCCTTGCGCGCAGCTTCCCGGGCCCGCGCCGCCTCAATCGCCTTGTTGATGATTTTGCGCGCGACGGTCGTGTTCTGTTCAAAGAACGCGCCCAGTTTCTCGTTGACGAAGGCCTGTACGATGCCCGCGATATCGGAATTCAGCTTGCCCTTGGTCTGCCCTTCGAACTGCGGCTGCGGCAGCTTCACGCTGATGACGGCGACCAGCCCTTCCCGCACGTCATCGCCCGAAAGGTTTTCTTTCACGTCCTTGAACAGACCCATCTGCTGCCCCGCATAGTTGATGGTGCGGGTCAGCGAGGTGCGGAACCCCGAAAGATGCGTGCCCCCGTCAACGGTGTTGATGTTGTTCGCAAAACTGAACACGCTCTCCGAGTACCCGTCGTTGTATTGCAGCCCAATCTCCATCACCACGCCGTCTTTTTCGGCTTCCATGTAGATGGGCTTCTCATGCAGCGTCGACTTGCCCCGGTTCAGGTGCTTGATGAATTCCGTAATCCCGCCGTTGTACTTGAAATCGGCGTGCTTCGCTTCGCCCGTCTTGGAATCGGTCGAGCGCTCGTCCGTCAGCGTGATGAGCAGCCCTTTGTTCAGGAAGGCCAACTCGCGCAGCCTCTGCGCCAGCGTGTCGTAGTTGAATTCGGTGGCCGTGAAAATCGAACGATCGGGCAGGAAATGGACCTTCGTCCCCGTCTTGACCTTGGCCGCTCCAGCTTTTTTCAGCTTGCTGGTCGGCTCACCCTTTGAATACGTCTGCTCCCAGGTAAACCCGTCCCGCCAAATTTCGAGCAGCAGCTCTTCCGACAGAGCGTTGACCACCGAAACTCCGACCCCGTGCAGTCCGCCAGAAACTTTGTAGGTAGAGGAATCGAATTTGCCGCCGGCGTGCAGCTTGGTCATGACGACTTCTGCGGCAGGAATTTTTTCGCCGTCGATATCCATAGGATCGACGGGGATGCCGCGGCCGTTGTCTGTTACGGTTATGGAATTATCGAGGTGGATAGTGACTTCGATTTTGTCGGCGTAACCGGCGAGCGCTTCGTCGACGGAGTTGTCGACAACTTCGTAGACGAGGTGGTGCAGGCCAAGGTCGCCGGTGGAACCGATGTACATGGCAGGGCGCTTCCGCACCGCTTCCATGCCACCCAGGACTTTGATCGAGTCCGCGTTGTAGTCGCCGTTGCCGTTGATGGCCGTTACCTTCGCGTTTTTTGTCGTGGTTTCGCTGATGGGAGTGATCTCTTTAGTCGCCATTCAATCTCGTGGGGAACCGGATTTTTGTCTGCGTCTGGGAGCCGCTTTTTTCTCCGGCCAAGTGACTTCAAATTATTGAAATTTCACCTAGTTACGGGCTTTGTCTCTGGTTGAGATTATAGCATAGCGGAGTCGCTTTGGGGGTGGGGAAAGGAGTGTAAAACCTGGTGCGGGAGAGCCCTCAGCCGTCCGCTTTCAGCCCTTCAGTTTTGGAGCACGCCGGGCAGGTTCAGGGATGGGCTGGGCCGGTGAAATTGAGGCCGGAGAGCAGCTGGGTGGCGGCGGCGTCGCTGGCCGCGATGGCGGTGATGGATACGATGTTGCCGCGGACGAGAAAGACGACGGTGGACTGGTACGTGGTGCCTTGGTCTGTCTTATGGGTGAAATCGGCGCGCAGGAGTTTGCGGGGCCCGACCGAGAAATCGTACGGATCGCCCGCCGGTTCGAGCCCTTTCGCACTGGCGACTTCCTTCAGCGGCGCATAGTAGTCGGCGGCGGTCTTGAGACCAGGGTAGCTCGAAACCGGTTCGGCAGCGATGAGGATGGTGGGGTCAAGGCTGGAGTTGGAAGCCTCCGGTGGCCGCTCGAACACGGCAAGGAGCACCGAGCCCTTGGCGGGATCAGGCGGATCGGGGTTCATGGACCTGGTGCGGTCCACCCATCCGTAGGGGACTTTGAGACTGAGGGCGAGAGCGTGGTTGCGATAGAGGTGGGTGGAGTCAGAGTAGGTACCGGAGTCGAGGGCGGGCTGGCCGAGAGTCGCGAGGAGCACGAAGAAAGTTGGGAAGAGTCGGCTCATTGACTCGTTTACCCGCCAGTCAAAGGATCGAAGCTTACCGTGACTGTCGTCTCGACTTCGACGGGCTTGCCTTCGTAGAGGTATGGTTTGTATTTCCAGCTCTTAATTGCTTTCAACGCCTCCGGCATGAGATCTTGGTTCCCTTTTACATACTTGATGTCTGTGACCGTGCCGGTCTTTGTGATGATGGCGTGCACCACAACGCGGGTACCGCGTCGAAGGAGGTTGGCATCGACCTTTGGTTTCTCAGCGACTTTCGGGGAAACGCGGACCGGCCTGGAGGCAGGCTTTTCCTGGGGAGTTACTTGGGCAGCGCCAACACATACGAAAAGAAGAAGTGCTGCGAGAGTGCGGAACATCCCTTGTAGTGTATCTCAGTGGCTGCTGGATCGCCTGCGGTGAAACGGAGAGGGGCGGGGCGACTGACCCGCCCCACACGGAAAAAGCAAAGTTCAAAGGCCGCGGGCAAGAGTGCCCGCGCCACACATCTTACGCCGGCTGGGTGCAGTGCCCGCAGCGGCGCGCTTCGATCGGGATCTCGCTGCAGCACTCTTTGCACTTCTTCGTGGTGGGCGCGGCAACGGGTTCGTTTCTCTTCATCCGTGCCGTGATGGTGTTCATCGGAAGAATGACGAAGAAATAAATGGCCGCGGCCACCAGCAGAAAGGCGACGAGAGCGTTGATGAAGAGGCCGAGCCCGAACACCGTTTCGCCGATCTTGAAGTTGACCGCGGAAAAATCCGGTTTGCCGACGAGCGCAGCGATCAGCGGCATCAGCAGGTCTTTGGTGAGTGAGGCCACGACCGCCCCAAACGCTCCGCCGATCACGACGCCGACGGCGAGATCAACTACATTGCCCCGCATGATGAAGGTCTTGAATCCAGAAAGCATTGGTGACTCCTCCCAAGCAAAATGAAAGTGGCCAGCCAATGTATATGCCGGGGCAGGGCGTGGTCAAGGACAGGCGGTTCGGATAGTGGGCCAGTTTGTGATCTCGGCCACTTGCGCTCGATTCAGCGCTTGTTTTTCGGCTTTGGCATTTCTGTGACTTTGTTCCGCACGCGCTCCTCTACCGAAACGGCCGGTACCATCGCCCGAATCTGATCTCTAGTCTTGCCCTCATTCCTCTCCAGGAAATACCAGAGCGCATCAACAAGAATGTCATTGCTGGTCGTCCGCTTGTCTTTCTTGGCCCGGCGGACCTCACTGATCCAGCGTATGGCTGCCCTGTCTTCGGCGGTGAGACAAACGGAAGTCCGGTGAGCATCATCCGGGATGTGCTTCTCTCTCGGGCTCATGGTTCAGATTCCTATTGACTGCATCGTTGCATTATCACATTCTTACGTTATAGTGCAATTACGTATAACGCCAACGTAGATCTCATAAAAATAGGGTCATTGCGTAATAAGATTTGGAGGGATTCAGATGGCCGCAACAGGCTCTTTCTCGGCAGAGCTCAGCGTGTTTGAACAGCACAGGGAAGAGTGGTCGCGTTCGCACCCAGGCAAGTATGTTGCGATCCAAGATGATGTGATCGAGGGATTCTTCGGCACTTATGCGGACGCTTTCAGGGCTGGACTGATGAAGTTTGGTGTTCGTCGAGGCTTTCTTGTTAAGCAGGTATGGATGACCGAGCCAGTTTATTTTGTCTCCTGATATGGCCCGCGTTGAACTCCACTGGGATCCTTTCGACCAGAGTGATCCTGGCCCGTGCATCGGCGTCATAGTATCGAACTCGCGCGATGTTATCGAAGCAGGCCGTGCCCTCGGCCTCGAATATCCTGAACCGGTACGGATGCGAGCACTTCTGGACACTGGCGCATCAGTCACTGTGATTAGCAGGACCTTCGCCGACTACTGCAAACTCTTCCAAACAAGCGAGGGCAGCGAGATAACAGCGATAGGCGCTACACACCGCTGCGCGGAACACGCCGGCGCAATGAGCTTTCCCAATACCGATCTGCGACCATTAGATCCCATCCGCATCGTTTCCGCGGTTTCGCGAAAGGTCGAGATTATGCCTGTCTAATTGGTCGAGACATCCTGCGGAACTGGACTGTCACGTTCGATGGTCGTTCCAAACGGGTAACGATTACAGATTGATCAGGGCAGGAAGCCCACCACTCGAACGTTCAAAGCCGCCTAGGGTCCAGGCGTTAGCGGGCAGGAGTGCCCGCGCCACACAGGCAATCCTCAAATCCGCATCGGCATCACAATATACCGGTACTTGTACTCGTCCCCTTCTTCCGGCCGCAGCTGCCCCGCCGACTGCGCATCTTTGAACTCCAGCCGCACCTCGCTCGCCGTCGACGCCTTCAGAAAATCCAGCAGGTACGCCGAATTAAACCCGATCGTCACCGTTTCCCCGGCATAATTCGTCTCAATCGAATCTTCCGCCTCGCCCGTCTCCGTCGAGGACGACGATACCTTTAGCTCATTTTTCTCAATGCGCATCCGGATCGCGCCCGAGCGCTCGTCCGCAAACTGCGCCACACGCTGAATCGCGCCCGACAAGTCTTCGCAGCGCACGCTCACGCTCTTATTGTTGTCCTTGGGAAGAACGGCTTCGTAGTTGGGAAACTGCCCGGTCAGTTGCCGCGATGTAAGCAACCGCCCGCCAATACGGAAAAATAAAGTCGATTCGTCTTTCGCGAAGTCGATGTGCTCTTCGTCCGTCGCGTCGAGCAGCACCCGCAGTTCGTTCATCGCTTTCTTCGGCACCAGCGTCTTCATTTCGCCCGAGATGCCATCGAACTTCTCCCCCGGCCGCTCCACGTGCGCCAACCGGTGGCCGTCGGTCGCCACCATCGTAATCGATTCCGGCTTCAGCACCATCAGCGCCCCGTTCAGCGTGTAACGTGACTCTTCGTTGGCAATCGCAAAAATCGTCTTCCCGATCATGGCCCGCAGAACCTTCGCCGGAATCTTCACCCCACCCGCCACCGGAAACGCCGGCAGCGTCGGAAAATTGGCCCGCGCCATCCCCACCATCTTCGTGTTCGACCGCCCGCAACGAATGTTGACCCAGTGATTCTCCAGCAACCGGATCGTAATATCTCCATCCGGCAGCAGTTTTACGTAGTCGTAAAGTTTGCGCGCCGGAATTGTGCACGACCCTTCTTTCTTAACCTTGGCGTTACACGAAGTCCGCAAACTGAGATCGAGATCCGTAGCGGTCAGCGATAGTTTGTCACCCGCTGCCTCAAATAAATAATTCGAAAGAATCGGGATGGTCGTCTTGCGCTCAACCACGCCTTGCGTGGCGGTCAACTCGCGTAGCAACTCGAACTTGCTGAGAGTGATTTCCATTGTTGCCGTCCCCGTTGTCGCCAACGTTTCTACTGGCATCTGCGCCACCATCCTTCGCCTGCCACCTTCAACCCTGCATTATATCGATACGGCTTCGGCGTAAACAGCTTTTACCTTCGTGTTCCTTCGTGCCCTCGGTGGTCAGAGCTTGCTTTTGATCTTCACACGACACCGTGTCCCGCCGCTAGTACTTCGCCTTCCTTATACCAAAAGCAAAAGCTAGAAAACCAGCAGTAACAGTAGGTGCCAGGGAAAAGTGGAAATCCGGTCTAAGTGCCACGCGGCCAAAGCGGCTAGCCGGAAAGTTACTGTGAAGAATCGCTCCGGTGGTTGGCGGATGCTGCGGGTATCGAGTCAGACTTTTCAACTTGGGACCATGTCCTGCACAGCATCCACAACCGCTCCACAGGCCCCACCGCGGAAGACCGGGCCCCCCTCGCGGAAAACGCGCGTAGAACCGCGTCGTCAGCCCCCCAGTTGCTCCGTGAACTTGGTGAGCATCCTGTTTAAATCTTTGTCCGTCTTGCGCTGCTGTTCAATCTTCTCCACCGAGTGCAGCACGGTCGTGTGGTGCTTGCCACCAAACTGCCGTCCAATCTCCGGCAGCGATGCTTCCGTCAAATGCTTCGCCAGATACATGGCGATCTGCCGCGGATAAACAATCGCGCGCGAATTGCTCTTCGCCTTGATCTCAATCAGCCGTAGCCCAAACTGTTCCGCTACGACCTTCTGAATCGACTCGATCGTGATCTTCCGCACCTGCGAGTCGATAAAATTCTTCAGCACCATCTGCGCGTAGGGCAGTGTAATCTCCTGCCCAATGAGCGACGAGTGCGCCACCAGCCGCACCAGCGCCCCCTCCAACTCGCGCACATTTGACCGGATATTCGACGCAATAAACAGCGCCACATCCGTCGGCAGCGTCATGTGCTCCTGCTCCGCCTTCTTCTGCAGGATCGCCACCTTTGTCTCCAGGTCCGGCGGCTGAATGTCCGCAATCAGACCCCACTCGAAGCGGCTGCGCAGCCGGTCTTCGATCTCCGCCAACTCTTTCGGCGGCCGGTCGCTGGCAATCACAATCTGCTTCATCGACTCATACAGCGCGTTGAACGTATGGAAAAACTCTTCCTGCGTCCGCTCTTTCTGCGCCAGAAACTGGATGTCATCCACGATCAGCACATCCACATTGCGGAACTTGTCGCGGAAGCTCGACATCTTGTCGTAGCGCAGCGAGTTGATCATCTCGTTGGTGAACTTCTCGCTCGACAAATAGCAGATCGATGCCTGCGCCTGCCGCCGCTTCACCTCATGCCCAATCGCCTGCATCAGGTGCGTTTTGCCCATCCCCACGCCCCCATACAGGAAGAGCGGGTTGTAGGCCTTCGAGGGATTCTCCGCCACCGCCTGCGCCGCAGCACAAGCGAACTGGTTGCCGTTGCCGATTACGAACGCATCGAACGTGTACCGCGGATTCAGCTGCGCCGTACCATCCCAATCAAATCGCGACTGGCTCACCGGCGCCGCGCTCGGCGCTGGACGCGTCAGCCCTCCGTCATGCCGCACCGGCACGTCCGCCGGATTGTTTGGCGGCACAAACTTCACGTCCGTCAACCCCAGGTTCAGATTGTCCATCGCCTCCTGGATCAGGTCGGCGTACTTGTCGCCCACGTGACAGAACTCCGCCGTCGGAACTTTGACAAACAGAATTCCCGCCGAGGTATGCATGTACCTCGTCGGTTTCAGCCACGTGTCGTAAGAATGACGATTGATTTTCTTCTCGAGCGCTTCGAGGATTCGTACCCAGGGATTGGCGGCGACGGTAGTAAAAGAAGCTGACATATCAAAATTCAATGGCCCGTTCCCGGGGCTCGTCTTGCGCTGAACTGGAAGCCAGGCTGCGGAATCAACAGCGAGGTGCTGCGCTCATGCAGTAATACAAATTAAGAAGTAACAGTGCGAGATACTAGCACAAAGTTTTTGGGTCTGCGCAAGGAGATGCGAAGAAAATTTTCGCTCACGCGCAGAAAAGAAACCCAAAAATTTCGTCTGTCAAGTAGTGAGTTGATAAACGCCCCGGAAGTGGTGCAGAAAAATTTCCCCCGCCGCCCTCCCGCTACGCTCCGCCTCCGATCCCGCATGGCAAGCCGCTTCTGGCCCGCCCCCTTGGCCGCAGCACTCGTGGATGCAAAGACAGGCGGAATGAACGCAGAAAAACGAAGATGGACGCACGGGCGTCCTCGCCCGTGCATGCCATATCTGAAACGTCTCGCTCCTGCCGCTGTCATCACTCGCTAGGAACACACGCCATCGTTCTCCCGCGCGTCGCGTTAACGATGCGCCCTCAACATCTGCATGCGCATCGTGCAAGAAAAGTTTGAAGTGTTGCCCTCGATCGCCTCCGCGTCTTTCGACCCGCGGCCACCCAACCGCCTCATGTGCATCGCGAACCCAGGAATCGCCCGGCAATTGAAGGCCGAACCTTGACAGATGTGCGTTCGCTGGCTATTACAACGTTTATGAGCTGGGCGTGTCCGCGGTGTAATCGGACCTTTCGTCAGGTCAATCAGCGTCACGCGTGCGGTGTCGGCAGCGCTGCTACCTTGCTCCAAGGCAGGCCACCCGCCCTCACCGATCTCTACCGGAAACTCGAGACCACCGTAAAGGGCTTTGGCGAAGTGGAGGTAGTCACACGGAACCGCTACGCTCTATTCCGCACGACACGCATTTTTGCCGACCTGACGGTAATGCGGGATGCGCTGCGCGTGGTGATTCACCTCGGGCGCAGGGCCGGCGCACCGTGCTTCAGAAAAATCGGGCCAAGCGGCAACCGCGTCTCCCACGTCGCCCTGGTCCGCACCGCCAAGGACCTACGCACGATCATTCCATTCTTGCGTGAGGCGTTCGACCTCGCCGTGAGTGAGGAGTCACAAACCTAATCCTCTATCGCCGCCGGTTCTCAGCAGACACTTCAGAGCGTTAACTGTTGGAATCAGCGGATTACACGAATCGGTCAGCCGGCGAGGGACGGCGATTAGTGTAATAGAGATTTTTCGCCAACTACCTTGTGTCGTGACCACTCACCACTGGAAGGCAGACTCTACTGAGCAACTTCATCAGCCATTTTGGTCCTTCATGGCTTCTTTCGATTTCCGCCGCAGCCGGGTGATGACAGCAGTCGTTGCAAGGCATGCAATGGCTGGCCACAGTAGGTCGACGCCCATCCACAGCCGGTCCCGCGCTGAGGGAGGCACAACCCAGTGGTGGCGGCCATGTGCGCGTGTCACGTACAGGACCGCAACAAGGAATGCCCAACGTTGGGGCTTCAAACTGAGCACCGCTAGCATGACTAAGGTCGCAGCCAGGACGGCACCCAGAGCCATGCCCATTGAAGTCATCAGCCCCTCGGCAATCGCGTCGAGTACTCCGTCATGGTAGATTCTGCCGTTGTTCAGCATTGCGAGCGGGATTGTAATCAAGACGCCAATCTCCAGCGAGAACCAGAACGCGCCTAAGCTGATTAGAAGATTTCGGAACCAAGCCATATCACCTGCCTACTGCTATCGCTTCCGTTGTAATCAATTGCAAGTCTTGAGTATTTAGCAGCAAATGCTTTGCGTGCAAATGACTAGCGTCACGCGTTGTCCCTTCATTGTCGTAGACCGCGAACACCATCAAGGGATCGCCCCCTCGCCCCTAGCCCCAAGAACACATCCAAAACGGGGCCGACCCGTTCTTCCCGTGCTCCACGTCTGACCCCCTCCGTTTGCTCGCCGTCCCACCCTCATTTATACTCAAGGTTTGTTTTCCCGCACTTTTTCAGACTAGGAGCCAGTACTTTTCATGCCCAAGCGCACATTCCAGCCCAACCGGCGCCGCCGGTCCAAGAAACACGGCTTCCGTTCGCGGATGAAAACGCAAGGCGGCCGGAAGGTTTTGTCGCGGCGCCGCGCCAAAGGGCGCAAGCGCGTTTCCGTGAAACCTGGGTTCCGCGAGTAGCGGCCGACGTGCCTTGTGTGTGTTCCACCTTCCACGGGAAACAGTCCGCCGGCGGCGAAATTTCCCCGCTCGGCCCGGCTGTTGAACCACGCCGACTTTGAACGCGTATATGACAAAGGCAAGCGCCATTTCTCAGCGAACCTGACCGCGTTCTTCCTGCCGCGCGCCGGTGGCGGCGGGCTTCGTGTCGGATTCACTGTGAGCCGGGCCCTCGGTGGCTCGGTCAAACGCAACCGCATCCGGCGGCGGATGCGCGAGGCGGTGCGGCTCGAGCGTCCCGCGCCGGGACCGGCCGTCGACGTCGTCATCAACCCGAAGAAGTCGGTCTTGAAAGCAGAGTTCGCAGATTTGTTGCAGGAAGTCTCCAAAGCGTTTGCGGTCGTTGTACTCAAGACTTCCGCGCCACAGGGTGGGTCGCAATGAAGCAGATCGTTCTCGCGTTGCTGCGCGGCTACAAGTGGCTGCTCTCGCCGCTCCTGCTGCCCTCCTGCCGTTACGTGCCGACCTGTTCAGAATACGCAATGGAAGCAGTCGAGCGCTACGGAGCCGTTCGCGGCGGGTTCATGGCCGCCTGGCGAGTATTGCGTTGCCACCCCTTCGTGAAAGGCGGATTCGACCCGGTCGGTGAAGGAGAAAACCCCGCAACCGTCCTCAAGCCCCCTAGGGGCGGCTGAATTTAGCCCGGCGCTTCAGCGCCGGGGTTAGGTCCGGATGTAGATAAGTCCTGTAGGGACGACTGATTCCGCCGCCTGACTTCACCCGCCCGAAGGGCAGAACCAAATTAGCCCAGCGCGTAAGCGCCGGGAATAGAACGGTGGACCCGTTCAAGCCCTGTCAGGGGCGACACGAAAGGCCAGAAGGTTCGTAGATCGAGGCAGGTAAGACTTGGCTGAATTTCCAAATCCGCAACAGCAACACCAGGAACCGGGCACCGAACGCCGCCTGCTGCTGGCCTTCACCCTCACCTTCCTCATCATTATTGGCTCGCAGTGGCTTATCAAGAAGTATTACCCGCAGCCCGCCCAGCCCGAACCAACTCCGGCGCAAACCGCGCCAACTCCGCAGCCTAACCCGGCAGCCGGCACCGCCGCACCCGCCGTCGCCGCACCCGCTTCGGTGCCGAGCAAGCAGGCGAGCGCCGAGCGCGAGATCGTGGTCGAGAACGGTCTCTACAGGATCCGCTTCTCCAACCGCGGCGGCGTCGTCAAGTCGTGGGTGCTGAAAAAGTTCGATGACGACAAGGGCCAGCCCCTTGAACTTATTAATGCCGCTTCCGAGAAATGGGGATTTCCCCTCTCGCTCTACACCTACGACGAGGGCCTGCGCCAGAAACTCGCTTCCGCGCTCTACGTCACCACCGACTCCAATACGCTGAACGCCCCCGCCGACATCACTTTTGAATTCGCCGACGCCGAAGTCGTCGCCCGCAAGACTTTCCACTTCGACCACAGCTACGCCGTGCG
>Ga0075017_100001262_pt1 | contig 15333 bp, 9 predicted proteins | sample AleBraG_ABR_2012_FD_71475 | JGI IMG/M metagenome (GOLD analysis project Ga0075017, IMG submission 71475) | Freshwater sediment microbial communities in response to fracking from Pennsylvania, USA - Alex Branch Run_MetaG_ABR_2012 | ecosystem: Environmental > Aquatic > Freshwater > Creek >... | reverse complement strand
CGTTGTCGCGCCGGCCCCGCGCGATGCGCAGCGCGACCTCGCCAGTTCCCGCGTCCCGATGACGCAAACCGTGGACGTGGTTGCGCCACCGGTTTCCGCGCCGCCCCGCGACGTGTCGTCGACCTCCAGGCTTTCGCTGCCCGCGCCCGCCATCGTGGCGCCCCCGCCGTCGCAAGTGAGCCGCGATCTCAATAGCTGGGGAGGCTCCGCCACGGGCGAACTGCGCACCAATCCCGTGCCTCCGCCACCCAGCGCGTCGGGCGGAGGCTCACTCGGAAGAAGCAGAGCTGGCGGCCTTGGTTCGCAGGTTGTGCCACCTCCAGCCAGCATCGGCGGTCAGGGTTCCCGTGGAAACGGCGGTGGCGGACGCGCCGGTCAGGCCGGTTCGATCCTGGGCTCCGCCGAAGTCATACCACCTCCGCCGGGCTTGGGAGGCGGCAAAGCACTCTCGGGCAGCGGTCGCGGCAACAAGGGAACCGGCGCTGGCGGCCCGCTCGACTTGGGCTCCTCGGTAGCTCCGCCAAGTAACGCCGGAGGGAACGCGGCTGGAAACGGGATTATCGTCTCCAGCCAGCCCGGATCGCAGCCGGGAATGCCTAACTCCAACGGCACTGGAGCGATCGCCATGTCGCCGAGCGGCACGGGAAAGAGCGGGCTTGGAGGCAGCGGCGGCGGTTCCGGCATTGGCAAAGGCAATGGACCTGGCAGCGGCCTGCACGGAGAAGGGTCGGGCGCTGGTAAAGAGGGCACGGGACGCGGCTCCGATCCCAACGCCCGTGGAGGGATTTCGCAATATCCGGGAACGGGCGGCGCGGGCAACGGCACCACCGGCACACCCGCGATGCCCGGAGTCTCCGTGGAAGGCGGCACTACCACCATCACGTTGCCCAGTTTCGGAGCCCCTGGAGGCGATTTGGCCGACAATGGCCCAGGACGTTCTTCGGTGAACGATCACAAGCGTTCCGGAGTCACCGTGATCGCGACCTCGCGCTCGGGCGGCGTGTTGCCCTACTACGGTCTGCTAAAGGGCGACAACTATTCCATCTACATCCCAACCTCGGTAGGACAGGCGGTGATGCAATATTCCGATCCGTCGTCCGCCACGCATCCTTCCCGCGAAACCTTGAGCGAACCTGAGCCGCTCCGCAAAGACCTTCCCGACGGTCTGCGCGCAACCCGCGTAGTATTCAGCTGCATTCTTGATCGAACCGGTGTTCTGAAAGACCTGCGAGTGCTGGACCCGGGCGCGGCCGATACCACCTCGAAAATCATGGCGGCGTTGCCCAAGTGGAAATTCCGTCCGGCATTTCGCGGGGAGGAGCCGGTGGAAGTAACGGCGATTATCGGGTTTGGAATTGATACGCGATAGGAAACTACCGCGCACCTCCCTCCCATGACCGGTCTTTTAGGATCAACACTCTAGATGGGTTCTGCCCGCCAGGTCTTTCAGGAATAAGGACTTAGAGTGTAAAGTCTTTATTCTTCTTTCACTTGGAGACGTTCTGTCGCCGGCTCGGGCGTATTTCGTCCCGATCAAAAAGTCAAGCTTGACAAAAGCGAGGCCAAGAAAGGGATCTTTGCGTGCGTCATGGCTTTTTGGGGTGATGTAGGTGAAATAACTGCCAAGCACTTGTAGGATCGATCCCATCCGCTGCCGCCCGCCCGAGCTGTGCTCCTGCGGTCAGTCCCCGATAACTCACCCACTGCCTGGCTCCGCTGGAATCATGGTCGAGGTTCGGGCCGTATCGATGGTTGGTGGAACGAGCTACCACCGGTGGGTGATTCCGCGTGAGATTTCCAGAGTCTTGGTCCTCAACCTCTCTGGCCAACAAGCGGTGCCTCGGCACTGCCTAGGGTAGTTTTGTCCTTGACACCGCCTTGTCTCTTAAAGAGGGCCACCCGACACCCGGCGGATTGGATGTCGGTGACGATGCTTGGCTGGGTTGTGATGAAAGAGGGTTATGGAGGAAGGCCCAGCCCATGGCCGGTAGTAACTTTGACCGCAGTGTCAATCCCGCTAAGGTTCTAACTGAGAACGCATCTTCAACCTGAGGCCAATCCCGTGAGCTGCTCTGCTTTCTCCATATCATTATCATTATCATTGCATCAGTCTCGTTCCCTCTCCCTTCCCTTGCTTTTCTTGTTGATAACGACTTGCGGATTCGCCAACGCTGACACGCCGAAGGCGAAGTCCCTGCCGTGCGGCCTTACCGATGCGGAAGCGGCCGGGTTAAGTGGCGATGCCAGCACCGATATTCACGCAGTCTCGAATTACAGCAACACTATGTACGGTCTGCTCAAAGCGGGGAAATTCGAGCAACTGGATTGCCTCACGGATTCGGTGCGCTCCCACAAAGAAACGTTCTCAGGAGGAATCTGGAAGATCCATGCCATCTATGGTGGCCTCGCAACCCCTCCGCAGCATCCGACACAGGTAGATTGGACCCGGCATATCGAATCCCTTCAGCGATGGCTGGCAGCGCGGCCGGAGTCGATTACGGCTCGGGTCGCGCTGGCGGAATGCTATGTGCGATACGGCTGGGATGCACGCGGCAACGGACTTGGCGACTCAGTCAGCGACAGTGGATGGAGGCTTCTCACGGAACGAGCAGCGAAAGCACGGCAACTCCTCGAACAATCGCCTGTCCCGGCTACGGATCCCGAATGGTTCGCTGCCATGCAAGAGGTAGCCCTGGCTCAAGGGTGGAGACCAGACGCTCGCCAAGCTTTGTTCGACCAAGCCGCCAAATTAGAGCCGGCTTATTACTACTACTATCGTTCGTATGCGTACTCGATCCTGCCCAAATGGGGCGGGGAGGACGGAGAAGTCGCAACCTTCCTGCAAAAAGCCGCCGACCAGCTTGGAGGAGACGCAGGCGACATGATGTATTTCCGGGTCGCTGCAGCCTTGGTTTGCGCCTGCCAAAGCGATCAGGACCTGAATCTGTCGTGGCGCAGAATTCAGAAGGGCTTCGCCGCCGTTGAGAGACAGAACGGACCGTCGCTAGCGAACTGGAATAATCTTGCCCATTTAGCCCAAAGCTTTGGCGACGCCTACGTGGCGGATAAAATGTTCACCAAGATCGGGGATCAATGGAGCGAGGACATCTGGAAGGCGGAGTCCTCTTTCGAATCGTCCAAGGAATGGGCTAAACATATGGCACCCATGATGGCCCGGCAGCACGCTGCCGAAGAACCTGCTGAAGCAAACATGGAGACACCGGAAGGGCAACGATACAAATCGGCAATGGAGGAAAAAATTCACACCTTGCTGCTGGCGTGCAGCGCGGAATCGACAGCCAACGCACCGGGGAAGTACGAGCTTTTGATCAAGGTGGGCAAGGCGGGTACAGTTGATGACGTGATGGGCCTGGGCTTCAGTCCCGCTGCCTTTTGTCTACACAACAAGCTCGCTGAATTTCGCCAAGCCAAACAGGCCGTGTTTGCACCGCCTCCCCAACCGGATTACTGGGTCCGGTTCGACCTTGTTTCGGAGAACGCAGCGGCGGCAGCCCTGAAGTAGATTCACGACCGTCCCAGCTCGCCGTCCACGGGGTGCGTGGTTGTCACAGACACCACGCGCCCCTACAATCTTTGAGTAATGTCTGTTACTGCTTCCCTGCCTGAACTCCGCCGGCGCAATCCTGCGCTGCGCATCCTGTATTATGCCGTTTGCTTGCTGCTGGTGGCGCTTATCGTTGCCATCTGGTGGCTTTACGGGATCGCGCGCGCGCCTTTGCCGCAGCTTGATGGCAGCGTTGCGGTGCCTGGGATTTCGGCCAAGGTGCGGGTGGTGCGCGATGAGCAGGGCGTGCCGACGATCGAGGCTTCCACGCTTGAGGATTTATTTTTTGCCCAGGGCTATGTTACCGCGCAGGACCGGCTCTGGCAGATGGACATGATGCGGCGCGCTGCTGCCGGTGAACTTTCGGAGGTGATTGGTGAAGACGCGGTCAAGATGGACCGCGAGTCGCGGATTCTGGGGGTGCGGCTGGCGGCCGAGGCGGCGGAGAAGAATATCTCGGCGCGCGACCGGGCTTATTTTGAGGCTTACGCTCGCGGAGTGAATGTGTTTCTTGAATCGCATCGCGACCGGCTTTCGCTGGAATTCCGCTTGCTGAAGTACACACCGCGGCCCTGGACGGTGACCGATTCCCTGCTGGTGGGCGCGGGGCTGGTGCGGTATCTGAACCACTATAGCTACGCCCGCGCGCTGGAGCGCGAGAAGATACTGGCCAAGCTGGGGCCGGAACTGACGGCGGACCTGTATGTGAATTCTTCGTGGCGCGACCGTCCGCCTACCGAAGTGCGGCGGATGGAAGGCGATCCGGCGGCCCATGGGGGCGATGAAGACGACGAGGAGGAGGTTGATCCGGAGGGTGGGAGCAAGCGGATCACGTCGGCGCCCGCGGAGCACGTCCCTTGGAGGCCAAAGCCCACATTTTTTCGGACGCTAATCGGCACGGCTGAAGCCGTGCCATTCCCGTTTATGCTCGAGCGTAGTTCAAGGTCGCCCCTAGACGGGGTAAGCCCCGTCTCTACGGGACGTTTTTCGCCAGCGGCTGAAGCCGTGCCTTACCCAGACCTGGAGGACGCTGATTCCTTCCGACCAGGATCGAATAACTGGGTAGTTTCCGGTCAGCATACGGTTTCGGGGAAGCCGCTGCTGTCGAACGACATGCACCTCAACCACCAGGTGCCGAACTTGTGGTTCGCGGCGCATCTTAGGCTTATTAACGGCGGGGTGACTAACGGGAAAGCGGCTAACGGCGGATCGACTAACGGCGCCTTCGACGTGGCCGGGGTTACGCTGCCTGGAGTTCCCTTCGTGATTGTCGGCCACAATCAGCGCATCGGCTGGGGATTCACCAACGTGGGGCCGACGGTGGAAGACGACTTCATCGAGGAGTTCAATGTGCAAGGGCAGTACAAGACTCCTTCGGGATGGGTTGAACCGCAGCACCGGCAGGAGACGATCCACGTCAACGGCAAGCCTGATGTGACGCTTGACGTGGTGAGCACGCGGCACGGCCCGGTCACCTCGGATTTGATTCCGGGCGAAACGCGGAAGATTGCTTTGCGCTGGACGCTGCAGGACGGGATGGGATTAATGTTCTTCGACGTCGATACCGCCCAGAACTGGGACGAGTTTCGCCGGGCGTTCTCGACCTTCGTCGCGCCGGGACAGAATGTGATGTATGGCGACGTGGATGGGCACATCGGATATCAGGCCACCGGGCGCGTGCCGATTCGCGCGGCGGGAGATGGCAGCCTGCCGGTGAGCGGCAGCGACGATGCGCACGAGTGGAAGGGCTGGATTCCTTTCGACGAGCTGCCGCATGTTTACGATCCGCCGGAGGGGATTCTGGCGACGGCCAACGGGCGCATCGCTCCGGACGGGTATAAGTATTCGATCAGCACGGGATGGGACGCGCCGTGGCGGACGGACCGCATTTACCGGGTGTTGGAATCGGGCAAGAAATTCGCGCCCGCGGATATGCTGGCGCTGCAGATGGATGTGTCGTCCGCGTATGACCGGTTCTGCGCCGACAAGTTTGTGTACGCCGTGGACCATGCGCCTAGCGCCTCGGGCCGGGCGAAGCAGGCGGCGGACGTTCTGCGGGATTGGGATGGACGGATGTCGGAGGATTCGGCCGCTCCGACGATTGAGACTGAGGCGCGCCGGGAACTGATGCGGTTGTTGCTGGAGCCGAAGCTGGGCGCGGCGGCGGATGGACCGGATCGTGGGACGCTGAGTTGGAAGAGCTATCGCTGGACCATGTCGTCGGTCTGGCTGGAGAATGTGCTTACCAAGCAGCCGACGCGCTGGCTGCCGCCGGGATACTCCGACTACGGAAGCCTGCTGACGGCTGCGCTCGACACCGCCGTGCAGCAGTCGCGGGTGGTTGTAGGTTCTCCAGAAGGGGTTCGGCTGGCTCCCTCCGACCTCAGTCAATGGAAGTGGGGGAGACATTCTCCGATCGAAATCGAGCATCGGGTGCTCAGCCATCTTCCGTTGATCGGGCGCTTCACGGGGCCGGGATTGCATCCGTCGAGCGGAAGCGGACAGACGGTGAAGCAGACGGGGCGGGCGTTTGGCCCCTCCGAACGGCTGACTTGGAATTTTGCGGATTTTGACGAAAGCACGCTGAACTTGGTGACGGGCGAGAGCGGGATTTTTCTCAGTCCGTATTATATGGACCAGTGGGCGGCGTGGTACGGAGGGTCGACCTTCGTGTTTCCGTTCTCGGCGACCGCGGTCGAACAGCGCCGGGCGCACGAGATGACGCTGACGCCGCGGTAGAGAGGGCAGGCGCTGGTCGGTGGCGCTTCGCGTTACGGCTTTCGCCGGGAGTTAAGGCTCCCTAACGACGGTTAGGATTCCCAGCCGCACTGGCCTCTGGTGTTGTGTCCCGGAAATACACGGCATAGAGTGTGCAGGCATATTTTGTGCAGCGCGGAAGCGTTGGACGCTGGAAACAAAATGCATAGGTCCTTCGCTTCGCTCAGGATGACAGTGTGAACTCTTGTCGCGAACTTGCGGGACACGACACTAGAAATCCACGGTCTTGACGTCTACGAAATCGCCAATCAGGTTGTTGATCTTCTTTTCCTCCACCGCATCCAGGAGGTCGGTGGTGGTGTCGTAGATATAGAGCGTTCCGCCCTGGACGCCCTGGCCCTGGACCACATACACGACTTCACGCCCAGGAATAGGCTGGATGCCAGTCACGGCGCCGGTTTCGGGAGGGACCACGACACCGCCGGCGGGAACGCCGCCCTCGGCGGTGGTCAGCGTGTTGTAGATGGAAAGGCAGCCGCGGGTCTCGGCTCCGGACGGCGGCTGCACCCCGGGAACGATCTCGGTGCAGTTGCGGGCGCCGATGAAGAGCTGTCCGTCGGAGCCGAGCGCGATGCGGTTGTGATATCCGTCGGTGATGACGATGCCGGAATTGGTCACGGCCATGGTTGACAGGTCGACAATGGTAAGCATTCCGCAGTACTGTGCCTGCGTTGCCGTGGGCCCGGTGGAGCAGAGCAGTGAAGGGCCTCCGCCGGCGGTATAGGGCGTGCCCGCCAGATACATGGTGGAGCCATTGACCAGGGCCACACTGGCGGCAGCTACAGCAACGGCCTTACAAACTCCGTCTGGCAAACACTGGGCCGGGGTCATCTCGAGTTTCTGGACGCTGGCCTGGAGCCCGCCGCACTCCGCGCCGCAGTTCACCACGTAGGCCGTGCTGTCGTCGCTAGTGAAGAACGCGGTGACCGGATGATCGAAAGGATGGATCAGACCCGGAACCGGAACGGCAGGGCAGCCAGCGATGCCGACTTGGCTCGGCGTGATTATGAAAAGGAAACTGGGGGTCTGGTCGCAAGGCGATGCAAGAGAAGCCAGTACGTCGCTGAAGGCCAGAATCCGGTTGCCGCTGTTGTCGATCGAGAGATAGTGGACGGACGGAATATTGACCTGTCCAATGACGGCGCCGCTGCTCAGCGAGATAGCTTCCGCGACCCCGGGAGATTGCCCCTGCACCACCACGGTCGGCTCGGGCACGGCGACATAGGCGGTGGAACTGTCGGGGGAAACGACGATGCTTTCCGTCATGCCGGGTAGAGTCATGTGCGCGGCGCTGGTTTCAGTGGCATTGTTGATGATGGTGAGTTGGTTATCGGAGAATTGCGTGCCGTCGCCGCTGAACACGAGCGTCTGCGCCCGATTGGGGGTGAGCACCATCATTCCCGGCGTGGCACCGGCGGACAGCGGGGCCGCGAGCGAACGCAAATCGGTTTGCACGTTGACGATATAGACGCCGGCGAAGATCGAGCCGGCGCTGACCCGGTTGCTGATGAAGGCGCGGTACTTGAAGCCGCTGACTTGGGTACTGTTCGAGGCGCCGCCACCGCAGCTCAGCCAAGTCCAACTAGCGGGTAGCAGAAGTAACAGAAAAATCAGGACTCTCTTCAAACCTGGGACTCCAACCTCATGCCGGATAGTCACTTGGATGCAAGTAAAGGATTATAGCAAAGGAAGAAATTGCACTTGCGGCGGTGGAATCGGGGCAGTGGATTCATCCTACACCAAGTCGGTTGGCTTGAGCTTCTGCCTAGCGCCGTGTCGGACCGCAAGCACCTGGACCACTCGCCGTCGTTCATCCACTTCGTAGATAACCCGGTAGACGGAAGGCTTCTGGCAGTAAAGCAGGTGCCGCAGTTTTCGCTTCGCCCTTCGGGCCTCCGGAGCAATGGGACAGCGGTGGGGATAGGACGCTAACGTATACACAGCCTGCTCCAAACCGTTGTACCAGCACGCGGCAGCGTGTGACTCCGCAGCGTTCTTTTCCACATAAAGAATTTCAAGATCGTGAACCGCGCGTGCGGCAAAGTCAACGAGGTATGTCATGTTTGCGACGAATCTCGTCGAATACTTCTCTCGCCGGGCGGGTGCGTCCGTGGGCTGCGTCATCAAGCCCCTGGCGGATAGCTTCGTCTTCATCGGCGCGGGCCGCAAGATCGAGCAGGCGCTGATAAGCTTTGGCGTCCTGCACGATGGCCGCCGCTTTTCCGTTCACAGTAAGTACGACGGGCCGTTTTGTTTTCTTGAGCTGTTTCAGGAAGTCGCCAGACTGCCGGCGGAACGTGGTCAGCGATTGAATGTCCTTGGTGAGATCGAGCATGGTGGGCCGCTCCTTCTGAAGCACCTTATTAGGTGCTAGTAGCATACTCTACCGCTGTCAGGAGAAACAATCGAAGAATTCGGCTACCCGGGCAGCGGCTCCGCTTCGCAATAGAACCGCGAAAAATCATTACCACTAAGGACCACGAAGGTTTCGTTGCAGGAGTCTTCCTTCCTGTGCCTTCGTACCTTTCGTGGCGAAAGTTTGCGAACTGAGCCACTACCCAGACCCAGAGCGGCGTTCACTTATGTGCGAAGACCCCGCCCCTTCCTGTATTCTCGAAGAGATGGCGCAGAACTTTCTTCAACGTTTGCAGCAATCGCCGGTTCTCTGCGATGGGGCCATGGGGACGCTGCTCTATGCCAAGGGCATCTTCATCAACCGCTGTTACGACGAGCTGAACCTGTCGCAGCCGGAGCTGATCCGCAGCGTGCACCACGATTATCTGCAGGCGGGCGCGGAGCTTGTCGAAACCAATACTTTCGGCGCGAACAGTTTTCGCCTGGCGCGGCATAGCCTGGCGGACCGGGTTCGCGACATCAATATGGCGGGCGCGCACGTGGCTCGCGAAGCGGCCAAAAGCTTTGACGTTTGGGTGGCGGGATCGATTGGCCCGCTCGGAGTCCGCATTGAGCCGCTGGGTAAGACTGCGTTTGAAGAGGCGCGGACCGCCTTTCGCGAACAGATCGCGGCCCTGGTTGAGGGGGGCGTCGATCTGCTGATGCTGGAGACCTTCGGCTACGTCGAAGAACTGCACCAGGCTGTGCTGGCCTGCCGCGACGTCAATCCGAAAATGCCCATCGTCGCCCAGGTCACAATTGACGAGGACGGCAATTGCCTCGACGGCTCCGACCCGGAGGCTTTCGCCGCGCGACTGACGGAATGGAACGTCGATGTGCTCGGCATCAACTGCAGCGTGGGCCCGGTCGCGATGCTGGACGCGATCGAGCGGGTGCGGGCGGCGACTTCGCTGCCCCTGGCCGCGCAACCGAACGCTGGCATGCCGCGCTCGGTGGAAGGACGGAATATCTATCTTTGTTCGCCGGAATACATGGCCAGCTACACGCGCAAATTCGTCGCGGCCGGCGTGCAGCTGATTGGCGGATGCTGCGGCACCACGCCCGATCATATCCGCGCCATGAAGTCGGCGTTGCGGGTGCGCGAAGCCCGCGGCAAGACTGCGGTTACGGAGGCAATTCATTCCGGCGCGGCGCCTTTAGTCCCGGCCAGCATCCCCATGGCGGAGCGCTCGCGGCTGGGCGCCAAGATTGCCGCAGGGGAATTTGTCACCATGGTGGAGATCGTGCCGCCGAAGGGCATTGACATCCGAAAGGAGGTCGAGGGGGCGAAGTTCGTCAAGTCGGTGGGCGTGGACGCGGTGAACATCCCGGACAGCCCGCGGGCCTCGGCACGGATGAGCAACCAGGCGTTGTCGCTGCTGATGCAGCAGGCGGTGGGGATTGAGGCCATTTTGCACTACACCTGCCGCGATCGGAACGTGCTTGGCATCCAGTCCGACTTGCTGGGGGCGGCGGCAACCGGGATCCGCAATTTGATCTGCATCACAGGCGACCCGCCCAAGATGGGGAACTACCCCGATGCGACGGCGGTGTTTGACGTGGATGCGATCGGGCTGGTGAATATCGTCCACAACCTGAACCGGGGCCTGGACATTGGCGGGAATCCCATCGGAACTGGGACCAGCTTTGTGATTGGGGTGGGCGCCAATCCAGGGTTGCCCAATCTGGATGAAGAGATCAAGCGGTTCGAATACAAGGTGCAAGCGGGCGCGGAGTACGTGGTAACCCAGCCGGTGTTCGACCTGAATCTGTTGGATATCTTCCTGCGAAGAATCGAACCCTGCCGGATTCCCGTCATCGCCGGAATTTGGCCGCTGGTGAGTGCGCGGAACGCGGAATTCATGAAAAACGAGCTGCGGGTGTCCGTTCCGGATGAGATTCTCAACCGGATGACCAGGGCGGCCAATGCGGAAGCGGCGCGGGAGGAAGGCGTGGCCATCGCTCGTGAAATGCTGGGCGCGCTTCGCGACCGGGTGCAGGGGGCGCAAATCAGCGCTCCGCAGGGCCGGTATGCCTCGGCGGTGGATGTTCTGGAGGCTCTGGGTTCGAAGCCGCGGGCCACGGTGTAGTTTTGGAACACCTGCCCAAGAGATTGCAGAAATTAAAAAATTTCGCTGGACATTTTGGTCCGGAAGCGGCATTACAATAGAAGCAGGAGCCACCTGATTGGTGAAGTTTGAAGAATGCCTCGAGCGTCTGGAGAAGATTGTCAAGGAACTGGAAAAGGGTGAGGTTCCTCTGGAAAAGTCGCTGACGCTCTTTGAGGAAGGGATGCAACTTTCCGCAACCTGCAGGAAACAACTGGAGGACGCGGAGGGGAAAGTAGAGATACTGCTAAAGCAGAACGGAAAGCTACAAGCTGAACCGTTCGAGCCCCCGGCCGAGAAAGCTTTGCGCAAGTAACGCGGTTGTGACTCGGATCGGATTTATTAACGACGACGCCAACTCCTGTGCCGGCAGTATGCCGTCGCAGCCAAGGCCGCCGCGAACCTGTGGCGTAGTCAGGGGGAATTTATGCAACGACTCTCTGTGGTGCTCTATCAAAACGATCCCAGAACCGCTCAAACTCTGGCGGCTGGCCTCTCGCAACACTTTGATCCGGTTTGTCTGGCCCGCACTTACGAAGAAGTTCGTTCCACAATTACGCGCAACCAGGCCGGGGTGCTGGTGTTGGATCTCGAAGGTACGGGCGCGGACGAAGTGGAACGCTTGCATCGTGAGTTTCCCGGCCTGTACATCGTCGGCACGCACCGGCTGGCGGACACCGAACTGTGGACCGAGGCGCTGAATCATGGCGCGTCCGATGTATGTGAACCGCGTCACGAAGAGGTCGTGCGCTGCGTGTTGCATGGCCTGACGCACCCTGCAGCCGCTTGAGGCGCCAGGTCCCGGGCGGCGAGGCAGGTCGTGGGTGTTAGGTGACAGGTTTTAGGAAAGCAAGCCTCGCGAGTTCTGACGCCTTCTAACTGAGTCTCGCATTTCAGGTTTTCCTTACACCCGGTGGCATGAGACCTAGAGGACGTGCGACCTGTCACCAGTTTCCTGCCTTGTTATACTGCGTTGCCATGCTGAAACAAGTTCTGGAGCAGGGACGCGAAGCGGCCGACGTCGCGCTCGAACAACTTTTGCCGCCGGCTACGCGGCATCCGACTTCCATCCACCAAGCCATGCGGCACAGCGTGTTTGCCGGAGGGAAGCGTCTGCGGCCGATCCTGTGCATGGAAGCCGGACGCATGATCGGGGCGGCAAGGAACGGAGCGGCAAAGAGCGGAGCAGCAAAGAGCGCGGCGGTGCAGGGTGCGACCAAGGGCACCTTGCCCGCGGGCATTGAACAGGTGGGCGCGGCGCTCGAAATGCTTCACACCTATTCCCTGATCCACGACGATCTGCCCGCGCTCGATAACGACGACCTGCGGCGCGGGCGTCCCACTTGCCACAAGGCCTTCGGCGAGGCCATCGCCATCCTTGCCGGAGACGGACTGCAGACGCAGGCGTATGAAGTGCTGGCGCAGCTCATTTGCCCAGCCGAGGCGCGGGTCGCCATCATCCGCGAAATCGCGCACGCGACCGGCACCATCGACGGCATGATTGGAGGCCAGGTGGTGGACCTCGAAGCCGAACACAAGAAGCCCGACCTTGCCACTCTCGAATACATTCACCGGTCGAAAACGGCGGCGCTCATCACGGCAAGCGTGGTCAGTGGAGGCCTTTATGCCGGCGCAAGCGTTGAGGACAACCGTCGCCTCCGGACGTATGGCCAGTCGATTGGATTAGCGTTCCAGATTGTGGACGACGTGCTCGACGTAACGCAGACCTCCGAGCAACTGGGGAAAACCGCGGGGAAAGACGCGGCGGCGGAGAAGGCAACCTATCCGGCGTTGTTCGGAATCGAGGAGTCGTTGCGCAGGGCCGACACCCTGGTGGATCAAGCATGCGCGGAACTGAACGAGTACGGAGAGGCCGCGGCAACGCTAATGGGCCTGGCCCACTACCTGGTGGAGCGCAAGAAATAGTTGGGTAGCCTTCGGTTCATTCTCCTGTAGAGACGAGGCTCGCCCCGTCTCCCGCTAGCGCGCGTGGGCGCTCGCTCTCCACAATTGTGGGGAGCTACAAGGCGGGAGTCAGCCGGATTTGCCATGCGAAGGGGCTTTCAGGCTTCGCATGGCAATCGCGCTTCCATGACCACATCCTGCGATCAAACACCTCCGTGAATGCGGTTTCCGACTACATCGACCGCAATCCCGAACACTGGTTGGAATCCTGGCAGTATTGCCGCTGCCTGAGACGCGGCAAGCCGCGTCTCTACAGAAAATAACGAAGACCCGGCACTACTGGCCCTTGCATCTCCTGCCCTCTGGCGGTACAGTTTTGATGCTCTCGCGGTCTCCCGCCTTCTTATTCCTCACCGGCAACTTGCGCGTAATAGCTGCAGTGTGTGTGCAACTGACGGCGGTCGTGGAACCGGTACCCCAATATGTGGTGTTTTATTACTTGACCCGTCCCCGCATTCGCCGTTAGAGTTGGTCAAAAGCGTGGGTGACGGTCCGGGCTCCATGGGGCGGCATCCAACGATGCGACAGCGAGGAACCAGATCCGTTAACAGCGGAACGATTCACCTCTGGAGTCCCCGCAATTTGCAGCGCACTCCAGCCAGCGCCAACGGGTCCGCGGACTGTAGTGTCCGCCTACGAAGGAGTCATTTTGCTCAAACTCAAGAAGCTGCAAATTCTGGGATTCAAGTCGTTCTGCGATCGCACCGAGCTGAAGTTTCACGGCGATGGCATTGCCGCCATCATCGGGCCGAACGGCTGCGGAAAGTCGAATATCGCCGATGCGATTTCGTGGGTGCTGGGCGAGCAGTCGGCCAAATCGCTGCGCGGCTCGCGCATGGAGGACGTGATTTTCTCGGGCACGCGCGACCGCAACCCCACCGGCATGGCGGAAGTCTCGCTTACGTTGATTGATCCCGAGATTTATACCGGGCCAGATCCGAACGCGCCCACCGAAATCGAGATTCAAGACGAGCTGCCTGCGCTGGCAGACAACTGGGATGAAGCTGAGATTCGCGCCCAGGCCGCTGCGGAAACCGAACGCGCCGTCGAAGAGGCTCAGCCCGGCCAAGTAAAGACTGAGGAGACTGAAGGCCAGATCTCCTCCGCAGCGTCGGCGGCCGAAACGCCGACTGCAGAGGCTTCGGCAAACGAATCGTCGGCTTACGGGACTGCAGTGGCAGTGGCTGGTCCACAGGTAGTTCTGAAGATCCGACGCCGCAAATTCAACCAGCAACAACATCACGCCGGAGAAATTTCGGTGACGCGGCGGTTATTCCGCAGCGGGGACAGCGAATACCTGCTGAATGGAAAGCTGTGCCGATTGCGCGACATCCAGGAACTCTTTATGGGGACAGGCCTGGGGCCGGAGTCGTATGCGCTTATCGAGCAAGGGCGCATCGGTCAGATTCTGAGCAGCCGTCCGACCGACCGCCGCGCCATCATCGAGGAAGCGGCCGGGATTACGAAATTCAAGACGAAAAAGCGGCTGGCCGAAGCCCGGCTTGAAGACGCCAAAACAAATCTCAACCGCGTCAACGACATTTTTGAAGAAGTTACGCGGCAGATGAACTCGCTGAAGCGCCAGGCCAGCAAGGCCGAGCGCTATGCCAAGTTGCGCGACGAGATGCACGCCAAACTGCGGGTGGTGCTGGCGAGCAAGTTCACCCAGATGGACCAGGAGAGCGTGAGTCTCGATGCGCAACTCCATCAGCTGGGCGAGGAGATTCGGCAGCAAAGCGAAAGCGTGCAGCAGTCGGAAGCCGAGCATTCCGAGCGCACCCAGCGCGGATACTCGATTGAGACTGAGACGCGGCAGAATCGCGAGCGCCTCAACCAGATTGCGATCGAAGGCGATCGCGGAAAAGCGCGCATACGAACCAATGAAGAGCGGTGCGCCGAATTGATCGTGCGCTCGGCATCCGCTGAGGCGGAACTGGCGCAGGCGCAGGCCCGACTCACGGCACTTGAGGAAGAACGGGACGGCCATCAGCAGTTGCTCGACTCAGCAGCGGCCGATCTCACCGCCGCCCAGCAGGAACTCGCGCTCAGCCAGCAGGAAACGGCCTGTGCCGCCACCAACCTTGCGATGCTCGAACAGGAGCAAGAGTCGCATCGCGCGGCCATTCTGGAGGCGGTCGGCGGAGCTTCCAGTCTGCGCAATCAGCTGACACAGTCACAGGAACGGCTCGCCGGCATCGGCCGCGAGGAGCAGCGTCTGCGCACCGAGATCGCCACTGCCGCTTCGCAATCGGAAACTTTCGGCGGCCAGCGCGGCCAGCTTGCTCTGGAATTCGAAAGCGTTTCCCAACGAGCCAGCGGCTTGGCTGCCGAGATCGCCAGCCTGCGCGAGACGCTCGAGACGAAGCGTTCGGCCGAGTCCGAAACCAAGAAGCACCTCGACTCCATCCGTTCCGAATACGCCACGGCGCTAGGCAAGAAGGGATCGCTCGAAGCGGTCATCGCTGAGCACGGCTATTCTACCGAGTCGGTGCGGCGGCTGTTTCAATCGGGCGCCATGCAGGG
>Ga0075017_100001261_pt1 | contig 15334 bp, 17 predicted proteins | sample AleBraG_ABR_2012_FD_71475 | JGI IMG/M metagenome (GOLD analysis project Ga0075017, IMG submission 71475) | Freshwater sediment microbial communities in response to fracking from Pennsylvania, USA - Alex Branch Run_MetaG_ABR_2012 | ecosystem: Environmental > Aquatic > Freshwater > Creek >... | reverse complement strand
TATCATTTGCCGCGTCACCCGGTTGCGCAGGAATTGGCGCTTGAGATGGTGAAAAAATTCAAATCCGAATGGGGTCGAATTCGAGCAGGCGATCCGGCTGGGAACAGCAGCGGGGATCCAAGACCTAATCTTGCCTCGATTGTCACGCTGGCCTCGCTTGTGGAACGCGAAACTCCCAAGCCGGAAGAACGGCCCCAGGTAGCTGGCGTCTTTACAAATCGGCTGCGCAAGGGAATGCGGCTGCAGTGCGACCCGACGGTGATCTACGGGCTGGAGCGCCTCGGCCAATATAATGGGTCGTTGACTACAAGAGACCTCACCTTCGATACGCCGTACAATACCTACGTGCACGCAGGACTTCCTCCGGGACCGATCGGGAATCCTGGTGAAGCTTCTTTGAAAGCAGCGATGGAGCCGGCTCAAACGAAAAACCTGTATTTCGTGGCCAACACACAAGGCGGGCATTTCTTCAGCGCGACACTAGCGGAGCATAATAGAAATGTGGTGAAGTACCGGCGGCTGCTCGCGGGGCTTCCAGCGGATCCTCCCGCGGTGGCGCCGGCTCATCCAAAGAAGCACGGCAAGCGGCCAAAAGGTGCCGCGCGATGAATCAAGACTTGAAAAGCAAGAAAGCGTTGATCCTCGAAACTGCTAGGGAGATTAACGCGCAGAAGTGGACGCCAGCCGAGATTGAGCAGCTTCGCCGCCGTCTGATCTCGGAGCACGGCGAGCAGGCAAAAGCCAATCTTGAATACATTGAGGATGTGCTGAAGGACGCAGGTTACAGAGTGCTGCTCTCGCTTCGCGATGAAGCGGAGGAGCAGTACGAAGAAGAGTTCGAGGACCTGCTGCACTTTTCGACGCTTCAGGACGCGGAAGTAAGCATCATGCGTCTTGACGAATTGATGCGGAAATTCCGAGGCCGCGGAGAAGCAGCGGCCGTCGAACGCGTCCTGGATGTAGCGCGCCTCGGGAAGCGCCGGGCGGAGATGATCGCGCGAAACCGCAAAGTGGAAAAGAAAAAGCGCGTCGAGAAGGAAGAAATCTCCAACTGGTTCCGCATCTGGCTGGAGACGCCGGATGCCTTTTTCGACTGGCTCGATATGCGCAAACAGTCAACCGAATTCCGCGCGACCTTTCCGGAAGCCGAGATCGAAGAATGAGCGTCACAGGGAACGATCCGGTGCCCGGAAATCTGAAGCTGCCGCCCTACTCGCTCGATGTGGAGGCCCTGGACTTGGGCGGCGATGTAAAGGCCGTCGGTCTGGAGCTAGTGGAAACCGAGAACCGTGAGCCGCTGAAGGGAGCGGAAGCGGCAAAGATCTGGGCTGCCATCTTTCCTGCTCTTTGCGGCGGAGAGCCGTTCACGATCGATTTTTTCAGCCACCTCGATCGAGTAAAGGAGTTTTGCAAAGCCCGCGAGATCCCTTTTCGCGAAGCGGCAGAGCGCTGCCTGGTAGTGTCCCAGCCTAACCGCAAACAGGTTCAGGCCATTGTGGAAAGATTTGAGGAAGAAACTTTCGGAATGCGAACAGGCGCCTCTGCGGCGAAGCCGGATCAGTCGCTGGAAATTGACCTCTCAAAACGCGGCCTGGATGCTTACCAGCCTGCCTATTCCCGTTATACATTTTGTGCAATTTGTGATCCACGCGATGCGTGGATCACACTCTTGAGCGAAAAATTGTGGCCGAGCGAGATCATCCGGCGGATCCGCCCGGCAGTCGAGCCATTTGACCTGTACATCGCCCGGCCGAACTAGGTCCTCCCGGCCCGCGACCATTGCTGCCAGGCCGGCATCCAAGACTTGTCCCCCAAGTTGACGCAGGTAGGTGTGGTTGCTAGATTGCTTTATTTGCAGTGTTAGAGAGGGAACTCGTTGATAAGAGGTGCAAGACTGTGGATGGTTGTGGCGACAGTGGCGGCGATTTCCGCCGGCTGCGGCGGGAGTTCGGCCATCAGAAACACCACTAAGATTGCTCCCGACGCCAAGTTGGTGATCTTGAATTCAACGCGCGAAGAGTTGCTGGAGTCTTACAACCAGATCGCACGGGGAGTTACATCGTTGAATGCCACTGTAGAACTGAAGCCGACGGCTGGCTCGAAATATAGCGGCGTGATTGACGAATATCATGAGGTAAAAGCCTTCCTTGTGGCCGCGCGCCCCGCTGAAATTCGCGTGATTGGGCAGGCGCCGGTAATTGGAACCACGGTTTTTGACATGGCGAGCGACGGAGAGAATTTCCAGGTCTTTATCCCTTCAAAAAACAAATTTCTAGTCGGACCAGTGGCCGTGGAACATTCCAGCACGAAGCCGATCGAGAATCTGAGGCCGCAACATTTGCTGGATGCGCTTCTGTGGCCCGAAATTCGCAAAGAAGAGGCGGTGCTCTTTGAAGAGTTCAACGATGAAAAAGCGAGATTTTACGTGCTGACGGAATTGCGGGGCGGTTATCAGACCGAAACGTTGAGAAAGATCTGGTTTAACCGCTCCAATCTGAAAGTTGCAAGGATGCAGATTCTTGGTCCTAAGGGCGTACTGCTTTCGGATACTTGGTTCAGTGACTGGGAGGCAGTCGACACGAATGCAGTTCCGAGAGGCCAGGCCGCTGTCGCGGGACCAGTGGGAACTTTTCCTCGTTCAATTCGCGTGGAACGTCCGCATGATGATTACCGGTTGGACCTGCAAGTGGCCAAGATTACTCTGAATGAAGACGTGCCGGCGGAGCGGTTCAAGCTGGAAAAGCCGCAAGGATCGGAACTCGTCCAGGTGAACAGCGCTTCGGAGATAAGACAGCCATGATGGGAGAACTAATCTTCCGCAACCTGGTGCACCGGCCTCTTCGGACGTTGATCGGCGCCGTAGCCGTGGGCTTTGAAGTGATGCTGATTGTAATTATCGTGGGACTGACTTCAGGATTGCTTACGGAAACGGCCAAGCGGATCGAGGGTATTGGCGCGGACATTATGGTTCAGCCGCCAGCCTCTTCCATCATGTTCGCATTTGGCGGAGCGCCGATGCCGGTCAAGGTTGCAGAGAAGTTGAAGGAACTGCGGTATGTGGATTCGGTAACGCCGGTGCTGACACAGTTCAACACCTCTGGGGTTGAGGTGGTCTACGGAATTGACCAAGAGAGCTTTCGAGCGGTTTCAAATGGATTCGTGTTCTTGCAGGGACACGATCTGGAAGGACCCAATGACATCCTGCTGGACGACATCGCCGCCAAGTCCAAGAAGCTGTCAGCCGGAGACACCTACAAGGTCTTCGATCACGACTGGCAAGTGGCCGGGATCGTGGAGCACGGCAAAGGATCCCGGTTGTTTGTACCGCTCTCCACATTGCAGGAGCTGGTTGGGGCCAGAGAAAAGGCGACGATTTTTTTTGTAAAGCTTACCCGCCCCGAACACACCGACGAAGTGATGGAAGACATAAGACACAATCTGCCTGGACTTACGCCGAGGCCGTTGAGAGATATGCTTTCTCTTATGACGTCCACAAATTTGCCTGGCTTGCAGACGTTCATCAACGCCATGATTTTCCTGGCAGTGGCCATCGGCTTGATGGTGATTTTCCTTACTATGTATACGACGGTGATCGAACGTACCCGGGATATAGGCGTCTTGAAATCGCTGGGAGCCGATCATGAGTTCATCGTCCGCGCGCTGCTGATGGAATCCGCAGCTCTCTGCCTGATCGGTATCGCGACCGGCATTGGGCTAAGCTATGCGGTTCGCGCGGGGTTTTTGTGGAAGTTCCCCACGCTGACCATTCTGATTACGGTGGGCTGGATATTGAAGGCCGGCGGTATCGCGCTACTGGGCGCTCTGCTTGGCACAACTTATCCGGCATGGCTCGCAAGCCGCAAAGACGCCGTCGAAGCCCTTACTTACGATTAGTTTGTCAGCATCCAAGAACCGGCCGTGAAACGGCGGAGCGACTAGGCAGCGATGTCAATCACAGTTACAATACCCACTCCTGCCGAAGGGCTGATTTTCCAGGGAAAAAAGAGCGTGGAGCCGATACTCAGGACAGAAAACTTGTGGAAACTCTACCGGGCGGGCAAGGTAGAGGTCCCTGCGTTGCGCGGCGTGAATTTCGAGGTCCTGCCGGGTGAATCCGTGGCGGTGATGGGGCCCTCGGGCTGCGGCAAGTCTTCCCTTCTTTATGTAATCGGCGGACTGGCACAGGCTTCGCGTGGCAAAGTTCTGGTCGACGGCAACGATTTATCCGAACTGAGCGATGGCGCCCGAACAAAGCTGCGCCGCCACAAGATCGGTTTCGTCTTTCAGCGTTTCAATCTGCTCCCCACGCTCACCGCCAAGGGTAACATCGCCATCGCGCAGTTCATCCACGGCGATGGATTTGATCCTCACCGGTTTGAAGTCGTAACTCAGTTGCTCGGACTTGCGGGGAGACTCGAGCACAAACCCTCTGAAATGTCCGGTGGCGAGCAGCAGCGCGTGGCCATCGCGCGCGCCATCATCAACGAACCCAAAATACTGCTTGCCGACGAGCCTACGGGCAATCTTGATTCAAAAAATTCGGAAATCGTGCTGCAAATGCTGCGGCAACTGAACAAGGAACTGGGCCAGACGATTGTGATGATCACCCACAATCCGGAAGCGACGACATACTTTGATCGCGTTGTCCATATGCGCGATGGAGTGATCGTCGAGGGGATTCCGGCGGACTGACATGGGGCGTCTCGGACAGATTTTATCGCGCACGTTTTTCTGGTCCTATGATCGGGGGACTTGGCAATACGATCTGGCGGTAATTCTGATTCTCGTCTTCGTGCTGCTCACGCCGCGAATCTGGTTCCGCGATAAGCCGGAAAGCGGCGGTCCGGCTGTGCCGGGCCAGGTGGAACTGCTTTCTGCTACAGCAGACGCACAAACTTACAGAGTGGATTTGCGCGCGCTTGCTCCCCCAACCAAGCTGGCTCTGCAAAGCGATTTGCGAACTGCATTGCAAGGCTCCCTGCCAGAGCTTCGAACCACCAATTTTTCCATTTCTCGCATCGAACCTATCAAGGATGCGCGCGGCACGGTGATCGCCTACCGTGTGGAAATCCGGCGCTAGGCAATGGTGCAGCAAGAGCCGTGGGACCCACGCCATGATTTGCGGCCGAATCCAGAGCGTGTGCTAGGATGGCAAGGGTCTGAATTGAACGTCAGTCTCCAGTTCCAGGGGTCCGGTTGAAGCGACTAATTCTATTGAGTTCAGCGTTGGTTTTGTGCGCTTTGGCATTTGCGGGCCGCTCCCACGCATCCCAGGCGGGCACGAGTTGGAATGTAGACTCCATCCTGAACATGATGGATAAGTCCGCGAAGGATTTCCACTCGCTGACAGCGGATATCGAACACATCAAATATACTGCGGTAGTGCAGGACACCTCGAAGGAGAAGGGCCACATTTACGTCCGGCACGATGGAAAAATGCGAATTGAGATGACCGATCCCGACGTTCGGACGATTCTGCGTGCCGGAGACTCGCTTTTCGTTTTCACTCCAAAAATCAATCGCGTGGAAGAGTATGACCTAGGAAAGAATCGCTCGCTGGTGGATCAATATGTGCGGCTGGGATTTGGCACGCGCGCCGAGGACATGAGGAAAAGCTACCTGATTACGTTTCTCGGAGAAGAGGAACTCGATCAGAAAAAAACCCTGATGCTTGAGCTGACTCCAAAATCCGATCAAGTGCGCGCCCAGATCACCAAGATTCACATCTGGGTTGACGAAGCTTCCTGGTTGCCGATCCAGCAAAAGTTCTTCGAGGCTGGCTCGGGTGACTACGTAAGCTTCCACTACCTGGGAATGAAAAAGAATCTGAAAATTCCAGAATCACGATTCAAGCAGGATTGGCCGAAAAGCGTCAATCGCGTCAAGCCTCGCGCGTAAAATATTGCGCCCCGATACTGGCTAAGTCATTCTCAGCGCACTTCCATCGCGCGGCACTTCCCCTAAAGTTAGGATTTGTTTAGTCAGCGGCCGCACGTTCTTTCGCCAGCAGCTGTTCTTTGCGCGAAAGTCCCCAGCGATAACCAGCTAGCGAGCCATCTCCTCGAATCACGCGGTGACACGGGACAATGATGGATACTGGATTTGTGGCGCAAGCGCGAGCCACAGCTCGGATCGCCTTCGGTTGCCCTAGAGAACGCGCGACTTGGCTGTAGGTCCTCGTCTTGCCGATCGGAATTTTCTGAAGCTCCTGCCACACCCGCCGTTGAAACGCAGTGGCCTGCAAATCGAGAGGCAAATCCATTCCCGGCTTGTGACCCTCGATGCGGCTTACGACTTCCCGCACCCAGCGCTGCGAGGAACTCTTCGCCGTGCCGATTTCTGCGCGCGGATATTCTTCGCGGAGTTCTGAGACGAGCCGCGATTCCGAGTCCCCAAGATAGACGGCCGAGACGCCACGTTCGGTCGCCCCCACAAGCACTTTCCCGAGCGGCGACGCCGCGATGGTGTATTCGATTTTCATACTTTGACCTCCCTTTCGATAGGCAGACGGTGTCATACCCAGATGCGAATTGCTTCGCTCGTAGATCCGGCTGGGCGAGCCATAACCGGTTTCGTAAAGCGCATCGGCAATGTTTTTCCCCGCGCGCAAAAAGGACTTAAACCGCTTTAGCCGGAGAGCTTCAGCAAGATCCCGAGGAGTGAGCCCGGTGACTTGAAGAAATGCGCGCCGCAATGTAGCCGGCGCCGTTCCCAAATTAGCGGCGAGCTGTTCGAGGCGCAAGCCGTCTTCCGTCGGGTTTGCCAATTGAACTACTGCACTCTTCACCAAGCTGAGGGACGCTGCAATTTCGTTGGGGCGGCAGCGCAGACACGGACGGAATCCCTGTTTTTCCGCTTCTGAATTGGATCGGTAGAAAATCACATTGCGCCGCAGCGGACGGCGCGCGGGGCACGAAGGCCGGCAGTAGATGTGCGTCGACCGCACGGCAAGTACGAATTTGCCATCGGCGCGCCGGTCGCGCGCCAAAGTGGCGCGCCAATATTGGGCGGCGGCGTTCCCGGAGATACCTTGTGCGATTTTGTTGTTCATGGCGTTCATGTTTTGCACGCTAAAAGTAACCCACTCAGAAAAACAAATCTATCCGGAAAGCTGCGGCAAACATTGGAGCGCAAGGAGCCGGAATCGTGTGCGATCAGGCTTCGCCAGGGGCAGGAGCGGCAACCGGTTCCGCGGAACTGTGTGCAGCGGGGTGCGGGGCAGTGATCACCAGGATGACAGAGGTGAGAATTATAGCCGCGGCAAGAAAGGTCCGCAGAGCCAGCGTCTCGCCGCCAAAAAACCAGCCCAATAAGAGTGCAACCACGGGATTGACGAAAGCGTAAGTGCCAACCCGCGCCGGCGTGCTGTGATGCAAGACGTAAATATACGCGCTAAAACCGATGCCAGAACCAAAAACGATCAAATAGATTATGGCAAGCCAGGATCGCCAGCTCACACTCGCAAGATGCAAGATGTGAAACTCACCCGTAAACATGCCGGCGATCAGGAGAGTCGCTCCTCCGACCAGACATTGCAGCGCTACGCCCATCATCGGAGAGGAGGGCATCTCGCCGTGCTTGCCATACAGAGAGCCGCAAGCCCAAGCGAGTGAAGCGAAAACCAGAACGGCTGCGCCGGTCAAATTCACACGCTGCCCGCCGCCCCAGCTCGTGGGACCAACTAGCAAAAGCATTCCCGCAAAACCAATGAGAATTCCGAGAACTACTCTCCCGGCCGGCCGAGTCCCCCCGGGGCGGAGCCACTCCGCAATAACGAGCCAAAGTGAAACCGTGGCCACTAGGAGAGCAGCGATTCCCGAGGGGACGGTCTGCTCGGCCCAACTGACGCCTCCATTCCCGACAAAGAGAAGCAGAAAGCCGGAAACGCCAGCCGTGCGCCAATTTGCAAGACTGGGCCAGCGGCGCGTCTTTGCCAGTGCAAAAGGAAATAAGAGCAAACCCATTGTCATGTGGCGAAATCCGGCCAGAAGGAACGGAGGAAACGATTCGATGCCTACCCGAATCGCGAAATACGTTGATCCCCAGACGATGTACACTGCTGCAAAAGAAAGCAGGAGCAAGGTCTTCGAGGGGCCATGTGAGCGTGCTCCAGCGGCAATTGCGGATCGTTCCACTCGGATTGAAGAATCAGCCGACATAATATTTTCTGAGCTTCAATGTTGGGATGAAGGGCGCCTGCTGTCGAGGACCATATTGGTTGTGCAAAGGCAGTGTATGTCCACACGATGTTGGGGATCGGTTTACGTACCATTACTAAGTATTTGAAGATAGGGCACTTCCACGCAATTCCGTGGATTGACGCTTGCGTCTTGAAATGCCATCTTGGCAGTCCGAAGTTTTCAGCAAGGTCGGGGCTGTTTCAGAAAAATATTCTAGATAAACCATGCTGGACCGCAGCCAGCTCTTCGCGGTGGCGTCTCTGGGGGCGAGATGGGCGCGACAGATCGAACATTTCCTCTTGAATCTTGGCCGGTGGAAAATTCGCCGGAAAATCATAACGCGACCGCTCTTCCTCTTCGGTTCGCAGAACCGCGCCACGCACCGGCGTTGCGTTTGGTCGAGTTGGTTCGCCCGCTTCATCCGCGACGCTTCGTCAGAGTTCCCACTCATTCGGTGGGTGTTTATCCGGAGCAGCGCGAATATCCGCGGGCACCGCTGAAGTTGCCGCTTCGCCTTCGCAGCATCGCTGGCCTTATGGAGAAATATCCAGTCACCCTGGTCACCCGCGATATCAGTTCAACCGGTATTTTTTTCCTTTCGCCACGGCAGTTAGATCTTGCAACTCCCATTGAACTGGAAATTGTCCTGGTAAGCCGACCACTGGGACTTGGAAACGTCATGATGACCACGCGAGCCCATGTCCGCCGCATTGAAACAACCGCGATGCCTGGCTGGATGGGTGTCGCAGCTTCATTTGATGACATGAACTTCGACCGCGACGACGGTCAACCTTCGCGCCTGATGCAGACGCGGTAGACACTTCCATTTAATTCTGCTTGTCAAACTCTGGCCTCCACAAGCCTCACGGTTTATCTGCTACTCTGTCCATTCATGCCGGGAAATAATTCTTCTATTCTTGAAGGCGTTCTTTTCGATTGGGACGGCACGTTGCTCAATTCCTACGAAGCGGACACTTCCGCCTACCTCGCCATGTTCAAGGAAATGGGGATTCCCTGGGGACGCAAAGAGCTGGAGCAAAGCTATTCGCCAAACTGGTATGAGGTCTATCGAACCGCAAGACTCCCGCGAGCACGTTGGGACGCTGCGGACCAGGCGTGGCGTCTGCATTATGCGAAGTACAGTCCCCCATTGATTTCTGGCGCTCGTCGGATTATTTCGCGGCTGAAGGAGTCACATCGGCTGGGCTTGGTGACGAGCGGAGATCGTGACCGCGTCCACCGCCAGCTGAGGTCGTTTCGACTGACCAGGTTTTTTGCCGCAAGGGTGTGCAGCGGAGATACGCGCAACAAGAAGCCTCATCCTGAACCTTTGCATTTGGCGTTGGAACAGATGAGATTAATTCCTTCGGTTTGCGTGTATGTGGGAGACGCTCCACAAGACGTGGAAATGGCCCACCGCGCCGGCGTTCGCGCTATTGGCGTGCTAGGGCCATTTCCAACCGAGAAGCGTTTGCGCGCAGCCAAACCGGATTTCCTGATTGAGTCCCTCGACAAACTGCCTACATTGTTGAAAAGCCTCTCAAACTAGAGAAGCTGTTTAGGGTTTCGTTGGCGCCAGCTCCGGGGCCGTTGTTGGGGCCGTTGTCGCAGTAGCCATGGGCTTGAAGTCCGCCCATTTAATGATAATTCGCATTGGAACATCATTGCCTTTCAAGCTCAAGGTGTCGTCAGAGCGCGAATAGTTGGGGAACCAGTATTTTCCGTCCACGTTCTCGCGGTAAGTTTCAAACAAGGCGAACGGCAGATCCTTGATACTTTGAACGTCGCCTAGCTCGGTGATCCACTTTCCATAGGTCTTCACCACTTCCAGGTATTTGTCGTCGACCCAAATCACGCCATCAAAATAAGCCTTTACACGCTCCACTGCTTTGGGCTTCACCTGGAAAAGGTAGCAATTGATCTCATCGACCTGCTCCTTACCCACATATTTGAGGTCGTATTTTGCAAGCTGCGATGTAGTCAGCGGGAAGGCCGGGATGCGCATGAGTCCTTCCATATCCTCTGATCGCAAAAAAAGATGCTTCAAGGTGGACTTAGGGTGCTCGGCAATTCTTTCAACGAGTTTCCCTTCCGCATCGCGCGCGGGCTGGGTGACCAGCGTAAATTCGCCGTCCGGTTGACCGTCCGGACCGAACTCTTGAATCCGAACCGTCTTCTTATAGGTGTACTGCATGCGAGCCAGCAAGAATGCATCTTCTTTTTGCGAAAGCCGCTTGATGATTTCGCTCTCCGGCGTCGAAGGAGGAGCTTCAGGTTCAGAAGTAGTTCCAATGCGCACCACGCGGTGCTCCGGCGGCGGGGGCGCCATCGGCCCTTGCGGAACATCTTGAGCCAGCATCGGCAGAGCAAACAGCGTCAGCCCAGACAGAGCGCAGTAACGCGCTACGCGAAAAGATGGCCGGTTCTTCGAAAAAAGTTTCCGTAAATTCATATCCATTTGGATGCGAGATGCCGTTCCGAAGTTCACCCGCGAAGGCATCGCCAGGAAGGAGTCTAGCGCAGTCGGCGCCCTTCTCTCTAGTCGAGCCCCAAAAGCGGCCGGGAAGAAATTCCCTCTCTTTGATACAATTCGGAAGATTTCGTGAGCGAACCCCGAACAGCAAAGCGCTACTTTGTCTCCGGGCGGGTCCAGGGTGTGGGCTACCGCTATTTCACTCAGGATGCCGCGGAGAAATTGGGGATGACCGGTTACGTCAGAAATCTGGACGACGGACGCGTCGAAATTCTGGTAATCGGGAGGCCAAGGCAGCACGCGCAGTTCCGTGCCCTGCTTGAGCGTGGACCAGCGTTTTCCAGCGTCAGTGACGTCCGCGAGGAGTCTGCCGCCCTTGAGCCTGAATATGAATATGGCTTTGTGATCAGCCACGGCACTTGAGAATCGCAAGAACAAATCAGCAAGAAGAGGAGCAGTCTGCATGGATGATTTAAAAAAATTGATTCGCGAAGTGCCGGATTACCCAAAACCAGGAATTCTTTTTTACGATCTGACGACTCTGCTCAAAGACAAGCAGGGTTTTCATCAGTTGATTGACCGGCTTTGCGAACACTACCATGGGCAGACCGTGGATGTGGTCGCGGGCATCGAAGCGCGCGGCTTCATTTTCGGTCCCGCACTCGCCTACCGCCTTGGAGCCGGATTCGTACCGGTGCGTAAGCCGAAAAAGCTTCCCGCAAAAACCACAAGCATCTCTTATGCCTTGGAGTATGGAACAGACACGCTGGAGATTCATGAAGATGCAGTGAAACCCGGCCAGCGCGTGATTATCTGCGACGACCTGCTGGCGACAGGGGGAACTGCAGCGGCCACAGTAAAGCTCATCGAAAAACTGGGCGGAAAAGTGGCCGGCGCGGCTTTTGCCGTCGAACTCACTTTCTTGAACGGCAGAAGCAAACTCAATGGCGTTGATGCTTTTTCGCTGATTCAATACGACAAGTAGGTCTGCTATTGCTAGTGAGCACCATGGCTAGCAGCAGACACTAGCCTCCACAGAAATACCCACGTCATAAGACCACCCAATCCAAGAAAAGCCTCACGGCTCACTTTGAATATGGTGGTGCGGAAACGATGCTTGGTGGCATTTCAATTGGCAGAGCGTGGATACGTTCCAGGGCCTCAGGCGGACGAACCTCTGCTCCCAAGCGACTTACCCGGTAGGCTCCAGTCGATTTCAGTGGGTCTCGACTTCCTCTGCCTTTCACGACAACATTCAGACGGAATCCTACCCACTCTATCCCGCCGATATCCATCCATTCGACCGTCTTTATACGAAAATAAAGACGGTAGCGAATCCCCGAGCTATCTGCTGTTCCGGTGGCGACCCTACGAAGGAATAACCGAAGTAATCGTGAGCACGCCAGTGACTGAGAGAAGATCAAGAACAAAGTCGTCCGAGCCTAATGAAAGAAAAGCCGCTTTGGCGCAGAAGACGGTGATCAGCACCTGAAGGCCGCGCGCGAGATAACAGGCCACGGGAAAATCAATTTGATCAGCAGGACGGTCCCTGCGGCGTCTATCCAGCGTGCAAGCCTTCTACCCTCGATTCGATGCACTCCGTTGCCGCAATGCTTCAAACAGAACGACACCTGCAGCAACGGAAACGTTCAATGATTTTACTGGGCCCGTTGTGGGAAGTGAAACCACGAAGTCGCAACGCTTGCGCGTGAGTTCGTGGAGCCCTTTGCCTTCGCTTCCCAAAACGATTCCGGTGGGCGACGTGTAATCCAGTTCGGTGTAGCTTTTCTCGCTCTCCTCATCCAGCCCGACCAGCCAGTAGCCGGCCTGTTTCAATTCTTCCATCGCGCGGACCAGGTTCGTCACCTTCGCCACTGGCAGGTGAGCCAGCGCGCCAGCTGAAGCACGCGACACCGCGTCTGTAATTCCAGCGGCGCGACGTTCTGGAATCACCACGCCGTGCGCGCCCGAAGCCAGTGCTGTACGGACAATCGCGCCCAGATTGTGCGGGTCTTCCACTCCATCGAGTAGCACGATTAGCCCCCGCAACCCAGGGCTGGCATTGGCGAGGGCGAGTATGTCGTCGAGCGTAGCCGCTGCGCGCGCGGCGGCGATCGCTACCACTCCCTGATGGTCTTTTGAGCCGGCGACGCGGTCAATCTGCGATCGCTCTTCAAACCGCACCGAGACTCCCTGCTTGCGCGCCAGTTGGACAATTTCCTCAATACGCGTGTCCTGGCGGCCTTTAGCGATAGCGATACGGTCAATCGGGCGCTGGGCTTCGAGCGCTTCCTTGACGGCGTGTATGCCGGTGAGCTTATCCATTGGTGAGCCAGTTTACCGTTTTAGTCGAGGGCGGCGCAAAATTCGAGGATGCGGGCGTGGGCGGATTTGACGGGAACTACGAACGGCAAGACCGCAGCATCATCGAGGAGAAGAATCACGCGATCGAGTTCGCCTTCTCCAGCGCGGCCCGCGAGCGCCAGGCGAACTGGATGGAACAGGTCGCGCCCGCGCATCTCCATTTCCTCTTTGAGATTGGTGATGATTTCGCTGAAGCGCTCTGAGGTAACAGGAATGGGTTCCAGAAGCAACAGAGCCAGACTTCGCAGGACCTCGCGGGCCGCCCGGCGCGATAGCACCGCATGGCTCTCGACCCTGGATAATATTGCGCGAGCTTCATATTGAAAAATCAATCCCAGCAAATCGGCAAGCGCCGCTCTGTCCGGCGCATGACTTCCCAAGAGCGCGGCGGCGCGTTCGCACCACGCAATCTGTTCCGCGGTGGGATCCGCCACTAGCCACTGCTTCGCCTTCAGAATGCTCAGAACGTCGGCGGACGTGTAGGGATTCGAGTGGGGTGAACTTGATTCAGATGATTCTGGAGAGTGCATCAAACAAGAATCGTGCGTTCAGTTTTTCTTGCTAAAGCAAAAACGGAACTTTATTTTAAAACAAGCGTGGCCACCACGTAAGCAGCGATCGCTTCGCCCCGGCCGATGGCATCCACGCCTTCATTGGTCTTGGCTTTCAGGTGAATCTTTTCCGGTGAAACGCCAAGTGATTTCGCCAGCGCTTCGCGCATTTTAGGAAAGTGCGGCCCGAGTTTTGGTTTTTCCGTGATGACAACCGCATCCACATGTTCGATGGCGAAGCGTTTTTCATCAAGAAGCTTCCGGGCGTGCTCCAGAAAAATCAGGCTATTCGCGCCTTTCCATTTCGGATCGGTATCCGGAAAATGCGTGCCAATGTCGCCGAGCGACGCGGCTCCCAGCAACGCATCGCAGAGCGCGTGCGCCAGCACGTCTCCATCGGAGTGTCCCACCGGGCCCTTGTCAAACGGCAGTTCAATTCCGCCAACAATGAGCTTTCGCCCTTCAGCGAGCCGGTGCAGATCGTAGCCAATTCCGCAGCGCCCGCTCATGCCTGGTGCGTCCTTTGGCGTTCTGAATCGAGATAAAAGCGAGCCAGCTCCATATCCGCCGGCTTCGTGATTTTGATATTGCGTTCTGAACCAAGCACAACGTGGACATCGTGCCCCAGTCGTTCGACGAGGCCGGCTTCATCGGAAGCATTTACTCCGTCAGCTTCGGCGCGGGCAAATGCTTCTTTCAGCAGTTTGGTGGAAAAGGCTTGCGGAGTTTGCGCCAGCACGACGCGCTCCCGCGGCACCGTCGCGGTAATTAGCGCAACGTCTTCCGGCAAGCTCGCGCGCTTCACCTCTTTCACCGTATCCATCGCCGGAATTCCCAGAATGGCTGCTTCACAGCGCCGCGCTTCTTCAATCACGCGCCCGACCTGCTCCACGGTAACGAACGGCCGCACGGCGTCATGCACCAGAACGATTTCTGTATCGCTGGAAACTTCGCGCAGCGCGGCCGCAACGGAATCCTGCCGGGAATCCCCGCCCTTGACGACTTTCACTTTCTGCTTGAACTTTTCACTCGCCAAGCGTTTCTCCAGCCGCTCGACCTCATCGGCGCGAGTGGCCACGATGATCTCCGTGATTGCCGGGCAGGAGGCCATGCGCCGAAGGGTCAGAATCAGGATCGGCGTCCCATCCAGCTCAAGAAACTGCTTCGGGGTGTCTGCTCCCATGCGCGTGCCAAGGCCTGCAGCAGGGAGAATGGCGGCAATTCGGCTCATAGATAGCTCGGCCCCGCTCTGTAGCACCAGATGGGGGCGCGCGAACTTCAGAGTGTACCTCATGGGAGGGGTAGGGGTGAAATCGGGCAGGCCGCTTGCAGTTGGTCAGCCCCCGACTGTAGTTGCTCACCAGTTTTTCGGCGTTTATCCAAGTCTAGTGCGCGTTCCTGAACTTCATTGGACGGATAACGCGATCATCGGAAATTGCCCACTGTCACTGCGCTTGAGCCTGGGCTTGAGGGGCGCCAGTGCGTTGCCGGGGCACGCCAAACGATCGCAGATACACCCTGGGCACGCGCTGGCTGACCATACAGAGCAGGTCGGAGGTCACAGTACCGATGCTGCGGGCCACGAGGCTCGCCGGGTGTCGGGTTGCGCCATCCACGCCGTAGACCGTTGCTACGTCGCCTGCTTTCGCGTCCGGGAGGTCCGTGGCGTCAATCATGGTCACGTCCATGGAAACGATGCCGATGATCGGTGCAGGTTTCCCATGGAGCAGGACGCTGCCGCGATTGCCGAGCGAGCGGTGAATGCC
>Ga0075017_100001259_pt1 | contig 15340 bp, 11 predicted proteins | sample AleBraG_ABR_2012_FD_71475 | JGI IMG/M metagenome (GOLD analysis project Ga0075017, IMG submission 71475) | Freshwater sediment microbial communities in response to fracking from Pennsylvania, USA - Alex Branch Run_MetaG_ABR_2012 | ecosystem: Environmental > Aquatic > Freshwater > Creek >... | reverse complement strand
GTTTCAGGACTCTCTCAAAGAGCACTCGTTCATGCGCGACGTGCTGGTCGACGATCCAGAGGCCCTCATGGTTCACCGCCAGAATGAACGACTCGCGAATCTGCCCCAAAGGCTTGAGCGACCCGAGCGAGAAGGCGATTTCGGTGGGAGCTTCAGGCTCGTCGGGGACGGGCGGCGTACAGCCGTCTTCGGGAATGATGACCGGCACGCGAGCTAGCGCCAGAGCCGCATTTCCATCCACGCTGATGCCGCTCTCGAAATGAAAGCGCTCGGAGATCGGCGGCACCTGCGGCGGTTGCAACTGAAATCCACCGGTGCCCATGGGGGCATAGAGCGCGTCCCAGGCCGGGCGCGATCCCGATGCGCCGGCGAACGCTCCCGGTGTGAGCGAAGGGCTCGCGGTAGGTTGAGCGTAAATCTCGGTAACAAACTGTGGGACGGGTCGGGCTTTCATCAGCGCGGCACGCACCGAGTCGCGGACGAAGTCATGCATCACCGCCTGCTGGCGGAAGCGAACCTCGGTCTTTGAGGGATGCACGTTGACATCGACTTCGCCGGTCGGCAGTTCGAGAAACAGGAGCACGACAGGGTAAACGGTTGGCGGAAGAATGTTGCGATACGCCTCGGTCAGGGCGTGCTGGATCAGCCGGTCGCGGATCAGCCGCTCGTTGACGAAAACGAAGATCGAATTGCGGTTCAGCTTTTGAATCTCAGGCTTCGAGATGAAGCCGTGGACGCGGATTTCGCCCGGGTCTTTGGGCTCTTCGTCTATTTCCTCGCGACGCCACGGAGGCGGCTGCGGCAGACCGATGCGTTCGAGCGGCTGCACGGCGGCGATCGCGATCAACTGGTCGAGTGTGTCCCGGCCAAAAACCTGGTAGACGCGCTCGCTGTGCCCCGCCACCGGAGGTGCGACCAGCATCGCGTTGGTAGCGGAATGCAATTCGAAATGCTTGTCAGGATGCGCGAGCGCGTAGTGCGTCACCAGCGATGCGATGTGCGAAAGCTCTGTGGACTCGGCCTTCAGGAATTTCTTGCGCGCCGGCGTATTGAAAAACAGATCGCGAACCGTGATCGAGGTCCCGGCGGGCAGGCCTGCTTCTTCGACTTTGAAAATTTTGCCGCCATTGATTTCGACTATCGTGCCCGAATTTTCTTCAGGGGCACGGGTCTCCAGGCGAAGCCGCGAGACCGACGCAATCGAAGGCAAGGCCTCGCCGCGAAATCCGAGGGTAGCCACGTTGAGCAGGTCTTCGGCATTCTTCAGCTTGGAAGTCGCGTGGCGCTCGAAGGCTAGCAGGGCGTCGTCACGCACCATGCCGCAGCCGTTGTCGGTAATCTGGATCAGCTTCTTGCCGCCGGCCTCGACCTGAACCTTGATGCGCGTGGAACCCGCGTCCAGAGCGTTCTCCAGCAGTTCCTTGACGACTGAGGCGGGCCGCTCCACCACTTCGCCGGCAGCGATCTTATTGGCAACAGCTTCGGAGAGGACGTGAATCTTTCCCATGGCGGACGAGGCCCAGTTTCGCAGATGCGGAGGGGATAAGCAAAAAGGTGCCTAACCACAGAGGGCACAGAGGGCGACGGAGGAAATTGTGAAGGTCAACCCAGGCAGGAAACGGCTAAGCGTTTGCGCGGTTGGCCTGCTGCGCGGAAGGATGCGCTGCCAGCCACTTTTCCAGAGACTCGGCCTGGTTCGGCTCCATTTTGGCGAAGTGAACTCCCATGCGGCCTTCGGCATCGCGCCATACGACTTCGAGGGAAGCAACAATGGCTTCCTTGGTTTCCGGAAGTTCGAATTCGATCTCTTGGATGGAATGAGGAGGAACCGACCTGCCGACCGTGAACGCCGCTCCGCCCTTGCTGAGATTGGCAAGGAAAACCAGCACCCTGTCGATGCCGACACAGTGCAGAGTGGCGGGAATGGCCACCGGTACACGATGGGACTTGCGCTCGTCTTCTCCGCTGCGAAGATTCAGGACCGACTTCACCCCGTTCCGCAAACGATCGGCAGAGAGAGGCCGATAGAGCACAAGGCTGCTGCGTGCGTCCTCCGCCAGCCCCAGGCTGGTGGTGGAAGCAGCTAACACGATGCCCACCGATTCCTGGCACGAAGGCAGCGACTTCGCCGCAGCCAGAACTCGAATGGCCTTCGAGGCGTCGGCATCGTCGACCAGTATCGCGTTAAAGCGCTCGTCGGTGAGGCGCTGCACCGCATCCTGCGCGTCGTGCGAGTGAGCCACCTCAATGCCGAGATCGTGGAGAACCTGGTTGACCAGCTGAATGATGTGCTCGTCGCGGGAAAACAACAGTGCGCGCAAGTTCATGGCAGTATGGACTTTACGATTTCAAGAAGATGGGGACAAGTTACCTTCGGCACTTCGGGTAATGAACTTGAGCGGGGGCACGTTACGGGCGAGTGAGACTGCTCGCTCCATGAAACCAAAGCGAGACGTCAATCACTTGGGCGGCTCTGAGGCCGCCATGCCCATCTTCGCGCGAACTTGCTGCCATTGTTGGGCCACGCGAGGCTCATGGGAGAGTTCCGCGGCCCGGCGGAGCGACTGCTCTGCCCTGGGCAAATCCTTGAGCTGAACATAGCAGTCTCCAAGTCCTGCCCACGCATACCAGTCTTCTGGATATTGCTGTGTCACCTGTTCGAAGACGGGCATCGCTTCGTTGCATCGACCGTCTTCGTCGAGCTTGAGGGCAACCTGCACATGAGCTCTGGCCAGATTCTGGGCCACGGGTTCGTTGTGAGGCGCAACCTGGTGGGCCACGGTGAAGACGGTCAAATCGTCTTTCCATGCTGCCTCCTGCTGCACGGTCAGCACGGCAAATGCAACCATCACGAACGCGCCCGGGAACAACAAAGCGGCGCGGCTCTTGCCTGCCAGGTGCCATCCTGTAGCCAGAAGCAGCATCAGCCCGGCGGATGGCAGATAGGTGTAGCGGCCGTGCAGAAAATCGCCGGGGTTGAGCGCGTTCAAGTTCAGTGCCGGCAGAAGGGGAAGCACAAGAAGCAAGGTTCCCAGCAGCAATGCGCACTTGACGCCCGCTTCGTCGCGAGGCGGAAGGTCACGAGCTTTCTTCCAGGCCCAAAACAGTGCTGATCCGAAGATTGCGCCGGCGCAACACACCGCCAAGCCCGGCAGAAGAACACCTCGCACAGAAAAGGTATCTATCTGGCTGGGGTCGGCGAAGGCGCGCAGCCGGACGGGCCAGATCAACACTTTCACGTAAAACCACAGAGTTGCCGGCCAGGAAAGAATGACTGTACTCCAGGGCAGATGCTGGGTGAGAGCGCCGAGCCGTCCTCCCAGAGCATTGAGGCGCAAGAGCAGATAGACGGCCGTCACGCACAAGAACGGGATGGTTTGGCGGACCGCATAAACCAGCCGCGACCTGAATGTCTCGGGTGCGCCTCTTGCCGTCGTCTCTTTGGCCGGCGCCGCTACGGCCTGTTCCTGGCAGGGCAAAATTATCGCCAGCGCAAAAATAATGACGGGCAACACGATGGCCGTTTCCTTCGCCAACAAGGCGGCCAGGCAAGTCGCTACAGCAGCGATCAACCATCCTACGGACGGTCTGGCTTCGGCTTGAGTCCGGTTTCCTTTGCGCGACTTCCTCCTCGCGCTTTCTCCAGGTGACTGGCTGTCGACGGAAAAGTTGCTCGCGTACTTGAGATACAGGAGCAGCGCTCCGAGAACTGCGGCGGACATCAACGGATCGGGCACGGTGACCCAAGCCACCGATTCTGTGTGGGCTGGGTGCAACGCGAACAGGCCCGCGGCAAGTAACGCGGCGGTCCGGTCGCGCAAAAGTTTCCAAGCCAGCAGTCCCAGCAAAACGGCCACGAACACATGTTTCGCGATGCTGAGTAAGTGCCATCCCCAGGGAGACATCTCGCTCAAGATGAAATTCAGCCTGACCCACAGCACAAAGAGTGGCCGATAGAAACTCGACGGCCCGCCGGGGATCTGTGCCCAAACGTAGTTCGCAAAGTAATCCCAAAGATGACCGTAAGATTGCACGCGCGGATCATTCACGAAACGGTGATCGTCCAGAATAAATTGAAAATCCAACGCAGGGCTGTAAACGGCGAAGACGGCCGCCACCAACGCAGCGCCTGAAATCCAAAAGACGAGAGGCGAGAATAATTCCGGCGCTCCCGCAAGGGGCGCGGACGGCTTCTGACGAATCGGAATCGAAGGCTTCATTCTCGGTGACGAAATGGAAGGAAAAATTGTCTCACAGCTGGTACTTCCCAATTCTGCTAAGCTGTGGCGGGCCTGCGTCAGCGGGCCGAGGAGTGCATCGTGCAAGTCGTGGCCGGAGTGGATCTGGGCGGAACTGCGATCAACTATACGTTGCTGAATCAGCAGGAAAAGTTCCTCATCGAAGGATTGTTCGAGCATCCCGCACTGGCGAAGCAGGGACCGGACATCTGTCTGCAGCAGATCGCTGACGGTCTGAAGAATGCCGCTGACAAAGTGGGCATTTCGCTCGACGACATCGCTGCGGTCGGCCTCGACACACCCGGCCCGGCGAGTGCCGCGGGCCAGCTCAGCGCGCGAGGCTCCACAAATTTTGTCCATGCGAATTGGGCCGGATTCGATATCCGCGAAGGATTAGCGCATCGGTTGGGCAAGCCGGTTTCCTACCTGAACGATGCCAACGCGGCGGCGCTCTGGGGCCACTACGCCATCTTTGGCTCCAACAGCCGCGAGACCTCTGTTTCTATCGTCATCGGCACGGGCAACGGCGGCGGTATCATTCTCGATGGCAATGTGGTGAAGGGCAAGAACGGATTCGGCGGAGAACTGGGCCACGTGCTGATCCCCTACCAGAGCATTGCCGGAACGGCCGGCATCAAGCCGGAATGCAATTGCGGACGGATCGGCGACCTGGAGTCGCTATGCTCGCTCACGGCCATCGAAAAAAATATCCTGCCGTATTTTCTGCCGCGCTATCCCGGTCATGAACTGACGAAAGTGGATCTCCACCAAGCGGCGAAACTGGTGCGCGGTCTGGCGGACAAGGGCGACGCGCTCTGCAAGGATGTTTTTCGCGTGCAGGCTCATGCCCTGGGCCTGTTTTTCGACGAGATGGTGAACACATTCGATCCCGATGCCTTCATCGTCGGCGGGGGCGCTCTCGAAACCAGCAAGCCATTTCAGGGCTGGTTTATGGAGCAGATTCGTGTGGCCATGCCGACACAGCGAGAAGAGCAGGCCGGTATTCCGATCCACGTGATGCCGAACGGCGATACTGCCGGAGCCCGCGGCGCTGCCATCGAAGCGCTGAAACTGGCAAGGCAAAGCGGGTTGGCGTAGCGGCACGTCGCGGCGACCGGCTTCGCACACTTAACGTCGCCATAGCACTCTCTCTCCGCGACATTAGGTTCTGAATGCGAACGCCTTCCATGTAAAGAGTGGTTGAAGTGAAGCAGCTTGGGCAGCACGTGTTTCCCGTCTGTATGGACACATCTCCCTACCCGCTGATATAGTCATCGTCCCGTTGGGACTCCCTTCCCATGCGGGTTTTGCCGTACCTGTCCTGAACGAATCCTTCTTAGAGGTGCCGGATGGAAGCTGACGTGTCGGTGCGTTTTTCAAAACTTCTCTGGCTGTTGCTGGCAGGTCTGGCCCTGGTTGCGGGAAGCCAGGATGCTTCCGCTGCCGCGTCGGTGAACGCCATTACACTAGCGGTCAGTCCGAACCCCGCGAAGGTGAAGCAAAAGATCACTCTGACGGCCAGTGTTACCACCGATAAAAAGCCCGCGACCGGGGGCACGGTCACTTTCTTCGACGGCAAACTGCCCGTTGCCCGCGCACAAGTTGTCGGTACCAAGCCGGCCAAGGGATACAAGACTGGAAATGCGATCCTGACCACCATACTGGGCCCCGGTGCACACTCGTTGACCGCAGTCTATGCTGGAATCGCGAAGTCGCCCAAGCCCGTCACTTCGAAGCTGGTAAATCTCAAGGTGACCGGCAACACTGCCAGCACCACGGTGCTCACCGCGAAACACAACCAAAAGAACCCCAAGAACTACGATTTCACCGCTACAGTTCACGGCTTTGGGTTTGCTGCACCCACGCAGATGACCGACTTCAGCGACATCACCAGCAATACCGACCTGGGTCACGCAACGCTCGGCAAGACCGCGATACACAGCCTGGGGAACGGGCTCATGACCAACGCCCAAGGGAAACCTACCCAGACCGTGGTTGCGGACTTCAACGGCGACGGATTCCCCGACGTGGCTGCCGCAGACGCAGCCTTTGGTCCTAGTACGATGGTAGTTTTTTTGGGCAAAGCGAACGGAGAGTTTAAAGCGCCGGTCTCCTATCCGGCGGGGTATTTTGCCAGCAGCATATTGGCCGGTGATTTCAACAACGACGGCATTCTCGACCTCGCCGTGATGAGCCAGGATGGTGTGGTTGCTCTCTTTCTCGGCAACGGCGACGGCACTTTCCAGACCTCTCTGAACGATAGTATCGGCGGTTTGCCAGTGGCGATCACCCTCGGGGACTTCAACCGCGATGGAATTCTTGACTTCGCCAGCACGGACTATTTTGCCAACACTGCCTCGGTGTCACTGGGCAATGGCGATGGGACGTTTCAGGCTCCGGTGGCATACCCGGTCGGCAGCGGCCCCTACTTCATTGCGAGCGGCGACTTCAACAACGATGGATTCCAGGATCTGACGGTCGTAAACGACAACGTAAATACTGTCAGCGTTCTGCTGGGAAACGGCGATGGCACGTTCCAGAAGCAAAAAACATTTGGCACGGGCAATCAGGTGGAATACGTGGCTGTCGCCGACCTCAACGCAGACGGCAACCAGGACCTCGTGGTCGCCAATTATAGCGACCAAAATGTCGGTGTGCTGTTGGGTAATGGCGACGGAACGTTCCAGAACCAGGTGCCCTATGCCGTTGGCGGTCCTGACTCTGCCATTGCGGTGGGCGATCTAAACGGCGATGGCATTCCCGACCTGGCAGTTTCCTACTACGTACCTGCGAAGATCGGAGTGCTGATCGGCAAGGGAGATGGAACTTTCCAGCCCGTGCGAGACTACGACACCGGGCAATCGCAAGGCTTTGAAGTTACCATTGTCGACCTAAACGGAGACGGTACCCCCGATCTGATCAGCAGTGACATCAATGCTTCTCTCAGCATCCTTCTGAACCAGACTGACGCGAAAGCGAAGCTGACCAACATCGTCGTCCCTGGAACTTCCAAGGACAATGAAAAGATTGTCGCCACTTACGGTGGAGACTCGCGATACGCAAAATCGAAGTCCAAGCCCATCACAGTGAAGGGCTCAGGCGGTCAATAGAAGCGTACCCCTGTACAGAGACCTGGCCGGGCGCGAGCCAAATCGAGTCCGTCTGCGGGAACCTGTCCCAGGCTGCAGGACTTGGGTAGTACGGGCGGGGGCGGTGGACGGGAAGAATTCTCAATGAGTGCAAACGCCTGATTACAGACGTTACTGCGCAACCACCTTCGGCGTGATGCAAAGGGGAAGCGGTGTAGGGTTGGTTTCGTCAACTGGATGATCTTCCCAGCGCAAGTTCCTCAAAAGTGTCAACAATCCACTGGAAGAGTACAAAGGCTTGACAGGTCTGGAAATCGAGCAGTAACATTCGCGCCTACATGTGCATCGGGTTCCGACTGCCCACCGCCGCCCCGGCTGGGGTGTTTCCATCAAATCAAATTCTGCCGATCAGGAGATTCTGATGAAGCTTTCCGTATGCTGTTTGCTGGTTGCGCTGCTTGTTTCGTCCCTGTCGGTTGCTGCTGCTCAGATGGCGAACAGCAAAGCTGCAGGAACCTCAGTCTCTGCTGATGTTCCAAAGCTAGTCAAGTTTTCCGGTAACGCAACGGACGAAAACGACAGGCCGATCAGCGGTGTGGTCGGTGTTACTTTCTCGTTGTACAAAGACCAGCAGGTCGGGACCCCGCTGTGGGTGGAAACCCAGAATGTGCAGGCCGACGCCAATGGGCACTACACGGCGATGCTGGGCGCGAGCACACCAGGCGGTATTCCTCTTGAGATCTTCAGTTCAGCTGAAGCACATTGGGTCGGAACGCAAATCTCCGGGCGGGGCGAGCAGCCGCGGGTTCTGTTACTGAGTGTGCCTTACGCCTTGAAGGCGGCGGACGCTGAAACTCTTGGAGGGCTGCCGGCTTCGGCATTTGTGCATGCCGCACCAAATGGAGCGATCGGCACTGCGGGAGAGAAGGCTACTTCCTCAGCACTGACGGCGCTTCCTCCGGCCGGCGTGACGGGAAAGGGCACAAAGAATTACATCCCCATTTGGACGAGCGGCACAGCTCTCGGCAACTCGATTATCTACGAGACGAACGGACGGGTGGGTGTAGGAACCAAAGCTCCCGGGGCAGAGGTCGATTCCGTCAGCGTAGGCATTGCGGTCCGCGGCACATCCTCTGGTACAAAGGGGACTGGCGTGTTCGGCAACGCCACCGCAACGAGTGGCAACGCGAGCGGTGTCTTTGGCCAGAGCTCCAGCACCACCAATTACGCTGCAGGGGTCACGGGCGTCGAGAATGCTAAGAAAGGCGTGGTTTTTGGCGTTGCCGGATCAACGAATAGCACCACGACGAACGCCTCCGGGGTCAGCGGCTACGAAGGGGCAACGACGGGCGCTGTGTACGGCGTCAATGGAGTTGCGGTCAGCACGAGCACTGGTGCGACCGGCGTTGCCGGCTTTGAAATCGCTACCACGGGCCAGGTTTTTGGAGTGACCGGTGGCACCAACAGCACCACAGATTTCTCTGTTGGAGTGAACGGGATCGAGGGCGCAGCCACTGGTGCGGTTTTTGGTGTGTCTGGGACGGCCTTTAGTACCACAGATGGCGCCACCGGAGTGAGCGGCTTCGAGGGCGCTGCTACAGGCGGAGTTATCGGCGTCGGCGGCTCAACATCAAGCACCTCGGGAACCGGAGTATTTGGTAACGCCACCGCGACCAGCGGCCCGACCATTGGAGTCCGCGGCGCGGCGACGAGTCCGGCTGGGGCGGCAGGCGTATTCCTCAACCTGAGCGGGGGAGCGAGCCAGGTTTTGGTCGGTCAGGGTGCCAACTTCGCTCAGGTTTTCACCGTGGATGCCAGCGGGAACGGGTTCTACGCCGGCAACCTCAACGTCACCGGCAAGCTGACCAAGGGCAGCGGCTCTTTCAAGATTGACCATCCGCTCGATCCCGCGAACAAGTATCTTTCCCACTCTTTCGTCGAGTCGCCCGACATGATGAACGTCTATAACGGAAACGTTATGACGGATCGGCATGGACTTGCGACCGTCGTTCTCCCCGACTATTTCGAATCGCTCAACGGGGATTTCCGCTATCAACTGACCGTGATGGGCAAGTTTGCCCAGGCGATTGTGGCGAAAAAGATCGCCAACAACCGCTTCGTGATTCGGACGAACAAGCCCGAGGTAGAAGTTTCGTGGCAGGTGACGGGCATTCGCCACGACGCCTATGCGAACGCATACCGCATTCCGATCGAGGAAGACAAACCAGCCGCCGAGCTAGGCTACTACCTGCATCCTGAAGTCTTCGGGCAGCCCGCTTCGAAGGGCATTCAGGCGGCCAGCCAGAAGGCTTCCGGGACCGAGCAGTTGGCAAAGATGTCAAAGCCGTAACACTAGCATTCTTGGTATTGTGATTCAGAAATGGGCGGGCCTTCTTGGCTGCGGTCAGGGAGTAATGCCTTATGCCAACCAGATCAACAAACAACAACTTGCCAAGATAGGGTTGCTGTTGAAACATCTCCGTTATTAACGTGGGGCGAAACTGGCAAGTCAATCAAAGCTTTGGGGTTACCGACATCTCAGAAGGATGGTTGTTGAAAAATCGCGATTACGCTCATTGACCCGAGGAGGGTCCAGCCCGCTAGAGCTGTAATCTAAATTTGAAGCGTGTCAGTACGAGGGTTATTGCAAGAACCAGGCCTGTGAAAAGAAATGCCCGCGTCACCCCATACCAGCCCTCCGTACCATCGGCGGTAAGACGAAACAGTGTCGGGTTGAAGTAAGCGACGTAGGCCAGCATGTAGGCAAGAAGTGCGTTTGCTCCTGTCGCTCGGACGAACCTGGCCCTTGTTGCCGCGAAGCCTATATCGGAAATCCAGTAGAGGAAGAGCAGCACGATGGTGTTTGCCGCCGCGCAATACAGACACCATGCTGGTGTGTCCCGAAGTTTGGATATTCCAAGGGGAGTCAGTAAATACGCTGCACCCGCAAGAATCACGGCATATCCCGAAGCCCAGAGAATCTTGGCACGAAAATTACGAGTAACGTTTCCTTCGATGATGATCAGACAAGCAATCAATCCGGCCATGGTGATCGAGCCGAGACCGGCTTCAAACGGCCGGGCGAATGGTGGAAGGCGTCGGAGCCATCCTAGCCAGCCCACAGTCGATAACGCGTTCAAAGCGCTCAGCAATACAAGTGAAGCGATGAGCGCCACCAGGTTCTTCTTGAGCAGCAGATAGAGCGAACTCACTAACAGGTAAGACCATCCCAGCAGGCCAAGAATCTCCCAGTCTGAAAAATCGAGCCAGGCCACTTGGCCGTCCGGGGTAATTCTTCTAAATGCGATAAACAGCCCTGCGAGAATCAATGCGCCCGCGTATTTCATGACCCGGTGCAGCCGTTTGTTCGGCGAGGGCGAATGATCGACACCCCAGAACAAAGCGATTCCGACAAACCCGAGGATAGCCCACCAGACGGTGCTGATACCCGCATGTTGGAGATCTACCTGTGGAGCGTTAGCAATAAACAAACCGAGCACCACCAGGCTGAGAGAGCGCCTCACATTGTGCAGCCATACCCTGCCATCCGAGTCCCCTGCGGCCACTCTGCTGTCCACAGCTAGCGGGATCGACACTCCCATCACGAATAAGAAAGCGGGGAAGACCATGTCCACGTAGGTCATCCCGTTCTTTCCCAAGGGCATGTGGTATGTCCACCACGGAAGCCCTTTGACAAAATCCAGATTATCGACAAAGACCATGACCAGCACTGTCAGTCCACGGAAGATATCGACGGATGCGATTCGGCCCGTGATGACTATGGGGTCCGCTGGCGGCTGCGCAGTGGACGTTTCTGTGATACTCATCGCGGGCTTCATTCTAGAGGATATCTGGGGAAATTGGGGCTTGATCATCGACGGCTCTAAGTACTCGGGATTGAAGTCATGTCAGTTCTTATAGCCGCACCCAGACCTCAGCTGTCGATAAATCGCCATACGCCCAAAACCCTAATGAGGGTAAGCACCGATTTGCTTCATTTACAAGAACGGTTCCCTATGAGGCGGGGCCGTGATAGATTCTTGTTCGATTTGGAATGACGCGGCACCGGGTTCTCATAGTCGGCTCTCTCTCACCGATTGCGGCCACGGCGCTTTTAATGGCCATAGGTTTCTATGCCGAGCGGGTCGGCGGGCGCCTGCTTACCCTCTCCCCTCTAACCTTCGGTATCACAACAGCGTCGCTGTCGAGCGTGCCGTTCTTCATAACGCTCTTTCTTGCCATCCGAGAACGCCAAACCCGCCACCTTGGTTGGTTGGGCAGGCTAGGGTTGCTCTTCGCATTGGTGTCGTTGATTGTTCCAATGTTAATGTTGCGCGGGACGGCTCTGGTGTTGATCGGAATGCGACACCAAGCTGCCCATGATATTCCTGCCCCGCTGTTTCAAGCACGTGATCTCAATGGAAAGATGCAGTGCCTCGGTGATCATCGAGGGGAGGTTGTGCTCGTTAACGTCTGGGCGACCTGGTGCGTTCATTGCCTCTCAGAAATGCCTAAACTCGATCGCCTTTTCCGGGAGCACCAAAATCAGGGTTTGATGGTGTTCGACCTTTCTGACGAAGACGCGACGATCCAGCGAAAGGGACTGACTGGCGTGCAGGTGAACTACCCTCTTCTCACCTATGATGGTCGAATCCCTGCGCTGTATCGCTATGTCGCGCTTTATCCGACAACCTTCGTCATTGATCGCCGAGGAATTTTGCAACCCGCCATCAGCGACCATCGGTCCGATAAGCTGGAAAGTACGGTCATTGACCTGCTCAACAGGAAGCCGTGACAAGAGTTTCCCGTCTTCTGCGAGCTGGCGTAAACATCCCCATTACGCTCATTGACCGGGTTTTGAGGTGATGACGCCCGATTGGGGACGAACTTAGACGGAGAGTCCTGAGATCGGCTTTGTTGGCGTTGACAACCTATTTCAGGAAGAACAGACTGTTCATGTAAGTTAGGTCGCTTTCCCCTCGCCATTCCAATACCAGTCGCCTGGTGTCTCAATAAGGCCCATGCACGCGGCATCGGTCCATGGTGGCAGGGAGCGCCTCATGGTCAGACTGACCAGGTTTGCGGTGATTGCGTCCTTAGCCGCGGCTTTTGTGGCCTTCGTATTTCTCTTTTGGCCAAGACCAGAAAAGAGACAAATCGACACGATGAAGCTTATGGCTTTGCTGACTAGCCTCGACTCGCATCCCGACACCGTTCTTCTGGGAAGAACACGAGGTGATCGTGAGGCCGCTGAATTAGCCGATCAACTCCTGTTGGTCCTCACCACAGTCCGCTGGAATCTCCAGCGTGTTCCCAGAACTCATCAAAGTCGAAACGGACAATCGCTGGGTGTAATTATCAGATTTCGGAGGGCAAATGATCCCCAATTGAGAGCGCTCTCCGATGGACTGCGCGCCATGAAGATCGTGACAACCGAAGAATACGTTCCCGATAACGATGTGGACCTCGAGATAAAGGTCGGGAAAAACCCCGACTAGCCTCGGGTATCGAGATAGGAATCGAACTTCGGTTGGAGTACGCCTGGGGTCCGTCAACCGCGAAGAAACGATGGAAACCAAGCCAAACTAGACTCCCTCCATTTTCTTAATGTCAAAAATTCCCATTACGCTCAAGTTCCATCAAGAGCGCCATCGCCTGTTTGCATCAATTGACTTCCGGTTTGCCGGTAAACATCCAACGAAGTAACCGGCTGATGTAGAATTCTCCGGCGAATCCAGTCCCGCTTCAACAGGAGTGACCGTGAACTACGCCCGCCTTGCATTGGCCTCCCTCGGGGCCATGGTCGCCTACTTCGTCTACGGCTTTGCCATGTTCGCCGCATGGCCATCCATGAAAACTGAATTCATGAAGTACCCGAATGTCTATCGTCCCAAGGACGAGATGATGAAGGTGATGCCCTACGGCATGGTCGCCATCCTCATCGCTATCGTGGTCGTCGCCATTCTCTACGCAAAAATGCATCCCGCTGGTGGCGGCACCGTATCAGGCATTTACCTCGGCGCACTCATCGGCCTTTTCTCTGTCTGCACCTTCGCGATCCACAACTACATCAACCTGAACATCGGCCTCACGTTGACCATCTACCAGTCCATCGCCTACTTCATTCAGTGGGTCATCGTGGGCGCAGCCATCGGCCTCATCTACAAACCATCGTAGATGCCAAGCGACGCCTCCGCACTCCCCCGTTTGGGTGTCCACAAATGCAATTTGGTGGAAGCCCAGATGATAATCACAACCTATAAGGATCATCTTCGGCTCCTTTCTCCCGAGCCTTTGGTTGGTTTGCGCCTCCAGAGTTTACTCGGGCCTGGGAGCCGACATTGTTATGGGATCATTTCACTCATTGACCCTGATTAGCAGTGAGCGCAAATACCCGGTTATGCAAGGCTCTTCACATTGACGACCTCTGGACGTGGGCAGATAATCAGGCGTTCGCGGCGAGGTTCTTATGAAACGGCATCCCCGGTCCCGTCACGCAGAAAGCCTTCCCGATTCGCAACCTCAACGGCTCAACGCATACACACTCGCGGCGACGGCCGCGGGCGTCGGAGTGCTGGCGCTGGCGCAGCCCGCAAATGCACGCATCATCTACACTCCTGCCCACAAGACCATCGACTTCACTCACAGAGTCCTTCTCGACCTCAGCCACGATGGCAAGATTGATTTCACGTTTCAGGAAACCTTCATCACCACGACCAGCGTCGATGAATTCCATTCCCTGATTCTGTCTGTGGTCCCCGCACAAAGTAGGAACGAGGTTTGGACGAAGCAAAAGCATGCCTCTGCTTTGCCTGCTGGAATTCGAATTGGCCCGAAGGGACCATTCGCTCCCGGCAAAAGGGCCATGGCCTTGGATTACTATCAGGACGGCACGGGCGGCAGCGGTACCTGCGCTGGCCCTTGGAATAACGTCAAAAGTCGCTATCTCGGCTTGAAGTTTCGCATCGACGGAGCAACCCACTTTGGTTGGGCCCGTCTCAATGTGACTTGCGTTACTCACTTTGGCCAACACCAGATTACAGGGCTTTTGACCGGGTATGCCTACGAAACGATCCCCGGTAAGCCCATCATTGCAGGTACAACCGAAGGCCCCGGCGACAGCGAGCCGACCGCATCGCTTAACACCAACACTCCAGCGCTGGCTACGCTAGGAAGGTTGGCTCTAGGCGCGCCGGCATTGTCGATTTGGAGGCGCGAGGATCCCGTGGTGCCTTAACCGCAGGTCAACCGACCGTGCAAAGCCGATTTCACCAAGTATCTTCGACTTTATGCAGAGTAGCGGCCCCCGCCCCGGCTTTTGCCAAAGCGATGTGCGTCTTCCAGCGTCAGCAAGAAGGTAAGCGCGATCAGGGCACGTGGCCCGGCATAAAACGGCTCAATGCGTGATAGCGCCCGTTAACAGCGACGGTCAAGCTTTTTTGAGTAACCGGGTAATCCAGACCAAAATCACGGCGCCAACAAATGCCACTATGATGGAGCCGATCATGCCCCCGCCGGGCCAGATTCCCAAAAGCCCGAAAACCCAGCCGCCCACAACGCCGCCGAGAATACCCAGAATGATGTCAACCACCACTCCGTAGCCGCCACCCTTCATGACCTGGCCGGCAAGCCATCCTGCGATAAGTCCTACCACGATCCATGCGAGAAATCCCATACCTTCCTCCTTCGGTCCGCTCTAAGCAGGCCGCGCGGAAATGTACACCTAGCCCGCTCAATACTCAAGTGCCGCACTCGCGCTGGCTTGCGACCATCGGAGCTAGCGCCCAAAAAAAAGCGCCAGAAGATTCCGGCGCATTAGACGAGAAGTATCAAAGTTCCTCAGTAACCCATCGAGCCTTTCTGCGGCACAAGGTCTTTTGAGGTCATGTCGAACGTGAGCATGAAGCCGTTCGTTCCCTTGAACTCGTAGGCCTTGGGGCCTTCCTTGTACGTTTCCAACTCGTTGGGCATCATGACGAAGCCGTCGTTGCGCGGCGTACCCCAGTACTTGAC
>Ga0075017_100001258_pt1 | contig 15343 bp, 10 predicted proteins | sample AleBraG_ABR_2012_FD_71475 | JGI IMG/M metagenome (GOLD analysis project Ga0075017, IMG submission 71475) | Freshwater sediment microbial communities in response to fracking from Pennsylvania, USA - Alex Branch Run_MetaG_ABR_2012 | ecosystem: Environmental > Aquatic > Freshwater > Creek >... | reverse complement strand
GCGAGATCCTCCGCACCGGGCCGTGGGGATTAGGCCTGCTGCGCGCCGCTCCGGGCGTCGGCGCCGCGGTGATGGCCATGCTGCTGGCACACCGCCCCCTGCGCGGACGGTCTGGGCTCACATTGCTATGGGCCGTCGCCGGATTCGGAGTGTTCACGATTCTGTTCGGCTTGTCGCGCAGCCTCACGCTGTCGTTGATCGCGCTGTTCCTGCTCGGGGCCAGCGACATGATCAGCGTCATCATCCGCGCCACGCTCACGCAGTTGGCCACTCCCGACGCAATGCGCGGACGCGTCACCGCCGTGGACATGATCTTCATCGGCGCCTCCAACGAATTCGGCCAGTTCGAGTCGGGCGTAACCGCGCAGTGGTTTGGCACTGTTCCAGCGGTCGTGCTGGGAGGGATCGGAACTCTCGTCGTCATTGCCCTCTGGGCGTGGCTTTTCCCCGAACTCCGGCATGCCGGTGAACTCCATGCCATCAGCCGCGACGAATTGCCGCCCACAGATGGTTCTTTGGCGAGCTAGACTCATGTGGGGATGGCCGCCTCGGCCGTCCGGCCAGGGCGAATCCCGGCCGCAAGCAATCACATGGTAGGTTTTGTTTCTTCGCGTTACGGCACGCTTACCGTAACCGTTGCGGAAGTGCGGCCATATTGATTGGTGGCATACAACGTATAGGTCGTGGTCGCTGTTGGGTTCACAGTGCCGCTGGTCCCGCGCACCACGCCTGGCCCCGGCGAGATGATCACGTAATCCGCGCTGCCCGTGTTCCACGATAACGTCACGCTGCCTCCCGAGGAAACATGTGCAGCCGAGGCGGTGAAACTACTGATCGTGGGCGCCGACCCCGTCGGATAATTCGCGTTCGTGTAGACCGGATTCATCTGCACCACTTCAAACGCCGACCCCGGCACGGTTTTCAGGGAATCGAGATCCGAGCCCCAGCGGCTGTCGGACACGCCGGTCACAAACAGCGAGCTGCCGTTGTCGGCGAGAATCAACCCATACTTCTGCATGGCCGTCAGAATCACCTGCATCTGCGCCGAGAAACCGGAAATGTTGTAACTCGACTTCAAACGCAGGCGCATGCCCATCGGCGGCGCAGTCGGATCGCTCGAGGTTGCCGCCGAATGGGATGCCGGAGGAGTAAACGCCGCGCTGGTCTTCGACAGCGTGAAGCGAAACGCATGCTGAATTTTGCCCGCCGCGACTTCGTCGTAGCGTACGAGCCCGGGAAAAATCGGCAGGCCCGCGGCGTCGGCAGAAGTCCAGGTATACGGCCGCTGCTCGTCGCCCAGCAAATCCCACACCGCCGTCGAATCCGCATTCCAACTTCCGTCCGAGTTGGGCGAGGCGTTGTATAGCTCGTAGAGAAAACAGTTGGCGTTGTTGAGCACCAGCACGTGCCGGTCCCCGGTGCTCGACGAGCCGCCTTCCACCGGAGCATTTGCCGGAACCGGCATCGGGCCGGGATCGCTCTCGTCGGGGTAAGCGCCCAGATTCACATTCACCAGCGACTGGGTACCGTTGACCACGACGTAGGGAATGCCGTAATTCGGATCGGTGCCCCAGTCGGGATGCACGTTCACCGAGCCCACCCAGTTGCTGATGATCGTGCCGGAGTTCGGGTCGACCGGTGCCGAAGAGATGTCGGTATTCCACAAGCTGCTGCTGGAGAATGGAACGAATCCGCCAAGGCTCGCGGTCTGGCCAACGGTCATCACGCTGCAGGCCAGGTTTCCTCCTCCGGTGCCCCCGCCGGTGCCACCACCTGTGCCTCCGCCATTTCCGCCCGTGTTTCCGGAGGTGTGGGAAACGCCGGAACAAGCGGTCAATAGCGCCAACGCGAAAAGTGCCAAGAGAAAAAAAGAAAACTCCCGGGCGGAACAGGGGCTAGAGCGCATACAACAATTGTCTGCGACCGGATGCGTGCCCGAAAGAGGCCTTTCGGACATGTCCGAATTCTAAGCGCCACAACGACCGGTCAGCCGAAGGACAACGCTAAAATCTACTTGCCCCGCAGCACAGTCTTGGCCGCGCCCATGTTCTCGTAGCGGTCGTAGGCTCGCACTACCACGACATGCTCGGACGCAGCGTCTTTGCCCGCGTCCAGCGCCGCCCTGAAGTCGTAGTCTTCGATCTTCGCATCGGACAACTGGCCCACCGGCTCTACATACTTCCACTCACCGGCGTCCACCGAATACTCGGCGCGCTTGATCGTCGAAAAGCCGTCCTCTGCCCGGAAGCGCACGCGAATCTGCGCGCCCTCGACCGACGCCGTCAGATTCTCGATCCGCGGCGGAGTCGTATCCACTTCAAAACGGCGGCTCACTTTCTCCACCGTCAACGCTTCGCCCGGAGAATGCGACGGCGCATCCGAAGCCACAACTTTTACGGTGTATCCGCCATCGGGCAGCAGGCTGGCATCGAAGGAATAGGCCTTGTCGGTCAAGTTGTCCTTCAACAACAGCCAGCGAGTCTCGCCGTCGCCGCGGTAGCGGACGGAGTAAACAAGCTGATCGTCGTTATCGTCGTGCGCAGTCCACTTCACTCCGACCGCATCCCGGTCGTGTGTGCTCGACACGGGAGATTCAAAGTGCGCCGACGATCCACTCAGATCCGTGCTGATGCTGATCCCAGACGTTTTCGCCGGCGGCTGATAGCGCAACCCCACCTGCACGGAGACTTCTTCAATCTCCGGCGCAACATTCTTCGGCAGATAATTCAATGTGACGCTATCCACCACCGGCTTCGCGCTCCCGGAGTGCAGCACCGCTTTCCACTGCGCATAGCGGGCAGGAGGAACTGCCGTCGCGGCGTCCTTGGTCAAGTCCACTTTCTTCCATGGACTCCAGTTGCGGTCGGGATTGTCCACATTGCCACTGCGCGCCAGCAATTCCACATTCCCGGCGCCGCGGAACTCCGCCCGTCCCCACCGCGAGAAAACCTTGGCGTCAAACACATCACTCTCGTAAGTGCCTTCCGCTTCCGGCCCCGGCCCCAGCACAAAAATCTTTCCCAGGTTGCTGCTCGCGGCATAAAGACCGCCTCCGGGAGCTTTCGCAAACCCCGTCACCTGCGAAGCAGCCGCCTTGAGCAAATCCGAAAATTCATCCGGCACCGCGATCGCAAAAACGTGCCCGCGGTTGCCCGTTCCAGCCAGCAGGCGATCGTGCGCATCGAACGCCAGCGCATACACAATGTCCTCATGCGATGACCACACGCGGGACGGCGATCCATCCGGAGCAATCCGGTACACATCGGACCCGCCGCTCGCCCCTCCGCCGGGAAACGGGAATGGTCCCATCTGCGGCGCGCCGGGCGTCGGCGTGATGGAAATCCCCGGAACCTGGACACCCGCCGCGGGTGCGTTCGCTCCCATCGTGAACATGGCCGAAGGACTAACCAGCGGAGATGCTCCCATCCCCGCCCGCTTTTCGCCCACTCCCGCCGCGTAGATGTTGCCGTCGTGATCGAGCGCGAGCGCGGTAATCTCTTTCTTCGGCGCGCTGTAGAGCACGAATCCTTCACCGGCGGGAGAAATCCTGTACACCAGCCCGCTGCCATCCGTCCCGGCAATCACATTGCCTTGCGCATCGAGCGCCAGCACCCGGATGTGCGTCTCATCGCTCTTGAAGAACAGCGAGTGCTCACCCTTCGCGGTGACTTTGTAGATCTCTCCGTGATCTCCGGTCGCGACAAACAGATTGCCCACCTTGTCGAGGGCGAGATCCCAGATGTATTTCGTGCCCGGCGCAAAATAGATGGACGAACTCCACGACGGATCGAGCGCCGGCTTGGCCGCATCTTTCGCCGCGTCCTTTTCGGCGCTCTTGTCACCTTTGGTCGCCTCCGCCTTTTCCGCGGGCTTGTGCTCGATCTTGTAGACCTTGCCGTCGGGAGCCGTTGCCGCATAGATAACACCCACGCCGCCGGGTGCGACCTCGAGAGCTTGCACCTGCAGTTCCTGGGGTTCAAAGATTATGGTCGCCTTGCCATCCGGGGTGATCCGGTACACGCGTGCCGGAGACCCGGTCGCTGCGTACACATTTCCCGCTTCATCCGCTTTGACCGCCCAGATATAAGTGGATGGCGTCGCGTAGAGCAGCTTGAACGCCGGCGCCAGCTCCAGCCCACCCTCGCTGCGAATGGCCACGCCCGTGGCCGTTCCTTTGGTGAGATCTTCGAATCTCGATTGCTCCCACGTCCGGGTTCCATCGGCCAAGGCGGTGGGGGCTGTGCCGCAAATCGCAAGGAGGGAAAGAAGAAGACCACCAATGGAGAGAGAAAAACCACGCACACTCTGCAATGTCAAACCTCGATTCAAAATCATCCGTAGAGGCGTGGCTCGCCACGTCTCCTCCCGTTAAGCCTTAGAATTCAGGTTAACACGCATGCAATCCCCGCCGCGTAAGGCCGGTGCCTGAGGTCTTTGTCTCCGCCAACCTCCGGAAGCCGGAAGCCGGACGCCGTGTTATCGTAGATTTTTATGCCGTCTGCGCGCCAACAGCTGCTCAGTACGCTGGCTCACAAGTCTTTTCGCCTCGGCGAGTTCAAGCTCTCGTCGGGCGCGACCAGCGACTACTACATCGACTGCCGCACGACCACCCTCGATGCCAAAGGCTCTCGCTTGACCGGAGAAGTGTTCCTCGACGAAATCCTCCAGCGCGGATGGAAACCCCATGCCATCGGCGGGCTCACTATGGGAGCCGATCCCATCGTGGTGGCCGTTGCCGTGGTCAGCGGCGAGTTGCACGGCTTTCTGGTGCGCAAGGCCGAGAAGCAGCATGGCACCGGACAGCGCATCGAAGGCTTCCGCGAGAAGGGCGCGCGCGTCGTGATTGTGGATGATGTCTGCACCACTGGGGCTTCGACCGTGCAGGCCATCGCAACCGCTCGCGAATTCGGATTCGAAGTTGTCGGCGCGATGTGCCTGGTAGAGCGGGAAGAGGCCCAAGGACGTCCGAACGTGGAGAAAGCCGCGGCCCCGGCGCCGTTCATCTCCATCTTTACGGCCAGCGACGTGCGCAAGCAACACCTGCTGCAAACCGACGACACCGAGCCCGGCATTCTTGCCGTCGCCGCCGCATGCGAAGTCTGCGGCCGTCCGGCAGTCACCAACAATCCCGGAAACCGCTGCGAAGAGCACAGGATGTGATCTGAGATGCCCTTCGACCCGAGACGTTGTCATCCCGAGCGCAGCGAGGGACCTGGGTTTCTGCTCGCACCGGCAAGAACCGAGGTTCCTCGCTTCGCTCGGAATGACACGCGTCAATGCTGAGAACTTCTCTATGATTCAAACCCTGGAATGGACCGACAAAGGCGTACGCTTCATCGACCAGACGAAGCTGCCCACCGAAGAAACCTACGTCACCTGCAAGACGCATGAGCAGGTGGCCGACGTCATCCGCAACATGGTGGTACGCGGGGCGCCCGCGATTGGCGTCGCCGCCGCCATGGGCATCGCTCTAGGAGTGAGTAATTCCAAAGCCGAATCCACCGGCGAGCTCAAGCGCGACTTCGACCAGATCTGCGACCTCATCGGCAAGACCCGTCCCACGGCGGTGAATCTTTTCTGGGCGATCCGCCGCATGCAGGAAAAATTCGAGCGCATCCGCATCCGGCCCATCCCGCAGATCAAGCAGGCCCTGATCGAGGAAGCGCAGCGCATGCACGCCGAAGACATCGCCGCCAACCAGGCCATGGGACGCCACGGGGCCATGCTTATGCCGGCCGACGGCGGAGTCCTCACCCACTGCAACGCCGGGGCGCTCGCCACTGCCGGATACGGCACGGCCCTCGGCGTCATCCGTGCCGCCGTCGAGCAAGGCAAAAAGATTCACGTCTACGCCGACGAGACCCGCCCCTTCCTGCAAGGCTCGCGCCTCACCGCCTGGGAACTGATGAAAGACGGCATCCCCACCACCGTTATCTCCGACAACATGGCGGGAGCCATGATGAGCCAGGGAAAGATCGGAGCCATCGTAGTCGGCGCCGACCGCATCGCCGCCAACGGCGACGTGGCCAACAAGATCGGCACCTACACCGTCGCCATCCTGGCCAAAGAGCACGGCATTCCTTTTTATGTAGCCGCGCCGATTTCCACCGTCGACCTGGCTTGCCCCGACGGCAGCCAGATTCCCATCGAGCAGCGCAACGCCCGAGAAGTTACCCATATTGCCGGAAAACAAATGGTTCCAGACGGCGTCGCCGTGGAAAACCCGGCTTTTGACGTAACCCCGGCGAAGTACGTAGCCGCCATCATCACGGAAAAAGGGATCGCGCGCGCTCCTTATGAGGAATCTCTGCGCCAGCTTGCCGCCCACGAAGCCGAGGCGCATCCGTAGCCAGCTCAAAAATCCTTAACGATCGCGCTTCGTTTTTTTCCTCGGGCGCGCTACTTATTCCCTAGGTTCGGGTTGAATCTAGCGGCAACTTACTCGTGCTAACCTGAGCTCAGAAGACCGAAATCTGCGCCAAAATTCGTCAGGGGGATGTATATGTCGCTACGCAATCGCCTGGTTCTGCCGGTCGTCGCTCTGTTGTTCCTCACTTTTATGGCAGCGTGCGGGGGATCGCCCACCCACTCGATTCCAGCTCCACCTCCCACTGGCGCCTTCAGCGATAGCAACCTGAACGGAACCTACGTGTTTTCCGTTACCGGCTCCGATGCCGTCGTTGGTGGTTACCAGGCGATTGTGGGTACGCTAATGGCCGATGGCAACGGGAACATCAACGCGGGCACTTTCGACATCAACAACCCAGGCAACAATGGCGTGCTTCTCGGGCTCACCGTGGCGAGCGGTAGCAAGTACAGTGTCACCTCGGATGGACGTGGAACTGCCAACGTGAATGTCTCAGGGGGAGGGTCTCTTGGCTTTGACTTTGTCCTCACCTCGAAGACCGGCGGCGGACTGATCACGGAATTCGACGGCAATGGAACCGGCAGCGGCACGCTCGACCTGCAAACCTCAAATGCGATTTCCGCCACCAACTACAGCTTTAACTTCAGCGGCACCTCGGGGATCAATACCTCCCTCTGCGGCGACAGCAGCAGTACGGGCGGCTCGTTCGTCATTCCCTTCGCCACCGTTGGCACCTTCACGCTGGGCTCAGGCGGCAGCATCTCTGGCGGTACCGAGGATGCCGTCAATAACTGCGTTTCCATTGGAGGCACAAGCGGTCTCGCCATTACTGGCGGCTCGGTGAGCCCTGCTCCTGCCACAAGCACGATTTCGTCCGGCGTGGGGACATTCCTGTTTCACGTGTACCCGATCGACGGGAACCATTTAAAGTTCATCGAGATTGACAGCGCCGTCGTCGTTGCCGGGGACGCCTTCCCGCAATCGTCCACCATTCCCACCAACAACGTTTTCACCGTGGCGGGCTTCGATATCCCGGCCTTCGGTCCATTTACCGCCGCGGGCCTGATTGTCACCGACGGCAATGGGAATGTCACGAGTGCTTCGGCGGAGGACATCAACGACATTTCGGGGACTACAGGCTCGGGCGTCGCTTCCGAAGTGACCGGATATACCGGCGCCTACACCGCAGTGAGCGGAGGCCGTTCCTTGCTCACGTTGACCAACTTCGCGAATGGTGCGGGTGGGGTGCTATGCGGCGCCTCGGGTACCCCGAGCTGCCAGTTCGCCATCTATCCCTCCAGCGGGGGCTTGCAGATTCTGGAGGTCGACAGCCTGGGAACGACTGGCGGCATTGCGTACGCTCAGAATGGCAGTCCCGTCCTGGCTTCTGGGCAAGGCTATGGAATGAATCTCAGCGGCTCCAACCTCAGCGCTGGCGCAGAAGAGGACGATATCGCCGAGTTCACCTACAACAGCTCCAACACCCCAAACATCAAGGGGATTATCGACTTCAACGACCAAGGCTCGACTAGTCTCGGCCAAGGCCTTACGTCGGTGTACACCGCGGACGGCACAGTTCCCGGGCGTGGCACGGTCTCCGCCAATGGGAGCAAGAACGCGTATGACTACACGGCGTACGTAGTGGACAGCAGCACCGCGGTCTGTGTTGTCACTGATTCCAACATGATCGCTCTGGGCTCATTGGGCACGCAGAACGCGAGCGTGAACGCGGCGGCACAGCGCCTGGCCGTGCTGCAACTGAGGCCGGGAGCAAAGAGTGGTTTGAAGCGCCGGAAGTAGTGGGCGCGAAAGAGGAAACCAGGGGAGCGGCCCGACCGGTCGCGCCCTTGGCTGTTTCTACCCTTCCGAAGCTTCTACCTTGGCCAGCGCCGGGCTGCGCGCCGCCAACCACGAGCCGATCCGATAGACCATCAGCACGGCCAGCACGAACGCGTACTCCAGCGGCTTCTTCAAGTCGGCTTTCACCAGCCAGATGTAATGGATTACTCCTGCCACCGCGGTGCAGTAAATCAGGCGGTGCAGTGCCTGCCAGCGCTTGCCCCCCATTTTCCGGATCGCCCACTGGGTCGAAGTCAGCGCCAGCGGAATCATCAAGGCAAAACCCGTCATCCCAACCGTGATGAACTTTCGCTTGGCAATGTCGGCCAGCATCTCGTGGACATCGAAGAACTTGTCCAGCCACACGTAGGTCGTCAGGTGCAGTGTGCCGTAGAAAAACGCGAACAGCCCAAACATGCGGCGCAGGCCGATCAGCCAGTACTGCCGCGTTAATTTTCGCAGAGGCGTGATCGAGAGCGTGATCAAGACAAAAATCAGGGTCCAGTCGCCGGTGCCGTGCGTGATGGCTTCAATCGGATTCGCCCCCAGTTGGGCGTGGAATCCGCGCCACGCAAGCCTGCCCAGCGGGATGAAGCAGGCGAGGAAAATTACGGGTTTGAACCAGCGCAGCATGGGAATCGGAATCGGACGTCCGCTTAGAAATTCTTCTTCAAATCCATTCCGCTGTACAAGCTCGCCACCTGATCGTAGCCGTTGAACATCAGGGTCGGACGCTTTAAGAATTCACCCAGGCGTCGTTCCTTTGCCTGACTCCAGCGCGGATGATCCACATTCGGATTCACGTTGGAATAGAACCCGTACTCTCGCGGGGCCGAAATGTTCCAGGTGTTCAGCGGCTGCTTGTCGGTGAAGCGGATGCGCACGATCGCCTTCGCACTCTTGAAGCCGTACTTCCACGGCACCACAAGGCGGAGCGGCGCGCCATCCTGATTCGGCAAGTCTTCGCCATACATGCCAAAACAAAGCAGCGCCAGCGGATGCATGGCTTCGTCCATCCGCAGTCCTTCCACGTACGGCCATTGCAGCACTGGCCGCTGCTGGCCCGGCATCTGGGTCAGGTCGAGGATGGTGGTGAACTCCACAAACTGTGCTTTGCTGGTGGGATTCACGCGCTTGATCAGCTCGCTCAGCGAAAATCCGACCCAGGGCACCACGATCGACCATCCTTCCACGCAGCGATGGCGGTAGATGCGCTCCTCGGGCGGAGCCATCTTGAGGATCGTGTCGATATCGAGTTCCTGCTTCTTCTCGACCAGCCCGTCGATCTTGACCTTCCACGGACGCGTGCGGAAATTTTTCGCGAGTTGCGCCGGTCCGTCCTTGTCGGTGGAAAATTCGTAGTAGTTGTTATACGTAGTAACGTCTTTGTACGGGGTGACAGTCTCCGTTGTGCTCAGCGGACTCTTCTTGATGCCATCAATTTTGTTGCCCGCAAGCGCGGTCGTTGCAGGCGAAACGATTTCGCGCAGGCCGAAACCCGTCGCCGCAGCGGCTCCCGCCATCGCCGCCCCCGCCAGAAACTTCCGCCGGTTCAAGTACAAACTCTTGGGCGTAATCTCCGACGAGCGAATGTCTTCCGCCTTCTTGATGAGCATGGGACCCCTAATCTCTTATACGCGCTTCCGCTCCACGCGGATTTGCCCCGCCTCTATCTTCAATCAGATAGGACGCTGAGGTGAGAAAAAAGTTGCAAGGGATTGCTTAGCTAGAAAGGAGACTGCCGAAGACCTACACCGAACCCCAACGCTCCGCCTCTACCCCAATACTTCCCTAACCTTGCGCGACAAATTCACCAGCGTAAACGGCTTCTGTAAAAACGCCGCGCCGCTCTCGATCGTTCCCTCGCTCAAAATGGCGTCCTCGGTATATCCGGAGAGGTAGAGCACCTTGGTTTCCGGACGCGTCAGCGCAAGTTGCTTGACCAGTTCGCGCCCGCCCATGCCGGGCATGACCACGTCGGTGATCACGAGGTCGATCTTTCCTGTTTGTTGCGCGGCGGCCGCCATGCCGGCTTCTCCGTTTTCCGCCTCGACGACATGGTAGCCCTTGGCCGCGAGTGTATCCCGCACCAGTTGCCGGACAGACTCCTCGTCCTCAACCAGCAGCACCGTTTCCGTGCCTCCCACGGCGACGCGCGCCACCGGAGCCACGTTGATCTCCGCCGCCGCCTCCACTCGCGGCAAATAAATTTGGAAGGTGGTGCCTCGTCCCTCTTCACTCTGCACCATCACATATCCCCCGCTCTGCTTCACGATGCCGTATACCGTCGACAGTCCAAGCCCCGTGCCTTTGCCCTTTTCCTTGGTCGTGAAGAACGGCTCGAAGATGCGCGACTGCGTCTCCTTGTCCATCCCCATGCCGGTGTCGCTCACTGAGAGCAGCACGTAGTTCCCGGGACGAATGAACGTCTGTCCCCAACGGTGGCTCTCATCGACCGCGATATTCTGCGTCTTGATCATGAGCTTCCCGCCGTTTGGCATCGCGTCCTTGGCGTTCACGACCAGGTTCATGAGTACCTGTTCCAGTTGCCCCGCATCGGCTCGCGTATGTCCCGCATCCGGAGCCAGTTTGGTGCTCAAGTCCACGTTCTCGCCGATCAGGGGCCGCAGCAGACGCTCCATGTCTTCCACAATCGTGTTTACGTCGACGACTTTCAGTTCGAGCAATTGTTTGCGGCTGAAGGCCAGCAGTTGCCGGGTTAGAGTCGTGGCCCGGTCGGCCGCCTGCTGAATCGCCCGCCCTTTTTCGTGCAGGGGATGACCCACGTCGAGTTTTGCCAAAATCACTTCCGCGTACCCGCTGATCACCATCAGCAGATTGTTAAAGTCGTGTGCCACGCCGCCTGCCAGCCGTCCCACTGCCTCCATCTTTTGCGCCTGCCGGAACTGATCCTCCAGCACGCGGCGCTCCGTGACGTCTTCGGCAATGGCTTCCAGCACATCCGCGGGCTCATCCGCGCTGCTCACGGCGCGACCGCTGATCCGCACCGTGATGGCGCTTCCATCCTTGCGCTTCCACTTCACCTCGATGCCGTCCAGCCGCCCGCTGCGCCGGAATTCTTCGATCAGCCGAGTGTGCTCTTCGGTGTGCGCGAACACATCCTTCTCCGGATCGAGCAACAGCACATCCTCCGCAGATCCGTAGCCCAGCATCGTGATCAAAGCCGGGTTCACATCCAGGAACCTTCCCTCCAGACTCGAACGGTAAATCCCATACACCGAACTCTGGACCAGCGACCGGTAGCGCGCCTCCGAACGCCGCAACTCCTGCTCATTCCGCTTGATCTCAACCGCGCTCGCCACCTGGCGCGCCACGAACGTCAGAATCTCCTTGTCGCGGTCGCCATACCGGATGTTTTTCGAATAAGTCTGTACCACGATCACGCCAAAGGTGTGGTTGCCCACCTTCAGAGGAACTCCCATCCAGTCGAGGGACCGTGATCCGTTCCGCGCCACCTCGCCCCGGTCCTCCATCGCCTGCAGTACCTCGGGCGTTGCCAGCAGCGATTCTCCGCTCCGCAAAAGATAGTCGGTCAGCCCCCGTCCCAACTTCTTTGGCGCGGGCGCGGCGTCCTGTTCATCCACGAAATAGGGAAAACTTAGCAACTCGGTGGCGGGATCGTAGAGCGCGATGTAGAAGTTCCGCGCGTACATCAGCTCATCCACAATGCTGTGCACGGCGACGAAAAATTGTTGCAGATCGTGGGCGCTGCTGCTCTTCTCGGCCACCCGGTACAGCGCCGAACTCAACGCCTCCACGCGCTTGCGATCGGAAATGTCGTGGTACCCCGCGTAAAAGCCAGCCATCTGGCCGTCCAGCAGCAGCGGAGCGCACGACAAAGAAACGTCGACCAGGCTTCCGTCCTTCTTCCGTCTTTGCGTTTCCAGCGTGATCCGCTCTCCCTTGGCCAGCGCTTCAGTTACCCATCGCGCCTCCGCCAGCCGCTCCGGAGGCACCACCAGATTCTCCAATGGCTGCCCTGCCACTTCGGCCGCCGCGTACCCGAACATGCGCGCGAAAGTCTCATTCGCCCACAGCACTCGGTGGCTGCAGTCCGCGATGCTCAAGCCATCCGGCGATGCCTGGAACATCTGCTCTAGGAACTGCACACGGGTCTCCGCTGTTTCTTTGTTTTTCCAGGAAGCGTGGTGTGAGGATTCGAAGTGTGAGGATTCGATGGGTGGAGGTACGGGGCAGGAATTTCCCGTGCACGGCACGCTAGCGCTTTCCGCTGGAACAAATGCCGGCGGAGCTCCGCTCGCCAGCGCCTTCTTCAGCCGCTGAGCGCGCGCGAGTTCTCCCCGACCTGATTGGGTGACACGTTCACCCATGCGCGAAGTCCCCTCTAGATTCGCAGTCTTGGGGCATGTTAGAACGCGGAGTACTCGCCCGAAAGTTACGGGGGTAATCCCAGAATGGCGAGTCCCGAACCGGCGAGAACTCCTCGGTCCTTGGTAACTTGGAGTCCGCACCCACGCTCGCTATCCTCTACGCTGGGAGGTCGCGCCCCGCGTCACGGCATACCTTCTCAGGAGCCCGATCTCAGGAGGATGATGTCTCCGCTCGTCGAACGACCGCGCTCGCAACGGCCCGACCCTACCGATCAACACTGGAGCATGCTCCTGTTTGAAAGCTTGTCGGCCGGAGTGATGGCTGTCGTCGCCGGCCTGGCCGCGGTCATGGCTGTAGTCGGCGTCTACGTGATCATCGTCTGGCCCCTCACCTTCTGGGACCTCGCCAACCTTGGGCTCGAGCAGTACGCCTCCTGGGTCGACACCATTCTCTGGTCGGTGTTCGCCGGCGGATCGCTCGCCGGGTACTGGTGCTTCAGCGGCAACGCGTTCAAAGGCCCCAAAGTCCGGCCCCAGGCCCGCCCCGCGCGAGCCCGGCGATAGTTCTCTAGCAATCGCTCGTTACCCAAGATTCCCAAGGGACTGTTGCCTATTACTATCGTGAGGCGCGGGGATAGCAAGGGGCCGTTTTGCGTGGCACAATGGCCTCACTCACGCACGTACAACCTGGAACCTCAGCAAGTGTTCCCAGTGCGGGGGAAATACTTGGCAAGAGGAGTTTGCGGATGAGCCGTCTTGGGGAGAGGGCTGTCTTCTTTCGTTTGCGCGACACGCTGTTTCTGCTTTTCACCTTTGCAATTGCAACCACCCTCGCCCTGGCGCAAACGCCGGGCGTTACCAGCAACAGCATTCTGGTCGGATCGTGCTCTGCACTCGATGGTCCGGCGCGGTTTCTGGGCAACCAGACCGTGCTCGGGGCGACCACCTATTTGCATTCGGTCAACGACGACGGCGGAGTGTTTGGCCGCAAGGTGCAACTGCTGGCCTTCGATGACGGCTACGATCCCGACAAAGCTCCCGCCTGTTTCAAGCGCATGCTGAAGGAAAGCGTGTTCGCTCTGGGATTCTTTGTGGGTACTCCGACCGCCAAGGTGTACGTGCCCATGGCGCAAGACGAAAAGATTCCGGTGATCGGCCTTTTCACCGGCGCGCAGATGCTCTACGAGCCGCTCAAACACTACGTTATCAACGTCCGCGCCTCTTATTTCGACGAGACCCGGGAGCAGGTCGACAAGCTGTGGGACATCAACATACATAAGATCGGCGTCCTTTATCAGGACGACGCGTTTGGCAAGGCGGTGCTCGACGGAGTCAAACTGGCGCTGCAGAAACACAACTCCGCTCCGGCCGCGCTGGGCACGTTCGCGCGGAATACGCTCGATGTCGATGACGGGCTGAAGACGGTAATGGCGGCGCGCCCGCAAGCAGTCGTGGTGGTTGGGCCTTATGCTCCGGTGGCGGCCATCGTGAAAAGGGCGCATGCCACGGGCTGGCGGCCGCAGTTTCTGACCGTTTCGTTTGTAGGGACTGAGGAATTCATCAAGGAAGCCGGGCCTGACGCCGAGGGCACAATCATCACCCAAATGGTTCCGCCCTACGATCGCACCGACTACCCGACCGTGGCTCTCTATCGCAAGTACTTGTCGAAGTACTATCCGGACACGAAGCCCAGTTTCGTGAGCCTCGAGGGTTTCGTGGACGCGATGGTTCTAGTGGAAGGACTCAAGCGCGCCGGGAAAGATGTGACCCGCGAGAAATTCATCTCGGCCATCGAATCGATTCACGAAATGAATGTCGGCATGGGATCGAAACTCGTTCTCGATTACGGCCCGACCGACCACAAGGGTTTCGACAACGTGTATCCCACGGTCGTGCGAAACGGCCAGCCGACGCTGCTAACGGACTGGTCGGCGCTGAATAAGTAAGCGCAAGGAGTACCTATGTGGGGACAGCCGCCCTCGGCTGTCCGTCGAGCGCAGTTCGACTTGTCCCAGGCTGAGAGCACACATCTCCTCGCTCTTGTATAAAACCCGCGATCGTACAGAAAGTTGCACATCCGCGGCTGCTTCTCCGTCAGCTGTTCTTCCTTGCGCGCGAATGCATCTTCGGCCGTTCCCTCCGCATCGAAGGAATTAACCGGATAGTTAATTCGTAAAGTTTCGTCAACGGTTGGAGGTGACCTATGACAAAGAACAAAAGCCTGGTGAAATTGGTGGGAACGTTTCTGGCGGTAGGGCTGCTGAGCGCAACGCTCGTGGCCGGGACCGCGGCTTCGACCCGCTACGACAATCAAATTCAGACGACGCTGACCCACAAACTGGCGTCCAAAAACCAGTTCACCGATGTAAAGGCGAGCGTGGAAGACGGCATCGTGACCCTGACGGGCACGGTCGATCTCTACCAGCGCAAGCTGGACGCAGCCAAGTCCGCGCGCAAGACCGCGAATGTGCAAGGCGTACGCAACCTGATCACCGTGGCCGGTGCAAACGTGCCGGACGCGCAACTCGAGCAGAAACTGGCTCGCAAACTGCGTTTCGTGCGCGTGGGCTATGACAACACGTTCGACTACTTCGCCCTCGGAGTAAAGGACGGAGTTGTCACCGTCGAGGGCCAGGATCGAACCGGTGTTGGCCGCGACGAAGCTCTGGCCGACATCGCGACCACGCCCGGAGTGAAAGACGTGATCACGAACATCTCGGTCGAACCGGTCTCAAACTTCGATGACGGCCTGCGTCTGCGCGCTCTGCGGGCGATCTACAGCGAC